>Ga0207706_10001984_pt1 | contig 20069 bp, 18 predicted proteins | sample KBSC53metaG_FD_184318 | JGI IMG/M metagenome (GOLD analysis project Ga0207706, IMG submission 184318) | Corn rhizosphere microbial communities from Kellogg Biological Station, Michigan, USA - KBS C5-3 metaG (SPAdes) (version 2) | ecosystem: Host-associated > Plants > Roots > Rhizosphere > Soil ... | reverse complement strand
GACCTGGCCGTCGCTCTCATCGAGTTCATGCTCTCCAAGGAGGGACAGCAGCTGATGGTCGACCGGACCAAGCAGTACGCGGTGCTGCGCGACGTGCCCGTGCATCCGTTGATGGTCAAGCTCGGCGCCGAACAAGGGCTGGTGGACGGCCGCTTCAAGATGGACTTCGTCCCGCTCGCCAGCATGGCCGGCAAGCGCGAAGAGGTCGTCAAGCTGGTCAGCGCCATCGGCTTCGACGCTGAGCGCTGACGCTGCGGTCGCGCCGACCGCCCTGCGGTCGGCGTGGTCCGGTGATCGCCTCGGCGCTCGCCTGGCGCGAACCGCCTTCGCGCTCGCGCTCGCGCTCTGCGCGCTGTGGCCCGCAGGCTACCTGCTGAGCTCGGCGTGGCCGGTGCTCTTCGACGGCGGCTGGCTGGTCCACTTCGCCACCACGACGCTGCCGCGCCAGGCGCGAACGAGCTGGTGGGTCGCGTGCGAGGCCGCGGCGGTGGCACTCGCCGCGGGCGCGGTGCCGGCCGTCATCACCTCACGCTTCGACTTTCGCGGCCGCGGCCTGGTCAGCGCGCTCGCCCTGCTGCCGCTGCTGTACGCGCCCTACGTCACGGCAGGGATCTGGACGGTCGGCTTTTCGTCGGCCTTCCTCGAGAGCCGCCATGCCCTGGCCATCCAGCACGGTCTGGCCGGGTCCGCGTATGCGTTCATCGTCTTTCGCATCGCTTCGGCGCGCATGCCGCGCGCCTTCGGCGAGCTCGCCGCCGCTCTGGGACACGGCCCGTGGCAGCGCCTGTGGCGGGTCCACGCGCCGGCCTACTCGGTGCCGCTCGCGGCGACGGTCCTGATCGTCTTCGCGCAGGCCGTCGGCGACTATGCCGCGGCCGAGCGGCTCGGCATCGACACGCTCAGCGTCGGCATGCACAACCTGTGGCTCGCCAGCCAGAGCTCGGACGTCGCCGCGGTCGTCTCGGTCCTGCTGATCGTTCCTTCCGTGCTGCTGGTCGCGATCGGCGCCTGGGCCGGCACCTCGATCATGAGCCAGAACCCGGTCGCGCCCGCCGCCGCCGCCGTCTCGCGCAAGCCCCTGTCGAATCCCGCGACGTTCGCGGTGTTGCTCTGGACCCTGCTCTGCTCGCTGCTGGCCTTCTGGATCCCGCAAGGGTTGACCGTGCGCTGGGCCTGGCGCCAGTGGGAGCGCACCAATTTCGGCGCGATCCCCGGCGACGTCCTGCGTGCGGTGACGACCTCGGCGACGACCGCGCTCGTCGTGCTGGCGCTCTGCGCCCTCACGATCGTCGTCCTGCGCTCGGGCGGGCGCTCGCGCTGGGCCGAGCGCATGCCCTGGCTCTTCCTGAGCAACTATTTCCTGCCCTCGCTGGTGCTGGCGCTGGCCTTCGTGATGATGAGCCGCGACGGCTCGGCCCTGGCCGCGTGGCTGGGTGGCGCGCGCGACAGCCGCGTATTGATCGTCGTCGCGGAGGCGCTGCGCTTCGTGCCGTTCGCCATGCTGCCTCTGCTCGATGCGCTGCGCCGCACGCCGCACGCGATGATCGAAACGGCTCGCGCCTTCGGTGCCCCGCCCCTGCGCGCGCGCTGGGTCGCCTTTGCCGGTCACGTGCGGCCGGCCCTCCTGCTGGGCTGCGCCCTGGTGTTCATGGAGTCGGTGAAGGAACTGGACCTGAGCCTGATGCTGCAGCCGTTCGGCTACTCCTCGCCGGCGCTGAAGATCTATGCCTTCTCGCGCAACCAGAACATGGACCGGGCCGCCGTGTGGGTGCTCATCAGCCAGGCGCTGATGGCCGCGCCGATCGCGCTGTTGTGGTGGCGCATGCGCAGGATCGAGGCGCTTCACCATGTCTGACGCGGACGGCCTCGGTCTTCGGCCGCCGATCGTCTCGGTCCGGTCGGTGACGCGCGTCGTCGGCGCCAAGGCCATCGTCGCGGCGATGTCCTTCGACATCGCCGAGGGCGAGGTGATCGCCATCCTGGGGCCCTCGGGCAGCGGCAAGACGTCGTTGCTGCGCATGATCGCGGGCTTCGACGCGCCCACCGCGGGCACCATCTCGCTCTTCGGCAGCGAAGTGTCGACGCCCGACCGGGTCCAGGTCGCGCCCGAGCATCGGACGCTAGCCCTCGCCTTTCAGGACGCGACGCTCTTCCCTCACCTCGACGCGGTCGGCAACGTCGCCTTCGCCATCAGGCACGCGAGCGCGGCCGAACGAAAGCGGCGGGCGCGCGAGGAGCTGGCGTCGATGGGTCTCGTCGACATCGACGGCCGCGACGTCACGACGTTGTCGGGTGGCGAGGCACAACGCGTTTCGCTGGCGCGCGCGCTGGCCGCCCAGGCCAGGCTGCTGCTGCTGGACGAGCCGTTCGGCAATGTCGATCGCCTCACCCGCAAGGACCTGATCGGTCGGCTCAAGACGCGCCTGGCCGCGGTCGCGGGCGCCATCCTCATCACCCACGACGCCGCCGACGCGGTCGAGCTCGGCGCCCGGGTCCTGCTGATGCGAGACGGAAGGCTCGTCGCCGACGGCCTGCCGGGCGCTCTCGCTGCCGGCGAGGCGGGCGACTGGGCGCGCGACTACCTTCGCGCGGGAACGACGGTCGATGGCTGACGACCGGGATCGGGACGACGATCTCGTCGTCGCGATGCGGCGCTCGACCTTGCCGCGGTATCAGGCGAGCATCTGCCGGTAGGTGAAGCGCAAGCCGGAATGCCGATCGTTGCGCTCGCCAAGCTCGATCTTGCCACCCAGCGCCTGTGCCGCGGTCCGGGCGATCGCCAGGCCGAGGCCGCTGCCGGACTCTTCACTGCCGAGGACGCGCACGAACGGCTCGAAGACGCGCTTCAGGTCCTCGCGGGCGATCCCCGGACCGGTGTCTTCGACGACGAGGCAGGCCTCGCCGCCTTCGGCGAGCACGCTCACGTCGACCGATCCGCCGCTCGGCGTGTAGCGGACCGCGTTGTCCACGGCGTTGCGCACGAGCACTCGAGCATGCAGGGGATCGCCCTGGATCGTCGCCTCGTCGATGCGCGGGCAACCGAGATCGACGTTCTTCGCCTGCGCCATCGGCAGGACGTCCTCGATCGCCGCGCGGACGAGCTGGTTCAGATCGAGGCGCTGCGACATCGCGGGCGCGGCCCCTTGGACGCGCGCGAAGTTGAGCAGCTGGTCGATCAGCGCCGAAATTCTCGTCAGCCCTTGTCGCAAGGCCGCCATCCGCGTCGTCGCTTCGGGCGATAGGCTGACGTGCTCGACGTTGTCGGCCTGGACGATCAGCGCCGCGACCGGCGTGCGCAGCTCGTGGGCGGCGTCGGAGACGAGGCGCCTCTGCTGCTCGAGCAGGGTCGCGAGACGACGCATCATCCGATTGATCGCCTGCACGAGCGGCAGCGCCTCGAGCGGCACCGGGCGCTCGTCCAATGCCTTCAGCTGACTGCCGTCGAGCCGGTCGACCTCGGCGGTCATGGCGGCCATCGGCGCGAATGCGCGCGTCAGCACCCGGTTGAGGATGACCAGCAGGACCGGAATCGAGAGCACCAGCGGCAGCAAGGCCAGCGCCGCCACCTCGAGGGCGAAGTCGTTGCGCTGCGCCATGTGCTGGGCGACCGCGAATCGCTGGCCGAGGACGTCCTGGCTGACGATCGCACGCCACAGAACCTCGCCCTGCTGGATCGTCTGCAGGCCGGGCCGAAGCGGTTCCGCCAACGCGAGGCCGGTGCCGGCGTCGCCATCGGCAGCGCCGAGCCGCTTGATCACGAGATGGGTCTCAGGGTCGCCGAGGCTTCGCGGCTCGAACGACATCGCCGTCGGCGGCAGCGGATTGAGCGCGAGGACGGCGGCGATCTGCTTCAGCTGCGTGTCCTGCAACTTGTTCGCGCCGCGGTATTCGATCGCGAACGCCAACACCGCCGCCACCACGCCGACGACGAGGATCCAGGCGCCGAGCCAGGCTGAGAGGCGCCGGCGCAGCGAAAGGTTCATCGCGTGCTCTCGGCCTGCGGCGCGCGCTCGACCATCCAGCCGAGACCGCGCACGTTGCGAATGCTCTCGGGCCCGAGCTTCTTGCGCAGCGAGTGGATGATGAATTCGATGACGTTGCTTTCGACCTCTTCGCCCCACCCGTAGATACGGTCCTCGAGCTCGGCGCGCGACAGCACGGCGCCGGGACGAACCAGCAGCTCGCGCAGCAGCGCGAACTCGCGGTTCGAGAGCGAGTGCCGTGTTCCCGACGCCACCACCGCCTTCGACGCCGGATCGAGCGCCAGCACGCCGTTGCTGAGGACAGGCGCCGCGGCGCCGGCGCGGCGCCGGCCGAGCGCGCGCATGCGCGCGAGCAGCTCGCCGACGGCGAAGGGCTTGACGAGATAGTCGTCGGCGCCGCGATCGAGACCCTCGATGCGCTGATCGACGGCGTCGCGGGCCGTGATGACGAGAACCGGCGTCGAATCGTCGCGCGCCCTCAGCTCGCGCAGCACGTCGAGGCCATCGCGCAACGGCAGGCCGAGGTCGAGCAGGATGCATTGGAAGCCGTGCCGCGCCAGGGCCGCGGCGGCGCTCTGCCCATCGCGCAACCAGTCGACCGCGTACGAGGCGTCGCGCAGAGCCTGGACGACCGCATGGCCGAGCATGGGATCGTCTTCCACGAGTAGGACTCTCATGTCGGACCGGAGGTCGTCGCGAAGACGGAGGAGAGTAGCTTACGCAAACTCCTGCGCCACGTGAGCGCGTGTCACGCTCGACCGCCCGACCAGGCCCGCGCGCCGGGTGACGAGTCTTGCGATCTCCTTGTCGCTGAGCCTGGCGATGACGCAGAGCTTGTCCTGCACCTTCGCCGGACACGGCCGATGCCCGTTGCGCCACTCGCTGACGCGATTCGGGTCCACGCCGAGCACCCGCGCGGTCTGGCCGTCGCTGCCGGTGTGTCGTTTCGCGCGGTCGAACAGTCTTGGGATGTTCATCTCGGTCCGGTGTCGATCGCCTCACTTTGACGAACGACACTTAGCACCGGCTTATCGGCGAGGGAGTCTCCAGGGCGGCGCCCGATCGACGAGGACGCCGCACAGGAAGAGCGCCAGGGCCAGCGCCATCAGCGAGCGATCGAGCGGCCGGGCGCGCCGCTGATCGGCGCCGACCGCCGCGGGCAGACGCGCATCCCACATCGCGACAAGTCCCTCGGCCCGCCACGCGTCGAGGGCCGGATCGGTTCCCCAGGTCGCGGTCTCGGCGCGGTGCTGACGCAGGTGCAGGCGCCTCTCGGTTCCGTACGGCGTCGTCACGAGGAAGGTATAGAGGCCGGCACCGGAGTCCGGAAGCGTCGCCCGAACCCGGCCGTGGGCGACCGCGTCGGTGCGCAGCGACTGGCTCCGGGTCGTCGGCGTGGTCACGGCGATGGCCGTCGCCTCGCCGTCGCCGCGATCGGCGCCCGAAGGCAGATCGGCCTCGACCTGGAGTCCGTCGCGCAGGTCGGACACGGTGAGCGCGACTGCGCCGCCCTGCGACGTGCCGCTCACCCAGTCCGCAAGGCCTCCCGCCAGCTGTGGCCACCGATGCCACGAGAGCCAGCCGGGCGTCCACGCGCCGAATCCGCAGGTGACGGCGACGACGCGGCCGCGGCCCGATCGCCGGAACGCGATCAGCGGCTCGCCCTGCCGGCTCTGCACGGCGACGACGGCGCTCGCCTGCGAGCGCGTCACCGCGTGCGCGGCGACGGGCGGCCAGCCGGTGAGCGTTCCCGGGTCGAACGGCAGCGCCTGCCGCTGCTCGACCGCGATCGCGCCGCGCTCGACCCGCGCCCGGCGGCGCTCGAGGCCGCTGCGCATGACGACAGGCAGCTCGGCGGTCTCGCGCACCCGCAACACCTGCCCTTCCGCCGGGCCGAACAACCGCTGCAGCGCGAGCACGTCCGCATCCGGGCCGATCGCGAGCGCGATCGTCTCGACGCGCGCACGCGCAAGGCGCGCGTGCAACTCGGCGATCGGCGCGTCGTCGGCGAATCCGTCGGTGACGACGACGAGGATGCGCCGGCCCGTCGCCGCGCGCTCGAGCTCGCTGACCGCCGCCTCGAGCGCGGGGCCGAGCCGCGTTCCTCCGTTCGGGCTGGCGCGCCAGTCGCGCGCGAGCGCGGCGATGCCGTCGCCGGCCGGGCCGAGCGGAATCAGGACGTGCGGCACCACGTCGAAGACGAGCAGCCCGAGCGAATCGCGCGGGCCGAGGCCGCGTGCCGTCTCGAGCACCGCCCGCTGGGCGAGCTGGAGGCGGTCGACGCCGCCGCTGCCCTCGCCCATGCTGCCCGACTTGTCGACCGCGAACAGCACGCTCGCCGGCTGATCGAGCGCGGCCGGTTCCGACGCCACGGGAAGCAACGATTCGAGCGTCGATCCGCGATAACCGCCGCGCGCGAAGGAGCGCTCGCCGCCGAGCACCAGCAAGCCGATCCCGCGCTCGCGCACCGCGGCCGCGAGCGCGTTCCAGAAGCGCGCGCCGGCATCGCTCACGGCGACGTCGTCGAGCACCACGGCCTGGTAGGCATCCAGGCCGTCGGCGTGGGCGTCGAGGCGCGCCGCCGGCACGACATCGAGCGACCAGCCGCCGCGCAGGAGGCTGTGCGACAAGGTCCCGCTCGATCCCTGGGCATACAGGATGGCGGCAGGCGGCGCGACATCGATGACGGCGGCGTCGGGCGAGGCATCGATCGGCGCGCTCGATGCCGGGTCGCGCAACGTGACGTCGACGAGCAGCGCGCCGATGTGGCGCGCCTCCAGCTCGATCGTCGCGCGCCCTTCGTCGACAACGCCCGTGCTCGCGGTCTGCGTCTCGCCGCTCGGGCCGCGCGCGCTCGCTTCGATGCGCACCGGCCGATCAAGCGCGCCGCCGAGCTGCACCGAGACCTGGACGCGCTGGCCGACGCGCGCTCGCGTCGGCGCCAGCACGTGCACCAAGCGCGTCGGCGGCGCCGGACGGGAGACGGCGATCCATCGCAGCGGCAAGCGGGCCTCGCGCGCCGCGCGCAGTGCGCGAGCCGCATCGCCGACGTTCTCGCGACCGTCGGAGACGACCACCGCGCCCGCCAACGCGTCCTCGGCATGCGCGGCCAGGGCCGCGTCGAGCGCCGCCTCGATGTTGGTCGACGACGGTTCGAGACCGGCACCGGCGCTGGCGTCGAGCGCCGAAGGCTCGCCGGCCCTGCCGGCGAACTCGAGCCGGCGCAGCTCGCCGCCGGCCGCACGGACGGCGCTCGCGACATCGGCGACCGCCCGGTCGGCGCCGCTGCGCGGCACGCTCTCGGAGCGATCGACCAGCACGAGCCAGCGCGGCTTGCTGCGAGCGTCGAGCCACGACACGCCAAGGAGGCACAGGCTCACTGCCGCGAGCGCAGCAACCTGGAGGACGAGCGCCGCCCAGGTCCTGGCCGATGCAGCGTTCACGCGGTTCGCGCCGCCGCGGGCGCGCGCAAGCGAAGGCCCTGGCGCACGAGCGCCGCCGCCTCCCACAGCAAGACGAGCAACGCGATCGCCAACACGAGCCTCGCTTCGTCGCTCGGCGAACGCGGCACCGCGGCGGCAGCGACAGCCGGCGCTGCGACGATCGGCAGCGGCGCGACGAGCACCGAACGCGGACCGCGGTCGACGACAGCGATCTCGTCGAGCAGGCTGCGATCGAGCAGCGTCTCGAACAGCCAGTTCACCAGAAGCGGCAGCTCCGGGCCCCGACCGACCGCCATGGCAGCGAAGTCGAACGAGGTCTCGAGACGCGGCGTCTCGCCGGCGCGCCTGACGACGACGGGCTCGTCGCCGATCGCGAGCAGGACAGCGTCGACCGTCCGCACCGGCAAGCGCGCAACGACCTGCAGGCGATCGCTGTCGAGCTCGGTGCGGCGCGACGGCGGCACCGCCGACGACCAGCGGAGCGAGCCGCGCGGGCGCGAGGCCGCGCGATCAGCGAGCACCCGGATCGTCGGCAGGGTGGCCGGCGCACCGCTCGCGCCGCAGTCGAGCGTCGCTTCGGCTTCGGCGCCGGCAGCGCCGGCGAACGCGAGGGCGGGATGCGCGCCCACCGCCGCCACGAGCGCTTTCGGGCAGCTCGCATCGACGGCGACGCGGCGCCGCCGCAGCGGCGCGAGATCGAGGACGATCTGGTCATCGTCGGCCAGCGCGTCGGCCGGTTGCAGCGCGGCGCGGACCTGCGCCGATGCGGGAATCGACACCTCGACACGCTGCGACGCCCCCGGGCCGAGACCGACGACGTCGACGCGGGCGACTTCGACGGCGCCGGTGGTGAAGACGACCGCACGGTCTTCATCGACCGAGCCTCCGTTCGTGACTTCGAGAAGCAGGTCGAAGGTCGCCGGATCGTCGCCGCGCCGGCGCGCCGACAGTCGCCGCAAGCCGACGTTGCGCGTGACGCCGGCCACCTGCACGACGCGGTCGGGCCGCCTGGCGCCGGGCCAGGAAAAGAGCGTCGCGTCGGCGCCGTCGGTCAGCAGCCACTGCTGGCTGTCGCGGCGCAAGAGGGCCCCAGGCGGCGCGGCCGGCTCGTGTCGACCCGCGCCGGCGAGCACCGTCGCGATCGTGGCGTCGTCGAGCGCGCCGACCGCGCGCCACGGGTCGGCGAGCGTGCGCACCTCGACGTCGGCCGCCGGCAGCGCGACCAGCAGCGAGCGAGCCTGCGCCAGTCCTTCGGCGAGCCGGGTGGTTCGCGCTTCGCGCATCAGCATGCTGAGCGAATCGTCGACCCACAGCGTCACGCGAACGCGCGGGTCGGGCAGCTGCGGTCCGCTCAAGGCGATCAGCAGCATGGCAGCGAGCAGCGCCCGGCGCCGCCACGCAGGATCCGGCGGTCGACGCTCGCCGGCCGCGGGTCGGCTCGCTTCGGCGTCGCGCCAGAGCGCGAGTCGGGACACCGGCACCTCGCGCCGATGCGGGCCGCCGCGATGCAGCCAGCGAATCGCCGGCAAGAGCGCGAGCCCGGCGAGCCAGAGCGGCGTCGCGAAGGTCAGCAACGCAATCGCGCCCGCACCAGGTGGGCGACCAACGTGGCCTGCCAAGGCCGATTCAGATCCCAGTCGCTGAACGCCACGCCGCTGCGCGCGCAGAAGCTTTGCAGCCGCGACGTCATCGCGGCGCGCTTGCGGGAGGCGGAAGCATTCGCGCCCTCGCCCGCGACGGCATGCATCCGGCTCCCGGTCTCGACGTCGACCAGGTCAAACTCGCCGGCCTCGCGCAACGCCGTCTCGGCGCCGTCGCTCACCTGCATGGCGTGCAACGCCGTGCAACGCTGGCGCAGCGCGCCGAGGTCCCGACACATCTCGTCGTCGGCGAGGAAGTCGCCGACGACGAACGCCGAGGCAGCGCCGTGGACGTGGCGCGCGCAGACGCCGAGGTCGGAGCGCTCGCCGGTTCGCGCCGGCTCCAATGCGGCGAGGAGTCGTGCGATCTCGGCATAGTGATGCTGGCCGCGACCGCGCGGACAACGCGCAAGCACTCGACTGCCGAAGGCGAGCACTTCGACGCGGTGACCGAGATGGAGGAGCGCATACGCCAGCGCCGCCGCCATCCGCGCCGCGGCGCGCGCCTTCGCCGCGTCGTGCACCGCCATCGACGAGCTGGCATCGACGATGAGGATCCAGTCGGACACCGACTCCGACTCGAACCGACGCACGATCGGGCGGCGCAAGCGAGCCGTCTGGCGCCAGTCGATGTGACGGACCTCGTCGCCGGGGGCGTAGTCGCGATGATCGAGATGCTGGATGCCGACGCCGGGCCGGCGCGCGATCGTTCGCGCTCCCGGCGCACGCGACTGGCGGTCGATCAGCAGCTGCGCGGCCGCGCGCGCGAACGATTGCAGCTCCGGCTCGCTCGGCAGCGCCGCCCGGGTCAGAGTCGTGCTCGCCATCCGTCGATCACCGCAGCGAGCGCCGTGTCGGCATCCATGCCGTCGAGCTCGCTTTCCAGGCGCAGGAGAACGCGGTGGCGCAGCACCGGCAGGGCGACGGCGGCGAGATCGTCGACGTCGACGTGCGAGCGGCCGGCCATCACGGCACGAACGCGTGCAGCGCGCACCAGCGCCTGCAGGGCGCGCGGGCTGGCGCCGTAGCGAATATGGCGACGCGCCCCTGCGTTCGAGTCGCCGCGATCGGGCTGGGTGGCGACGACGAGGTCGACCGCCGCGTCCCTGCAGCGCCCCGCCAGCAGCACCGAGCGGCACAGCGCTGCGATCTGCAGCACGTCGGCGGGGCCGGCGATCGGCAGGAGCGTGTCGGCGGGCTCGCTGTCGAGCGAGACGTCGAGCATGCCGAGCAGCGATTCGCGGCCCGGGTACGGCACCGTCAGCTTGAACATGAAGCGGTCGAGCTGGGCTTCGGGGAGCGGGTAGGTGCCTTCGAGCTCGATCGGGTTCTGCGTCGCGAGAACGCAGAACGGGCTCGGCAGGCGATGCCGGACGCCGGCGTGCGTCACCTGCGCTTCCTGCATCGCCTCGAGCAGCGACGATTGCGTGCGCGGCGTCGCCCGGTTGATCTCGTCGACGAGGACGAGCTGCGCGAACACCGGGCCGGGCCTGAACTCGAAGGTCGAGGCGCCGCCTGCGGCGGTGACGTAGATCTCTCCCCCCGTGACGTCGGCCGGCATCAGGTCGGGCGTGCATTGCACGCGCGCCCACTGCAGTCCCAGCGCAGCGGCCAGCGCCTTGGCCAGATGGGTCTTGCCGAGGCCCGGCAAGCCCTCCATCAGGACATGGCCGGACGCGAAGATCGCCGTGATGAGGTGGCCGACGAGCTCTTGCTGGCCGACGATGACGCGGTCGAGGAGCGCGCGCAGCTCGAGCAGCTGACGGTGCGCCTCGGCGAAAGCGTTGTCGGCGGGGAGTTCGGTGGTCATCGGCTGCGCCCGGTCGCCTTCATCCATGCCTCTACGTAGCTCGTCTCGGTGGCGCTGAGGCGCGCCGCGGCGACGGCCCGCGGCGGCGCCGCCGCCGCTGCAGCGACCTCCGCGCCGGGCCTCGCGCCGCCAGGCGGAGACGCGCTTTCGTCGAAGCCGGCCGCCTGTTCCATGTCGGCCTGCCGCTCGGCTCCGGCCCCTCGCAGCGTCGACGCGGATCGCGGCTGCGCGATCGTACCCGTCGCTGCCCGCGACACGCCGGGGTCGGCGCGCGCATCGGGACTGTCGCCGGCGTCATGGCCCGACAGCGCGCCGGCCGAGCGCCCTCGCCCGGCTGATACGCCCCCCTCGACCGTGGCGAGCGAGCGTGAATCGGGTTGCGCTAGGGGAGCGTCCGCCGGCACCAGCGTCGCCGGCGACGCCGATGGCGGCATCGGTCCGTCGTCGGCTCGCGTCGGACCGGCTGCGGACGTGTCGCCGCCACGTCTGCGCTGCGGCTCGCTCGGCAAGTCGGTCGATCGCAAGGCGGTCGCGATATCGCCGGCGAGCTGGGCGGCGACAGGGGCCTCGATCGATGGCGTCGACGGGTCGCCGGAAGCGACGGCCTGGGCCGCGCTCGCGCGCCGCGCGGCGCTCGGCATCGTGTCGGACAAACTGAGGACGAACAGCGCGAGCGTTGAGCAGACAACCATCGCCAGCAGCGAGCGCGCGACCCGCACCGAAGGTCGCCGCTCCTCGAGCGAACGGAGGACGCCGGGCACCTTGGCTGCCACCCATCGCTCGAGCCAGCGCAGCGACTGCGCATTCGCCGGGGCTTGCGGGTTGGGGCCCGGATCGAGCAAGGTCGTGAAAGCGGAAGCGCCGCCGAGATGGCGGTCGATCCAGAGCGCGCAGTCTGCATCGCTCGGGCGACGCCACGCGGCCGACGCGAGCAGCGTCGCCCACTCGATCGCCACGAGCCAGAGCACGGCGCCTGCGGGCATCGGCAAGGCGACGAGGTGGACCGCCGCGGCGAGCAGCATCGTCGCCGCCGACAGCCAGCCGGCGCGACGAACGGCGAGCCGGCCGTGCTCGCGCCACAGATGACGACGCACTGCGTCGAGGGTCGTGCGAACGTCGGGCTCGCCCATGGTCAGAGGGCCGACGAAAACGCCCACCGGGCGTGACCCAGCCACAACGCGGCGGCGAGCGCGACACCGAGCGCGGAGGCGATCGGCTCGGCGAGCTCCGAGCGCGGTACGACACGACGCAGGCCATGCCCCAAGAGCGGCAACACGATCGCCGCGACGACCAGGAAGCCCTCGGCCAGGAGCGACTGCCCGAGTGGCACGGCGCTCGCCGACCACGCCATCGCCAGCACGGGCCACGACGGCACGACCATCGCCAGCGACGACGCTGCCCCGTCTCGCCAGCCGCGCAGCGCGCCGACGCGCAGGGCCAGCACCGGCACGAGCAAGGCGCGGACGAGCCAGGCGGCATGCAGCGCATCGGCCGAGCCGCGGGCGGCGTCCGCGCCCTGGTCGATGGCGAGCCGGGCGCTGCCCAGCCACCACAACGCGAGGGCCGCCGCGAGCACCAGGCCGCTCAGCGCGGCGAAGCGGGAGGCGAGCGTCTCGTTCATCGAGCGGGCGCAGCGGCGACGAGGAGCCAGCCGGTCGAATCGACGGGCGCGCCGGCGACCCCCGACAGATCGAGCGCCCAGAGCGCAGCCGTCTGGTCGATCCGGATTCGCGTCGACGCCAATCGCAAGGCGGCGTCGGCGGCGGGACGGCGCGCCTCGCCGGCGACGTTCGCTGCGGCGCCGGGAACGATCGCCGGCAACTCGTGGACACGTCCTGCCGCCAGCAGCACGCCGCTCGGCCAGGCCCTGCCCCCCGTGTTGCGGACGACGTACGAGCCGTCGGCACGCGCCGCGACGGCGATCGACCTCTCCATCGGAAAGGTGCCGCGATAGCAGAGCGCGACCTGTCGGAACAACCGCGTCTCGAACTCCGCGAAGAGCGCTCGCGCGCCGCTCGCGTCGACCTCGAAGCGCATCGCCTGACCCGCCTCGCACGGTTGCACGGCGGCACCGAGCTGCGGCGGCAACGGCACGCGCACGCGTTCGCGAACGATGCCCGGGAACCGCTGCCAGGCCTGGTAGCGCGCCAGCGGCGCCGCCGATTTGCCTTCGCTCCAGACGATGAGCTGCGATTGCGGATGCACGCCCTGCAACAGCGCCAGCAGGGCGGCGGTCGCCAGTGCCGGCGCCAGCAGCATCACCGGCAGCGCGGGAAGGTAGACGAGCGCCAAGGCGGCGGCGGCAAAGTAGACGGCGAGACTCACGGCGATCGCGTTCCACGCCGCGTGGCCGGGCCGGGCGAGCGCGCCGGCGCTGGCGAGCGACAGCGTGGGCGGCATGCTCGTCGCGAGCGATTCGCTCAGCATCGCCTTCGCGTCGGCCAGCGAGCGAGCGCTCGTGACGGCGCCTGCACCGCAGCCGCGCGCGCCGTCGAGCAGGCGCTGGACCGCGGCGCCGGCATCGAGCACCACCAGGCGGCCGCAGTCGGCCGTGTAGGCGACGAGCGCGCCGAGCTGTCGCTGATCGAGGGCGACCAGGGTCGGCGCGTCGATGACGAGCGCATCGATGCTGGAGTACGCCGAGGCGTTGCGCGGCAAGTCGTCGGCCGCGAGGGCGAGCGCGTGAAAGCCTTCGAGCGCGACGAGCTCGCCGGTCGCCAGCGCGACGCCCAGGAGGGGCGACTCGGATTGCGCGAGCGTCACGTCGCGCGCCGTTGGCGGCCCCGGCGTCACTCGCACGCTGACGGCGGACGCGGGCGCTGAGCGAATCGCGATCTGCAATCGCGCCACGCGTCCAGGCTGGAGCTCGACGGCGGCGCCGACGGACTCGCGCCCCGTCGCGACGTCGAGCGAGGCCCGCGTCTCGACGTCGCTCTGCAGGCGGATGTCGATCTCGGTCGTGCGGCCCGGTCGCGTCCAGCCCTTCCAGGCCGGGCCGGCGCTCAACTCGATGCGCGGCTCCGCGCTCGCCGGGCCAATGCAGCAGAGCGCCAGTCCGAGCAGCAGCAGGCGGCGCGACACCGGGTCACTTCAGCGCTTGCTCGAGCGCGATCACCGACCACGCGGTGACGAGCTGTGGCCGGTCCTCCCACCACGCGTTGGAATCGCGGTTCGCCCAGCTGCCATCCGCGGCCTGCAGGCCCAGCAACTTCTGGGCGAGCTCGTTGCGCCAGTTGTGCTGCTGGCCCTTGCCGTCGGTGAACGTGTCGGCGCCATAGGCCAGCATCACCTTGGCGAACGCGTTGTAGAAGTAGAAGAGGCCGTGCTTCTTGTTCGTGCCCGGATTGACGTCGAGCGTGTAGTTGGCGGTCATCCACTTGTACGCCGCCTGAATGCGCGGATCGTTCTTGTCGACGCCGGCAAAGAGCAGGCTGAGCAGCCCGGCGGCCGTCATGCCGCCGTACGACGACGTCCCGTTCTCGTACTCCGACGGGTTCGATCCCGGCCGGTACGCGAAGCCGCCGTCGTTCGCGGCCCACTTCTGATCGTTGCTCTCGCTGCGGTTCTGCGTCCGGTTGACGAACGTCAGCGCCTTTTGCCAGACAGGATCCCTGGGATCCATCGACGACCCCTTGAGTCCCTCGAGCACGATGTAGACGTTCGACAAGTCGGGCCGCTCGCCGCCGCCGTAACCGATGCCGCCGTAGAAAGGATGGTCCGGCTTGTAGCCCTCCTCCTCGTCGACCTGATGATGGACGAGGAACTTCTGGCCGGCTGCGATCACCGGCGCGTATTTCGGATTCTTGGTCGCCGCCAGCGCGTTCAGCGCGACTGCGGTGTTGTACGCCGTCGCCTGCAGGGTCGCGCTGATCGATCCGTCGGGCTGGACCTTGCTCACGATGTAGTCGACCTGTCGCGTGATGAACGCGCCATCGCTCTCGTTGTACTTCTCCGGACTTTCGAGGAAGGCACGCAACGCAAGTGCGGTGATGCCGACGGAGTTGAGCATCGAGCCGTCCGGCGCCTGCTGACCGCGCAGGTAGTGAAGTCCCATTGCGATCGCGCGGCGCGTCCGGCGCTGCAACTCCGGATCCATCGCGCCGGCCGCCTGCGCGAGGCGAGCGGCGAACATGCCGCACGCCGGCAGGGCGAGGATGTGTCGTCTCTTGATCATCGGCTCTGCTCCTGGGTGAGATCGGTCGAAAGGACGGAATTCGGGCGTCGCCGCTGTCGCGATGCAAGCACGGCGATCGCCAGCAGCGCGCAGGCCGACGCATAGCCGGCGGCGAGCGTGCCGACGGCCGGATAGGCGACCGGAAGCACCGCCAGGTTGGAGTGCTCGTAGAGCCAGGCGTTGTGGAGCAGATCGTTGCCGCTCGCCACGGCCAGATGCGTCACCGGACTGAGGGCGACGACGATGTCGATGATGCCCGGGTGGCGTGCGGAGAGCGACTCGGCCGCGGGACCGAGCCAGAACGGCAAGGTGCCGAGCGCAAGGAGCGCGCCGCTCACGGCGCGGCCGGCCAGCTCGCGGGCGCTGCCGGCATCGGCATCCGGCCCCTTCCATCGCCACTCGAGCGCCGCCGCCGCCGCATGGCTCAGCACCAGGATCGCCATCAGCATCGCGCACGTCGAGACGACGCCACCCCAGCGCTGCCCCGGAAGAGCGAGCAGGGCGAGCGCGGCCGAGCCCGCGGCGGCTGCCGGCCAGGCGACGACGCGCAGCAAAGTGCGCGACGAGGTCGGTCCGCGGCCGGGCCAGAAGAGCGGCGCGAGCACGCCGATCGCCGCCGCGACCTCGAGCCGGAGCAACGACGGCTGCGCCGACGCTGCACCCCAGGCCCCGATGATCGACAAGGCCGCCACGAGCAGCATCCCCCAGTGTGCCGCGATCACTTGACCACGGGAGCGGCGTCGACGATCAGCTCGATGGCCGAGCCGACGGGCGGCACGAGCGCGCTGCCACGCACGGAGCCATACGCGCCGATGCCGATGGCCGCCACGGAATCGATGATGCAATTGGGATCGTGCACGAAGCCGATCAGCGTGCCGGTCAGGTCGGGGACGAAGCCGTCAGCCGGATCCGAGACGGGCCCCCCGGTGTACACCCACTGGACCGCATCGGCCTTCACCCCGGCCTCTGGGTTGAGGATCGCTTCGGCAGCGGAAATCTGGCGACGCTTGCCGCCCTCCGACCAGGCGATGGACACGCTGACCCGCTGGCCGGCAAGAGGCGCCTGGTTGTATCGCATGAACGGACCGAGCTTGGAATCGCGCTCCAGGCCCACCAGGATGCAAGCCACGTTGAACTCGCTGCCGGTGGTGTCGACCTCGAACAGCGTCTCGTAGCCCTTCATGCCGCCGGGCGCCGTCGCCAGGTATTCGAGCGGCTTGCCGAGGACGTGCACGCGCCCGGGGACGGAAAACCGGCGCGCACGCTTGTCGACGACGATCGCGCCGATCTGGTAGCGGTCGCCGCCCAGGGGCTTCATTGCGCCCACGCGTGGCGGCGGCGGCGTCTGCGCGCGCGACCGCGACACCGCGCTCGCCGTGGCCCAGGCGACCGCCGCGAGAACGCTGCGCCGGCGGGCTATGGCTTGACTCCCAGGACGACGCGGTGCGGCATCGGCGGCGGCAACGGCACCACGCGAAGCTCGCGAAACCCGCTGTCCGCCATCCAGCCCTGCACGGCCGCATCGGCGTGAACGCCGCCGTCGGGTGCAGTCAGCATCATGTTGAGGCCGAACATCGCGGCGAAGGTCGGCTGGCTGCCGCCGCGGTCGGTGAAGACGTCGCTCACGACGAGCAGGCCGCCGGGCTCGAGGCACGCCGCGGCCCGGGCGATCAGGCCACGACAGGCGTGCTCCGTCTCGCGATGGAACATGCCCGACATCAGCACGACGTCCTTGCCCGAGCCGAAATCGCTGCTGTGGTAGTCGCCGTCACGCAGCGTCACGCGATCGCTCGCACCGGCAGCGGCGACGAGCTCCCGCGCGACGGCGGCGACGCCGGGCAGTTCGAGGACCTCCGCGCTCAGGCCCGGGAAGCGCTCGGTGAGAAGCACGGAATACGTTCCCGGTCCGCCGCCGACGTCGAGCATGGAGCGTCGGCCGTGGAGATCGAGGATGCCGACCAGTGCCCGGGCAACGCCGAGCGCCCGCTCGTGCATCGCCTGCACGAAGGTGCGGGTGCGAACCGGGTTGTCGCCGAGGTAAGCCTCGGCGGCGAGCGCGGGCTTGCCCGAGCGCAACGCGTCCTCGAGGCAGCCCCACGTCGCGTACAGCTGGTCGCTGTAGCGGATGGCATTGCCCATGAACGCAGGACTGCGCTTGGTCAGGAACACCGCCGCGACGGAAGCGTTTGCGAAGCGGCTCGCCTCTTCGGTCAGCAAGCCCAAGCCGACGCATGCGCGCAAGAACAGGCCGCTGCTGCGCGGATCGAGCTTGAGGGCCTCAGCGACCTCCTCTGCGCTCCTGGCACCGTCGGCGAGGAAGTCGAACAGGCCGATCCGGTTCGCCGTGAGCAGCGTCTGGCTGTCCCAGTAGGCCGTGCTCAGGCGAACGATCGCCGATGGATCGGGGCCCCTCGACGCGGGCGGCGTCGCGCTCATGCGACGGCGACCGTGCTGCGATCGAGGTCGCACTCGAGCTGCATGTAGGCGCAGCGATGGCACATGAACCCTTCGGAGACCGTCAGTCCGTGGCGCTTGCGGATCTCTTGATACCCCGAGTTCAGCGTCTCGAAGTAGCTGCGGATGCGGGCATGGAAGTCGGACCGCGTGCGGCCGCCGACCGGCCAGACGAGCGAGTAGATCGGAATGATGCCGCGGCTGCACAGATCCTCCGCGCCCTGCAGCGCGATCCGCGCGGCCTCTTCCCACTCGAGGCCGTGCTCGGGCTCGAGTTCGATGCCGGCGACCATCGCCGAGTAGACGTTGCCGCGGCCCCAGAGGCGCACTGCCGTTTCGAGCGCCTCGATCCAGCGGCCGTAGCCGACGTAGCGGTTCTTGCCGGGGCACACCTTCGCGAACAGCGGCTCTGACCACATCTCGAGGTTGAAGCAGACGTGCTGCACCAGTTGCTCGGCGTGGAACTGCTCGATGACGTCGTCCGGCAACGCGCCCGATCCGAGCGCGACCGGGATGCCGCGCTTGTTGGCCTGCTTGACGAAGCGTGCCAGTTGCAGGAAGCGCTCGCCCTCCTTCCTTGCATCGGTGAGCGAGCCGCCGACGAGGTAGATGTGCCGGATCTCGGTCTGATCGATGACCGCCTGCAGCGCTTCGCTCATGCGATCGAGCGTGGGCGGCGGGATCTCGATCCGGCCGGTCTTCTGGCCGAGGTGCACCGTGCGCTCGTCGGGCGCCCCGTAGGCGCAGAAAGTGCACCGCATCGACACGCCGTCGTGCTTGTGCAGGAAGTATTCGCAGCCAGGCGCGACGTTGATGACGAGCATGTCGCCGTGCGTGGTGACGCCGGCCTGAGAGAACGGCAGCCCGTCGGCGGTCTTCTGCGTGAGCCAGGGCCGCAGCGGCTCGAACTCGATCGGCACCTCGTGTCCGCCGCGATCGTCGATCAGCCGATAGCCGTCTTCGCGCGAGCCCTCGACGTGCCACGGCGAGTCGCCGTTGCCCATGATGCGGATCTCGGTGCCGTCGCAGGTGTTGATCAGATAGGGGATCGTCGCGATGCCGCGGCCGGTCGGATCGTGTTCGCCTTCCTTGAACCGGTACGGGTAGTAGTTCGGCATCGAATGGGCAGCCGCGGCCGCGAGCGCGGGCGTGTACCGGATGCCCTCGCACATCACCTGGACCTTGAGCGCCGGCGAGCCGGTGAGCGTAGTCATGTCGGCCGTTTCCCCCTGCTGCATGAATGTTCGGTCGAGGCGCGATGGCGCGCCCGAAGCGGCTGCGCCGTCGTCGAGCGATGATGCCATGCGGCGCCAGTGCGACCACGCCTGGTGGCGCCGCGCCCGCCCCGGCGGCAGCTGCCACCCGATGCGCTTGCGCCGCTCGCGCTGTCCGGTGCAAGATGACCGTCGAGTCGCACCGACGAGACCCGCCCATGCTCTTCCTTCTGACCAGTCGCACCCGAACCGGCCTGGGCGCCGAACAGTATGGCCAGCTCGCCGCGCTCGCGAAGTCGTTCTACGCGTCGATTCCCGCGGACGTGACGATTCGCGGCGAATGGGCGGCGGTGGACCGGTCTGTCAATTACTCGCTCCTGGAAGCGCCCGACATCGACGTCGTGCGCCGCATCCAGGCGCCGTTCGCGCCCTTCGCCGACACGACGATCGTCCCCGTGAACTCGATCACCGGCTGGACGGCCTCCTAGACGCGCGCCGCTGCTGCGCCCTCGCTGATGATCCAGGCCAGGACGTCGAGCGGTCGCACGATCCGCGCGTGAACCCGCAGCGACCCGCATTCAGCCTCCGGTGGGCTTCGGGCTCGCGCCTTCCAGCCGGTTGCAGGCGGCGCGAAAGCCACCGTCGCAGGCGCGCTTGAGGTAGACGCGGCCCTTCTCCGGGTCGCTGGGCACGCCGTCGCCGTCCTGCAGGATCACGCCGAGGTCGGCGCACGCCGATGTCGATCGCAAGGTGCAGGCGCGATCGAGCGCGATCAGCGCCCGGGGAACGTCGCGCTCGCCGCCGGTCGCGAGGAAGTGCACTCCAGCGAGTCGGACGCAGCCGTCGGCCCAGCCTTGCCGGCAGGCACGGTCGTAGAGCTCGGCGGGCGCGAGGCCTTCGAGCGGACCTTGTCCCTCCTGAAGCAGGATCGGATAGTCGACGGGCATCGGCGACGAAGGGCGGAATGCCGCGGCGGCCGGCTGCATGCCAGCCGATGTCAGCGAGCGGTTGGCGCAGGCGACGGCCAATTTCAGCGCGCACCCACGCGCGAACGCCTCTTCGGTCGCAATGACCGGCGCGGCTCGACCCGATGCCTGGAGGATCGCGAGATCGTTGCACGCCCACGCCGACCCCTGCGTGCAGTACTGCTTCTCGATCTGCGACAGGACCAGGCACCCGTTGTGCCGGTCCTCGACGCACGCCTGCTGCCAGAACGGTAGCCATCGCCGCGGCTTGTACGCGGCCATGGGGTCGCTGACGACGACGAATGCGAGCGCCCAGATCGCCATGTAGGCCAGGTTGCGCTGGCGCGCCTTGAGCGCCCGCCCAAGTCGGGCCGGGTCGATCGCGT
>Ga0207706_10001983_pt1 | contig 20070 bp, 17 predicted proteins | sample KBSC53metaG_FD_184318 | JGI IMG/M metagenome (GOLD analysis project Ga0207706, IMG submission 184318) | Corn rhizosphere microbial communities from Kellogg Biological Station, Michigan, USA - KBS C5-3 metaG (SPAdes) (version 2) | ecosystem: Host-associated > Plants > Roots > Rhizosphere > Soil ... | reverse complement strand
CAGCTCGCTCGCGCCCGGGAGCACGATCGCGAACTCGTCGCCGCCGAGCCGGTAGGCGTCGTCGCGGCGCAGCCCGGTCTTGAGCGCCTCCGCCAGCAGTTTCAGCGCGAGGTCGCCGGCCTCGTGGCCGAGCGTGTCGTTCACGCGCTTCAGGTTGTCCATGTCGCACAGGATCAGCGCGAACTCCGCGTCCGCCCGGGCCATCTCGCGCCCAAGCCGCGCCCGGAAGGCGCGCCGGTTCAGGAGTCCCGTGAGCGGATCGTGGGTCGCCTCGTGGCGCAGCTTCAGCGCCTGGTCCGCCGACTGCAGCGCGGCCACCGCCTGGTTCGCGAACAGCCGCAGCGCCTGGAGCCGTGCCCGAGTGGGCAGCAGGCGGTCGCGCGGGTCGTCCACCCAGATCAGCCCCCTGCGACGACCCGACGGCTCCGTCAGCGGCACGATCAGCCAATGACGAGCCCACGCGTGCGGTCCATGGCCGTAGAGCTCGGAGTCGTAGTCGGTCGGATGGCGCCTCAGGCGCTCGTCGGCAGCCTCGGTCGGCACCAGGTAGCAGCCGGCCACCTCGAACTCGTCGGTCAGGAGCGGCTCCAGCGCGTCGAGCGTGAGCGCGTTGCTGATCCGCGTCCCGCCGTACCAGCCGCTCGACGCCTGCGGGACAAGTGGCATGTCGGGCCGCGGCGCCAGCTCGATCACGACCTTGTCGAAGCCGAGCGCGTCGCGGATGCCGTCGCTCACCGCCTGGAGAATCTCCTCGGGGTCGTCCGCCTCCGCCACGCGCGCGGACACCTCGAGGATGCCCTCGAGCATCCGCTGGTGCTGAACGTCGTCGGCGGCGTCCTGCGCCATCCGGAGCGCCAGCCCGGCGTGGCTGGCGATCGCCACCAGCGCGTCGACCTCGTCGTCCGTCGGCCGCCGGCCCGTGGCGGGCTCGTCCACCGAGATCACCCCGATCAGAAGCCCCTTCGGGTCGCGGAGCGGGGCGAAGAGGGCGTCCTCGGCCGTCCACGCGTCGGGGTCGGTGCTCGGCGCTATCCGCGGCACGTAGCTGTCGACTCCCAGCCCCTCCCAGTCGAACTCGCCACCCGGCACGAAGTAGGCCCCCCGGCGCGCGAAGCGCTCGTCGAGGAGCGGCACCCAGGTCTCCCGCGGGGAGCTCTTGCCCACGAGCTCGCGGACCGACTCCTCGGAGCCCACCGCCGCCGAGGTCAGCATGTCGTCGAACGCCGGCCGGTAGACGTTCACGACGACGGCGCGATAGCCGAGCAACTCGCTGATCGCGCCGCAGACGTCCTCGAGAACCTCTTGGAGGTTCGCGTCATCGCGCACAAGGGCCGTCCGCTCGAACATCTTGCCGAGGCGGGCGATCGTTTCGAGTGTGCTTTTTTGGCTTGGCGGTGTGCGGGGGCGGGACACCTAGAGGTTGTATCGGCGGGTTTCGCGATACCTGAAGCGCTGATTTCTCGCAATTTGCACGGTGTCCCACTACGAACGCTGCAGGAACCAGCCCCCACCGACGAGGTCGCGGAACACCACGACGTTCCGCCCGTCGAGCAGGACGACCTCGAAGTAGCGCCGCCGCAGCGGCCGGCCGGTCCACCAGCGGTCCTCGACGACCCACTCCTCGCGAACGGAGTCGACCTCCTTCCCCGCGACGCTGCGCGGCGACCCGCCGTCCCCGGGGATGACGGACGTCGGCTTCGGCGTTCCCAGCCGCCGCGCGCGGCGCCCCTCGGGGGTCACGACGCGTCGGGGAACGGCGCCAGCACCGCTCGGCGCTCAGGGATGCGCGAGTCAGGGTCCAGGTCCAGCACCCGCAGGGCGGCGTCCGCCCCAGCCGCCTGGCGGGCCTGGCGCACCGCCTCGTCGAGCCGCGAGCGGCGTACAGCGGCCGCCTCGTCGAGCAGACGGCCCTGGTCGTGCGCCGGCGGCCCGAACGCCTCGACCTCCAGGGCGAGCGACTCCGACGGCGCCGGCAGCTCGGCGAGCTTCTGCGCCAGCGCGAGCCGGATGCGCGCCGGGTCCGCGCTCGCGTGACGAAGCGTGACCGACATCCGCCAGGTGCCGCCCGCGACGAAGCGCGCCGACACCGCCAGCCCGCGCAGCGAGCGCCCGCGCCGCTCGCGCCGGGCGAGCACGCGCGCGATCAGGAGCTCGAGCGCCCGCTCGAGCTGCTGGCCCGAGGCGGCCTCGGGAAGGTCGAGCCGCTCGACGACCGGCTCGAACGGCCGGCGCGGGTCGAGCGGCGTGTCACGGCCGCGGCTCAGGTCGAGCGCGAGCAACCCGGGGTGGCCGAAGCGCTCCGCCACCGCCCGCGAGGGCAGCGCCGCGAGCTCTCCGAGCGTGCGGATCCCGAGCCGCTCGAGCACCTCGGGCAGCGCATGGAGCTCGAGCCGCGTGCGGAGGAGCGAGACGGGAAGAGGCGCAAGAAACTCGCGGGCAGCGGCGGGCTCGATCATCACGGCGCCGGCCGGCACGGGCCGGGAATTGGAGCGGGGCCGGCGGCGGGGACGAGCCTGCAGCGCGGCCGCGTGCGACGCGAAGCGGCTCGGGGCAACGCCGAAGCGGGCGCCCGACCCGAGCGCGCGGCGGGCAGCGGTCAGGACCCCGCTGAGGTCGCCGCCGTGGATGCCGTGCAGGCCGGCGGCGGCAAAGAAGGCCGCACCGGGATGATCCGACTCGACCTCGGCCCCGATCCCCTCGAGCCGGTCGAGCACCGCGCCCCAGAGCGAGCGCACTCCCTCGGGGTCGGGCGGCACGAGCCGCAGGCCCGGACAGCGCGACATCGCCTCGCCGAGGCGCATCCCGCGCACGATCCCGTAGGCCTCGGCCGGCGCCGACACCTCCCCCACCAACTGCTCGCGCCCGGCCTCAGGAGCGAGCGCGGCCGGCTCGGAGAGGAGCGCCCGGCGGTCGCCGAGGGCCGCCAGCAGCTCGAACCGGGGGTAGAGGACGCATACGATCATCGCTCGAACGTATGTTCGCATCCGGTCCGGCGGACTGCAAACCTAAGTGCACCCGACTCAAGGGGTCTGACCCCTTGAGTCGCCGGGGCTTAAGGGGTCAGACCCCTTACTTGTCGCGGGTGCAGGCGTTGCCCACGTTCGCCTGGGCGCCGCGGTCCACGATCACCTGGCGGGTCGCCTCGACGTGGCCCGCGGCGTTCGTGCACGTGAGGGTCCAGCTCTCCTTGGCGCCCGTCTCGACACGCGGGGTCGGCGAGCGGAAGCTCACGTTTCCATTGAACCAGTCGTCTGGCGTGTGCATCACCTGGTCGTAGCTGACCACCTGCAGCTTGTACTGCCCCGGCGGCGGGTCGAACAGCGTGGCGTCCTCGGTCGCGTCTCCGAACGAGGCCGACTGCGTGACGATCTGGCCGTTCGGCCCGATCACGTAGATGTCCCAGTCGGTGTCCGGGCTCGACCACTCGACGTGCACGGTCATCCGCCCGTTGTCGACTCCGTCGGCGGGGCCCTGCACCGTGAACGGGATCTCCTCGACCGGGCCGCCGGGCGGGTAGTTCGGGTTCTCCGGCGGGATCCCGGGTGGGTTGACGAGGTCGATGCGCTGCTGGGGCGGCCCCGTCGCGTCGCGACCGTTACGGCCGGCTACGAGCGGGCGGGTCGACGGGTTCACGTGCCACGTGAACTCACCGCCGGTCGCCTTCAGCTCGGAGCTGAGCGAGTCGGTGAACCGGATCGGGTCGCCGACCGAGTTGCCGAGATCGTCGCGCCAGACCGGCGACGTCGAGCTCTGGAAGGTCTTCGCGATCCGCAGCGTCGAGCCCGCCGGCGCCGAGCCCTGGATGACCGAGTGCAGCGATGCGTCGGCCGTCGCCTGGAGCATCGTGTAGTAGGCCTCGCGGTTGCCGCCCTGCCCCGCACCCGCGGCCGGCGCCTTGCCCAGGTATTCCGCCTCGACGCCCGTCGCGAAGGGCGGATGGAACTCCTCCGCGCCGATCTCGAACGTGAAGGCGAATCCTCCCGTCGTCCAGAACGACCAGTCCTCGGTGCTGCCGGTCGTGTCGTAGAGCCCGAAGCCCGGGTCGTTCGAGTAGCCATTGTGCGCGGCGAGCGACGCGCCCAGCGCCTTGTAGGCCGGCTCCTCGAGCGGGAAGCCGAAGTCGGCGGTTCCCGGCGGGCGCAGGACCAGGTTCGAGTAGGTGTGGTTGGTGATCAGGTTCGTCACCTGGCGCGACGAGATCAGCTCGCGGATGTTCTGCACCTCGGGCTCCGAGAACGGCTCGTCGCCCCTGTAGGTGTCGTCCGACCAGTTCACGCTCGCGCCGGCGCCGCCCCAGAGGCCGCCGTAGTTGCGATTCGGATCCGTGCCGCGCAGGCGGCCCGCCTTGTTGTCGTCACAGGTTCCGCTCGCGTACTTCTGGGGGGTGTGGTCCGACACCGCGCAGTTCTTGCGCTTCATCTCGTAGTCGAACAGCGAGAAGTCGCCCATCTCTCCCGCCTCACGCGAGATGTTGAAGCCATCGGGGTTCACGACCGGCACGACGATCGTGCGCGTCTGCTGGACGAGCTGTGTCGTTCGCGGATCGCGCCCGTAGTTCCGCAGGAGGTCGTAGGCGAACTCGATCGTGTGCTCCGACGAGGGCCACTCGCGCGCGTGATGAAGGCCCATGATCAGGAAGATCGGCTTGCCGTCCCCCGTGTTCGGCGCGCCGGTCGAGATCTCGATGCCGTTCACGTCGCGGCCCAGCACGCTGTGGTGGTTCAGCGTCAGTGGCCGCGTCAGCGACGGGTACCGCATCGCCAGCTGCTTCATGTCGAGGTCGTAGTCCGGCAGCCGTCGATAGCTCACGCGGCCGCTCGGCAGCCCGGAGGTCGCCGTCGCGCGCGCGTGGAGCTTGTCGCGGCGCTCGTTGCGGCGCGTGTGCGCCGCCAGATCGGCGATGCGCACGGTGTAGCGGAAGCCCGCGCGGCGCAGCACGCGCGCATCGGCCGAGCCGTGGAGCAGCACCTCGACGGAGTTCCGGTCGGCGTGCTCGGACAGGTCGAGCCCGAGAGCCTGAAGCCGCTGCCGGTCCGCCTGCCTGGGGACCATCACGTCGACGACCGCGAGCCGGCCCGGCTTGCGCTTCGGGATGCGGACGAAGCGAATCGAGACGCGCGCACTCGCGGCATTGCCCCGGAAGCGACAGGCCTGCACGATCACGCGCTCACCGCGGCGCACGAACCCGGAAGCGAGCTCGTTCCCACCGAAGGAGGCCGACCCGGCCACCGTCCGCCCGCGACGGCCGAAGACACCGAGGTCCCAGTCCCCGCGGGACCGGAGCCGGACGCTCACGAGCCCGCGCGCCGGCGCCTTGGCCCGCAGCACCGCGCGCCCGGCGTGCGACGACGCCAGGTCGCGATGGCACGGCCGCGCCACGGCGGTGTTGGCCGTGACCGTGTGGCTCGCTGCTGTTGCGGGGGCGGCCAGAGCGAGCGAGCCGAGGAGTGCGCCCAGGAGCGGGCGGGTGCTGCGTCCCTGCATCTGACATCGACAGTAAGCCTGCCCCCGCACTTTCCGCAAGCGGTTTGGACACCTTCGATTCGGACCTCCGCCCGTCCAGGTCAGACGAGGCCGGCCACGACGCTCGCGACGCCGGTGCAGATCACCACGACCAGCACCACGGTCGAGAACCGCTCCGCGTCGAGGCGCCGGAAGCCGACCGCCCCGATCGCGTAGCCCACGAGGACGCACGCGAGGAGCGGGCCGAGCGACCCGAGGTCGACCGTGTCGGCCCCCTCCCTGGCCAGGATCAGCGCCACACCGGCCACGTCCAACGCAAGAAATGCTGCAGCCAGGGTCGCGCGGAAGCTCGGCGGCGGCACGCGCTCCCCCTCGAGCCAGAGCGCGAGCGGCGGCCCGTTGACGCTGATCGAGGTCGTGAGCACGCCGCTGAGAAAGCCGGCGAGGACGGCGGGGATCGCGACCGGCGCGTGGTGGCGGAGCTGCCAGGCCGCCGCCGCGATGACGGCGACGCCCACGCCGACCTGGAGCCACTGCTTCGAGAGCGCGCTCAGGAGCAGCACCCCGACGGCGAGGCCCGGAACGGCCGGCACGAGGATGCGAGCGAGCCCATGCGTGGCCACGCGGTGGCTCTCGATCAGGACCAGGGCGCACAGGGCGATCCCAAGGATCAGCACGGCGGTCACGGCCTCCTCGGGCTCCATCACCGCGAACAGCGCGGGCGAGAGGACGAGCGCGAACCCGAGGCCGCTCGCTGACTGCACGGCGGCGCCGGCGAACGCCGCCAGCGCGGCGAGCAACATCAGTCGACGGTGACCAGGCCCTTGGGGAAGCCGGTGAGTATCCGCGGCTCCCCCTCGGTCACGATCACGAGGTCCTCGATCCGGACGCCGAACTCGCCCGGCAGGTACACGCCGGGCTCGATCGTGACCGCGTTCCCGGCCTCGAGCGATCCCTCGGCCGTCTTGCCGAGCCGCGGAGCCTCGTGGACCTCCAGCCCCACGCCGTGGCCGAGGCCGTGCCCGAAGTGCTCCTCGTGGCCCGCCGCGTCGATCAGCTCGCGCGCCACGGCGTCGACCGCCTTGCACTCCGCTCCCGCGACCGCCGCGCCGAGCGCGTCCACCTGCGCGCGGCGCACGAGCTCGTAGACCTCGAGCACCTCGTCGGCGAGCGAGCCGGTGGCGATCGTGCGCGTGCAGTCGGAGCAGTAGCCGTCGACCATCGCGCCCATGTCGATCACGACCAGGGTGTCGCGCGGGATCTCGACGTCGCGCGGCACCGCGTGCGGCTGGGCCCCCTGGGCCCCCGCGGCCACGATCGGCGGGAACGAGGGCGCCTCCGCGCCCTCGTCCTCCATGAAGCGGACCAGCTCGATGGCCACCTCGCGCTCGGTGCGTCCGGCCAGCCCGCCCTCGCGGAGCGAGTGGTACGCCGCCGTCGCGAGCTCGGCCGCCGCGCTCATCGCGGCGATCTCCCCCTCGTCCTTCACCGCCCGGAGCCGCTCGACGATGCCGCCGGCCGGCATCAGCTCCACGCCGTCGGGCAGCTTCTCGCTCAGCTTGCGGTGCGTCGCCACGCTGAGGTGCTGGTCGTCGAAGCCGGCGCGGCCGCGCAGGCGCTTCGCCAGCGCGTCGAGCATGTCGCGGCTCGCCTCGATCCGCTCGAAGTCGGGCACCTGCCCGCGCGCCTGCTCCACGTAGCGGAAGTCCGTGAAGAAGAGCCGCTCCTCCGGCGTCACGATCGCTGCACCGTTCGTGCCGGTGAAGCCGGTGAGGTAGCGGACGTTCAACAGGTTCGTCACGAGCAGCGAGTCCAGCTCGCGCTCGGCGAGCAGCTCGACCAGCCGGTCAGCCCGCGCCGCCGCCGTCACGAGGAACGCTCCTTCAGCAGCTCGAGCGCCTCGCGATACCCGTCCACGCCCCTGCCCTGCACGGAGCCAACGCAGAGGTCCCGGATGACAGAGAGTCGGCGCCAGTCCTCGCGCTCGTCCACGGCCGACAGATGCACCTCCACCGCCGGCAGTGCGGCAACCTCGAGCGCGTCGCGAATCGCCCAGGAGTAGTGCGTCCACGCGCCGGGATTCAGGATCAGCGCGTCGGCGCCCTCGGCGGCGCGGTGAAGCTGCTCGACGAACTCCCCCTCGTGATTCGTCTGCGAGAAGCTTGGGTCCATCTCGAGCTCGCGGGCGAACTGCTTGATCCTCACCTCGAGCTCGGTGAGCGTCAGGCCGCCGTAGTGGTCCGCGTTCCGCCTGCCGAGCACGTCGAGGTTCACGCCATGCATCACGCCGACACGGAGCCTCACGCCGAGCACGCCTCCTCGATCGCCGCACGCAGATCGGCGGCCGGGACGTCGTGGCCCGGGGTCACCTCGCCTGGTGCTTCCACGAGAACGAACGGTACCCGGCCACCGCTCCGCTTCTTGTCGCGCTCGACGAGCGCGAGGACCTCGTCCGTCGACGCGCCGCTGAACGACTGCGGCAGCCCGTGCGCTGCCAGCAGCTCCGCCACCTCCGCCCGGAGCGGCTCCCGCCCGGAGAGGCGCAGCGCCACGAGCAGCCCCACCGCCACGGCTTCGCCATGGCGGTAGCGCGTGTAGCCCGTCGCCGCCTCGATCGCGTGGCCAACGGTGTGCCCCAGGTTCAGCACCTGCCTGCGGCCGGAGTCGCGCTCGTCCTCGGCCACCACCGCCAGCTTCGTGCGGATGCAGCCGAGGATCACCTCCCCATCGACCTCGCCGCCCTGGCGGACCCGCGCCCACAGCGGGCCGCCGGCGATCAGAGCCGTCTTCACCACCTCGGCGTAGCCCGCTGACAGCTCCTTCGGCGGCAGCGTCTCCAGCGCCGCCGGGTCGCAGATCACCGCGGAAGGCTGGTGGAAGACCCCCGCGTAGTTCTTCCCCTCGGGCAGGTCGACGCCGGTCTTCCCGCCGTAGGCCGAGTCGACCTGCGCGACCAGCGAGGTCGGTACCTGCACGTGGCGCATGCCGCGCTGGTAGATCGCGGCGCAGAAGCCGGCGAGGTCGCCCACCACGCCGCCGCCGACCGCCACGACGATGTCGCCGCGCTCGGCGCCCGCCTGCGCGAGCCCGCGCAGCACGAGCTCCGCCGCGTGGATCGACTTGTGGTCCTCCCCCGGCGTGACGACGATCCGCCCGTCGCCCTCCACCGGCTGCGCGCGCACCACGTTCTCGTCCGTCACGACCAGCCGCCGGCCGTCGTTCGGATGGAAGAAGCCCGCCTCGATCAGGCCGTTCCCGAGGAAGACCGGATACTCGCCCGAGGCGGCCGATGCCCAGACGAGCCGGGTGCCGCCCGGCGCGGACTCGAGCGCCCGCAGCGCCGGCAGCGCCCGCCGCAGCGCGTCGCGATCGCCGGGCGGCAGCACGGCGTCGGCCACCGACTCGTAGATGGCGCCGCGATCGCCATGCAGCTGGTCGAAGCGCCCGCGGTCGCGCGCGAGCGGCCTGCCCTTGCCAGACGCGCGCCGCCACGCCTCGTCGGGGTCAACCTCGAGGTGAACGACGGTGTGCCGCCCCAGTGCTTCGCGCACGTACTCGGACCCGAGCGCGCCGCCGCCGAGCGCCACGACCAGCGCGTCCTCGCGCGCCAGCAGCTCCAGGACCAGCTCCTCCTCGCGAGCGCGGAACGCCTCCTCGCCCTCCCTGTCGAAGTACGACTCGACCGGCTCGCCCAGCCGCCGCTCGAGCTCGCGGTCCGAGTCGAGCGCCTCGGCCCCGAGCCCGGCCGCGAGCGAGCGGGCGCCGGTCGACTTCCCGGCGCCCATGAAGCCCACGAGGACGAGCGCTATGCGCGCCTCCAGCCGATCCGGTCCTCGTAGGCGCGGAGCGCACCCAGCGCGTCATCGATGTGGTCGCCGCCGAACTTCTCGCGATAGGCGGCCGCGAGCACCAGCGCCACCATCGCCTCGCCCACCACGCCGGCTGCGGGGACCGTGCACGAGTCCGTGCGCTCGCGGAGCGCCTGCGCCGGCTCCTTCGTCTCGGTGTCCACCGAGCGCAGCGGCTTGGTCAGCGTGGGCAGCGGCTTCATCGCGCCGGTGACGATGAGCGGGTCGCCGGTCGTCATGCCGCCCTCGACGCCCCCGGCGCGGTTCGTCTCGCGGTTGTAGCCCTGCTCCTCCGACCAGAAGATCTCGTCGTGGGCCTGGGAACCCACTCGCCCGGCGAGCGCGAAGCCGTCCCCGATGCCCACGCCCTTCAGCGCCTGGATCGACATGACCGCCTGCGCCAGGCGGCCGTCGAGCCGCTGCTCCCAGGAGATGTGGGAGCCGATCCCCGGCACGAGCCCGAAGACGATCACCTCGAACTCGCCGCCGAGCGACTCGTTCGCCTTCCGGGCGGTGTCGATCTCGGCCACCATCGCCTGACTCGCCTCGTCGTCGAGCGAGCGCACGGGCGACTCGTCCACCGCCTCGAAGTCGGCGACTCCCAGCCCCTTCCGCTCGGGCGCCGTCACCGAGCCGATGCGGGTCACATGCGAACGGACCTCGACGCCCAACGCGCGCAGGAAGGCCTTGGCGAGCCCGCCGGCCGCCACGCGCGCGGCGGTCTCGCGGGCGGAGGCGCGCTCGAGCACGTTGCGCACGTCGGTGTGGCCGAACTTCTGGATCCCGGCCAGGTCGGCGTGGCCAGGGCGAGGGAGGTGCACCTCGTCCACCTCCGCATCCACCGGCCACGGGTTCATCCGCTCCTCCCAGTTCTGGTAGTCGCGGTTCTCGATCCACATGGCCACGGGGCTGCCGAGCGTGCGCCCATGGCGGACGCCGGCGGTGACCTGCGCGCGGTCCTTCTCGATCTTCATCCGCCCGCCCCGGCCATGGCCGAGCTGGCGCCGCGCGAGATCGGCGTCGATGTCGTCAGGGCTCAGCTCGAGCCCCGCGGGCAGCCCCTCGACGATTGCCGTGAGCCCCGGGCCGTGGGACTCGCCGGCCGTCACGAACCGGAAAGACATGACGCCCACACCCTACAAACGAGGGTGCGGGCGCCAGGTTGGAGGAGGAACTACGGGGAGAGGATCAGCCTTGGAAGGGAATGTAGTCCGGGCAGCTGCGGGAGTTCGGATCCGGCGCGCACGGGTTGAACGGGTTGATGGCCCAGTCCGCTCCGCCGCGGTCGATCGACGGGATCACTCCCGGCCCCTTGCCGCCGCACCACGCCGGGTTCACCCGGGCGGCGCCGTTGTTGTCCAGGTCGTAGCTGACCTCGTACAGCTCGGTGATGTTGCTGTAGTCGTCGTTGTCCTGGTCGTCCTCGCCGTCGAGCAGCGTGTCGCCGTCGACGTCCGGGTCGGCCACGTCCAGATCGGTGAAGGGCCGCACGTCGAACGTTCCGGGGCGCTGCGGGCCCTCAGGCGGCGCGCAGTAGGCGGTGATCTTCCACGGGTCGATCTCGCGCCCGGTGACCGCCCAGTAGCCGGGCCAGTAGCTCACCCGGCCGGGGCCGCCGGCAGACTCGAGCCAGTTCGAGAGGCCGTCTCCGTCGGCGTCCCGCTCGTCGTCGCGCCACGGCCCGTCCCCATGGAGGTCGTAGGTGGCCGGGAAGGCCTGCGTCGGCGCCGGCAGCCCGAGGGAGGGGCCCCGCCATGCGGGCACGCCCGGCACCTCAGTCCAGCGGCTGTACTTCGTGCCGTCGCTGTATCCCAGAGCCGACTCGAGCCCGGGGGTCCCCGCCTTCGAGGCGTCGAACGAGCTCCCCGTGGAGCGCCAGGCGCGGTATTCCTCGAGCGTCGTGAGCCCGTCGCCGTCGAAGTCGATGTTGCTGAACTTCGCGGGCGCAGCCGCGCCGTCCGACGGATCGAGAGCGTTCGGGAAGGGCCGCTCGCCCGGATAGGGGACGGCCTTGACGTTCATGTCCTTGCTCGACCAGTACTCCCAGCCGTCCGACATCTGGTCGTTGTCGGTGTCGGCGAGACACGGATCGGTGCCGATCGCCAGCTCGAGCGTGTTCGGCAGCAGGTCGCCGTCGTGGTCCGCGCTGTCGTCGCAGACAACGGTGCCGCCGCCACCGCCACCGCCGCCCCCTCCGGGGCCGCCGTCGCCGTCGCCCACGCCGGTCACGACCGGCGAGAGACGCCGCGTGGTGAACTTGCTGAACTGGCCGCTGAGGACGCGCAGCTTGAGGCGCGTCGGACGCTGACGGCTGCCGGAGACGCGCAGAAGACGCGCCACGGCGGCCGGCACACGGACGACGAGCTTGCGCCTCGTCGAGCGGCGCGGCTTCGCGAAGGCGGTACGGCCGGTCGGGCCACGGAAGATGACGGTGTTGCGGGTCCGCTGAGCCTTGAAGTTCGTGCCGGTGATCGTGAGCAGGTTGCCCACGCTCACGCGCATCGGCTGGACGCGGGTGATGGTCGGAGCCGGACCACTGGCGGCCAGGGCTGCGGGCGCGGCCACCAGGACGGCGGCGAGCGCGAAGAGGCAGATGGTCAGTACACGGCGCATGCCAAGTCCCCTATCGACGGTCCAGGTGGTCGGTTGAATCCGCGTCGCCGCCACTGGACACAGTCACGAGGTCCGAGATCAGCGGGGAGGCGAAGCGGCGAACGGCCTGCGGGGCGCCCACCGCCGCGTGGGCGGTCGTGGCGTTCTTCTTGCGGCTCGCGGCCGCGGCGCTCCCGTCGACGCGCACCTTGCGGATCTCGTCGATCTTCAGGGTGTACGAATCGCCGTCCTCGTTGGTGAACTCGTGCTCAGAGCCCGGGCCGATGTAGAGGAACGCGCACTCGCGGGGCTTGGGCTTGCACTTGCCCTCGCCGGCCGCCTTCAGCGTCGAGTCGACGAGGAAGACCGCGTTGCCTCCGTTCGGCGTGACGCCGAGGAAGAGCAACAGCGGCGAAGCCTGGTTGGGCAGCATGTCGAGCCGCTCGAGGCCCTTGATGTGGCGCTTGTGGCCGTTGGCCGCGAAGGTCACGTCCGCGACGTAGCGGTACTGAGCGGTCTGAGTCGGGGTGCCGCCACCGGTCGTGCCGCCACCGGTCGTGCCGCCCGTCGTGCCGCCACCGGTCGTCCCGCCACCGGTCGAGCCGGTGTCGCCGGTCGAGCCGGTGTCGCCTCCGCTCGGGGGCTCGCTCGTCACCGTCGAGGGCGCGCCCGAGTTCTCCCGCGAGCGCTTGGCGATCGCCTTGGGCGGCCGGAACGGGTCGCTCGGGTCGAATGTGTCGAGCGACGACCCGCGGTCGAGCGCGGTCTCGTCGAGCTTCACGCTCGCCAGCGCCTTCAGATCCTTGGGATCAGGCGCCTTGCGCACGGCCTGGACCGGCGCCGGCGGCGGAGCCTCGGAGGACTTCGAGAGCACCACGGGCACCGCGATCAGCGCGAGCACGAGAACCGCGGCCACCGGCCACAGCCGCTTCGCCTGAAGGTCCTGCCAGAGGTCGAGAAGGAAGATCTTCATGGTCGTCGCCTAAGGGGTCGCGGTGGCGGTCGGGGCAGCAGGGGTGGGGCTCGAGCTCGGCTCGGCCGAGGCCGGCGTCGTCTGCGCGCCGGGTGCCTGGGCCGGACCCTGAGGCGTCGCCCCGGCGGTCGTGCCCTGAGCCTTCGGCGACAGGTAGACGGTGACGTTCATCTCGGCCTTGACCCGCGGGAACAGCGTCGGGTCGCTCGAGAACTTGACGCCCTCGACGGTGATCAGGCGACCGCTCACCACGACGTTCTGGTTCGCGACGCGCACGAAGCGCTTCACGTCGTGGAAGAAGTCGGCCAGGTCGAAGAAGTTGCCGACGAACTCGAGATCCAGCGGCGCGGTCTCGAGACCTGCGGGGCTCGTCGCGCCCGCCGCCTGCGTCGCGGGGGTGGCAGCGCCGCCGCCGACCGGCAGCCCGCTTCCGGTCGAGGTGGACGTCGTGGCGTCCACGCCCGACTGCGAGGCGGCGTCGGCCTGGTTGGAGGCGGTCTGAGCAGTGTTGTTCGCGGACTCCACGGCGCCGCCCGGCGCGCTCTGCGCGGTAGCGCCGCCGGCCTCCACCGGCGCCGCACCTTCTGTGGGCGCCGAGGTGGAGTTGTCGGTCGTCGGTGCGGTCGAGGCAGGGGCCGTCTCAGTGCGCTGACCCTGCGCCACCTTCGTGAAGCGGATGTCCGTGCCCTGCGCGGCGCGGTCGAGCTGCACCAGCAGGCTCGGCATGTCCACGCCCGAGGGAATGGCCTTGCCGAGGCGGACGATCTCCGCATAGTCGGCGGCGAAGTCTGTCTTGGCGCCGCGCGCCGCGTTGGCGGCCGTCTGGGCCTTGTCGCGCCGCTGAGTCTGCTTCGCGAGCGCCTTCGAGGCCTCGGCCGCCGCGTCGCGCTTGGGCGCCAGCAGCAGGAACCAGTAGCCCACCAGGAGCAGGATCGGCACGATCGCGATCGCGATCTTGCGGTCTCTGTCGCTCATGCTCATGACCCGCCTCCGAGGGATGCCGGCACGCTGGACTCGCCACGCGGCGCCTCGGTGCCAAGCGGCGTCTCCGAGAAGCTCAGGGTGATGTTGAACTGGTAGTACTTGCCGCAGCTGTTGGCGGTGACCTCGGTGTTGTCGCCGAGCTCGGTGGTCGACTGGTTCAGCTTGACGTCCGTGACGCGGTGGATCTGGCGCATCCGGACCATCATTCGCGCGACGTCCGACTGGTCGGGCGTGCAGCCGACGAGGTTGGCCTTCGGCATCGGAGCGACCGCCAGGCCGGTGTCAGTCGTGGTCGTCTCGCCCTCGACGTCGCCCGTCACGGACGCGTCGGTCGACTGCAGCCAGCTGTCCTCCGGCATCACGCGCGAGAGCTCTCGTATGAGGCGCTCCCAGTCGAAGCGCGTGGTCGCAACGTTCATGACCGAGGCGAGACGGGCCTTCTTGATGTCCGCGAAGTTCGTGAAGGCGCCGCGCTGCGCGACCTCGGCCTGGAGCTGGTCGGCCTTGACCTTCGCGGCGGCCGCCTTGCTGTTGCGGTCCTTGACGTTGTTGGACGTGAAGACGTACGCGCCCACCATCGCGAGCAGCGTCACGAGCACGCCGATGACGATGTACGAGCTGCCGTTCTGCTTGCCGGTCGCCTGAGCGCGGCGCTGCTCGGTCGGGATGAGGTTGACGGCCTTCATGCGGCCTTCCCCATCGCTAGGCCGGCGGCCACGGTCAGCCTGTGCGGGTCCTCGCCGGCGCCCAGAGCCGAGCGGTCGAGGACGCCGAGCGGCGCCGCGACCGTGGTGGGCAGGCCCAGGTGCACGCCGAGGCTCTCGACGAGCTCCTCGTCGGCCGAGCCGGGCCCGGAGAGGACGATCTCGCCGACCGGCTGCGCCTGCGGCTGCGTCATGTAGTAGTCGATCGAAAGCCTGATCTCGTCGGCCAGCCGAGCTCCGGCGCCCTCCTCGTCCCACACCGCGGCGAGCGGGCGGGTGAACAGGCACGTCGAGCCGACGGCGATGGCGAGGTTGCTGACGCCACCGAGGTGGCAGTACACGCGAGCGCTCTGCTCCGGCATCCCGTCGGTGGCGACGGCGAGCATGCGCACGAGCGCGAAGGCGTCGAGGTCGATGCCCTCAGGCTTCAGGCCGGCCTGCTTCGCAGCCTCGAGAAGAGCCTCGATCATCGAGCGGCGAGCGGCCACGACGACGACCTGCATGCGCGGGCTGCCGTCGGGCGCCTCGTTGTAGCCGGCGACCTGGTGGTCGAGCACGGCCTCGTTGAGCGGCATCGCGATGGCCTCGGCCGCCTGGAAGCGGACGGCGGCGTCGCGCTGCTTCTCGTCCTCGATGCGCGGAAGCTCGATCACGCGGACGACGATCTGCTGGTTGGAAACTCCGAGCCGGACGCTCTTCGGCAGCCCGGTGTCGACGGCGAAGCGCTTGAGGGCCTCCGCCAGGCCGTCGCGGTTCACGACCTCGCCGTCGGCGACGAGGCCTTCCGGCAGGTCCAGGCTCACGCCGCGGACGACGCGGCCGCTCTGGACCTCGGCGGCGGCAAGGTAGCGACCGTCGATATCAAGACCGACAGCGCCACCAGAGGAGTTCTTGCGGAGGGACTTCATGGGCGTACGCAAAGGGGTATCGGCCAGGGGGTGGACACCCTTAACGCCGGACGCGAAATGTCCAGAGTTGCTGGACGCAACCCGGACGGGTCAGCGTCTAGTCCAGGAAATTCGACTCGTAGACGTCGATCAGCTCGGGCCCAGCGAGCACCCCGACGATGCCGCCGATGGCCAGGAAGATCCCGAACGGGACGGCCTTCTTGCGCGCCTGCGCGCCCTCGCGCGCGATGATGGCCACGCCGACGACGGATCCCGTCAGGAAGGCGATCAGGAGCGCCGGTATGACCGCGGCGCCCAGGTAGATCCCCATCACGCCGCTCAGCTTCACGTCGCCCATCCCCATCCCGCTCGGGTAGGCCAGGGCGGCCACCAGGAGGAACAGGAAGGCGCCGGCGCCCGCGACAAGGTGCTCCACGGTGTCGCCGCGGTCGGCGATCAGCACGGCGATCACGCCCCATACCGCGAGCGGATAGACGATCTTGTTCGGCAGCAGCTTGTGGTCCGCGTCGATACCCGCCAGCGCGATCAGGCCCGCCACGAAGGGCAGCTCGATGATGAGGTCGTCGTCGAAGCCGCGCACCAGCACGACGGCGGCGAAGACGAGCGCGGTGATCAGCTCCACCGCCGGGTAGCGCGGCGAGATCGGCGTGCCGCAGTGGCGGCAGCGGCCGCGCAGGAGGAGCCAGGAGACGATCGGGATGTTGTCGTAGCCCGCGATCTGCGTCCCGCAGCCCGGGCAGCGCGAGCGCGGGTGCACGAGCGACTCGCCGCGCGGCAGGCGGTAAATCACGACGTTCAGGAAGCTCCCGACCGCGGCGCCCACGACGCCGGCCAGGACGACCGCCGCGGCTACCTGCCCACCTCCCGGCTCACGCCGGACACTCTACGACGATCCGGTGATGTCGCGCCAGGAGTTCTGGACGATGCTGGCGCTGCCGTACGAGTCGATCGTGGTGAAGGCGTTCTCGTTGTAGGTGATGTTCACCTTGTTCGAGCCGACGTCGATGCCGCCGGGGCCGTCGACGAACGCGCCGCCGGAGATCGTCAGCCCGCCTCGCAGCCTCAGCACGTCCGCGGTGCTGTTGCTGTTGTTGAGGTGGTAGACGATGCCGTAGAAGGTCGAGTTGCCTCCGAGCTGCAGGGTCCCGTCCGCCCAGATCAGGATCCCCGTGTTGCCCGGAGCGTTCCAGATGTTGTTCTTCGTGTACTGGCCGTCGGTGCATCCCTCGACCCAGACGACCTTGCCGCTCAGCTGCGTGTCGGTCGGGCAGCTCGTGTAGTAGGTGCCGTCCGCGATCGCGCGCTCCTTGAGGCGGTCCTGAACGTCCTGCTCGAGCGCGTCCTTCCCGATGTACGAGCCGCCCTCGATCGCGCCCGCCGGATCGATCTGCGGGTTCTTCTTGTCGGGCGTGTAGTTCGCGCACGTGGGCGTGGCGAGCGAGCAGCGCAGTGTGACCGGGTGCTGGCTCGTGGCGTCCGGGTTCGTCAGGACGTACTGGTGGTTGCCGTTCGGCGTGAGGTCGAAGTGGCCGGCGATGATCACGCGCTTCGGCAGGAACTCGGTGTGCTTCTGGACCTGCACGAGCGCCACCAGCACGCGCTTGCGGCCGCGCACGCTGGACTCGGCCTTGACCCAGACGCGGAGGTTGCCGTTCGCGTCCCAGTGCGAGTTGGCCACGGCCTCGACCGTCGACGAATTGTAAAACGGGCTCCCGCCCGGATCGTCATAGATGCTCGTCTTCCAGGTCGCGCCGGTGGCGTAGTCCGGTGAGTTGAAGCTCCCGGACAGCTGGCTCGCGTCCGGACACTGGATCGCCGGAGCGGACGCGTTCGTGCACGTGGGGACCGTGGTCGCGTACGCGCTGCTGGCGCCGGCCCAGCGCCGCGAAAGCGTGAACGACTGCTCGTTCAGAACCGCCTCGGCGAGGTTGAAGGAGGACTCGCGGTGGCGCTCCCGCATCGAGTTGACCTGCTGCGTGTCGACGAACGAGTAGGCCGCCAGGCCGACGGCGAGCATCATCGTCATCAGGGCGATCGCGAGGATGATCGCGCTGCCGCGCTCTCCTCGGTTGTTGCGGGTCACGGAACCACCACCGATCCACAGTTGGTCTTTGCCGTCAGGTCGCCCTGGTCCACGACCTCGAGCGCGAACGAATGCGTGCCGGACGTGCCGTTCCAGACGCCGACAACGCCATTCGGGTCCGTCAGCGGCGTCGTGCTGCCATCCAGGTACCAGCGGTACGCCTTGAGGTTGAAGCCCTCCGGGTCCACCGATCCGGACCCGTTCAGGGCCACCTGCTTGCCCGTTCCCGCGTAGATCGGAGTCGCGCACGACGCGACGGGCTGGCGGTTCTGGTTGCGCAGGAAGACGCCTGTGTCGAGGTTCACCGCCTTCGGGCTCTGACTCGGGTTCACGTCGACCCAGAGGTCGGCCCGGATGGCCGTGATCGACGTGACCGGGCTCGGCCCGGGCGTGTACTGGAAGATCGGCAGCGCCGGCGACTGCGCGGTGTTGACCACGTCGCTTGCCGCGATCTGCGTCTTCTCCCAGCCACCCGCGCCCGAGACGTCGCAGCTGGCGGTCGAATACGACGGCGGCGGATTCACCACCTGCCACGTCTGCTGCTGGCGGATGAGCGCTGCCTTGCCGCCCGACACCGGGCCGACGCAGTAGCGGACCCGCTTGATGTTCCTGGCGTTGGCCGAGCCGACGGGCTTCACCGCGTCGACGGTGAGGAAGACGAGGTCGTAGGGCTCCGCCTTCTCGACGCTCGCCGGCACGTAGTCGGTCGGGCTCGCGAGGTTCCGCAGCTGGCTAGCCATCCGCTCGAGGGTCAGCCGCGCCTGGTCCTGCGACTCGTTCGCGAGCCGGTTGACGCGCTCGTTCTTGTGAAAGGCGACGAACGCGCTGATCGTGGCCATGACGACTACGGTCACGATCGCCATCGCGACAAGGAGCTCGATCAGGGAGTAGCCCTGCTCCCCGCGAGGGCTTGGGCTCGTCATGGCAGCGACACCGGGCCGAGCGGCTTCGACTCGGAGAAGTTCTCGTCCACCGTGGAGACGTAGTACGTGTGGTTGCCGGACGCCGCGCCGACGTCGCGGTAGGTCGTCAGCGACTCCTGGCCGGTGCGGGCCACGCGCTTGCCGATCAGCGTGCCGTCGCGGTAGACGCGATAGAAGCTGACGTCGGAGCCGCTGTAGGGCGGCGTGACGGCCGGTGCGTCGGGCCAGGTCAGCACGACATCCTCGCCGTCCAGCGTCGCCGTGAGGCTCGGGGCCTGGTTCGGCTGGGTGTTAGCCCGGACGGCCGTCAGGGTGGCGGACGGAGCGCCCTCGCGCGGCGAGCCGCCGAACGGGTCCTCGTCGAGCGCCACCACGTAGTAGTCGATCGTGGCGCCGGACGGCGGGTTCATGTCGCGGCACTCGGTCTGCGTCGGGACCGTCGCGTAGTCGCAGCCCGGGACGATCGACCAGCTGGTCCCGATCTTGCGGTAGACGCGGTAGCCGGTCACGTCCGGCTCGATGTTGCGGCTCCACTGCATCTCGACGATGTCGTGCGCGTCCGAGAAGCCGATGCGCGGGTTCCAGCCCCCGAAGACGTCCTGCACCGCCGTGGGGACGTCGCGGTTGAGGCGGATCGTCCTCGAGCGCGCCGGGCCGGGCACGCCCTCCTTGTCGAGGGCGGTCACGCTGACCACGTAGGTGCCGTCGGGAACGTGCGTTCCGCCGCTGTCGATGTCCCAGTCGAAGGTCGCGCTGGTGGAGGCCGAAGTGCCTGTGAGGACGCCGTCGACGGCGAACCGGATCGCCACGGCGTCGGAGTCCGCCTGGACGACGAAGCGAACCTTCGACACATGGGTCTTGATCTCGGTCTCGGACGGCGTCTGCGACACGATCTCGACCGCGGGGCCAGCCGAGCTGGCCTCGTTGTTCACGATGCCCGCCTGCTTGATGCTCTTCGCGACGCCGTGGCTGCTCCACGCGACATTCACGGTCACGCGCTTGAAGTCGTCGGGGTTGAGGTCGGCCGTCCCCCCACCGCCGCCGCAGTAGCTGCCCCCGGTGATGTCGCCGAAGCCGTCCTGGTTGTCGTCAACCGAGCAGACGGTCATCGTGATCGTGTAGACCGTCTTGCGACGCTCCACCGTCCACGCCGTGGTCGACGGCGTCGAGTCCGCCAGGCCCGGGATCGCCTGCACGGACGTCTCCGCCCCCGTCGGGGTGAGCTGGCGGTACGGCACCGAGCGCGACGCCTCGATCACCTCGCGGCTGAGCGCGTTCCCGGCTTCGCGCTGCTTCGTCATCACCGTGCGGGCGTTGGCGCCGTCGATCAGCGCCAGCGTGCCGGCGATCCCCACGACGAGGATCAGCATGGTGACCATTACCTCGATGAGCGTGAAGCCACGCTCGCTGCGCAGACGTGTGAGGACGGGCATCTCGAAGGGCAATCGGCCGCCCTGCGCGCCTTCTTGATCACACAATGGTCCAGGGGGACAAAAAGACGGGAGGCGGGCCGTTTGGCCCGCCTCCCGGGAACTTCAACCGGCCTAGACCGGTGTTACCACTTGCCGCCCGTGCCGCAGCCGGCCTTGGCG
>Ga0207706_10001982_pt1 | contig 20071 bp, 17 predicted proteins | sample KBSC53metaG_FD_184318 | JGI IMG/M metagenome (GOLD analysis project Ga0207706, IMG submission 184318) | Corn rhizosphere microbial communities from Kellogg Biological Station, Michigan, USA - KBS C5-3 metaG (SPAdes) (version 2) | ecosystem: Host-associated > Plants > Roots > Rhizosphere > Soil ... | reverse complement strand
ACCCCAGCATCCTCGATCAACACGTCGCTGGTCGGATCGCGACCGATCGTGACGTTGCCGCTGCCCGGCACCGCGAAAGCGCAGACCGTTTCGCGCGAAAAGACGACCAATTCATAGCCAGGCTGCGCTGACACGGCCGCCACTATACGCTGGAGCGGTGCGACCCGAGCGGGTTCCATACGTCGGGGCGATCCAGGTGGGAAGCTCGTTGACAGGGCTCCCCGCGACGCCGACCATGGTGGCATGGCGCCTGCGGGTTACCAGTCCGCGCTGGCGGGGCTGTTGTTATTCGCCTGCTCGCTGGTGGCTCCCAGCGCCGCCTGCGCCGCGCCGAGCGCGGAAGACAGCGCGCGAGTGTCCTCGATCGATGCGTTTGTTCGTGGCGGTGGCACTGTGGTCGCGTGGAACCAGGGCACGGCGTCGCTGATTTCGGCACTGCAGCTTCCGGTTCGAAACGTCGAACATCACCCGCTCCCGAAAGCGGATTGCGTCGAGGTCATCGCGGTTTGCCCGCAGCGTGATCTCGGAAAACGAACCGGCCTCAACATAATCCATGAATGGCTTAGGCACGCGCCTCTGAGCACGGCGCCGCAGGTCCTCGATGCTGGCGATGCGGGAAGGGACCTTCGTCACCGCTCGCCCCGCGAAGCCATTTCCTTGATCCGGTCGCCGATGCGCAGCGCGTTAGCCTGGATGGTGAGCGACGGGTTCACTCCGCCGCTGGTGGGGAACAGCGAACCGTCGCAAATCCACAAGTTCGGGATCGACCAGCTTCGTCCATTCTTGTCGACGATGCTGTCATTGGGGTCATTACCCATTCGGCAAGTGCCGAGCAGATGCGAACTGTCGCGATCATCCCACAAGTCGGTCGCGCCGCCTGCCTCGAGCACGGTGTACCCGCGGCCGCGCAGCACCTGGGCGGCCAGCCGCCTGACGTCCTCCTGGTCCTCGACGAGGAGCACCGTCTCGGTCGCCGGCATCTTCACGGCCGGCGCCGGGGCCGGGGCGGTGGCGGGCGACGCGTCGGTCGGGGGCAGATAGACGCGGAAGGTCGTCCCCTTGCCGGACGCGCTCTCGACCCAGATCCAGCCGCCGCTCTGTTTGACGATGCCGTAGACCGTGGAGAGGCCGAGGCCGGTGCCCTTGCCGGGCTCCTTGGTGCTGAAGAACGGCTCGAACACATGGTCGATCACCTCCGGCGGGATGCCGGTGCCGGTGTCGCTCACGGTGATGCTGACCCACTCGCCGCTGCCGGCCTCCACCTCATCGGGGCGGGCGTTGCGGATGTCCACGGTCAGCGAGCCGCCGTCGGGCATCGCGTCGCGCGCATTGACGGCGAGGTTGATCATCGCGAGTTCCAGCTCGGCCGGGTCGACCTGGATGCTGCGGGTGTCGGGCGCGGCCTCGCCGCGCAGCGCGACCAGGGCCGAGATGGAATGGCGCATCAGGTCGAGCAGCAGCGGCAGGCGCTCCTGCGGGCTGATCACTTCGGGCCGCAGCGCCTGACGCCGGGCGAAGGCAAGCAGCTGGCGCGTCAGGCGCGCGCCGGTGGCCACGGCGCGCAGGATCGCGTCGATCGGTTTGCTGAGGTCGCGCCCGGGCGGCAGCCGCTTGAGCAGGTAGGCGTTGTTGCTCACCACCATCAGCAGGTTGTTGACGTCGTGCGCCACGCCGCCCGTCAGGTGGCCCAGCGCTTCGAGCCGCTGCGTCTGGCGCAGCACGTCTTCGACCTGCGTGCGTTTGCTGATCTCGGCGCGCCACTGCTCCAGCGCCGTGCGTTCGCGCCGCGTGTGCTTGAGCGCGACCCACGACACCCAGGCCAGCGCCAACGATGTGGGGAAGGTGAAGGCGGCGAGCAGCGCCACTTCGCTGTACCACGATGAGAGGATGGCATCGTCGGCGATCGAGGCCGACACATAGAGCGGATAGCTGTCGATGCGCCGGAACGCGATGACGCGCCGCTTCTGGTCCACCGGCGAGCGGACGACCGTCAGGCCCGACGCCTCGCCGGCCGCCACGCGGGCCATCATCGGCCCCGTGGGCGGCGCGATCATGCCCAGCACCGGCGGTGGCGGCTCGCGCATCACGATGGTGCCGTTGCTGCGGAAGAACGAAATCGACGCCCCGGGCTCGGCGCGCGTGAGCTCGCGGTAGAACTCGCTGAACGCGGAAGCACGCAGCGAGACGGCATTCACACCGGCAAACTCGCCGGCAGGCCCGTTGCGCCGCTTGCTGATCACGACGCGCAGCTCGCTGGCGTCGAGCCGGCCGTAGAACGGCGCCGAAACGAACAGGCCCTTGTCGGCCTCGCGATGCACGGTGAAGTACTCGCGGTCGGCGGCGTTGAAGTCGGGTGGCACCGAATAGGGCACCGTCAGCGCCAGCGGCCGGCCTTCGCGGTCCCACACGGCGAGCGACTGCACCTCGGGCGTCGTGCGCGTGATGCGGCGCAATTGCTCGTCGAGCGACCGGCGATCGGCGCGCAGCTCCGCCTCGGTGCGGTCGGCCGTGCGCTCTTCCATCAGGTCGAACAGCATCTCGCTGGTCCGCATCACCTTGAGCGCGTGCTCGCGCGCGATGGTCGAGGTGCGCACCGCGCGTTCCTCGGCCGCCTTGAACTGGGCGCGATACCCCTGCCAGGCGGCGCTGATGAAAAACATCGCCGGCAGCAGCAGGGCCAGGGCGATCAGCATGCGCAGCCATTGCTGCACATGGCGCCCCTGGTCGTACCCGGTACCGGCCGGCGCCGGCGATTCGCCATGCACCGCCGTCGCCGGCGTAATGCGCCGCAGCAACCAGGAGCAAACGACCACGACGGCGATGCCCGACGCGACGAAGGGCAACACCTGCGGAACCACATTCCCGCGGATCGTCTCAGGCAGGCCCGGCACCAGCGGGAACAACGCGCACACCGCCAGCGCCAACAGCCCCGGCCCCGCGCCCGACATCAGCGCGGCCGCCACCACCGCCGGGAACGCAAACACGAAGGGCACGGTGCCCTGCAGCCACGGTTCGAGCGCGGCGCGCAAGCCCATCGCAGCCACCCCAAGCACCGCCGCGGCCCCCCAGCGCCAGGCCGGCGGGCCGTCGGCGATGCCATGCTGCACGGCGCTGGCCTCCGGGGAGGTCATCGCTTCGTGCGGCCGGGGCGGCAGCTGGAAGTTGTTCGGTTCATGCAAATGGATTCCCTGGGCGCAGGGCTCGGCGCTGCGGTGCATTGTGCGGCAGTTGCGCCGGGCCTCGACAAGCCCGCACGGCAAACCATGCGCCCAGCGAACAGGTAACCTGCCGCCGATGCAGATTCACTGGATCGACACCCACTGCCACCTCGATGCAGCAGAATTCGCGCCCGACCGCGAGGCAGTGGTGCAGCGCGCTGCCGGCGCGGGCGTTCGATTGATCGTGCTGCCGGCGGTGGAGGTCGGCAACTTCGACACGGTGCGCCAGCTGGCCCATCGCCACGGTCATGCCTACGCGCTCGGCATCCACCCGCTGTATGTAGAGCGGGCGGCCGACGACGATCTGGACCGGCTGCGCCAGGCGCTGCAGCAGCACCGCGATGACCCCCGGCTCGTGGCAGTGGGCGAGATCGGGCTGGATCACTTCGTGAAGACGCTCGATCCGGTGCGACAGGAGCGCTTCTACACCGCGCAACTCAAGCTCGCGCGCGATGCCGGCCTGCCGGTGCTGCTGCACTGCCGGCGCTCGGCCGATTCGCTGCTCAAGGGGCTGCGGCGCATCGACGTGCCCGGCGGCATCGCCCATGCCTTCAACGGCAGCCGGCAGCAGACCGATGCCTTCATCGAGCGCGGCTTCGCACTCGGCTTCGGCGGCGCGATGACCTTCGAGCGCGCGCTGCAGATCCGCGAGCTCGCGGCGACGGTGCCCGACGAGGCCCCGGTGCTGGAGACCGATGCCCCGGACATCCCGCCGCACTGGCTGTACCGAACCGCCGCGCAGCGCGCCGCGGGCGAGACGTCGCGCAACGAGCCGGCCGAGCTGCCGCGCATTGCGCACACGCTGGCCGCGCTGCGCGGCCGCCCCCTCGAAGACATTGCCGCGCTCACGGCCGCCAATGCGCGGCGCGTGCTGCCGCGGCTGCAACACCTGACATGAACGACAACGACGATGAACCGCTGCAGGGCCTGGCCCCGGTGATCGCCCGACACACCCGGCTGGTGGTACTGGGGAGCTTTCCCGGCGTGGCTTCGCTGAAGGCGCAGCAGTACTACGCGCATCCGCGCAACCATTTCTGGCCCATCCTGTCGGCGCTGTGGGGCGTCGACCTGCGGCCGCGCCCCTATGCGGAGCGCATCGCGTTCATCCGCGACAAGGGCCTGGGCCTGTGGGACGTGTACGCCAGCTGCCGGCGCGAGGGCAGCCTCGACAGCGCGATCGAGGAGGCCCAGCTCAACGACCTGCCCAGCCTGAAGCGACGCGCGCCCCAGCTGCAGGCGATCGCACACAACGGCGGCGAATCGGCGCGCTCGATGGCCATCACGCGCCAGCTCGGCCTGCCGGTATGGCGGCTGCCCTCGACCAGCCCGGCCAATGCCTCGTGGAGCTTCGAGCGCAAGCTCGCGGCCTGGCGCGAGGCTTTCGAGAGCGTGGGGCTTGTCTAGACGAGCGGCCCCAGGTGCAGGCCGGCTCCGAGCACGCACAGCACCAGGAACACGACCGACGGCAGGCGCTTCAGCTCGAAGAACACCGCCTGCTGCACCCCCCGCGCGAGCCAGAACAGCGCCATCAGCGCCAGCAGCTCGCGCCCCAGCGTGCTCGCCGGCAGCTCGCCGGCATGAGCGATCAGCAGGCCACCCAGGATGAAGGCCAGCAGCGTCAGGCTGACGTTGAGCGCCTGCATCACCGCCGCGTTCAGCGCCGACAGCCGCGGCAGCTGCTCGCCCCAACGAAACAGGCGCCAGAACCCCAGGTGGAACAGGCCGATGCCGATATCGAAGGCACCGGCGGCGATGGCAAAGGCGGCGGCCATGATCAGCCCGCCTTCCGGATCGTGCCCTGGGCGGCCGCGCACAGCGTGCGCTCGTCGCCGCGCAGCATGAACACATCGCAGCGGCACACCGCCTGCGTCTTGCCGCTGCCCACCACGCTGGCCACCGCCAGCAGGCGCTCGCCATCCTTGGCAGGGCGCAGGTAGTTGATCTTGAATTCGGCGGTGACGCTGTCGCCCAGCACCGAGCCGCCGGCGAAGGTGAGCGCGTTGTCGGCCAGGTAAGAGAGCACGCCGCCATGCACGAAGCCGTGCTGCTGCAGCAGCTGCGGCGTGACCGGCAGCGCGAGCCGCGCCTCGCCGGGCGCAAAGGCCTCGAGCTCGGTGCCCAGCAACATGCTGAAGGCCTGCTGGCCCAGCACCCGCTGCGCGAATGCGAACAAATCGGTGCTCATTTCCGCTCCTTCGTGGATCGATGGGATCATTCGGGTGTCACCGCGAGCCAGGCCGCGCGGATCAACGCGGCGCGCAGCTTGGGCGGCACCGAGGGTTTGGGCTGCTTCAGCCACAACGGCGTGAGCTGCAGCACCGGCGCGAAGACCAGCGCCATCCAGGCCGAGAACGGCAGCGCCTGCAGCTCGCCCGCTTCGCCCCGCCCGGCCACCCACTCGCGCAGGCGGGCGAAGGTCTCGGCATTGAGGCCGCCCCACTCGGGCTCGGCCTGGCTGACCGCGCTGGTGCGGCGCAGCTCGTGCAGCACCCGGGCGCGCTCGGGATGCTTGACGACCCACGCGATGTAGGCGGCCACCATGCCCTGCACGCCCTCTTGCGCCGGCACGTCGTCAGTAGCGATGACCGCGAGCTGCGAGGCGTGGAAGTCGCGCAGCGCGTCGGCATAGAGCGCGCGGGCGAGTTCGTTCTTCGTCGGGTAGTGGTGGTACAGGCTGCCGTTGCTGACACCGGCGGCCTGGCGCACCTGGTCCATCGAGGTGGCCTCGAAACCCTGCGACAGGAAGAGCTGCGCGGCCGCCTCGAGCACCGCGGCCTTGGTGGACTTGGAGGTCGATTCGGCCATGACTGGAGTATTACTCTGGAGTATCACTCCAGTCAAGGCGAGCGGCGAACCGGCGACCCGCGGAGCTACCATGGCCCCCATGCCCTCCAAGAAGAGCGCCGCCGCTGCGCTGCCCTCCGTCACCCTCTCCGAAAGCGCCGGCGTGCGCCATCTCCACCTCGACAGCCCCTGGATCCAGGGCTCGATGCGCATCAAGGCGCCGTTCGAGATCGAGCTCGAATACGTGCAGCGCATGATGGTGTGGCTGCTGTTCCTCGGCCCCGACAACCTGCCGCAGAAGCATGCGATGCAGCTCGGCCTGGGTGCTGCGGCGATCACCAAGTTCTGCCACAAGAAGCTGCGCATGCGCACCACCGCGGTGGAGCTGAATCCCGAGGTGATCGCGGTGTGCCGCGGCTGGTTCAACCTGCCGCCCGACGACAGGCGCCTCACCGTGCTGCAGGCCGATGCCGCCGAGGTGGCGGCCGACCCGGCCCGGCTGGGCACGGTGGATGCGCTGTGTGTCGACCTCTACGACCACGAGGCCGCCGGCCCGGTGCTCGACGACGAGGCGTTCTATGCCCACTGCCACGGCCTGCTGGCCGACAGTGGCGTGATGACGGTCAACCTCTTCGGCCGCCATGCCAGCTTTGCGGCGAGCAGCGCGCGCGTGGCGGCCGCCTTCGGGCGTGACCAGGTCTGGAGCATGCGGCCCACGAAGGAAGGCAACACCGTGCTGATCGGCGGCCGCGGCGTGCAGGTGCCCGATCGCGAGACGCTGCAGGCGCGCGCGGCTACCATCGAAGACCGCTTCGGTCTGCCGGCGCGCAAATGGCTGCGCATGGTGCGGCCGCTGGAGTGAGGAGCCCCATGTCCGACACGTTCTCCGCATCCGGCCCCGGCGCGCTTGCCGCACAGAGCAGCGGCCCCCGCCATGGCCGGCCGAAGGGCAAGCTCGAATGGCGCGCACTGCTGCACTGGCTGCGCGAAGACGGCGTGATCAGCGCCGAAGATGCCGAGCGCGTGAAGCGCCGCTTCGGCGCCGGCGACTCCAGCCAGCACCCGCTCGTGCGCCTGGGCGCCGCCAACCTCACCCATGCGCAGACGCAGCGCCCGCTCGACACCGAGGCGCTGACCGAATGGCTGGCGCAGAAGATCAAGCTGCCCTACCTGCGCATCGACCCGCTGAAGGTCGACGTGGGCCGCGTCGCCGAGGTGATGTCGATCAACTACGCCGAGGCGCGGCGCGCGCTGCCGGTACTGGTGGGCGCGGCCGACGTCACGGTGGCCACCTGCGAGCCTTTCGACATCGGCTGGGTCGGCGAGATCGAGGCCCATACCCGCAAGCTGGTGCGCCTGGTGATCGCCAACCCGGTGGAGATCCAGCGCTACACCACCGAGTTCTATGCGCTCGCGAAGTCGGTGCGGGCGGCCCAGAAAACCGGCGAAAGCTCCGCGCTCGCGAGCTTCGAGCAGTTGGTCGAGCTGGGCAAGACCAACAAGCAGCTCGACGCCAACGACCAGGGCGTGGTGCAGGTGGTCGACTGGCTGTGGCAGTACGCCTTCGACCAGCGCGCGAGCGACATCCACCTCGAGCCGCGCCGCGACATGGGCGCGATCCGCTTCCGCATCGACGGCGTGCTGCACACGGTGTACCAGGTGCCGATGGGCGTGATGAGCGCGATGACGGCGCGCATCAAGCTGCTGGGCCGGATGGACGTGGTCGAGCGCCGCCGCCCGCAGGACGGCCGCATCAAGACGCGCCGCCCCGAGATGGCCGGCCTGCCCGGTGGCGAGGTCGAGATGCGGCTGTCGACGCTGCCCACCGCCTTCGGCGAGAAGATGGTGATGCGCATCTTCGATCCCGACACGGTGGTCAAGACGACCGACGGCCTGGGCTTCGGCTCGCACGACGGCCAGCGCTGGAGCGAGCTGATCTCGCGCCCGCACGGCATCATCCTCGTGACCGGCCCCACCGGCTCGGGCAAGACGACGACGCTGTATTCCACGCTGAAGCGCCTGGCCACCGATGAAGTCAACGTCACGACGATCGAAGACCCGATCGAGATGATCGAGCCCGCGCTGAACCAGACCCAGGTGCAGCCGGCCATCGACTTCGGCTTCGCCGAGGGCCTGCGCGCGCTGATGCGGCAGGACCCCGACATCATCATGGTCGGCGAGATCCGCGACCTGCCCACCGCCGAGATGGCGATCCAGGCCGCGCTCACCGGCCACCTCGTCTTCAGCACGCTGCACACCAACGACTCGGCCTCGGCGATCACGCGGCTGATCGACCTCGGCGTGCCGCCCTACCTGATCAGCGCCACCGTGATCGGCGTGCTCGCGCAGAGACTGGCGCGCACGCTGTGCCCCGCCTGCAAGCAGCCCGACGACACCGCCACCCGCGAAGACCTCGACGAGGTGGCCAAGCCGTGGCGGCTCAAGGGCGCGGTGCGCGCCTACAAGCCGGTGGGCTGCCTCGAATGCCGCAAGACCGGCTTCCGCGGCCGCGCCGGCCTGTACGAGCTGCTGGTGATGACCGAGGCCGCGCGCCTCGCGGTGCACCCGCAGCTCGACGTCTCCAGGCTGCGCCGCCAGGCGCTGCAGGACGGCATGCATCCGCTGCGCCTGGCCGGGGTGATGAAAGTCGCCGAAGGGCTGACGACGCTGGACGAGGTGCTGCGCACCACGCCGGCCTGGGAGTCGTAGGCGCAGCGCCCTTTCGGCGATCCCGAACGCCGCATGCAAAGCGATCGAACCCCGCTGCGCGGGCCAGGTGCTGCAATGCGGGCATGGACGCCTCTATCCCCCTGCCCTCGATCTTCCTGTCGCACGGCTCGCCGATGGTCGCGCTGGAGCCCGGCGCGGCCGGTGCCTTCCTGCAGCGCCTGGGGCCGGCGATCGATGCCGCGTTCGGCCGGCCGCGCGCGATCGTCACGGTCTCGGCCCACACGCTGACACGCGAGCCGGTGCTGCTGGCGGCAGCGCGGCACGACACCGTCCACGATTTCGGTGGCTTCCCCGATGCGCTGTACCGGCTGCGCTATGACGCACCGGGTGCGCCGGCCCTGGCGCCACAGGTCGCGCAGCGCCTGGCCGATGCGGGCATCGCCGTGCGGGTGGTTGACGAAGGCGGGCTGGACCACGGCATCTGGACCGTGCTGCGCCATGCCTACCCAGAGGCCGACGTGCCGATCCTGCCGCTCGCCTTCGTGCCGTCGCAGGGCCCGGCGCAGCAGTTCGCGCTCGGCGAGGCGTTGCAGGGGCTGGGCCGAGAGGGCGTGCTGGTGCTCGGCAGCGGCAGCATCACGCACAACCTGCGCCGGCTGTTCCGCGCGCAGGGCATGCCGGCCGCCGATGCTGCCGAGATCCCCGAGAGCGCGGCCTTCCGCAGCTGGATGGCCGAGCGCAGCGCGATGCACGACTGGGAGGCGCTGCTCGACTACCGGGCTCTGGCGCCCTTTGCGGTGGACATGCACCCGACCGATGAGCACCTGCTGCCGTGGTACGTGGCGGCGGGCGCGGGCGGGCGCGAGCATGCGCCGGTGCGGCTGCACGACAGCGTGAGCCATGGGGCGCTGGGGATGGATGCGTATGCCTTTGGGGAGGGGGCGGGGCTGTTGTTTTCTGGGTTGCGCTGAGGTTTGCGGCGGCAAGGCTGCGGGCGGGCTGGCGCGGGGGCTAGGGCCTTGCTCGCTCAACCCAACCCCATACACTCACCGAACCCGCCATGCCCGCCGCCCGCCAAGAACTCCTCACCGACCGCCTGCGCTGCACCGCCCCGCGGCCGTCGCAGGCCGCCGCGGTGTGCGACTTCCACGCCCGCAACCACGCCTGCTTCGCGCGCTGGGACCCGCCGATGCCGGTGGCCTTTCTGACCGAGCAGTTCCAGGCCGAGCGGCTGCGGCTCGCGGCCCAGCAGTTCACCGGCGGCACCGGCTATCGCTACTGGCTCACGCTCGAAGGCCAGCCCGAGCGCATCGTCGGGTCGATGCATTTCTCGCAGGTCGTGCGCGGCGCCTTCCACAACGCGATGCTGGGCTATGCGCTCGACGAAAGCCTGCATGGCCGGGGCCTGATGACCGAGGCGCTTCGCGCCGGCATCGCCGAGATGTTCTCCCCGCGCGTGAACCTGCACCGCATCCAGGCCAACCACGACCCGGAGAACGCGCGCAGCGCCGCGGTGCTGGCGCGGCTGGGCTTCCGCAACGAAGGCCTGGCGCGTGACTACCTGTTCATCAACGGCGCCTGGCGCGACCACGTGATGACGGCGCGGACCAATCCCCAGTTCGTGCCGCCGGCCGAGTGGTAGGCCGGCCCGCTGGCCGCGCCAATCCGCCAACTTCTCACACGGCAGCGGACTTTCCCTGCTCAACCCCCCTGTTGCGCCGCCGATAGCCCAGACAACCGCGCCGCGCACGCCTTCAAGCCTTGCGTGCCTTCAGGTTCGGCCGCAGTGCCAGGCTTTTTCTCGTTACAGCAGATGGAGGTTTCCCCATGACTCGGATGACCGGATGGGCCGTGCTCGCGGCCATGTTCTCGACCCTCGCCCTGACCGCCTGCGGCGGCGACTCCTCGGCGACCCCGACCGCCTCCGGAGACGAGGCGGGCGGCGGCACCGCGACGATCGAAGGCGTGACCACGCCGTCGACCGTGTCGGTCGTCACGGCCAAGAACGCGGACAACTGAGCCTCGGAACAGGAGCCCACCATGAAGGCACGCCACCCGATCCGCCGCACCGCGCTCGCCGCCGCACTGGCCGCCGCGCTGCCCACCCTCGCGCTCGCCGCACCCGGCACCACCTCGGCCTACAACACCGACAAGCAGAACACCCACGTCGAAGACGCGACCTCCGAGGGCGTCAACCAGGTGAACATGATCACCTGCATCATGACCTCGCTGCGGCCCGATGCGCTGGTCAACCAGGGCAACTACCTGGCGCTGGTCGACAAGAACAAGTGCGACCCCAATGCGCGCTCGTCCACCAGCAACTCCAGCTCCGACAGCGCCAGCTCCAGCAGCGCGCCGTCGTACATGAACGCGATCGTCAACTCGACGCGCGCCTCGAACAGCGACCCGATGATGGTCAAGACCTGGATCGACGAGGTCGAGAAGGACCACAGCGCCACGATCTACGTCCACACCACGGCCACCGAGGCGCCGTCGAGCAGCAACCCCTATGGCGTGTTCCGGCTCGACTACTGCGGCAAGGTCGACACCGGCTCCTGCAAGATGCGCGGCTACCTGCAAGGCAGCACCAGCGGCATCGACTACTTCGAGACCGAAAGCGGCGGTGGTGGTGGCGGTGGCGGTGGTGGCGGCGGCACCAACACCCACGCGCTGACGCTCACCACGTCGGGCACCGACAGCGGCGCCGGCAAGCTGCAGATGACCGAGATGGGCACCACCGTCTCGTACACCTTCGCGTACAACGCCAGCTACTTCCGCCGCTCCGACGGCACCAACGACCAGTGCTTCGCGCGCGACGCGAGCGATCCCGAGACGGGCATGTCGGTGTGGAGCTACGGGCTGTACGACGGCAACGGCGACCGCGTGAACCTGAACTCCGGCTTCCCGGTCGACTACACCGCCGGCGACGGCACGGTCTACCACGGCCACATGGGCTACTGGGGCCTGTGGATGCCGCCGAGCGCCAACATCGCCAGCGGTGCCACCGTGCAGCGCGTGCAGTACACCGCCGGCCAGGAGCCGACCAAGACCAACTACACGCTGCTCAAGGCCGAGGGCCGCCTGACCAAGTACACCAAGAAGAGCCGCACGCTCAACGAGATCGACAAGATCAAGTTCCAGACCTGGGTCGGCAATGTGACCGGCTTCTTCTCGGGCGCCACGCCCAACACGCAGTACGAGATGTACTGGGACGACAGCGCCGCCGTGTTCAAGGTCACCGGCATGGTCGACTGCAACAGCGGCAACGGCTGCCAGACCAAGGACCTCGATGCCGAGCAGTCGGTGGCGCCCTCGTTCTTCGCGAGCCAGGGCGGCGCGCGTGGCTTCTCGAAGGCGCTGGGCGGCGAGCTGTTCGTGGCGCTGGCCGGCGTGAGCTCGGGTACGCCGTCGTCGAGCATCAACGTGATCTACCGCGTGCAGGACCTGGTCTATCCGGCCGACATGCCCACCACGCTGTACTGCCTGCGCGACTGCCCGACGGCCGCGACCATGGCCTCGTACTTCGCCTCGGGCTCGGCCGACGCCTCACCCTTCGTCTCGTCGAGCTTCAACAACTGGAACCCGACCGCCGCCAGCGGCATCGTCAGCTACAGCAGCGACAGCGCCGCGGCTGCGCTGCTCGACGCCAACAGCGCGGCGGTGACCTTCACCGACAGCAGCGCGCTGCAGAGCCGCCCGCAATACCAGTGGGGCGTGCGCACCGGCCGGCTCTTCACCTCGCTGGCCGCGGCCCAGTGCGCGGGCGACGCCACTCACTACTGCGACTACAAGGTCGAGGAGATGGACACCTACTACCAGTGGGAGACCGGCCCCAACCAGTGGAACCAGTTCGCCGCGGTCAAGGACAGCAGCGGCAACGTCGTCACCTTCGATGCGCCGCTGCAGGTGAGCTACACCGTGCCCACCGGCACGGCCTACGGCGACTATGCGGGCAAGTCCATCGTGCTGCAGTACGGCGGTTTCGGCGAGCTGTGGGGCATCCCGGGCCATTGCGTCTCGCACCTCACCAACGAGCCGGTCAGCTGCGACACGCAAAACTCGCGCTACGTGCCGGCCTTCGTGATCCCGTTCGACCAGACGCTGGGCCAGGTGATGAACGGCGCCACGCCGATGCTGGCCAAGTGGCTGGACCGCGAGATCCGCTTCGCGCGCAAGGACCTCTCGGTGTGCACCACCGCAGGCGTCACGCTGCCCACCGGCCTGACGCTGCCCAGCGCCAGCGGCCTGGCCGACCCGACCGATCCGGACTCGCCGATCTACGTCGGCGACAAGCCGACGGTGACGGCCGCGCCTCGCGTGATCCAGGGCGAAGTGAAATACTGAGCCCGCCGTGCAGCCGCGGCTGAACGAGTTGAGCCCCCGCCCGCGCCGCCTGGCGTGGGGCGTGGCCGCCTCGCTGCTCGTGCATGCCGCGCTGATTGGTGTGCTGGGCTGGCAGGCCCGGCCGCATCGCGCACCTGAAGCTCCGTCGGGCCGCATCACCTGGCTCACGGCCCGGCTGATGCCGGCCGGCACGCCTGCCGCCGAAGCGGCGCCCCGCGAGTTCGCGCGCACGTCGCCAGCGCCACGCTCTCAAGCGCCCCGGCATTCGTCCCGGGCCAAACCCATCGCCAGGCCGATCGAGGCTGCGGCGCCCAAGCCTGCAGAAGCGGAAGCACCACCACCCGCCCCCGTGCCACAGCCCACAGTCACGGGCGTGGCCTTCGCGCCGCCGCGCATCGGCTTCGGCGGCACCGGCACCACGCGAGGGATGCCGCCGCCCTCGCCTACCGACGCCGCAGCCGCGCCGCCACAACGCGTGATGCCGCCGCCGCAGATGCTGGCGCAAGCCGCACGGCAGGCAGGGATGCAGCAAATCGCGCTGGCACTGCAGCAGCAGCTCGGCACGTTGCCGCAGCCCGAGGGCATCTCGGGCCGCTGCGCCTTGCAGGAGCAGGCCAGCGATGTCGAGCTCGCCTGCGACAGCGCGTCGCTGCAGCAGGCACTGGCCGAGCACCTGGCCGCCCTCTCCGGCCTGCTGAAGGCCTGGCGCGGCCTCTCTCCGCAGCCCGGCCCCGCCGCCATCGCGTATGCGCAGGGCCGGTATCAGCTCGACCTGAACTGATCTAGTTCGGCCACCAGAAAGTCGAGCAGCGCCCTCACCCGCTGCGGCAGGCGGCGCCCGCCGGCATGCACCGCATGCAGCGGCACGCGCGTGCTGCGCCATTCGGGCAACAGCGGCACCAGCCGGCCCTGGCGGATGTCGGCCGCGAGGTCGATGTCGGACTTGCAGACGATGCCGCGCCCTTCCACCGCCCACTGCCGCGCCAGCGCACTGTCGTCGGCCGCGAGCGGGCCGCCGACCTCCACATCGACCGCTTCGCCATCGCGCTCGAAGCGCCACACCGCATCGAGGCGCCCGCCCACCTGGAACAGCAGGCAGTCGTGGCGCGCCAGCTCGGCGGGATGCTGCGGCACGCCGCGCCGGCGCAAGTAGTCGGGCGATGCGCAGGCCAGCCGCTGCGTCTCGACCAGCAACCGCGCGACCAGGCCCGAGTCCTCGAGCGTGCCATAGCGCAGCGCCAGGTCGACCGCATCGCGCGGCAGGTCGTGCAGCGCATCGGAGGCATGCAGCACGATGCGCAGCTGCGGGTGGCGCGCGAGAAAGCGCGGCAGCAGCTCGTTGAGCACGGTGCGCGCCAGATCGGAGGGTGCGGCGAGGTGCACCACGCCGCCCACTTCGCGCTGGCCCTGGCGCACGCTGGCCTCGCCTTCGGCCAACGCCTCCAGCGCGGTGTCGCAGGCCCGCAGAAAAGCCTCGCCGCCCGCCGTGAGCCGGAGCATGCGCGCCGAGCGCTCGAACAAGGTGGCACCCAGCGCCTGCTCCAGCCGCTTGACCACCGCGCTCACCGCGGCTGGCGTGATCTGCAGCTGCCGCGCGGCGGCGCTCAGGCTCGGCGCGCGGGCGGCCCGCTCGAAGACCTGCAGGTCGCTCAGCTTGTAGGGTCCCGCCATCGTCAACGCCCCGTTGAAATCAGATCCACGCGGCGTTGAACGCGGCGCTGCCGCCGCTGCCTAGACTCGCGCCCATGTCCTTCGCCCACCTGCCATCGATTCTGTCGCAAGCCCTGTCGTCGCTCGACGAGGTGCTCGCGGTCGGCCACGCCTTTGCACGCGAGCAGCAGCTCGACGAAGCCGCCCTGCTGCAGCGCAGGCTCGCGCCCGACATGCTGTGCCTCGCGCGGCAGGTCGAGATCGTGGCCGATGGCGTGCGCGGCGCGGTCGCGCGGCTGACCGGCCAGCTCGACGCCCACGACGAGCGGCCCGCCCATGCGGTGTTCAACCGCGGCGACGATGCCGGCTTCGGGCCGATGCCCGCGAGCTTCGAGGCGCTGAGGGGCGGGGTCGGCCAAGCGCAGCGCGACATCGCCGCTCTGGCCGCCGCGGCCGGCTTCGTCGACGCACAGGCGGTCATCACCGTGGCCCGCGGTGGCCAGGCGCGCGTGTTCACCGCCCAGGCCTTCGTCGACCGCTACCTGCTGCCCAACCTCTACTTCCACATCAGCATCGCCTACGCGTTGCTGCGCGCGGCCGGCGCACCGCTGGGCAAGCGCCACTTCGAAGGCGCACCGGCCTACCAATTGCAGACCTTGAGATGATGGACCTCTACTACTGGGCCACGCCCAACGGCCACAAGATCACGATCGCGCTCGAGGAGCTGGGTTGCCGCTACCGCGTGGTGCCGGTGAACATCGGCCGCGGCGATCAGTTCGCGCCCGAGTACCTGCGCCTCTCGCCGAACAACAAGATCCCCGCACTCGTCGACCCCGAGCCGGCACCCGGCGAAACGCCGATCGCGCTCTTCGAATCGGGCGCGATCCTGCACTACCTGGCCGAGAAGCACGGGCGCTTGCTGCCCACACCGCGGGCGCAGCGCTTCGAGGTGCTGAAGTGGCTGTACTGGCAGGTGGGCGGCCTCGGGCCGATGGCGGGCCAGAACCACCACTTCACGCAGTACGCGCCCGAGCCCATCCCGTATGCGATCGACCGCTACGTGAAGGAGACCGCGCGGCTGTACGGCGTGCTGGACCGGCAGCTCGCAGGGCGCGAGTTCATCGCGGGCGATGCGTATTCGATCGCCGACATCGCCTGCTACCCGTGGATCGCCGAGCACGCCAAGCAGCGGCAGGATCTGGCGGATTTTCCGGACCTCACGCGCTGGTTCGCGGCGCTTGCGGCGCGGCCCGCGGTGCAGCGCGCCTATGCCGTCGCGCGCGCGCTGCTGGGCCGCGAGCATGCGGTGTTCAGCGCCGAAGAGCGGCGCGTGCTGTTCGGCCGCTGAAGCCGCATCAGCGCTTGGCGCGCAGGTATTCGCGGCCGTTGATGCGCAGCACCGAATCGCGCGGCGGGTAGAGAAAGATCGAGAGCACGCCGCTCTGGCCTTGCTCGTCGGTGATCTCCAGCACCTGGCCCTGGATCCGGTAGCGGCCTTTCAGCGACTGTGTACTGGCCCAGCCGCGCGGCATCGGCATGCCGGCCGTGCCCGCGCCCACACCGAAAGCCTTGTTCGTGCCGAAGGCGGCGAAGCTGCCATCGGCATCGAACACCCAGCTCGACTTCTCGCAGGTGGGGCCGTAGCAGCTGGAGGCTTCGTACACGCCGGCCAGGCGCTGCGGCGTGAGCGTCGGCACCGCGAGGAAGTCGTCGGCACCGACCTTCAGTGCGCCGGCGCTGCGTTGATAGCCGCCGCGGTCGTCATGGCCGATGCGCAGCCGGCCGCCGTCGACGCTGTAGGTGGTGCACAGCGGATGGCCGTGGTCGTCCACCATCGGCTTGTCGCAGCGCGTGTCGGGCTTGCGCAGCCCGAGGTAGACATAGCCGTTGGGCTGGAAGTCGAGCACCTCCCACGAGGAGGTGACCTCGTTGACCAGGCGCGAAAACCCACCCAGCGGGCCGGGGTCGAGCTTCTGCCGGTGCTCCACCGTTTCCTTCGCGTAGAGCGCGGTCCAGCGCGCCTGCCCGGGCAGGGGCGGCTGCAGGTTGCGCCGGCCGCGCTCGGCCGCCTCCTGCTGGCGCTTGAGCTTGGCGGCATCGTCCTCGCGCTGCTCGCGCGCCTTGGCCTGCTGCGGCGATTCGCCGGCCGCCGGGCCGCTGCGCAGGCATTGCGTCTCGATCGTGCTCACGCTGCCCTCTTCGGCATGGATGCGCGAGCGGCCGTCGGGCCCGCGGTAGTAGACCGCGAACTCCTCGTCGGGGTGGTAGGTGTTGTTCTTCAGGTGCAGCGTGTAGGCCTCGAAGCGGCCGGTGGCGGGGCGGGTGTCGTAGCTGCCGATCTCGCGGCCGCGGCGCCAGCTGCCGTCGGCGTAGAAATCGTAGGTGTTGTCGAAGGTCTTGGTGCCCGTGCCGCCGTGCAGCGTGGTCACGCAGTCGTAGCGCCCGGCCTCGAAGGTACCCCCGAGCACGCTGCCGACGGGCAGGCGCACCGGCGGCCGGGGATTGTCGATCCCATGGCGCGGCAGCCCGGCCTTGCCGGCCTGCGCCCGGCGCGCGTCGCCGCAGCGGACGACCCGGCCCTGGCCCCGCATCGTCTTCAGCAGCCAGCTCGGTGCACCATCTTTGTCGCCATACACGCCTCCGAGAAACGGCTTGCCGTCGGCCCCCATGAACAGCACCATCGCGCCGCGCTCGAAGCGCGAGACGATCGCCTCGTCGCCGGGCTGCCGCTGCCATTCGCTCACGCCCAGCCGCCCCTCGCCGGCGAACTCGCCGCCATCGATGCGATAGCGCCGGCCCGGCAGCACCTGCAGCTGGAAGGCCGGCCGCATGTCGGCAGCGAACCAGTCGTCGGCACCGGCGAGGCAGGTGATCTGCCCGGGTTGCGGCGCACCGAAGCTCATGGCGTGCAACAGGCTCGGCATCGCGGCCAGCAGCAGCGCGCCGAGGAGGCGCCGCGCGGCCTGTAAGACGGCTGGGGTCATGGTTCTCCCTTTTTGTGATTTCGCCCACACGGCGCCGGCCGATCGGCCGATAGCATCGCGGGGCAGTTGCCACGAAACCGCGCACGCTAGCGCTCCCCCACCCTCGGCCGCAATCCCATGCATGCAACCCGCTCCCACCTCCCTGCGCCGGCAACGCCCCGCTCCCGCTGGATCCTGGCGCTGCTCGCCATCGTGGTGCTCGCCTCGGCGGCGGTGCTGCTGCTGCGCGGCCAGGCGCCGGCCGACGCGCCCGCGGCCGCCGGGCTGGTGCTGAAGCAGGCCGAGTTCACGGGGGCCGGCGCCACCACCTGGACCACCGTGCCGCTGCCCGACACCTGGCATGCGCGCGGCCTGCCGCCCAGCGGCGCGGGGCGCTACCGCTTCCACTTCACGCTCGCCGAAGCGCCGGCCGGCACCTGGGCCGCGCGCATCGACCGACTCAGCACCGCCCGCGTGCTGCGCGTCAACGGCCATGTGGTGGCCGACCGTCGCATGCCGGACGCGCGTGCCCGCTACACGCGGCCGTTGCCGGAGCTGATCACCATCCCCGAAGGCTTTCTGCAAGCCGGCGACAACCTGCTCGAGATCGAGCTGGCGCTGGGCAGCGGCGCCGGCCTGTCGCCGGTGGTGCTGGGGCCGCTGGCCGCGCTGGAGCCCGGCTTCGCGTGGTACTGGAACCTCGCGGTCGGGCTGCCGCAGCTGCTCAACCTGGCCGGCGGCGGGCTCGCGCTGTTCATGGTGCTGGTGTGGTGGCAGCGGCGCACCGAGGTCGCGATCGGCGCCTTTGGCCTGATCTGGGTGCTCTCGTCGATCCGCAACATCAACTACTACCCCAGCGGCGCGCCGTTTCCGCCCGACCTGGCCAACTGGTTCTTCTTCTCGATCCATGCGTGGAACGCCGCGTTGCTCGGGCTGCTGGCGATGGCGCTGTCGGGCGTGCGGTGGCGCTGGCTGGGCCGCGCGCTGCTGGTGGCGGGCGTCGGGCTGCCGGCGGTGGGCGCGGTGATGATCGCGCTCGGCCAGCCGGTGCTGCTGCGGCAGTGGGCGTATCCGCCGCTGCTGGTGCTGTCGGTCGTGGTGCTGTGGCTGCTGTTCAAGGCGGCGCGCCGGCTGCGTGGCCGGCAGCTGATGGCGCCGGTGGCCGGCATCGCGCTGGTGCTGGTGGCCAACACGCACGACACGATGGTGATCGGCGGCCAGGTCTCGGTGATGGAGCACCTGTGGCAGACCTTCGTGCTGCCGCCGGTGCTCGCGGTGTTTGCGTGGAGCATGGTCAAGCGCGTGGTGCGCGCGCTCGGCCACGAGGAGCGCCGCGCGATCCTGCTCGAGCATCGTGTGGCGGAGCGCACCGCGGCGCTGCAGGCCGCCAATGCCTCGAAGACGCGCTTTCTCGCCGCTGCCAGCCATGATCTGCGGCAGCCGGTGGTCACCATCGGCCTGCTGGTGGGCCTGCTGCGCGAGCAGATCAGCGTGCCCGCGCTGCGCCAGATGATCGACCGCGTCGACGGTGCGGTGGCCTCGCTCGAGGCGCTGCTCAAGGGCCTGCTCGACCTGTCGCGGCTCGACTCGGGCACGGTGAAGCCGCGCATCGAACAGGTCGCGCTGCAGCCGCTGTTCGATGCCATCGCCACGCACGAGCGCGAGGCGGCGCGGCTCAAGGGCCTGAAGCTGCGCCTGCGGCCCACCCGGCTCGCAGTGGCCACCGACCGGCTGATGCTGGAGCAGATCGTGCGCAACCTCGTGAGCAACGGCCTGCGCTACAGCGAGCACGGCGGTGTGCTGGTCACGGCGCGGCAGCGCGGCCACCGCGTGCTGCTGCAGGTGTGGGACACCGGCATCGGCATTCCCCGCGACCAGCAGGCCGCCGTGTTCGAGGAGTTCGTGCAGCTCGACAACGATGCGCGCGAACGCCAGCGCGGCCTCGGCCTGGGGCTGGCCATCGTCAAGCGCTGCGTGCGGCTGCTCGGCTGCAGCCTGCAGCTGCGCTCGGAGCCGGGCCGCGGCAGCTGCTTCTCGATCGAGTTGCCGCTGGCCGAGGAGCAGGCCGAGCGCCTGCATTCCGACAACACCGCGAGCCGCCCGCTGCAGGACTGGCAGGTGGTGCTGGTCGAAGATGATGCCGCGGTGCGCGAAGCCTTGACCCTGCGCCTGCAGCAATGGGGCGCCGCGGTGACCGCCTTCGACGGCCAGCCCGCGCTGCGCGAGCAGTTGCGCGCGCTGCCGCGCCGCATCGACCTCGTGCTCACCGACAACCGCCTGCCCGAGGCCAGCGCGCTGCAGGTGGTCGAGCTGATCCGCCAGCACGCCGGCCCCGTGCCCGCACTGGTGGTCACCGGCGACACCGCGCCGCAGGAGATCGCGATGCTGATCGACACCGGGCTGCCGGTGCTGCACAAGCCCTTCAGGGCCGAGCAGTTGCTG
>Ga0207706_10001980_pt1 | contig 20085 bp, 19 predicted proteins | sample KBSC53metaG_FD_184318 | JGI IMG/M metagenome (GOLD analysis project Ga0207706, IMG submission 184318) | Corn rhizosphere microbial communities from Kellogg Biological Station, Michigan, USA - KBS C5-3 metaG (SPAdes) (version 2) | ecosystem: Host-associated > Plants > Roots > Rhizosphere > Soil ... | reverse complement strand
AATCATCGAGCAGCAGCTGCGTGACGCGCGTGTCGATCTCGAGCAGCGCGTGAGCGAGCGCACCACCGAGCTGTGGAGCGCGGTGCTCGCGTTGCGCGGAGAAATCGCCGACCGCGTCGGTGTCGAAGAAGCGTTGCGCAGCTCGGAGGAAAGGTTCGCCAAGGCGTTCCATTCCAGCCCTGACGCCATTGTCATTCTCCGGCAGTCCGATTTCCACGTCATCGAGCTGAACGAACGGGCGGAAGAGATGTTCGGCTACACACGCGCTGAAGTACTCGGCAAGCCGTACGACGACTTCCCGCTCCTCGTGCATGAAGAGGATCGCAAGCTTGGCCCTCGACTGCTCGAGGCGAGCGGCCAAATCCGTGAGCTGGAGCTCGAGATCCGCCACAAATCAGGGCGAACAATTCATGTCGTGATCGTCACCGACACGGTGGAGATGGCAGGCGAGGCCTGCTACATCATGATCGTGCGTGACGTCACGCAGCGAAAGCGGTCAGAAGCGCTGTTGATTCAGCAGCAGCGCGAGCTGGCGCATCTCAATAGAGTCGCTGCGCTGGGTGAGCTGTCGGGCGCGCTGGCCCACGAGCTCAATCAACCGCTGGCGGCGATTCTCTCCAACGCGCGTGCCGCACAGCGCATGCTTCAGTCGGACCTTCCAAACGCCATCGAGGTGCGGGAAATACTCGACGACATCGCGAGCGACGACCGGCGCGCGGGCGAGGTGATCTCGCGGCTGCGCGCGCTGCTGAAGAAGAGCGATCTCCAGACGCGCCTGATTCAGATGAACGACATAATCAAGGAAACGCTGAGCCTGCTGCACAGCGATCTCATTCAGCGACGCGTCATCGTCAGTACACGTCTGAAGCCGGATCTGCCGCTCGTGAGCGGGGACAGGGTCCAGCTGCAGCAAGTCCTGCTCAATCTCATTCTGAACGCGTGCGATGCGATGGCGCAGCTTCAGCCCGGCGACCGTCGGCTGACTATCACTGCCGACGTCACCGGTAACGATATCCTGCAGGTCTCCGTGCGCGACAACGGTCACGGCATCCCGAGCGAAAAGCTGGAGCAGATCTTCGACGCCTTCGTCACCACGAAAGAGACGGGCCTCGGATTGGGGCTACCTATCTGCCGTTCGATTCTCGCGGCGCATGGCGGACGTCTCTGGGCGACAAATAATCGCGGACGTGGCGCGACATTCATAATGACGCTGCGAGTAGCTGATGCGGCGGTAGCTCTGGAAGGGCCGCTGGAATCTCAGTTCGGGATGAAAAGAATCAGCTGATCTCCGTCGGCCCTCTGGCAGCGTCAATCGAACGGAGTGGCAGTGACGGCCTGTAGTATCTCCTGCAGTCTGTAATCGTCGAACGGTTTGTCGAGACAGGCGACTGCTCCACCTTCTAGCGCCTGCCGGCGGGCGATCGGATCGTCCATCGCCGTGACGAAGATGATTGGCGGCGCGTTGCCTTTCGTCGCGAGCAGGTATTGGAGCTCGAGCCCACTCATGCCGTCGAGGTGGAGATCGAGCACGATGCAGTCACTGGGCACGCCGATGCGGAGATACTCTTCCGCCGACGCGAAAGTCCAGGTGCGGAAGCCCCAAAGTCGTATGAGCCTACTGACCGCTTTGCGGAACGACGGATCGTCGTCAATTACCACGACGAGTGGCTCCGCCCGATCTTCTGGTGGCGGCCTCGATGAATCGTGCTCCACTGATCGCATTGACGACGGGTACATGGGATCGCGGCGGGCACCAAGCTCACCCTGGCACTCTTGCGATGCCAAGCTTGACCCCGCCGGGTCAAAGCGAAAATTGGACTTTGGTGTGGGGCGGTCAGCGCCTGAGCTAGCGCGCGGCTGCTTGTTCCTCCAGGGTGCTGGGAAGATTGCCGCGGGCCCTCACCGGCTGCGGATCGTTGCGATCGAGGCGGTCGGCAATTCTCACCAGGTCGGCTACGGATTGCGCGCGGAGCTTTCTCATCACGTTGGCGCGATGAAGCTTCACCGTACCTTCCTTGGTTCCCAGCTGCGCGGCGATCTGCTTGTTCAACAGCCCCTTCACCACCAGCGAGAACACCTGGCGCTCGCGAGGAGTCAGCGCATCGAGTCGGTGCTCGAGCTCGCCGCGCGCGCTGCGCTCGATTCGCATCTCGGAGCTCTGGATTAGAGCAGCAGAGACAGCGCGCAACAGTTGATCCTCCTCGAACGGCTTCATGAGGAAATCGGCGGCACCACCCTTCATTCCGACGACGCAGCTCTCCACATCGGCGAAGCCCGTCATCAAAATGATCGGCAAGGCGCGTCCCGCCTCATTCACAGCGCGCTGGACATCGAGTCCGGTCATGCTCGGCATGCGGATGTCGAGCAGCAGACAACACGGGACTCCCGGATCAGGGCACGAGAGAAATTCCGTCGCCGAGCCAAAGCTCTCGACGTTGTGGCCGGTTACGCGCAGAAGACGATCGAGACTTCGCCGCAGCGAGTCATCATCATCCACGATATACACGATCGCGTCACGGTCGCTCATAGAGACCTCCTTCCCTACTTAGACGGCTGTTTGGCATTATGCACCCTCCCTGGCAGATGCGAAAGAGCAAATGTGTAAGCGCTACTTTTGTGACAATACGGTTATATAAGCCGCTCAGGTGTTTGCGCTCCTAGTCCAAAGTCCATCTATCAGTTGCGGGGCACGCCAGCCACAGTCGTCACCCAGGCTGAATCAGAGCGGCAATGAGCTCGACGATACACAGATTCACAGAGACGAAAGCACCGACGGGATGGACCGATCTGCCGCTCTACAGGACGGCGCGTCGCCCAAGAATTCTGCTCGCCGACGATCACGATCTGCTGCTCGACGCCTTCCGGCGGCTGCTGGAGCCTGAGTTCAACATCGTTCGCGGTGTGAGCGACGGCGAGGCACTCGTTGAAGCTGCGCTGGCGCTTCGGCCCGATGCAGTGCTCTGCGACATCTCGATGCCGCGGGTGGGCGGACTCGAAGCCCTGCGACGCGTTCACGCCCTTGCTCCCGGGATTTGTTTCATAATGCTGACCATGCACGCCGATCCGGCGCTCGCCGCCGAAGCGCTGAACTCCGGAGCAGCGGCCTACGTCCTCAAGACCTCGCCGGCGAGAGAGCTGCTGGTTGCAATTCATACGGCTCTTCGCGGCAGAGAGTACGTATGTCCGTCCCTGAACATGGCGCAGGGTGCATCAGCGATCAGCGAGCCGGTCGACGCAGGTGAAATAGGGGACATCTCGCCCCGCGGAAGAGAGGTTCTGCGTCTCCTTGCCGGCGGACGCACGATGAAGGAGACGGCCGCCCGATTGGGGATTACACCGCGCACTGTGGCGTTTCACAAGTATCGTATCATGCAGCAACTGTCGCTTCGGTCGAGCGCCGAGCTGGTGCAGTTCGCGGTGCGAAGCCAGATCGTCTGAGGAGCGAAAGGCTCTCACGCCCACCCAATTCGTCCAGTGCTCATACTTATCCCGATTGTCACCGCTTCGCTGGTCGTTGCGCTGTGGCTGACGCTTCGCATACTGCGCGGCAAGTGGGCGGCGGAGACGGAGCTCGCCTTTCTTGGCCGGCGACTGCTCGAAGTGCAGGAGGGAGAACGCGCCAGGATTGCGTCGGAATTGCATGACGGGATCAGCCAGCAGCTCGCTGTCGTCGCTTTGAAGCTCGATAGCCTGGAATACCGTCTTGTCGGATCCGCAGGTCAAAGAGCCGATATCGGTTTGCTGGCTCAGCGGGTGCGCACGATCGCCGCCGATCTCCAGCAGTTGACGCGGGGGCTGCATCCGGCGCGCGTCCAGCATCTGGGATTGGTGTCGTCCGTGCGCGCGCTGGCGCGGGAGATGGAGCACGACCAGATCCACATCGATGTCGATGCGCCAGAGTGGCCGGCGAACCTGCCCAGCGAAGTGGCGCTCTCGCTTTACCGCGTTGCACAGGAGGCGCTGCACAACGCGACGAAGCACAGCGGATCCAATTCCATCACGGTTTCATTCCGTCGCGAGTCCAATGGTTTGAGTCTCATCGTTTCCGACAAGGGCGTCGGGTTCACTCCGCAGACCGGCTTCGGCGGCCTTGGCATCGTGAGCATGAGAGAGCGACTGCGCACCATTGGCGGCTCGCTCAGCGTCGTCGCCGCACCCGGTCAGGGCACGACCATTCGCGCGACTGTCCCGCGCCAGGGAGCGCCCTCCAGATTCAGGCAGTACACCGGACTTGGGGTCGCAAGCGATGCCGGCCCGCCAACGCTGGGTCTCAGCTAGATCTCAAAGCACCAGCCTGGCGGCGAAGCGCAAGACATCCTTCAAAGGCATCACCGCGATCACGACCGGGAGAAACGGAAAAAGGGCGGCGAGCGCCAGCATCAGGAGCTGGATTACGTTCAGGGGCAGCATCCGCATCTCCCGGACGTTTGCCGTCACGGCGAAAAGGTCCGCGGTGGCCGAGAAATCCGGCGCACCCAGCTCTCCGGGTTCCGACCTCGACGATAACCACCTCTGCTCGAACCGACGCCCCAGCTCGGTGGCGAACGTTTCATACTCGAGGATGCCGCGCGTACGTGCGCGCAGGAGCAATGGTGCCAGTGTGAACAGCGGCGCGGTGAACAGCAGGATCACTGCGATCACATATCCCGCTACGAGATACTTGAATTCGACGATACTGCGCCCGTGGTTGAGAACTTCCGTGGCGACGGCACCGGCGATCGGTATAGAGAACGCCAGGGCCAGAATCAGGAAAGCGCGCAGAGAAAGTCCAGCGAACCCGATGCCGCCGGCGCGGTCGGGATGGGGCGGGATGAGTCGCAGCTGAAGCTGTGAAATGCCGTAGAGAAATCGTCCCCACAGCGCGACGCGCCACAACCATCCGAAAACAAGGAGAAGAAAAAGAGGCTGGCTCACCAGCGCACGCCACCAACCGGCGAGGGAAAGCTCGTGCGTGCCGGGGATGGGTCTCACCCAGCTCGCTGTGCCGGGAGGATAAAGTGGGCTGACGGTGAGAGTGACCAGGTAGGCGAGAAGCAGGATCGCCACGTCTGTTCGTGGTGACGCCAGCATTTTGCGCGTCGACTCGAGCAGCTCGGTGTAACGCGCTCTGCTCTCACTGGCGACCAGTCCAGCGTCCCCGAAGTGCCGCGCGAGGGTAGCCAGGAACGGCAACGTGACCGACTCGGCGATGACCAGTAGCGGGAGCGCGAGCAGATAGCGCGCATGTACCGCAATGTCCATCAGCATCGATTCCTGTCGCGTGGCACCGATCGCTCTTCCGTCGATCGACGACAGTATCAGAAGCGGCAGCCAGGCGAGGAGCGCGGCCATGACTGCTCGCCGGCGTACGTGCAGCGACTCCGCCTGGATGAGCCCGAGCGAAGACTGAAGGCGGACGTACGGGCCCGCGTCGAATGGGTAAGCGCTTGGCTGCAAGATTCCTCGCACGAATACTGGTTGCTGGCGGGTGCCACGATAGACCGCACCTTCGCGCAGGGAAAACTGTCAGAAGTAACAGTTTCGACCAGCAACGCCGCTCTCTACCCTGTACCTGATCTCATCAGGTAAACCATTCTCGGAGGGAGAGTATGCGGAACAGCTTCAGGAATAACGGTGTCGTGGCGCTCACTCTCCTGCTTGGCGCGTGCGGGGGAAACACCTCCGTCACGAATTCGTGGAAGGACCCGACCGCACCATCACGGCAGTTTGCGAAAGTTCTGAATGTCTTCATCAGCAGCGAGGCCAACACCCGGCGCTCCGGTGAAGACGCCATGACGCGCCGGATACCGCGGTCGGTGTCGTCATACACGATCCTTCCCGATTCGGTGCTGACCAGCACGGAGAAAGCGAAAGCTTTCGTCGTGGCGCAGGGATTCGACGGGGCCGTGCTGATGCGTCCGGTGGCCGTCGACAAGGAAACCACCTATGTGCCGGGAACTTCCGCGTATGCGGTGCCCGCGGGCTATCGCTCCGCCTGGGGTTACTGGGGCACGGGCTGGAGCGGCGCGTACGATCCGGGTCACTACCGCCAGGACCAGGTCGTCTACGTCGAAAGCAACGTCTACTCGCTCACGGACGACAAGCTTATTTGGTCCGCGCGAACCAAGACGTACAACCCCGACAACGTTCCCAAGATGGTCGATGAGATCGTCGACGGAAGCATCGCCGAGATGAAGAAGCAGGGAATTGTCACCGCCACGCAACCCTCGCAGTAACGCCGATTGATCGAGCGCGAACGCGCAGCGACAACGGAGACGTCGAAAGGCGTCTCCGTTGTGCTTTGTGACTACCCTGTACGAAATGCCAGTTTCCGCGCTCTGGTTGCGCTCCTACCCTGTACTGACTAATCGGCGTTCCAGTCGGGATCAGGAGGTGGGACGATGTCGGTGAGAAGAATTGCAGCGCTTCTTCTGGTGAGCGCTGCCTGCCAGAAGAACGATGGCACCGTGCAGGCGGCGGATGCGGCGCTGCGCGACGATCACACGGTTGCAGGCAGCTCGACTACGACAGGCAGTGCCGGCGAACAGGCGAGCTACGCGGCAGTGACTGAAACGGTAGACCCGACCGCTATTGCCGCGCTGAACAAAATGGGCACCTACCTCAGGTCGCTCAAAGCGTTTCAGATAACCGCCAGGACAACGCAGGACCAGGTGCTGGTCAATGGACAGAAAGTTCAGTTCACAGCCGACCAGAATCTGTTGGTTCGCCAGTCAAATGGACTTTTTGCGGACGTGACGAACGAAGGCCAGCACCGGCTGTGGTTCTATGACGGAAAGAACTTCACGCTCTACGCCGACGGTCCCGGATACTACGCCACCGTACCGGCGCCCTCCAACCTGAGGGAGCTGGGCGAAGAGCTGCAGCAAAAGTTCGCGATCGACATGCCGCTGAGAGATCTCTTCCTCTGGGGCACCACTCAGGCCCCGACGAGCGGTATCCGTTCCGCCATCGATCTCGGACCGACACAAGTGGAAGGAACAACCGTCGAGCACTACGCTTTCAGACAGGACGGTGTCGATTGGCAGGTGTGGATCCAGAACGGTGACTTTCCGTTGCCACGCAAGCTGGTGATCACCACCACCGACGACGATGCGCGTCCGGATTATTCGTCGATCCTCACCTGGAATCTCGCGCCTTCATACAACAACGAGGCGTTCACCTTCTATCCGCCGCCTTCAGCAAAGAAAATCGTGCTTGTGCGCGCGGACTCGGCCGCCGCCAACTAGGAACCAGTGGAGGAGTCATGAATCGCATATCCCGGATCGTCGCGCTGGTACTACTTGGCCTGGGGATCGTGTTGACTGAGGCCGCATACGCACAGCGTCGCGGCGGAGGAGGAGGCGGCGGAGGCGGTGGCCGCGGCGGGGGAGGTGGAGGTGCCGCGCGATCCAGTGGCGGCTCTCGTGGCGGCGGTGGTGGCGCGGCGCAATCGCGCGGCGCGGCACGATCGAGCGTCAATGGCGGTGGCGCCAGCCGCGGTAGTGGTGATCGGGCAGCAAGTCGCAGCAGCGGAAGTGATCGCGCCGGCAGCGCCAATCGCGACCAACGCCAGACCGATCGCGGCAGCGGCGATCGGAGCAGGGAGACCAACCGTGAAGTAGATCGCGGCGATCGCACTACCAACATCAACGTCGACAATAACGTGGTTGTCAGCGGCGGCGGCGGCTACGGTTACGGGTACGGCGGCGGCGGTTGCTGCTATCACCCGGTCGCAGCGGCGGCAGTAACGACGGCAGCAATTGTCGGCACCGCGGCACTGATCGGGTCGATTGTCTACTCACCTCCAGCGGGCTGTGTGCCGGTCGGCGTGAGCGGCGTCACGTATCAGCAGTGCGGAAGTACGTGGTACCAGCCGCAGTTCAGCGGAACGACAACGCAGTACGTGGTAGTCAACCCTCCGCAGTAGCGCCCGGCGGAGGGACATCCGCCAAGGAGCATCAGAACGTGAGACCCAGGACATGCGCGACGCTATTCACTGTAGCGTCGCTGACGATTGCGAACAGCAGCGCCGCGCAGCTGAAGGGTCATTACGTTCCGGGATTCACCGGTCTCCAGAACGGCTCGATGGCGCCACCGGGAATCACCGTCGCCGTGCCGTGGTATTTCTACACGACCGATCGAATCTTGGATGAAACCGGCAAGGCCGCCGCCGCGAGCCCGCGTGTCAACGTTTCCTTCACCGGGCTCGCCGTCTCGTGGGCGACGAACTACAAGATCGGCGGCGCGCGCTACGGCGCTTCGATAGTCCCGGTTGCGTTCATCAAGTCCCGCATCGAAGGCAACAGCCTCGATGTACCGGATTCATTTTCATTCACGGATATCGAGGTAGACCCGTTAAGCCTCGTATGGGAGTCGAAGCAGGCCGACTTCATCTTCAACTACGCGTTCTTCGCGCCCACGGGGAAGTGGGAGCTCGGCGGACGCGACAATGCCGGACTCGGCATGTGGTCGAATCTTTTCCAGACCGGCACCACGGTCCGCCTCGACAGCGAAGGAGAGTGGACGATTTCGCTGCTCGGAAGCTACGAGATCCACTCCAAAAAGAAGAACACCAACATCGAGGTTGGTGACATCGCGACTTTCGAGGGCGGAATAGGAAAGACCTTCGTGAAGGTATCGATGATTGGCAACAACAACCCCGTTCCGACGCGCATCCTCAATCTGGGCATCGTTTCGTACGGTCAGCTCAAGATGACCGACGACAAGGCCGGCCCGATTACGTCGTTGCTCACAAGGGACCGCGTGCTGGCTGTCGGCGGTGAGGGCGATCTCATTCTTCCGCTTTCCGGCTGGGTAGTCGGACTGCGAATCGAGCCGGAGTTCGGGGCGCGCAATCGCACGGAAGGATGGATGTCGCTGTTGACGATCGCCTACAGCGTTCAGTGAAAGCCTTCGCAGCCATGGTCATCGTCTTCTGCACTTCGGTTACACTCGGCACACAAGCTGTCGCTCAGGAGAGCGGAGATCTGGCAAAGAAACTCTCCAATCCGCTATCCGATCTCGTCAGCGTCCCGTTTCAGTTCAACTGGGACCAGACAGTTGGGCCACAGCATCTCACGCGCTTCACGCTCAATGTCCAGCCCGTGATTCCGTTCGCGATCACCCAGAACTGGAGCATGATCTGGCGACTGGTCACTCCATTCGTGAGCCAGCCGCCACTCTTTCCAGGTGATGCCGGGGCGTTTGGCGTTGCTGACATCACTTCGTCCTTTTTCTTCGCGCCGAGGCCGGGCTCGTTCATCTGGGGCGCCGGACCTGTTGTAGTTCTGCCCTCCGCGGCGCAACCGACGTTGGGCTCGGGCAAATGGAGCGCGGGCCCGACAATCGTCGCGGCGAAGCAATCCGGCGCCGTGACGTTCGGCGCCCTCTGGAATCAGGTGTGGTCCTTCGCCGGAGCTCCCGAGCGGTCGGACATCAGTCAAATGCTGCTGCAGCCCTTCTTCGCCTATCAGGCGACGAGAACGATAACCGTGAACGTCAACTCCGAGGCAGTCGCCAACTGGAAAGCGAGCGACGACAAGTGGACAGCGCCGATCAATTTCAGCGTCTCGAAGCTTTCGTCCTTCGGAAGTTTTCCAGCCAGCTATCAGCTGGGCTGGGGGATTTACGTTGCGCACCCCGACAATGGCCCGACGTGGAAGCTGCGCTCGGCGATCACCGTGCTCCTCCCGCACAACAAAGGCTGAGGAAAAGAAAGATGGCAGTTGTGAATCGGAATCCGCTCGGCGGTTTGCTGCTCGTTTTCCTTGCTACCTGTCTGCCCACGACATCAACGAGCGGGCAGGTCTCGGCAGGCACTGACAACGACAATCGGTGGCATTGGGATCTGTCGCTGCCCGCGTGGGGCACGAGCATCGATGGCACCGTCTCTTTCGGCGGCATTGCGGAGCAGCACATCGAAGCACCGTTCAGCGACATCCTCAAAAACGTGAATCTCGCGTTCGTCGGCCACGTCGAGGCGCGACGCAATCAATTCGGCTTCGGGACTGATGTGCTTTACGCCGCTCTCGAAGCGGACATCCCGACGAGCGGACCGATACTTGGACAGACCAACCCGCGCGCCAACGTGAAGGAGCTGATCGCCGAGGGGTTCGGATTCTATCGATTGGCGACAATGGGCGGCGAGCCGGATAACCTGGGATTCGCGGACGTGATTCTTGGCGCGCGCTACAGCGGAATGAAGACGCAGATAAAGGGTGATCGCACGTCCAGCAGCGACCGCACCTTCAACTTCGTCGACGGTCTCGCTGGCGTTCGCGGGTATGCGGGCTTCGGGAAAAGCTGGGGCGCGAGAGGACGAGCCGACTTGGCGACATTCGGTTCCGACCTGACATGGAACTTCGAAGGCTCGCTGGCGTGGCGCGCTTCGCACCGTTGGACCATCGACGGCGGTTACCGCTACATGGACATCGATTACGACAAGGGTGAAGGGAGCGAGCGAAAAATCTTCAAGGTGAAGATGCACGGGCCGGTCTTCACGTTTCGGTTCGTCATCTGACTTGCGCTCGATACGATTTCAATCATGCAACGGGAGGAGTCATGCAGTTCGTACGAAAAACGGCGTTGGCAGCAGGGATGATCGGTGTCGTTGCGCAGATCGGGGTCGCCCAGGGCGCTCCGGCGGCGGCGCACACAGCGGCGCAACAGACGATGTCAGTAGACTCTGCTTACAAGAAACTTGCAATGCACGCATATCCCGCGAAGGGCCAATCTGCCGAGCAGCAGAAGACCGACACGCACGAGTGCTATGCGTGGGCGAAGGGTCAGACTGGCTTCGACCCGGCGACAGCGGTAGCGGTCGATCCGGCCGCGGCGGCAGCAGCCGCCCAGCAGCAGACTGCAGATGCCACCGCTGGTGCGGCGGTTGTTGGAGGAGCGAAGGGCGCCGCAGGCGGAGCGCTCATTGGTGCCGCAGCGGGTGATGCGGGGAAGGGCGCAGCGATTGGCGCAGCGACGGGAGCTGTCGTCGGCCGCTCCCGAAAGAAGCGTGCAGAGAAACAGGCGGGCGCAAATGCGGCGCAGGCCGCGACTCAACCGAACCCTCAGGTGGAATCATTCAAGAAGGCCATCGGGGCGTGCCTTGAGGGTCGCGGTTACACCTTCAGCAAATGAGCTGACGGTCGCAACGATCTTGATGAACGATGATGAATCGTCTTCTGCTCGGCTGCGCGGTGCTGCTCATTCCAATGAGTGTCGCCGCGCAGAACCCGGATCTCGCACTCACTCCCGCTGAGCGCGACAGCATTCTCAAGGACTATCACCAGATCTTTCCGATCTGGGGTCGCAAGGCAATCGAGCGCGGGTTCGATCTGCCGACACCGCTTGGCTTCAACGTCGGGTGGTTCGGCGCCACTCAGGACATCATCATCTCGGACCTGGCGATCGGATTCAACGCTCCGGCCGAGCCGGCTGCTTTCATCAAATTCGAGAAAGCTGAATCGAAGGTGACGAACACCAATGTCCGAGCCGACTTGTGGGTGCTCCCTTTCCTGAATGTGTACCTGATGCTCGGTACGGGAACCGGAGAGACCAAGGTGCATGTTGCCGAGCCCGTAGAGTTCACGACGACAGCGAACTTCAAGGGCAGCAACGTTGGACTCGGACTGACGGGCGTGTATGGCTTCAGTCGTTACTTCGCCGTCGCCGACTTCAATCACCAGTGGGCATTCTCCAGCCTGCTCGAGGCTGCGGTGCCGGTGAACGTTTTCAGCGCGCGACTCGGCCGGGCCTTTCGCGTCGGTCAGCGCGAGAAGCGCATGAAGGCGACGGCGTGGGTGGGGACGATGTTTCAGAACATGAAGAATGGAACGGTCGGCTCGATCAAGCTCGCGGACGTCGTTCCTCCGGAGTCATTGTTCCAGGACTACCAGAACTCGCCGTGGTACCAGGCGCTGAGCCCGCGGGAGAAAGCCCTCGTCGACAATTTCGTGCAGCGAGTCCAGGGTGGTCTGGACACGACGGTGGTGAACTACTCCCTCAACAAGAAAATGGCCGATCCGTGGAACATGCTGGTGGGTGGCACCTTTGATATCGGCACCCACTGGGGCATCCGCGCCGAGGCGGGTTTCATAGGGCGTAAGTCGATATTGGTGATGGGAAACTACCGTATCGCGCTCTAGGGCTCCCTGACAGTCTGTGGGCGGTTTTCACCGCCCTCGGGAGTGCCCTCAAACCTCCCCGCGTCGTCTCATCAGTAGCGGCGGCACACTCCGATCGAGTGAAGTCGTCCCCCAGCTAAGCGACTCTCTCGGCACGGTCTGGCACTCTTCGTGGTATCACAACCATAGGAGTGTGAATACCAGGAAGGAGTGCATGTTCGATATTCGGATTTCCAGGCCGTCAGTCACCATAAAGGACGGCGTCAAGCAGGCCGAAGCGGAGCTCCGCCTCGGCAATGAACGCTTCGACTTTGCGATCGACCTGCGTCATTGGACGATCAGCGAGTACCAGAAGCAGTGGCGAGAAGGCATCTGGCGCATCCTCGAAGGCGCCCAGACCAGTGCATTGATGACCGCTTACGCCGGCCCCACCGGCCACATGCACCATATGTGGGCGTTCTGGCGTGAGGGCAGCCGGTTGTACGTCCAGCAGCACGCCGTCATCAGCGGTGAGCTCGATCACCCCTTCGTGCCGCACAATCCCTACGCCTACATCGGGACGAGGATCGAAGCCTCGAAGCACGGACTCCCGATTCCGGAGTGGCGCATCGAGCTGTCGGACATTTTCGCCGCGGCCAAAAAGATCGCGTAATAGTCGGGTCGGGCACCCGACCCCCCTCACCGTCGTGTTTATCGACCGACGGGAATTAGCGGCGTCCTCGCTAGCCTAAAGCACAATATCCCCGTCCTGCTACACGGAGGATACTTGACCGCCTGACCCCTCTTCCGAAACCACACAGGCGGCGGCCCGGCTCCGCGCCGTCCCCACAATCGAATAGCGAGGCTCTACCTATGACAGCGACCGAAACCCGCATCGAACACGACCTTCTCGGTGACCTCGCGGTACCAGCGGACGCGTACTACGGCGTGCAGACAGCGCGCGCCCTCGAGAACTTCCAGATCAGCGGCGTTCCTCTCCAGCACTATCCGAACTTCATTAAAGGCTTTGCGATGGTGAAGCTCGCCGCCGCGCGAGCAAACTTCGAGACCGGCGGATTCTCCAAGGAGATTCTTACCGCCATTGAAGGCGCGTGTCAGGAGCTCATCGACGGAAAGCTTCACGACCAGTTCCAGCTCGATGTCTATCAGGGCGGAGCAGGCACTTCGACGAACATGAACGCCAACGAGGTGATCGCAAATCGCGGCCTCGAGCTTATGGGGCACAAGAAGGGAGAGTACAAATACCTCGACTCCCACGATCATGTGAACCGCTCGCAGTCCACCAACGATTCCTACCCCAGCTCCATTCACATCGGCCTCGCCCTCGGCAACAAAGAGCTGATCAAAGCTTACCAGGATCTTATCGGGGCGTTCGAAACAAAGGCCACGGAGTTCGCCAACATTCTGAAGATGGGACGCACGCAGCTGCAGGACGCGGTACCCATGACGCTCGGCCAGGAATTCAAGGCGTTTGCAAGATCGCTCAAGGACGAAGTCAATGCGCTCGAGCGTCTCTCGACGGTGCTCCATGAAGTGAACATGGGCGGCACCGCCATTGGCACTGGACTCAACGCGCCGCGCGGATACGCCGAGAAGTGCGCGGACCATCTGGCGAAGGTTTCCGGCTTCCCCATCAAACTCGCCGAGGATCTGATCGAGGCGACGCAGGACATGCAGGCATTCGTGATCTATTCCTCGGCGCTCAAGAGCGTGGCGATCAAGCTCGCCAAGATCGGCAACGATCTGCGCCTGCTTTCATCGGGTCCGAGAACGGGACTTCGTGAGATCAATCTTCCGGCGGTGCAGCCAGGCTCGTCGATCATGCCCGGCAAGGTCAACCCCGTCATTCCGGAAGTCACCAACATGGTCGCCTACCGCGTCATGGGAAACGACCTCGTGGTCACGCTGTCGTCCGAATCGGGGCAGCTCCAGCTCAACGCGTTCGAGCCCGTCGTGGCGGCGGTGCTCTTCGAGGGACAAACGCTGCTGATCAACGCGGCAAATACGCTGCGCAAGTTCTGCATCGAGGGGATCACCGCGAACGCTGACATCTGCCAGCACTACGTCGAGTACAGCATCGGCACCGTTACCGCGCTCAACCCGGTTATCGGTTACGACCGCGCGACGGAGCTCGCTGCGCAGGCGCTCAAGGCAGACAAGGGAATCATCGAGCTGGTGCGCGAAGAGAAAGTTCTGACAGACAAGCAGATCGAAGAGATCCTCAGTCCGGCCGCAATGACCGGTCAGGGTCGCTGACGAAGGCGTCATGACAGCGGTAGCTGAGCTAAGGTCGCCAACGCAGCGCCCGGATTCTCAGGGCACGGCTACCTCCGTGCCGTCGCTGCGACGTACGCGCATAGCGCGTGGCGTCGCGCTCGCGGTTGCGTTGGCGATCTGGTTCGTGCCCCCGCCAGGTGATCTGACTGCACAAGCCTGGCATCTCTTTGCGATTTTCTTTGCCACCATTTTTTCGGTAGTGATCGGGGCTTTCCCGATTCTGACGGCGTCAGTGTTAGGCATAGCCGCCGCGGTTCTCACCGGTACACTGACGCCGGTGCAAGCGTACGCCGGATTTGCCAATCCAACGATCGTGCTGATCATCATGGCATTTCTGGTCGCCCGCGCAGTGGTGAAGTGCGGGCTGGGTCAGCGACTTGGCTACCGCGCGATCAGTCTCTTCGGTCGCTCGACGCTGGGTCTGTCCTACAGCATCATCATCGTTGACGGCCTGATTGCTCCCGCATTTCCGAGCAACACCGCTCGCTCGGGTGTGTTGTATCCGCTGGCGGTGTCGATGGCGGAGGCTGCCGGCGCGACGCCCGAGCGCGCGGATCGGCAGCGGCTGGGACGCTTCCTGATGTTCAGCGGCATGGTGAGTCTGTCGCTCTCATCAGCGCTCTGGCTCACCGCGATGGCGGGCAATCCACTCGGCGCGGCGATCGCCAGTGAGTACGGCATCAACATCGGCTTCGGATCGTGGCTGATCGCGGCTTCGGTGCCGACGCTCACGTGCATGGTGGTGTTGCCGTTCCTGTACTACAAGCTGCTCAAGCCCGAAGTGACGGCGATGCCCGAAGCGCCGGCCAATGCGCGCAAGGCGCTGGCCGAAATGGGCCCGCTGACGCGCGATCAGAAAGTCGTAGCCGGCGCGTTCGTGGTCATGGTAGTGCTATGGGGCACGGCATCGACATTCGGGATCGATCCGACCGCAGTTGCGTTCCTTGGTTTTGGAGCGCTGCTCGCGACCGGTGTGCTGACGCTGGGCGACATTGCCAAGGAAGGCGACGTCCTGGCGACATTCATCTGGTTCGCCTCGCTGTTCACGATGAGCAACATGCTCAACGAGCTCGGATTCATGGAGTTCGTCGGTGGCCGGCTGGCGGTGCGACTGGGTGGATTGCCGACCTTCGTCGCGGCGGTTTCGCTGCTCCTCGCATACGTGGTGCTCCACTACCTGTTCGTCAGCCAGACCTCTCACCTGCTGGCGCTGTTCGGAGTTTTTCTCGGCGTCGGCGTCAAGCTAGGTGTTCTCGCGGCGCCGCTGGCGTTTCAGCTGCTCTTCGCTACGAACTACTTCGCCGCAATAACACCGCAGGCGTCGAGCGCAAACCTGCTCTTTGCCGGGAGCGGATATCTCTCACAACAGGACCTCTATCGTCTGGGGCTGCTGCATACAGGACTGTGCGTCCTGATCTACCTGGTGGTAGGCACGCCATGGCTACTGCTGGTCACACGTTAAATCGGAGGAGGAGATTCCATGTTAGCCCGTAACAGAGCTCTGAAGTTCCTTGTTTCTTCCCTTATGCCGTTCCTCGCGATCGGCCTGCTCGTAACGCAGCAGGCATCGGCGCAGGGCCCGTCGGCGAAGTCGAGCGCAGACCTTCCGAACGTCGTAGTACTTGCCACTGGCGGCACCATCGCCGGCGCCGCAGCTACTGACGTGCAGGCCGGCTACACCAGCGGCCAGGTTGGCGTTCAGCAGCTTCTCGCCGCCGTACCACAGGCGAAGAAACTGGCGAATCTGACAGGCGAGCAGATCTCGAACATCGGCTCGCAGGACATGAACGACGTGGTGTGGATCAAGCTCGCGACGAGAATCAACGAGTTACTGGCCAAACCCGATGTGTCGGGAATCGTGATCACGCACGGAACCGATACGATCGAGGAGACCGCCTACTTCCTCAACCTGGTCGTCAAATCGACCAAGCCGGTGGTGCTGACCGCGTCGATGCGCCCGTCCACCGCTCTGTCCGCAGATGGTCCACTCAATTTCTACAATGCTGTTGCCGTGGCTGCCAACAAAGAGGCGGCGAATCGCGGCGTGCTGGTGGTCATCAACGACTGGATACACGGGGCGAGATCGCTCACCAAGACCAGCACCACAGCCGTCCAGACATTCATGTCTCCGGTGTCGGGCGTGATCGGCACCATCGCATATGGTGACGCCGAGTTCTACCGCGGTCCGGCAGCGAGAAACACCACATCGTCGGAGTTCTCCGTCGACAAGAACACCGTGCTTCCGCGTGTGGACATCATCATGGCGACCGAGAACATGGATGGCGCGTTGATCGACGCGGCCGCAGCGGCTGGCGCCAAGGGAATCGTCATCGCCGGTGTCGGCAATGGCAACATGACAGAGACGGCGCTGAAAGCTCTCACGGCGCAGGCGAAGAAGGGCGTGGTAGCGGTGCGCTCCTCGCGCGTTACTACCGGGCTCGTCGGACGCAACGTCGAAGTGGACGACGACAAGAACAACTTCGTTGCTTCGCTGGGACTGAATCCGCAGAAGGCGCGTGTGCTGCTGCGCCTCGCACTGCTCAAGACCAGCGATCCGAAGACGATCCAACGGTACTTCGACGAATATTGATCTAAATCATGAAAACTGTCCCCGCGACGATGCGTGTCGCACGTATTGCGCTCGCCGCGGGGGCGGTTCTTTCCCTCGTGCTCGCGAAGCGAGCGCACGCACAGCAGAATCAGCCTGACTCCACTCTGGTCAATGCACTTTCCGCCGGAGAGGCTGACGCCGAGCCAAAGACTCGCAAGCTTGTCAAGTGGAATGAGTTCGACGGGAAATACCTGACGTTCCGCTTCGGCGGCGGGTTTCTCGTCGACTATGCGACCTATTCCCAGGATTCAGCGAGCAAGGAACAGGTCACCCTGGAGCCGGCCGCCAAGATACGCGACGTGCGCATCCTGGTCAGCGGGCGCCTGAAGACCAAGCGTCGCATCACCTACCAGGCCGGCTTCATGTACGACGCGTACAACGAGGATTGGTTCATCCGTCAGTCGGGAGTCATGATCGGCATTCCCGAATGGTGGGGAAACCTGTTCATCGGCCGCAGTAAGGAAGGTGCCAGTCTGAACAAGATGATGACCGGTTATGACGGGTGGACTGCAGAGCGCTTCACCTTTTCCGACGCGATCCCGCTGCTCGCCGACGGCATCAAATGGCTCGGCTACATTCCGAGCCGGCATCTGATCTGGAACGTCGGTGTGTTCACCGATTGGCTCTCCGAAAAGGAAACCTGGTCCTACTTCGACCAGCAGGTGGTAGGCCGCGTGGCGTATGTGCCGTTTGTATCCGACAGCAGTGGTACGCTGCTGCACCTGGGGTTCGCCGTCGAGACCGGCAAACCCGACAACGGCCAGAGACAACTGCGCTCGAAGCCGGAAGTATCTCACGCGCCGTACATCATCGACACCGGCAAGATTCCGTCGGACCGGTCGACTCTCTTCGGACCGGAGATTTATTTCAGGCGTGGCCCGGTGCTGGTGGGCAGCGAGTACTACTGGGAGAAAATCCACTCTCCTGAAACCGGCAATCCGACGTTTCAGGGCGGCGACGTCTCTGTGGTATGGAACGCCACCGGCGAGACGCGTCGCTACAACACCGTCGGCGGCTACTTCAAGGCGGTCTCACCGACGCAAACGGTTTTCGAAGGTGGCCCCGGAACGCTGGAGATGGTGCTCCGACTTTCCTACAGCGATCTCGACGGCGGCACAGTGAACGGCGGAAAGTTCTGGCGCATCACGCCGATGCTCAACTGGCACCTTTCCGAGGAGGTCAGGTTCGAGATGGCATACGGCTATGGAAAGACTGACCGATTCGACCTCACAGGTGCGATGCACATTTTCCAGACCCGGCTCCAGTTGTACCTCTAGGCGATCTGCCCGTGAACGGGATTTACGACTGGCCCCTCTGGATCCCCGTCTTAAGCATCCTGCTTCTCTGCCTGGCCGCGACGGAGCTCGGCTTCCGTCGCGGTCGCGCGTTGCGCGCCTCGAAATCCGAGCACATGGTTATCGAGACCATCAGGGCCGGGACACTCGGTTTGGTCGCGCTGCTTCTGGGCTTCTCGTTCGCCATCACCAGCGGTCGCTTCAACGACCGTTCAGAGCTCGTTATGGATGAAGCCACTTCGATCGAGGCCTGTTATCTCCGCGCCGATCTCGTGGCCGAGCCGGCCAGCAGCCAGATCCGTGCTGCCCTGCGCAGCTACATGGCGTTCCGCCTGGAGAGCTACGATATAGGTCTGGACCGACGCGAGTACCAGCGCAGTTCCGGTCAAATGCACGCAGCTCTCGATGAGCTCTGGACGGCGGTTGTAGGCGCCGTGAACTCCGACCGGCCGCGGGCCCTCGCGAGCGCAATTGTACCCTGCGCGAATGAGGTCATACACCTGTCTGCCAAGCGCGAGTGGATGCGAAGGTTTCACATGCCCGCGGCCGTCGTGATCCTATTGGGATTATCCATCATCATTTGCGCGGCGATGATCGGCCATGCGCTCGGGGAGACAGGATACCGCCACATCGGTCTCTCACTGGCTGTGAACCTTTTGATCGTGATGGTGGCAGGCATCGTTCTCGACTTCGACAGACCGCGCAGCGGCTTGATTCGAGTCGAGCAAACACCCCTGATAGTTGTGCGGGAGATGATGAAGCACTAAAGCCGCGCCGACGAAATTACCGGCCGCGCTTTCCGCCGTCTGACGATCGGCGTTCAACTATCCTAAAGGCTAATATCAGCCGAGCTGCGGGCCGGCAATACTTTGCCAACTATGGCTACGACTCTCAGGGTACTGGATCCCCTCTCGGCGCCGACGGTATCTCCCGGCGACGCGCCGTATCCCGGGATGGTGTGGATACCGGGCGGGACATTCCGCATGGGCTCTGACAAGCACTACGTCGAGGAACGGCCAGCTCACAACGCGACCGTCGATGGTTTCTGGATGGATGTGCATCCGGTGACCAATGAAAGATTCGCGCGCTTCATCCAGGCGACGCGTTACGTGACTTTCGCCGAGATCCCGCCGCGAGCGGAAGATTATCCCGGCGCGCTGCCGGACATGCTGTACGCCGGCAGCCTCGTCTTCAACAAGCCGAACGGTCCCGTCGATCGACGCAACCTCGGCAACTGGTGGCAGTACCAGCGCGGCGCCAACTGGAGGCGCCCGGCTGGGATTGGCAGCTCCATCGACAAGCTGATGCAACATCCAGTCGTGCACGTGACTTTCGCGGACGCCGAGGCTTTCGCGCGCTGGGAACAGAAGGAGCTGCCGACAGAAGCAGAGTGGGAGTTTGCCGCGCGTGGCGGATTGGCTGAAGCACCATACGCGTGGGGGCATGAGTTCATGCCCGGCGACCGACCGATGGCGAACACATGGCAAGGTGAGTTTCCCTACCATAACCTCGTCGAGGATGGGTACGAGGGTACGTCACCGGTCGGCGCCTTTCCCCCCAACGATTATGGTCTGTACGACATGATTGGCAACACCTGGGAATGGACCACTGACTGGTACAATCCGCGGCACGAGGGCGAGGCGCCAAAGGCATGCTGCACGCCTGTCAATCCGCGCGGCGGCAAGGAAACGCAGAGCTACGATCCCAGCCAGCCGGAGATAAAGATTCCGCGCAAGGTTCTCAAAGGCGGCTCGCATCTCTGCGCGCCGAACTATTGCCGCCGCTATCGGCCGGCTGCCCGCTT
>Ga0207706_10001979_pt1 | contig 20087 bp, 13 predicted proteins | sample KBSC53metaG_FD_184318 | JGI IMG/M metagenome (GOLD analysis project Ga0207706, IMG submission 184318) | Corn rhizosphere microbial communities from Kellogg Biological Station, Michigan, USA - KBS C5-3 metaG (SPAdes) (version 2) | ecosystem: Host-associated > Plants > Roots > Rhizosphere > Soil ... | reverse complement strand
TCAGGAGATGGTCGAAGCGGGGAAGATCACGGCGGCGATCGACCGCGAGTACGCGCTGTCTGACGTACCGGAAGCCATCCGGTACGTCAAAGCGCGTCAGGGACGCGGCAAGGTGGTGATCGGCATCAAGCGTTAGGCATCCAGGTGGTCACCGCCGTGCACGGTCGGCGGCAGCTGCGATGTCTGCCGGCACGTCGGGCTCTCCGGCGAATACGCCGCCGGTCACTCCACGCGTGAGCGCCCAGCGATGCAGCCACGTGATCCCGGCCGGCCCGACGTACGTATCGGCGCTGCGGTACGCCGAGTCGGCGAGCGCTTCCTCGAGCGTCACGAACGCGTAGCCGCGCCGCTCGATCATGCGCGCGAGCGCGTCGAACCGGTCCGCGTTGAGCAGACTGGCGTGAATGAGCAGCACCTGCGGGATGTCACGTCCCGTGATCGCGGCCGCTTGCTTCTCATAGTAGGCGAACACGCGCTCCATGTAGTCGATGTAGACATCACCGATCCGCCGTGCCTCGACCGAGTCGCGGCGGCCCAGTGCATCGTCGTAGGCGGCGGCGAAGATGTAGTCGCCGTCGTCGATCGTCACGGGCGCAACGCGGTAGTGCGTTGCCGAGAGCAGCGAGTCGACCCGTGCGCGGTCAGCGAGTGACCGACCCGTGTGCAGAAACGGGTGTCGGAAGAAGCGCGGCTGCCGATGCACCTCGGCAAGCAGCGTCCGCGTGACCGAGTCACCACGCGCGATGTCGTTGAGGTAGTCCGCGAGCGGCGCGGTGTGAAGGTCGAGGTGCGAGTACGTGTGATTGCCGAGCTCGAGCCCGGCACGTGTCCATTGTCGAAGCAGCTCGACCTCGGCTGCATCGACCGCGCCGCCGCGACGGAGCTTTCCTTCGTTGACGAAGCCGATCGCAGGCACGCGATGCGCTCGCAACGCAGCAACGAGCTGACGAGTGAGGCGGTCGTGGTCCGCCGCCGATTGAAAATTCCGCGACACGGTCGGAAGGTCATCGATCGTGATCGCAACGCGACGCGTCGGTGCCGTGTTCGCAGCAGACCCGCTCTGCCCGTCGGCGGCCGCAGCAATCACCTTCAGGAACCGAGCTCGTGTCGCCGAGCGCTCGGGAGAGGTAGCGACGGGCCAGGCGCTGTTGATCACCACCACCATCCGCCGGCTCCGGTCGATGTACAGCAATTGACCGTGAATGCCAAATCCGGCGAACGCACCGCCGTCCAGCGTCCACCACTGGTACCCGTAGCCGCGATCCGGGTACGTCGTATCGAATCGGCGGCGCGTCGCCTCCTCGAACCATCCGTCGGGCACGACGGCACGGCCGTCGATCCGTCCCCCATCCAGCACGAACTGCCCGAAGCGCGCATAGTCCCGTAGTGCCGCCTGCAGGCAACACCCGGCCAGCTCGTCGTTCGTCCGGTCGATTGACCACGAGGCCGCCTGCTCCATGCCGTACGGCGCCCAGATCCTGGCGGACAGGTAGTCGGCCAGGCGCTGTCCTGTTGCGGCAGCGACGAGGACACCTAACAAGTGCGTCTCGCCGGTCTTGTAGACCCACTTCGTACCCGGCGGGGCTTCGCGCGGCAGTTTCCGCATGTAGCTCACCGTCGCGTTCATCCCCGGTGTGACCGGATCGACGTAGAACCGCGCGATGTCGGACGTCGGGTCGGTGTAGGTCTCGTTCCACTTCACACCCGAGCTCATCGTCATGAGCTGGCGGATGGTCACGCTGTCATACGGGCTGCCGCGAAGTCCGACGACGTATTTCGTGACCGGATCATCGAGGCTGGTGATGAAGCCGTCCTTTATCGCGACGCCGACGAGCGTGCTCGTCACAGACTTCGCCACCGATTGAGAGGTCCAGCGGCCGCTCGCACTGTGCCCGAGCGCGTACCGCTCGAGCCTGACGGCGCCATCCTGGAGGACGACGAGCCCTGCGACTTTCTCGTTCGCGATGAACCGTTCGAGCTCCTCGCTGCCAGGCGTCCCGGGCAGCAGCGCGGCGAGCGGCTTGCCGGCGGGCAGCGGCCTAACGCGGGTGCCTCGCGGCACCGGACGCGTCGGGAAAACGGCATCCCAATGACCGAATCCGAACTCGATCTCGGCCTGAGTCCAGGTGAACGACGAGCGCCGGAGCGTCGCGGGATCCGGTGTGGTCGGTGATGCCTGCGCGCTGCCTGAGCGAGCGGCTATCGCTCCGAAGAAAGCGACATACAACGCGGCTCGAGGCGCCATCGGCTCCTCCCGTGGTGAGCGTTCGGTCTGTCGATCGCGGTGATTCCTACTTCGTGCGTTTTCCTTCGATCGCCCCGCCTGAACCAGGATTCACGCTGATCGCCGTGGCACGACCGGACGCATCTCGCTTGAACGCCACCTGCCAGCCTAACGCCCCCATCACGAAGCTCGTGTCCGACTTCGGGATGAGCTCCTGATCGGGAAGCTGCCGCGGGACTCGCAGGATGAGCCGGCCGCTATCCTGCACCACCCGCGCCTCGAGACCCTGAAGCATGTACGTACCGACCAGTCCCGCGATCGCCTTCGCGTCGAGCTTGATCGCGGTCACCCGCTCCGCTCCATAGTCAGGCCACTCATACTCGGCAGCGAGCGAGCGCAGTACTTCAGGGATCAGTATGGGACCGCCATCGCCGTTCGTCATGACGGCAGCGCCGACGCCTAACTCGGGGTACATGACGAGCTCCGCGTGGAACCCTTCGTTATCGCCGCCGTGCCCGAAGTGGAAGTTGCGGCCCGATCCGCCGACGAACGGACCGAGGCCGATTTCGTTCTTCTGCGCGGTGAGCATCTGCTGCGTCATGCTCTGCGAGAGGAGCGTGGTCGAGCGACCCGCCCGAGCGTCGGTAATGGCGATGGCCCACTTGAGGAGGTCCGTTGGCGTCGTCCACAGTCCCGCCGGTGCCATCTCGGGATAGACGTGCCATCCACCGGGGATCTCCTTGCCGTCCTGCCGGTGTGCGTGCGCCGCCTCGGGCGCGCGCGCCGCAGGGATCGGCTGCTCGTATGTACTGCTCGTCATGCCCACCGGACCGAGCACGAGCTCCTGCATGAGCGCCGGGAACGGTTTGCCCGTCACGTCGACGAGGAGCTGCTGCATGATGGTCGTTCCGCCACCGGAGTAGCGCTCGATCGCACCTGGCGTCGTGTCGACGCGAACAGGAGCGGTGTTTGCCGGCTTCACCCCGTCGAGCACCTGCACCACGGTGGGAATCGGGTCGGTCGTCGCGTAGCCCGGAAACCCGTGCACCGTTAGGCCGGCAGTGTGGCTCACGATGCGGCGCAGTGTGACCTTCTCCGTCGTCGTGAACTTGTTGTCCGGCACCTTCCACGACTTGAGGTACTGGTTCACGTTCGTATCGAGGTTCAGCGTGCCCTGCTCGACGAGGCGGAGCATCGCGGTCGCCGTGACTGGCTTGCTGATGGAGGCAGCCTGGAAGAGCGTGGCCGGCGTGACGGAGTCGGACTTGCCCGCTTCCTTCACGCCGAAGCCGCGGGCCCACGCGATGCGTCCGCCCTCGATGACCGCGATGCTCACGCCCGGCACCTTGTAATGCGTCATCCGCTCGGCCAGGGTCCAGCGAGGGGCTGGCTTTCCCTCGATCTCCACTGGCGGGCAGAGGCCGCGCAGCACGCGACCAATGCGGGCGGTGTCATTGGGAGCGGCGGCCCTGGTTGCACCGGCGGTGTCGGCTGGCCGACTGTCCGAACGGGAAGCGCAAGCGGCGAGCACCGTGAGGGCAATGGTGGCCGAGATCGATCTGGCGAGGATCACAGGCATTACTCACGAAGATGTGTGTGGCGTCAGTCTACGCCTGTGTGCCGGCTGTGCCAAGCTTCGTTGTCATCCCGAGCCGTCAGGCGCTTGCCCTGAGGAGCGAAAGCGACGAAGGGAGGGATCGCGATCGTCCCAGTAGAGTTCTCCGTAACGAGGGTCTGCCTGCGCCGCTCTGGCATCCAGAACCCGGGGGTCGACCGCATGAGCGGCATGAGCAGCATGCTATGCATCCATCATCGATCGGGCGGCGCCTCTCACCACGAGCCGAAATGAACGGGAAACCGCTGCTCATGCCACTCATGCGTGCGACCCCTCCGTTCTGGATGGTTGCCCAGTGACGCCTAACGCCAGATGAACAGCTTTCGTACGCCCGAGCCAATCCCCCATGGCGACATAGCCGAGCGGTCTGAGCGCCATGGGTTCGTTGTCCATTGACGAATTTCCACCAGGCGCCCTGCCGCTCCGCCCGTCGTTCACGCATGTTGGTGAAGAGGACCCTCCGCCGGACGCGATGGGAAGTCGTCAGCGAATGAGCGAAACCATGACGCGGCTATTCGACGCACTGGCCGGCCGGTATCGGATCGAGCGCGAGATCGGGTCGGGCGGAATGGCGACCGTCTACCTCGCCCGCGACCTGAAGCACGACCGTGACGTCGCGTTGAAAGTGCTGCGCCCCGAGCTCGCGGCCGTGCTCGGGGTCAAGCGGTTCCTGAACGAGATCAGGATCAGCGCGCGGCTCGACCATCCGCACATTCTGACCCTGATCGACTCCGGTGCGGCGGACGGCTTTCTCTACTACGTCATGCCGTTCGTGCGCGGTGAATCGCTCCGCGATAGGCTCAACCGAGAGAAGCAGCTCGCGCTCGACGACGCGCTCGACATCAACCGGCAGATCACATCGGCGCTGGACTACGCACATCGACAAGGGATCGTCCACCGCGACATCAAGCCGGAGAACATTCTGCTTCATGAAGGCGAGGCAGTTCTCGCCGACTTCGGGATCGCGATGGCGATCAAGGAAGCGGCGGGACATCGCCTGACCGAGAGCGGAGTGTCGTTAGGCACGCCGCAGTACATGAGCCCCGAGCAAGCCACCGGTGATCGACCGCTCGACGCCCGCAGTGATGTGTACTCGATCGCGGCCGTACTGTACGAGATGCTGGCGGGCGAGCCGCCCCATACGGGCGCGAGCGTCCAGGCGGTCATCGCCAAGCTGTTGACGGAGCGGCCGACGCGTCTGCGCGTGTTGCGCGACACGGTGCCGGAAGGGACCGACGCGGCGGTAGCGAAGGCGCTGGCAAAGCTGCCCGCCGACCGCTACGCCAGTGCAGGTGATTTCGCGCGGGCGCTCGCTACCCGCGGACTACTGCACCGGCCGTCGCCTCGTTCACGACGATGGCTTCCTGTCTCGATTGGCGGAGGCGTCGCAGCCGCCGCCGCGATCGCCGCCGCTTTGATTGTCGCTCGCAAGCCCGCCCCGCTGCCGCAGCCCGACCGAGTTCAATTGACCTTCACGGGAAACGCCATTGCCCCGTCGCTCTCTCCCGACGGAAGGCGCTTGGCCTTTGCTGAAAAGCAGTGCGACCGAGCCGGCGACTGCACCTATCAACTGGTCATTCAGGACACTGACGGCAGCGGCCGTCCCCTCGTACTCGCGCGCAACATCGGATACATCTACGAGACGCAGTGGATTTCCGACGGTCGCTTTCTCGAATTCGCCGGCTCGTACCCGCCTTTGCGCCACGGGTCGTTTGCAGTGTCGACCCTCGGCGGCGAGCCACGGTATCTCGGCTGCTGCTTCTTCGATTTGCTGTCGGGAGATACCGCGCTTCTCAGCGTCGATAACAGGCCTGGATTAGATCGCGGCTGGGTACGGCGAATCACCGTTCACGATGGGCAGACGCTCGACAGCATTCCAGTCCGTGACCAGGGAGCGACTTACCACACAATTGCGTTGACCATTCCGGATCGGCTCATCATAGCGGTGCGAAAGACTTTCGAGAGCGCGCCCGAGCTGCAGTTGACTGACTTTCGCGGTCAAGTCGTAACCCGGGTCACACCGACATTCTGGTCGCTCGATCACTTTTACTTTTCTCGCTGGGTGCCTTCCAGGAAGAAGCTGGTTGTTGCTTCTCAACGTGAGCTCGGCGGCACTGAGTTCGACGTTCTCACCATGAGTGTGACGGCCTCGCGTATTGAGCCAGCCATCGACACCGTTTTTTCCGGTTTGCAGTTCGCGATCGGGATGTTCGACATCTCGGCTGACGGGGAGGGGCTCGTTTACTCTGGGGGACCCGTGGAGACGTCGGTCTCGATGATCGAAACCGATCGGACGCCGTTGGCGGCAACTCAGCTATTGTCTCCGACCACGTTTCTCCGAGGACGAATATCACCCGCGGGGGACAGGATTTTTCTGGCGCGCGATGCTCCGCAAGGTGGCGCCCACGCATCGCAGTTTTCGATTATTCCGCGTACTGGCGGCGCCGCGTCGCAGATCCCAGGCACAGTGGAGAATCTCCTGGATTTTCAGTGGTCTCCCGACGGCGCCAGAATCATGTATCTGCACGGAATCGGCGGAAACAAAGTCCTACTCATGGAAAGGGACACGACTGGGCGCGTGAGGCACGAGATCACCCGGCTCGACCAATCCGCCGCCACACAATTTGAACCGTTGCCTGACGGAGCAGTCTGCATCATGCCGGCGGACCATCGTTCAATCTCCATCATCCAACGCCCCGGGAAACGCAATGTGACGTGGCAACTTCCACAGTGGATCGGCATCATCGGCAGCATTTCGCACTCGCCCGATGCGAAATCGCTGGCTGTCGAGGGGATGAACCGAGCGGGTGACTCGGTCGTGGCAGCTACTGTGGATATCGAGAGCGGCCGCTTTACCAGGATCGCAAGTTTCGTCGGGTCAGATCCTCCAAGAATTACGTGGCTCGAGGATGGCAGCATCCTGGCCATTTTTCGCGAGCCGCAAGGCGCGTGGGTGCTTTACAGGATTCGTCCAGGCCGGCGCGCCCAGAGACTGCAAACCCTGCCGCATGCCCGCGCGGATTTCAGCGTGTCGAACGATGGCAGGCGTGTGGCGATGTTCAAGTACATCGACAAGAATGACGTGTACATGATCCGGAACTTCGGCAAGATGCTGCCGCGATGAGAGGTGAGCGTGCCTAACGTCACGGGCGCACTGGGGCGTGCTTGGTGGTGACCACGATGACACCATTGACACCATTCGGACCGTACTCCGCCAATTCGTGCGGGGACTTCAGGACCTTGATATCGGCGATCTGTTCCGGCGTGAACCAGTCGATGCCACGGGTCGGCGAGATCCGCATGGGAGCCCCATCGATCACGTAGAGCGGCTCCCCGCCGCCAACCATCTGGCTGTGAACGCGGATCAGGAATCCGGCGCCGGCTGATGGAACGATGTCGACCCCCGCAAACCGGGGAATCCCACGCTGGTCCTCCGATCGTTCGACCGCTTTCGGGTGAGGTGCTGACGACTGTGCCTGGTGGCACGCGCTCGACATGAGCATTGCTGTTGCGACGAAAACGTCCATTGCGCGGACGAGCCGACCGCGCTGCAGTGAGACGGACATGGCGACCTCGGTGCGAGTTGAAGGCCGGTGCTTCCTTCCACTCTTGGGAACGAGATCGCGTGTCCAAACGGCTCACGCGCGCTTGCTGCCGGTGTGTCGAGCGCGTATGGTGGGCTCCCGAAACCTGACTACTGCGGAAACGTCGGAAGCGATGGCATCCTCCTCGTCCGAAGTCACGGTTCTCTTGCGGCTCTGGAGTGCGGGCGACGAGCGCGCCCGCGAGCAGCTCATTCCCCTCATGTACGGCGCGCTGCGCGAGCTGGCGCACCGCCGGCGGGGTGGCGCGCCGGTCGAGAGCTCGCTCGACACGACCGAATTGGTCCATGAGGCGTACCTGCGGCTCGTTGGCGCACGCCACGTCGACCTGCCCGACCGCGCCAAATTTCTCGCACTCGCCTCCGAGGTCATGCGCAATCTGCTCGTCGACCGCGCGCGCGCGCGTCTCACCGCCAAACGGGGAGGTGGGGCGCGACCGACGGACCTCGACGACGATGATTGGATTTCCGATGAGAATCTCGAGACCATCACCGAGCTCGATGATGCGCTCGAGCGTCTCGCCAAGCTGAACCCGCGGCAGGGGCGGCTGCTGCAGCATCGCTACTTCGGTGGCCTAACGCTCGAGGAAAGTGCTGCCGCAACGGGCGTGTCACTCGCGACGGCCAAGCGCGAGCTCCGTCTCGCTCGCGCCTGGCTTGCGCTCGAGCTCAAGGGTGAGCCGCTCGCATGAACGCGGAACGATGGGAGGAAGTCCAGGTCAACTTCGACGCGCTGGTCGAGCTGGACGCGACCGAGCGGGTGGAGCGACTCGCGAGCTTGGCGAACAGCGATCCTGAGCTGCATCGCGCGCTCGTGTCGTTGCTGGAGGCGGACGCGGAGGCCGGCGTGCGCCTCGCGCCCGTCGAGGCGGCCGTGCTACTCGGGTCGTCCTGCCGATCCGATCTGCTCGGTCTCGCCGGGCACACCATCGCTCACTTCCATGTCCACGAAACGTTAGGCGCCGGAGGCATGGGCGTCGTGTATCGTGCCGACGACACCCGCCTGGGTCGCGCGGTGGCCCTCAAGTTCTTGCTGCCGCACCGCAACCTCGACGCCTCGGCGAAAGCTCGTTTCCTTCGCGAAGCTCGCGCGGCCGCCGTGCTCGACCACCCGAACATCTGTACGGTCTACGAGGTCGGGACGAGCGACGACGGCCGGCTCTTCATGGCGTTGGCGCTCTACAATGGAGAAACGCTCCGAGCCCGGCTGAGCCGCGAAGGTCCCGTCTCGGTGCACGAGACGATCGAGATCGCGCGACAGATCGCCGCCGGGCTGCAAGCCGCACACGCCGCGGGAATAATCCACCGCGACTTGAAGCCGGCCAACATCATGCTGGTGCCTGATGGCACCGTGCGGATCCTCGACTTTGGTTTGGCCAAAGCGCGGGACCACACGCTCAGCACGACCAGTGTCCGCCTCGGCACCGTATCGTATATGTCGCCAGAGCAAATCCGCGCCGAAACCCAAGACGGACGTGCAGACCTCTGGGCGCTCGGCGTCGTGCTCTACGAGATGCTCACCGGACGAAAGCCGTTTCGTGGCGATGAGAAGATCACGATTGCGGATGCCATTATTCACGATCGGCCCGACCCGCCTTCGACGTTCCGCCGCGACATCCCGGAAGCGCTCGAAGGTCTGATCCTCAGGCTGCTACAGAAGGACCTAACGAGGCGGTATGCGACCGCGGATGAGTTGCTGCGCGATCTGATCCGAGCGCTGGAATGAGCGAAGGCCTCGCGCGACTGTCCACCGCTCTGGCGGGTCGGTATCGGATCGAACGCGAGATCGGTGCGGGAGGCATGGCCACGGTCTACCTCGCCGGCGATCTGAAGCACGATCGAGACGTGGCGGTCAAAGTGCTGCGCCCGGAGCTCGCGGCAGTGCTCGGGACCAACCGATTTCTGAACGAGATCAAGATCAGCGCGCGGCTCGATCACCCCCACATCCTCACGCTGATCGACTCCGGGGCAGCCGACGGATTTCTGTATTACGTCATGCCGTTCGTCCGCGGCGAATCGCTGCGCAACAAGCTCGAACGAGAAAAGCAGCTCGGCCTCGATGAAGCACTCGACATTACGAAGCAGATCACATCGGCGCTCGACTACGCGCACCGTCAGGGCATCGTCCACCGGGACATCAAGCCGGAGAACATTCTGATCCGCGAAGGCGAGGCGGTGCTCGCCGATTTCGGAATCGCGATGGCGGTCAAGGAAGCCGGGGGGAATCGGCTGACGGAAAGCGGGGTGTCGTTAGGCACGCCACAGTATATGAGCCCGGAACAGGCCACCGGCGATCGAGATCCCGATGCCCGGAGCGATGTCTACTCGATGGCCGCGGTGCTGTATGAGATGCTCGCTGGAGATCCGCCGCACACCGGTTCGAGCATCCAGGTGGTCATCGCCAAGCTGTTGACCGAGCGCCCGACACCGCTCCGCGTTTTGCGTGACACGGTGCCGGAAGGAATCGATGCGGCGGTTGCAAAAGCCCTGGCGAAACTGCCCGCCGACCGATTCTCGAGTGCGGGCGATTTCGCGCGGGCGCTCGCAGCTCCCGCCGCCAGCGCGCCGCGGCGACTCTTTGCCAGACCGCGACGATTCCTACCCCTCGCGATCGGTGGTGCGCTAGCCACCGCGGTGGCTATCGCCGCCGTGTTGGTTCTGACTCGTCAATCCGCCCTGCGACCACAGCCGGAGAAGGTTCAGCTGACCCTGACAGGCAATGCCGGGGTTCCGTCGCTGTCTCGGGACGGACGAAGGCTGGCCTTCCGCGAAAAACAGTGCAACCAGACTGGCTGCACCTATCAACTCGTCATCCAGGACCTGGATGCCTCGAACCGTCTCGTGCTCTCGCGCAATCTCGAATGGATCTGGGGGACGCGGTGGACTGACGACGATCGCTTCATTGTATTCTGGGGCTCGTATGGCGGTTCGCGCCGTGGAATGTTTGCGATTTCGACGCTTAGTGGAGAACCGAGGCACCTGGGTGACGGCGCGGTGGATCTTGTGGGAGATACGGCGCTCATTAGTGGCGGCGTTGCGTTGCCCGGAGCCGGCTCCGAGGGCTGGCTGCGGCGGGTAACGGTTCACGATGGACAGACGGTCGATAGCCTTCCGGTCCACGACGTTGGAAGTTTTTGGTATGTAATTTCATTGGCTCCGGATCGGTTGCTCTTGATATCGAAGAAGACTTTGCAGAGCGCGCCCGAGCTGCGATTGACCGACCTCCGCGGCAGGGTGATCGACCGAGCGACCCCGAAGTTTGGCTCGTCAGGCAACCTGACGAGGACCTACTGGACGCCATCAAAGCGAAAGCTGGTTGCTATTACGCAACGGGACGTCGGCGGCACGGTATACGACGTGTTCAGTCTCGACATAACGCCGTCAGCGATCGGGCGGCGCGTCGAGTTGGTTCTCGCGGGCATTGAACTACGTGACGGGATATTCTCTCTCTCGCAAGACGGAGAGCGCTTCCTGTACTACACGGGGCCGGTCGAGAGCGAGCTCTCGACGATCGACGTCGATCCGGCCTCTGCCAAGCGTTTGGTGGTGACGCCTCGCCCCCCGGGTTGGACGACGCTCGTCAGGGGACGATTCTCCCCTGTGGCGGACAAGATTCTTCTCGCGAGTGACATCCCGCGAGATTATGGCCACGCGTCGCAGTTTTCTGTCATCGGACGAACTGGTGGCGAGGAGTCGCCGGTCGCCGGGCCACCGGTCGAGAATGTCCTCGACTTCGACTGGTCCCCCGATGGCGCCGAGATCATGTATCTGCACCGGGTCGGAGGGGGACAGCTTCGGCTTACCGCACGCGACACGACTGGTCGCACGCACGAGGTCAAGCAGCTCACCGAATCCGAGGCGATCATCTTTCACCCCCTCGCGGACGGAGGGGTCAGCATTGTCGCGACCGACCGTCACGCACTCTCTGTCATCAATCGACCGGGCAAACGAGACACGACTTGGCTGATTCCCAATTGGATGAGCGTCATCACCCACGTCGCGCGTTCGCCGGATGGGAAATCGCTCGCGGTCGCCGCACGCTCCATAACGCTCGACACGATCGTTGTGGCAAACTTGGACCTGGAGACGGGCCATTTCGCGCGGCGCGCAGCATACCCGGGCGAGGATGCTCGAGTAATCACGTGGCTGAAGGATGGCAGCATCATGTTCGTTTTTCGGGGGCCGGACGGCGCATTCGCCCTGCATAAAGTTGCGCCAGGCCGGCCCGCCGAGAAACTCGGTGTCCTCCCGTATTATCGGGCCGAGTTCAGCGTGTCGAACGATGGCAGGCACGTCGCGGCGTTCGGTCACAACGACAAGAACGATGTCTACATGATCCGGAACTTCGGCGAGCTGCTACCACGATGACGGCTGACGCCTAACGTCTTCGTCCCGGGTTCTGCTTGGTGGTGATGACGACGACGCCGTTGGCTCCATTCGCGCCGTACACCGCCAGCACGCTATCGTGGCACCGGCTTCCGCCACAGATCGATCGGCTTCACGATGCCGTTCGGCCGGAACGGCAGCTCGATCTTCCGCCCGAGTCCCGCCGACGCGTAGGCCGCGTACATCACCTCGAGCACCACGCGTCCCGTCTCGCCATCGGAGATCGGCGTCTCCGTGCCCCGTACGCATCGCGCGAAGTGCCGCATCTCCTGCGGGAAGCCGTAATTCCAGTGCTCCTCGAAGACCGGCCACGACCAGCCCTTGGTCGACGCGGCCTTCTCCACCGCGTAGCCGTAGCCGACCTCGGAGTACGTCGGCAGGGCGTTGCCCATCAGCATGTCGGCGTAGGTCATTCCCTGGGCGCCGAAAACCTCGATGGAATCGTCCATCCCGCCGGGCTTGGTCCAGCTGTTCTCGACCACACCAATGGCGCCGCCGTCGAACTCGATGATCGTGAGCGCCTCGTCTTCGCCCTGCGTGCGGTTCGCGTGCACCTGCGTCGCGAGCTGCGCGTAGACATGCTTCACGTTAGGCTTGCCGAGGAGCCACCAGCAGAACGCGATGCCATGGCAGCCGAGGTCCATGAGCGCGCCGCCGCCCGATCGCTCGACGTCCCAGAACCAGTCGGCGTGCGGGCCGCTGTGTTTCTCACCCTGTTTGACGAGGTGCACGCGCCCGAACGCGCCCTCGTCCACCATCTGCTTGGCTTTCACATACTTCGGCGCGAAGAAGAGCTCCTCGGCGTAGAGGAGGAGGACGCCGGCCTTTCTACACGCGTCGATCATGGCGTCGGCCTCCTCGAGCGTCATGCAAAGCGGCTTCTCGCACACGACGTGCTTCCCCGCCTGTGCGGCCTCGATGGTGATTCGCGCGTGGAGGTTGTTCGGCGCCGACACGGAGATCATCTCGATCGCGGGGTCGCGCAGCATCTCGCGGTAGTCGGTATGAAACGAGGCGATGCCGTGTCTCCGCGCGAACGCCTCGGCGTTGCCTGGCGTGGGCGAGGCGACGGCGACGACCTCCGCTTCCTCGGGCATCGATTTCACAGATGCAGCGATGCAGTCAGCCTGAAATCGTGAACCGACGATCCCGATCTTTACTTTGGGCATGCCAGGCCGTCCGGAGGCTCGTTTCCGACAAGATTGCACTGGCTCGGTGCGGCCACTAGTGCACTCCAGACGCACTCCCGACATCCCATCGCCGATCAACAGCAGGATTGGTCGATCTGACCGCCTCTCGTTCGACGTACCTACAAACCCATTCAACGAGGACCCGTGCGTTACATCCTGTTCGTGTGCGTCGATCCAGCGGCTGAGGAGTATATCCCCAACGAGGACAACATCGACCAGTGGGTGGCCGAGACCGAGCAGCGGAAGCTCCGGATTCTCGGAAGTCGTCTCGAGGGGTTGAAGGACGCCAGGACCATCCGGCGGCGCAACGGCAAGGTCATCGTTACCGATGGCCCGTTTGCCGAGACGAAGGAATGGATCGCAGGCTTCGATCTGCTCGAGTGTGCCAACCTGGATGAGGCGATCGAAGTGGCGTCGCAACATCCCATGGCTCGCTTCGGTAGACTGGAGCTCCGGCCGCTTATGCTCGAGGACTGAGAGTTTTTACGGGCTAACCAATCATGTCCCTCACAGGAGCAGTTCATATGAGGAAGCTCATCGTATCCGAGTTCATGACGCTCGACGGCGTGATGCAGGCGCCGGGCGGCAAGGACGAGGATCGAGATGGCGGGTTCGAGCACGGCGGTTGGACCATCCCCTACTGGCACGACGACATCGGCAAGAGCTTCGGCGCACTCATGGCTGACACCGACGCCTTCCTGCTCGGCCGGCGCACGTACGTGACACACGCGGAGGCGTTCGAGCCGTTGCCGGCTGGTGATCTATTCGGCGACATGATGAACGCGCCGAAAAAGTACGTGGTGTCGCGGACGCTCAAGGCTCCGATCTGGCGGAATACGACGATCATCCGCGACAACGTGATCGAGTCGGTGCGCGCCCTCAAGGCGGAGCCGGGGAAGAACATCCTGACGGATGGCAGCAGCCAGCTCATCCACGCGCTGTTCGCGCACGACCTGGTGGACGAGCTGCACCTGCTGCTCTACCCGCTGGCGTTAGGCAAGGGCAAGCGGGTGTTGCCGGAGGAGGGGCTCACGAAGTTCAGTCTCAAGTCGGCGACGCCGTATCCGACCGGGGTGGTCGGGCTTCACTACGCTCGGGCATGACTGGCCGCTGATGCTATCGGCGCGCACCTGGGGTTTTGGCTTCAACGATGCTGCCTAACGGCGACGCCGCCGGCTTTGCGATCCGGCCTTCGACGCCCGACCTGTCGTCTGGACGAATCGCCAGCTCGTCTCGAGCAGCTCCTTCAGCGCGCCGTCGCTCAATCGCTGCACGCGGGCGAGGACGCACGGGTAGTTCACGTAGTGCGGCTTCAGGTAGTAGTGGTTCGGCTCCGCGTCGAGACGCAGGTCGCGCTCGACGAAGCTGAGTCGAAACACCACGGACTCCGGCTCGGCCTGTTTGTTCGTCGGAATGCACGCGAACATCTTCCCGCGAACCTTCAGCGCCGGCGCGCCCCACGACGTGGCCTCCTCGACGTCAGCCAGCTCGAGTCCGAGTCGTCTCACGCGGGCGAAGTAGTCTTTCGTGGTACGGGGGGCACTCGGCGCGCGCTTGCCACGCGACTCGGTCGAGAGCCTCTTCGGCGCGCGCTTTCGCCACGCGGCTTCGAGCGCAATGGCGACGGCTCGCTTGCTCGCGCCGCGGAGAAGGACGTGCGTGCTGCCGGACGCACCCCACGCGCCGGCCGCGGGCGCGAATGTCTTTGGATGGTCCTTCACGAGCAGGTCCTGATCCTGCGGCGTCAGCATGATGGCGCCGTACCGCTCGTCAGGGTAGCCGAGGGTCGCGAAGACCTTGCCGCCAACACGGAAGTCCGCGTGGCCCATGTGAGACCCTTCGACGACGTCGGGAAGATTCAGCGCCAGTCGGCGAAACTCGTCTGCGGTCATGGCTGCGAAGACGGACTATCGCCGCTCGAACACGACGTCGTATGCTCGGCCGCCGCCAGTGTGGAGCGCGGTGACGCGACCTGACGCGTCACGCGTGAACCACACGCGATCCTCGAAGCCCGTAAAGGAGTCGATCGACGTCGGACGCAGCGCGAACCGATCCGCGGGGCGGCGAAAGAGCGTCAGCGCGCCATTCGTGACAGACACCTCGAGCGTAGTCTCGACGTCCGGGCTGTAGTAGGTGCCCACGTAGGCAGCGAGGGCGGATGTCGGGACCGCAATCGCGGTGTCTGCCTGCGGGCGCTGCGGCCTCGCGGCGACGGGACCCAGCCCCGGGAGCAGCGAGTCGACGAGCTGGCTCGCATACAACACGGGGTTCGCGCTGGCGGCGTTGCAGAGCACCGCGACCGCGAGCCCCTTGCCGGGGAACCGCAGCAGCTCGGCGCGATATCCGGCGGTGGCACCGCTGTGCTCGACGCGGTGCACACCACGGTAGTCGCTGATGAAGAGGCCGAGCGCGTAGTCGATCGTGTCGCCGTTCGTCAGGCGCCCGTGCACGTGCATCGAATCCACCATGGGCTTCCACTGCGGCGTGGGGTGCTCGAGCATCGCCGTCCAGGTGAGCAGATCGCTCACGGTCGTGAGGAGCCCGCCGTTCCCATGGACGTTCTCGAATGGCATCTCGAGCTCCCACTGGCCGCCATTTTCGCGTGAGTAGGCCTGCGCCCTGCCCTTCACGACCCGCCGGAAATCGTCGCGCCACTGCGTGCTCGTTAGGCCGAGGGGCTTGAAGAGGCGCTCGCGGGAGAAGGTGGCGAATGGCTGGCCGCTCACGCGGCTCACGATGATGGCGAGAAGGTTGTAGCCGCTGTTGGTGTAGGAATATTTGTCGCCCGGCGGGTAGTTGAGCGCACGCTGACGCTCGAGGATATCGAGCACGTGGTCGTGCGTGTGCACGCGGGTCTCGCGTGGCCAGCCGGCGATCCCGGCGATCTCGCCCCAGTCGCGGAGTCCGCTCGTGTGGTTGAGCAGGTGGCGGATGGTGATGGGGCGCTCGTATTTCGGGAGCTCGGGGACGTATTTCCTGACGTCGTCCTCGAGATTCAGTTTGCCGTCGAGCGCGAGGAGCACGGTGGCGGCCGCCGTGAACTGCTTGGAGATGGAGCCGGCTTCGAAGATCGTCGAGGGCTTGTTGGGAATGTCGTACTCGAGATCCGCCTCGCCGAACGCGCGCGTGTAGCGCGGCTGGCCGGCGCGGTCGATGCCGACGGCGCAGCCGGGACCCGTGGTCGAGTCCCAGCGGGCAAAGACGTTCTTGGTAAGTGATGTGACGTCGCGGGCGGCCGACTGCGCCGTTAGGCAGCCGGGGAGCGTGTAGATCGCGGCAGTCGCAAGGAACAATCGACGGAGCATGGCGCCAGGCGTGAGAGACCAGCCGAACCTGGTCGAATCAGCCAGGTTGGTCAACCACCATGTTCGCTCGGCCCGGCCCACACGGCGTCTCAACGAACTGTTCGGGCGCAGTCACATTGTGAGTGGCCTGCTTGGCCCGAGTCGGACGTATGTGGGATGTCGCTGCCTGCCGCCTGCTATCGCTGCCGCGTCCTGGTCCGCAGCTCGTCGAGCCAGTTCGTCCAGACCACGATGTCGGGCGCGTTGCCGGCGCGGCGCAGCATGACGAAGTGCTTGTCGTCCGGAGCGACGTCGTAGCTCGTGAACGTGCGGCCTGACACGCTCTGCTGGTAGTCACCCTCGAACAACGTCGTGCGCCCCGTGATGGCAAGGCCTCCGCCACTCTGCCAATCGGCGAACGACACCTCTATCAGACGGCGGTGACTTCTGTAAAACAGACGCCGGCCGCTGTGCGACCATACGGGTTCACTCCCGCCATCATCGGAGACTCGTACACGACCGCCCGGCCCGGGAAACGGGCGCACGTAAATCTCGTACCGCCCCGATTCGTCCGAGACGTAGGCAACCCAGCGCCCATCGTACGAGAAGCGGGGCATGAACTCGTTCGCAGGCGTCGCGGCAAATGGACGGACCGTCGTGTCGCCTCGAGTGGCAATGGTCACGATGTCTAGCTCACCCTGGCCAACTCCGGTGGTCATCACCAGGCTCCGGCCATCCGGAGACATCACTGCGTCGTGGATCGCCCCGCCGGGCAGGTTGATGATTGTAGTCGCCGAATCGCTCCCGTCGGATTCTTGCCACGCCACCGTCGGTGCGTTTCGCAGCGGGAAGAACACTCGCTTCCCGTCCGGCGTCCATTCATACGATCGCCGTGGCGGGCCGAGCGGCGACGACGTCCGGAGTGTGACATCGTACATAACGAGTCCGTACCGACCGCGTGAGGTCGAGCCCATGAGCACTCGGCGGCCGTCCGGTGATAGCCGCGGGTGGCTGAACGTCGTGCCAGCCTCTGTCACGAGCGGTTCAACGATCCCGCGCGCGTCCACGAGCACGACCTCGTTGTTCGTCGGTTCGCGCATGACCGCGAGCGTGCCATCCTCGGCGACGGCTGCCGCTGACACCGACAACAGATCTTCACTCACGCGAACCCGCGGACCGGTGAGACGGCGGTGGCGTACATCGAACGGCACGGCCATAAGGACGCTGTCGGGGCTGACATAGAGCAGGTTGCCATCGACGACGCCGACGGGCGCGGTCGCGGGCAGATCGAGCGCGGCGACCGTGTCATTGCCGATCGTGGCCACGCCGATCGTGGCCCCGGCGACGTTCGATTCACCGGCGAACAGCGCGAAGAGCACGGTCTGCCCGTCGAAGAGTGCCAACGGCTCGTGGTGCATCCTGTCGCCAGTCGGCCGGGTCAGCGGCTCGAGCCTGGAATCCGCGTCGGGTGACACGCGCGACAGACCTCTCGTGGTGCGCGAGAACAGCGGCATGCCGAGCACGATCGGCCCGTTAGGCACCCAGGTCACACCGATAGGTGTCTTCACGTCGGCGATCGTGACGGCGGTGCCGCCACCAATGGACACCCGCTTCAGCTTCCCGTCGGCCGTGGCGAAGGCAACCCATCGACCATCCGCGGAGATCGCTGGTCGGCTGCCGCCGACGGTGCCGGTGATCGGTCGCGCAGCGAGCTGGCCGAGCGAGCGCGCGACCAGCTGTCGCGCGCCGTCGGTCTCACTGGCATAAACGATCGTCCGGCCATCACGCGAGATGGCCAGTGCAGTGCCGGCGTCGTCGCCAGGCGGATCGAAGGGTATCGTGAACTTGACGGCCGGAGGCGGGGCGTAATCCGGACGCACGGCCAGCGTCACGGCGGCGGCGATGGCGAGACCGGCCAGGACCCACGGAGCTCCACGACGAGCGACCGCTCGCGTTCGCCCGTCCCGGCCCACGGTGCGGTCCGCGGTGTGCCGCGTCGCGCGCGCCCCTTGCAATGCGTCGGCGAACTGCTGCGCCGTCTCCCAGCGGTCCGCCGGAAGCTTCTCGAGCGCCTGCTCGATCGCCTGCTCCACGTGCGGTGGCACGTTAGGCCGGCTCACGCGTACGCCGCGCGGCTTCTCGGTGAGCACGCGGGCGATGACTGCCTGTGCGGTGCTGCCCGTATGTGGCGGTTCGCCGGTGAGCATTTCGTACGTGACGGCGCCGAGCGAGTAGATGTCCGTGCGGGCGTCGATCTCACGGTCGCCCGTGGCCTGTTCCGGGGACATGTACTGCGGCGTACCTAACGAGAGCCCGGTCTGCGTGACGCGGTTGCCACCGGCGTTCCGCACGGCCAGCGCGATGCCGAAATCGGCGATCACCGGCTGGCCCGCCTGCATCAGGATGTTCTCGGGCTTGAGGTCGCGGTGGATGATGCCGTTCCGGTGGGCGTAGTCGAGCGCGCTCGCCAGCGCGACCGTGATGCGAACCGCTTCGTCGATGGGCAGCTGCTTCTCGCGCGTAAGCCTCGTGCGGAGCGACTCGCCGTCCACGAACGGCATCACATAGAAGAGCAGACCGTTCGCTTCCCCGCTGTCGAACAGCGGCAGAACGTTCGGGTGCTGCAGGTTTGCCGTGACGCGGATTTCGCTCAGGAACCGCTCGACGCCGAGCACCGCGCCGAGCTCGGGGCGGAGGACCTTGAGCGCGACCGGGCGGTCGTGCTTCGTGTCGCGCGCCAGGAACACGGTGGCCATGCCGCCCTGCCCGATCTCGCGCTGGATGCGGTAGCGATCGGTGAGCGCAGCGGTCAGGCTCGCGAGCGTATCAGCCATGCAGGTCGTTCGGTGAGCTGTTTTGCAGGCTTGGCGAGTACCAATAGACGGGATCTCTCGTATCCGGTCCAGCCCTCATCACCATGTTCCAGTTCGCTGGACTCGGACATGCGCCGCCGATAATGTGATGCTCTGTCATCACATCGGCCGAGCCATGATCGACATCATTCGCTGCACCACCGCGCTCTCGCTGCTCGCGTCATTCGTCCCTTCGCTCGCGCGCGCTCAGCGCAACGACGCGCCCAGCTTCACGGTCGGCACCGCCACCGCGCAGCGCGGCACGACAGCGACCGGCACCATTCCTGTCCCCGCCGGCTCCGACTCCGCCCTGGCCATTCCGGTCGCCGTGATTCACGGAGCTCGGCCCGGTCCCGTCGTCGCGTTCGTCGCCGGGAGTCACGGCACCGAGTACAGCTCGATCGTCGCGCTCCAACGGCTCATTCCGCGCATCGACGCGAGGACGCTCGCCGGCACGGTGATCGTCGTCCCGATCATCAACATCGCATCGTTCCAGCAGATGACGCCGCACCTCAATCCGATCGACCGGAAGAGCATGAACGGGAATTACCCGGGCGATCCGAACGGGACACAGTCGCAGCGGGCGCTTGCGCTCGTGACGACCCAGGTCGTCGTGCCGGCGGACGTCGTCGTCGACCTCCATGGCGGAGACCTCGACGAGAACCTTCGCCCGTACAGCTACTGGTTCCGTGGTGGGCGGCCAGCGCAGGACTCGGCCGGACTCAAGCTCGCGCTCGCGTTCGGTCTCGACCACATCATCGTCACCGACGTGAATCCGTCGGCGCCTAACGCGGGCCGGTCGCTCTCGTCGCAGGCGCTGGTGAGGGGAAAGACGGTGCTGGTGGCCGAGGCGGGGCGGAGTGGCGTCGTTGCGCCGAGTGATATCACGGCGCTCGTCGACGGCTCGCTGAACGTCCTGGGTGCGCTCGAGATGC
>Ga0207706_10001978_pt1 | contig 20090 bp, 15 predicted proteins | sample KBSC53metaG_FD_184318 | JGI IMG/M metagenome (GOLD analysis project Ga0207706, IMG submission 184318) | Corn rhizosphere microbial communities from Kellogg Biological Station, Michigan, USA - KBS C5-3 metaG (SPAdes) (version 2) | ecosystem: Host-associated > Plants > Roots > Rhizosphere > Soil ... | reverse complement strand
ATGGCAGAATTTGCTGCGTCTTTCACGCCTGCCGCTGGCACAAAAAGCACCGAGATGTCGATCTGGCCTAAGGCTTTCGCTGCGTCGTGCGGCGTATTGAACACCGGTACGCCAAGCACCGATTGTCCACCTTTGCCCGGCGTCACACCCGCGACAACATTTGTTCCGTATTCGCGCATCAAACGCGTGCGCGCCCGGCCTTCGCGGCCAGTGATGCCTTGCACCAGAACGCGCTTCGTCTCGTCGATCAAGATTGCCATTTAACGCGCGCCTCCAATCAGTTCGTCCAATCCAGGAATATCGAGCTCAAGATAAAAACCTTCGATGCCGGCGAGTCTGGACTCGACCGAACACGCCAGCAGCTCAGAATCTTTGGTGGCGAACTCCTCGCTTGGCAGCGTCACGAACGGTGCGTTCGCGCGATCCACCAGCAGTCCGCCGGTTTGTGACTCAACGAATCCTCGAATTTCGGGCCACCGGGCGGTGTCGATCCAAGCGCGCCCGCCTTTAACAGGGAAAGCCTTCGCCGACGAGCTGCGAACAAAATCAGGCCTGCGTTGCACCCGCGGTTTCCATTTCGTCCCGCCCGCGCTCTCGACAAGTTCGGCAAAGCGCGCGGCAATCGTGGCCGGCGCATCGGTTTTGCGATAACCCTCGACCGGTGCGCGAAGAAGTTTGGACATGCGCCGCAAGATATCGACAGCGCGATCTTCCGTGTTGCCGCCCAAACGAATGACCGCGGGAATATCCAGGTCAAGTTCCCAAAATGCCTTGGCTAGTCCATAGGCGGACCAATATTGTTCCTGGCTGGCGACGCCGGACCCGGAACCGAAATATCCGATGAGATCGGGCTGCGCCAAAATGATTCGGGCGGCGCGATAGACCTTCGACGCCGATGGATTGCCACTCGTGTCGGTAAAATTGGCGATGGTGAACCCAGCGTTTACGATGGCGTCCATCGACATCATTGATCCGCCGCCGCCGGCGCCGTGAAAACCGACCAGGCCTTTGGAATCTTTCGCAGCCGCGGTAGCCAACTGCGCGAAATAAAAGGTGCCGCGATGATCGTTTTGTTCGACGGCGTATGCGACGCGCTCGAGTTCCGTGGGCGGATGATCGAATTCGCGTGCAATTTCGATATTCAGCTCCGGATGTCGGGCCACGGCGTAATCATCAATCGTGATCCGGCAATCGGCTGCAACGAACCGACCATCTTTGGTCAGCACGAGCGGATTGATTTCGAGCGACCGTGCTTCCACACTGTGCGCGGCGGCAAACAATTTTCGGATCGACTCGGCCAGTTGCTTCGCGTGTGCGGGTGAAAGCCCGCATAAAGAAACCGCTTCGTGAACTGCCGAATCGAGCGGTCCGCGATTCACATCGCATGGAATGCGCCGCGTCGAGGCTGCGCGATCTTCGATTCCGCTGCCGCCACCGGCGGCGAAAACGATCACAGGCGCGCGGGCCGCGTCATCAATCGCGAGCGAAAGAAAAAATTCGCGTTCGATGTCGATCTTCTCTTCCACCAGCACGGCCTCGACCGGGAATTGTCCAACTTTCATCGCCAGCATGCGCGCCGCGTGAGCGCGGATATCTTCTGGTTTCTTCGCGAAAGCCACTCCGCCGATGCCCGCGCGCCCCGTGGTCCACGCTTGAATCTTGATGGCTACTTCGCCGGCTAGTTCCCTGGCTGCTGCCACGGCCTCGTCAGCGGTTGCAGCGGCGCGGCCTTGCGGGATCTTGAATCCATTAGCGGCAAGAATGGCTTTGCCTTGAAATTCGTGAAGTCGTGCCATGGCGTTCTATTAACGCGCGATTGTAGCGAGATTTTCGGGTAGCGCACGCGTCTCGCGTGCTGGCGAGCGCGTCCTCGCGATCGCGAACTTTTCCTTTGGATTCTCATCTATGCTGCGGATCAGATTCCAAGAAAAGATTGTTTCGGCGCGACGCCGAAACCAGCACCCGAGACGCGTGCGCTACCCAGACCTGTTGATTCGATCTTATTGATCAGAAATAGCGCTCGTAATAGTGTCGATCTTTCGGAATCGCACGACATGACCTCGCTGGATTACTACAGCATCGAAGCGTTGCTCACGGATGACGAACGCGCGGCACGCGACCGGGCGCGGCGTTTCGTGGATGAGGAAGTCATGCGTGCGATCGTGCCGTGCCATCGCGCGGGAAAATTTCCCGAACATCTCACACCGCGCATGGGCGCGTTAGGCTTTTATGCTCCGTACCTCAAAGAACACGGCTGTGCGGGACTAAGCTACACTGCGTATGGACTCATCATGCAAGAGCTTGAACGGGCCGACTCGGGCGTGCGTTCGCTGGCATCGGTCCAAGGCCCACTCGCGATTCACGCGATTCATTCTTTCGGCACGCCGGAGCAACACGCGCGGTGGTTGCCCGGACTCGTATCGGGCGATCGCGTTGCCTGCTTTGCGCTGACCGAACACGGCCACGGCTCAGATCCCGGCGGAATGGAGACCCGGGCCAAACGCGACGGCGATCATTACATCTTGAATGGCGGTAAATGCTGGATTGGGAACGCTTCCATCGCGGACGTGAAGGTGATTTGGGCGAAGGACGACGACGGGCATGTAGGCGGATTCATTGTGGAGAAGCAGGCGCCTGGATTTCGTGCACAGGATATCGAGGGAAAATTCAGTCTGCGCATGTCGCGCACATCGGAATGCTGGTTCGAAAACTGTCGGATACCGGCGGAGAATCGTCTGCCAAAGGCGTCAGGACTGGGCGCGCCGCTATCGTGTCTTTCGCACGCACGCGCGGGAATTGCATGGGGGGTGATTGGCGCGGCCATTGACTGTTACGAGACGGCGCTCGCTTACGCGAAATCGCGTAAGCAATTTGGTCGGCCGATTGCGGGTTTCCAACTGGTGCAGGAGAAACTTGTCTGGATGGTGCAGGAGATCACGAAGGCGCAATTACTGGCATTGCGTCTCACCCGCATGATGGAGGCGGGCACAGCTACATCGGCGCAAATTTCGCTGGCCAAGAGGAACAACGCGTGGATGGCGCTCGAGTGCGCGCGCAAGGCGCGCGACATACTCGGGGCCGCGGGGATCACAGATCGCTATTCTGTGATCCGGCACCTCATGAATCTCGAAACCGTTTACACCTACGAAGGCACGCACGACATTCATGCCTTGATCGTCGGTCGCGACATCACGGGCATAAGTGCCTTCGGCGGGTGAAAGCATTGTAGCCGCGGCGCTCTGTCGCCGCGCGCAGAGAAAGACCAAAGAAACGCCTCGACAGAGCGAGGCGGCTACAGCGCGGCTCGGGATGACAGCGTAGGAAGATTAGTTAAATTATTGAAGCTATGAACGAAGTTTACATTCTCGGCGGCGGACGGACGGATTTTAAGCGCAACCTCAAGAAAGAGGGGAAAACGATACGGCACATCATTATTGAGGCCGGCAAAAAGGCGATTGACGACGCGAAGATCGATCCGGCGGAAATTCAGGCGGGCGCGGTTGGCAATTTCAATGCGGGGCAATTCACGAAACAGTTGCAGCTTGGCGCGTTTATTCCGGAGATCGATCCGAAATTGCGCGGGATTCCGACGATGCACACCGAGGCAGCGTGCGCTTCCGGCGCGCTTTCGGTATTGCTTGGCGCGGAATGGATCATGGGCGGCTTTTACGATGTCGTTCTCGTGGTCGGCGCAGAACAGCAGAAGACAATGTCGTCGCTCGATGGCTCCGACGTGCTTGGCGCGGCTGCCGATTATCACAACGAGAAACCAGAATATGGCGATTTCATGTTCCCGAAATTGTTTGGGCGAATCGCGCAGATTTACATCGAGAAATACGGCGCGACCGAGGCAGATCTCGCCCAGGTGGCATGGAAAAATTATGCGCATGCCAAACTGAATCCGCTGGCGCAAATGCGCGACGCCGATCTGACGCTCGATTGCGCCTCGCAGGTTTCGGATAAAAATCCGAGCGTCGCGCCGCCGCTAAAAGTGTCCGATTGCTCGCAGATCACTGATGGCGCGGCGTCGGTCATTCTCGTTTCCGAAAGATATCTGGAGAAAATCGGCCGTGATAAGAATAAGACCGCGCGTCTGCTCGGCTACGGACACACGACCGATTATCTTCCGCTCGACCAGAAAGATGCGCCGACATTTTCAATTGCGCGCAAGGCGGCGGAAAAAGCATTTGGCATGGCGAATTTGAAACCGCGCGACATGCAAGGCGCTGAGGTGCACGACTGTTTTTCGATAACTGAAATCGTGGCTTACGAAATTCTCGGGCTGGCCGAGCCGGGTAAAGGAGTCGAGCTCGTGAAAAGCGGCGCGACGGCGCTGCCGCAAGTGCGTTCCGAGAAAACCAAAGCTCCTTTCCGGATTCCAGTAAACGCTGGTGGCGGCTTGATTGGCGATGGTCATCCGGTCGGCGCGACCGGCGTCCGCCAGGTATTCGAAGCTTACCAACAATTGACGGCACAGGCCGGCGCTCGTCAGATCGAAAAAGCGAAAAGATTCCTCACCTTCAACATGGGCGGCAGCTTGACTACCTCCGTCGCGATGATTTGGGGTAAGGGCTAAGCGGAATGCCTGAAGTTCCGTTCACGCTCGAAGAGGTCGGCCATTTTGGATTAGCGGTACGCGATCCGAAGAAGAGCGCGAAATGGTTCGAGCGCGCCCTGGGGCTGAGAAAGGAATTCGATTTCAATAACGGCGTCGCCGTTGGCAACGACTACGTCACGATCGCGTTGTTTAAAGGGAAGCCGTCGCCGGAAACAATCGATCACATGTCGTTTCATCTCCCGGACATGGCGACATTGCGAAAGGCGCTCGATCACTTGAAAAGCGTCGGTGTCGAAATCGAAGACCCCGGCGACGAAATTGCGCCGGAAGCGCCCGGATCGAAAAACATGGGCCTCTGGTTCCACGATCCCGACGGCTATCGTTGGGAGCTGAGCGTCCTCGGCGGCAAATAACGGGCCTGCCATCGCTCATTCGCGTGCGTAGCGCACGGCCAAGTGCCTGCGTTGACATGGTATTTAGCGACCTTAACGTTTTTTGTTCTCAAATTTAACAATGATCACTTTTGCGACGGAAAAAGGGGACGGGAAGGAATTCGTCTCACACGCACCGGGCTTTTGGTCCGGCGACGGCGGGATTGCGCCGGAACTCTGGAACGATTGGAAATGGCAGCTCAAAAACAGGGTGACCTCCCTCGTTCAGCTCGAAAAACACCTCGACCTTAGCGAGGAAGAACGCAGCGGCGTTTTGCTCTCGGGAGACAAACTCGCGCTGGCGGTCACCCCGCATTTTTTCAATCTGATCTCGCGGGATAATCCCGATGATCCGATTCGGCGACAGGTGATTCCGCGGATCGAGGAGACGTGGGCGTCCCCGTACGACATGGTCGATCCGTGCGGCGAAGATTCGCACATGCCTGTGCCGGGTCTGGTCCATCGCTACCCAGATCGCGTTCTCTTTTTGGTGACGGATCGCTGTGCGAGTTACTGTCGATATTGCACCCGCAGTCGTGTGGTGAGTGGTGTGGGCGAGCAGGAATTACATACAAATTTCGAGGAAGCGTTCCGGTATCTTGAGCAACACACCGAAGTGCGCGATGTCCTGCTCAGTGGCGGCGACGCGCTCATTTTCAGCGACGACAAGCTCGACAAGTTGCTCAGCCGGCTGCGCGCGATAAAGCACATTGAATTTCTTCGCATTGGCACGCGCGTTCCGATTTTCCTGCCGCAACGAATCACGCCAGAGCTGTGCGCGATCCTGGCGAAACATCATCCGCTCTGGATGAGCGTGCACGTCAATCATCCGCGCGAACTGACGGTTGAAGTCAAAGAAGCACTCGAGCGACTGGCAAACGCCGGCATTCCCCTTGGCAATCAAAGCGTGTTACTCGCCGGCGTGAACGACGATCTCGAAACGATGAAGACGCTCGTGCACAAACTCCTCATGTGCCGCGTGCGGCCATATTACATCTACCAGTGCGATCTGATTAACGGCTCTGCACATCTGCGCACATCGGTCGCCAAAGGAATCGAGATCATCGAAGGGTTGCGTGGTCATACGACCGGCTATGCAATCCCGCAATTCGTCATCGACGCGCCCGGCGGCGGCGGCAAAGTGCCAATCAATCCGGGTTACATTTTGTATCACGACAATGAGAAAATCGTGATTCGCAATTACGAAGGCAAAATCTTCGAGTATCCCGAGACCGGCAACGAGAACGTGCAGTTCGCGCCGCAACGCGAATATCACGACGAGTATCTTTACTCGTGATTCGATTTTGTCATTGCGGTCAGGCTATTGAAGGCCGCCATCTTCGGGTGCACAGTAACCGCAACGAATCGTGAAGACGGCTGCAGCCCCGAACTCTAGCGCGAGGAAAGTCATCCTCGTTGTCGCCGTCGTAGTAACGGTGTGCCTGCTCTCGCTAATAGTAGCGGGTTTCACCAGTTTAGTTTCGCTGGCTGAGCGGATCCATCCGATCGCTGGGGAGATCGTATTCTGGAGTGTGTGCCTGGCAGCCGGCTTTTTTGCGCTCTATTGCATCGTCGCGTACGCAAAACTTCCACCTGCGCTCGTTCCACCGGAAGAAGATTCAGGCCCGAAGTACGATGCGTATTTGCAGGGTCTCCGCGCCAGACTCAGGGCAAATCCGCGGACGAGAGGCAAGCCTGTCGCCACAATCGAGGAGATTGAGGATGCGCTTGGAGATTTATCGACTGAAGCGGATTCGGTCGTCCGCAGCACAGCCAGCACGGTGTTCCTTAGCACGGCGCTGATGCAAAATGGCCGGCTCGACGGGCTCGTCGTCCTCGTTACCCAAATACAAATGGTCGGGCGAATCGCCCGGATTTACGTCCAGCGACCGTCCCCTCGCGAGTTAGTGCGGCTCTACGCGAACGTTGCTGGCACCGCTTTCGCTGCGAGTAGGCTCGATTCGCTCGATCTTGGAGAAATGGTCGCACCGCTTGCGGTCTCTATCGTGCCTGCGCTCAAGAGCGGCATCCCGGGCATGAGCGGCATCTCAGCTCTGCTGGTCAGATGTGTTTCTAACGGAGCCGCAAACGCGTTCCTCACTCTGCGCGTTGGAGAAGTCGCACGACGCTACTGCGAACTCACGTCACGTTGTCCCGCTGAATTCATTCGCAAATCTGCCACGGCTGCGGCTGTCCAGCACCTTGGTCGGATCGTGCGGGAGAACGGCGCATTAGTTGTAAGGAAGGTTTGGGAAAGCACTGCGGGAGGGCTAATCGAAAGCGGCGTATCGAAGGCGGAAGATATTGCCGGAGCAACCCGGGATTTTATTGGCAGAATCTCACCCTGGCGCGTCAAGGAGGACGCCGCCAGCCGTCAGTGATTTGTCGAATCCCCGTGAACGGTCTCACCGTCTATCACGGTCATGACGCAACGTGTTTTGAGAATTTCCGGTTCGGCAATTTTCATGATGTCGTTCGAGAGCACGGTGAAATCGGCAAGCTTGCCAGCTTCGATTGAGCCTTTGTCTTTTTCTTCAAAGGCCGCGTAAGCGGGCCAGAGAGTGAACATTTTCAATGCTTGCTCGCGCGAGACGACTTGCTCGGGATGCCAGCCTTCGCCCGATTCGCCTTTGATGCTTTTGCGGGCCACGGCGGCGTAAAACTCAATCATCGGCTCGCCACGCTCGACCGGCGCATCGGACCCGCCGGCGATAATGCATCCTGACTTGAGAAAACCTTGCCACGGGTAGGCGTCGGCAAGGCGATCCATTCCAAGTCGAGCCGGCGCGAAAAACAAATCACTGATTGCGTGTGACGGTTGCATCGACGGAATGACGCCGAGTTTTGCGAACCTCGGGAGATCGGCAGGATCGACAATCTGTGCGTGCTCGACACGCCAGCGCGGTTCGCGAATTTTGCGCTGCTCAGGTGGCACAGCTTTGAACGCCTGCTCGTAAAGATCCAGAATGATGCGATTGGCGCGATCGCCGATGGCGTGCGTCTCGACCTGAATGCCGCGGCGCAGGGCTTCTTCGAGCATCGGCCGTAACTCTTCCGGCTTCTCGGTGAGAAAGCCGGACGTGTCAGGCGCGTCGTTATACGGCTTCAACAAGGCAGCGCCGCGCGAACCGAGCGCGCCGTCGAAAATGATTTTGATTGTGCGCTGCGTGAAGTGGTGATTGAACGCGTCAACTGTCGGCCTGCCGGCCAGCAAATTTTGCGCATCTTCCCCGGGACCATAAACGGCATTGATCAATCGGATCTTAATCTTCCCGTCGGCGAACGCCTTCTTAATCAATGTGATGTCTTCCCTGTGGCTGCCGGCATTTTGAATTTCGCACCAGCCCAGGCCGATCTCCCGGTCTATTCCGCGCAGTAACGCTTCCTCACGCTCGGCTTCAGTTGGCTGTGGGATATTTTTCTCAACCAGCTCTTGCGCATTATCGATGAGCATTCCGGTCGGTTCGCCGGTTGCTTTGTCTTTCAAAATTTCACCACCGAAAGGATTCGGCGCGGTCTTGTCGATCTTTGCTATCTTCAGCGCTGCCGAATTTGCGACCGAAGCGTGACCGTCAGCGCGTGTGAGAAGAACGGGATTATCCGGCGCGATTTTGTCGAGGTCTTGGCGGGTTGGAAATTGTGGTGGCTTCCAAAATGTTTCGATCCAACCGCGGCCGGTGATCCATTTGCCACGCTCGGTTTGCGCGACGCGCGCTTTCACTCTCGCCAAAAAATCTTCCAGCGTATTCGTACCTTCGAGATTCATGCGCAGCTCGCGCTCGCCGATTCCGAAGATGTGGCAATGCGAATCGGTAAGCCCCGGCACGACCGTTTTGCCACCAAGGTCGATAACTCGTTTCGCATGAAATTTTTCCGCGTCTTCATTCGAGCCGACGAACACGATGCGATCCCCTTTAACCGCGATTGCTTCGGCGTGCGGCTGCTTTTCGCTTACCGTGTAGATGTTTGCGTTAACGACGATAAGATCGATATCCTGAGCGCAGATCATTGGGCCAAGAAAATAAAAAGCGAAAAGAAAAACTCCGCGCTGCGCCTTTCGTGCTGCCTTCACGATGGAATGTTTGGCTGTAGTGGAAGCTGACAGCTTCCCCTGCGGGATCAATGCCGATTTCTTCCGGGCTTGACGGCTTGGCGAAGTTTTGACGTTATCAGCTTTGCGGATCGTTCGCTTTTCCGTATCGGAAAGAGTGGCCGCCTTTTTTATCGATATGAGCTTGAAAGACGAATTTTGTTTTGCCCCTGCCGAACAGATTCATAGAATCGTGGCTTCCCCTCAGGCGAGCAACCAATCTCAAACTTTGCACAGTCTGAACCAAGCTCCCGATCTCAACTTTGATCCGTTTTCGGCCTGGCGGCTGCGGTTCGCTGGGACGGGCGTTGGTTAATATCCATGGCAAATTTCTTTCCACGCTGGACGAATTGGGTGCCGCTCAAGCTTGTGGTCTGCGGCATCGTGCTCGTGTGTGGATTAACCGGCGCCACGTGGTATTACGTCACGCCGAAATATACAAAAGTACGATACCAACCGATCCAGCCGGTGCCGTTTCCCCATGACATTCATGTCACGCAACTGGGAATGGATTGCCGATATTGTCACAGCTTCGTGGAAATGGCGGCGCAGTCGAATGTGCCGAACACGCAGACGTGTATGAACTGCCATACGCAGGTGCAAAAGGATAATCCGAAGCTCGAGCCGGTGCGCCAAAGCTGGAAGAGCGGCCAGCCGATTGAGTGGGTGTGGATCCATCGCACGGTCGATTATGTTTATTACAATCACGCGGCGCACGTGAATCGTGGCATCAGTTGTTTCAGCTGCCATGGTCCAGTCAATCACATGCCAGTGGTTTATCAGGCGAAGCCGCACAGCATGGCGTGGTGTCTCGAGTGTCACCGGCATCCGGAAAACTTTCTGCGACCGCAAGAGCAGGTTTTCAATCTGGATTGGCAACCGGATGACGTGAAGCCAGCGGAATTTGTGGCCGAGTACGGTCAACCGAGCGGCATAGATGAAGATTTTTCGAAAAAGAAAAAGCTCAGCCAAACAGAGATCGGCGAGACGTTGAAAGAGCGGTGGAACATCAAGCCGCCAACAAATTGCCAGGGGTGCCACCGATGAAACGCGTATTCCAGCATCCGCCGGAGCTGCCGACCGAGAAGCGTTACTGGCGCAGCCTCGGCGAGTTGAGCGATACGCCCGAATTTCATCAGTGGTTGGAACGTGAATTCCCCCAAGGCGCACCGGACCTGAACGGCGACGAATGGTCGCGGCGCGATTTCCTCAAATTGATGGGCGCCTCAATGGCGCTCGCCGGAGTGGGCCTGACTAGTTGTCGGCGTCCGGAAATGCATCTTGTGCCGTTCACCAAAAATGTCGAGTGGACTATTCCCGGAAAATTTCTCTACTACGCGACCGCGATGCCTCGGCGCAGCGGTGCAATTCCTCTCATCGCAACGACGGTCGACGGACGGCCGATAAAATTAGAAGGCAATCCGTTGCATCCGGCCAGTGGCGGCGCGACCGACACGTTTGTTCAGGCATCCATTCTCGACCTGTACGATCCATCGCGCTCGCAAGGGTTCGTGCATAAAGGGAAAAAGAGCGATCGCGCAGCGTTTGACGCCTATATCGGGAAGCTCCGCAACGCTATCCTCACACAGCGGGGCGACGGCCTTGCATTCCTCGTTCAAGAAGCTCATTCGCCGACGCGCGAACGATTACGCGCCGAATTGGAAAAAAAGTTTCCCGGGATGCGGTGGTGCGTTTACGAGCCGCTTCTGAGCGAGGAACAATCTCTGGCTACGCAAGGGGCGTTCGGACCCGGCGCGCGATTAATCCCGAAGTTTGATCGCGCAGATGTCGTTCTCGCGTTGGACAGCGATTTTCTGGATTGCGGTCAGGGCGATCTCGAATCAGTGCGCGCGTTCACCTCGCGACGACGCGTGAAGTCTGCGGCCGACAGCATGAATCGACTCTACGTTGTGGAGAATCGTTTCACGCTCACCGGTGCAATGGCCGACCACCGGCTGCGGTGTCCTGCGAGCCAAATCGCCGTTGTCGCGCACGCGCTTGCGACAAAGATTCTGGGAGCGACGCACGATGCCGGATTGGGTGCACTCGTTGGCAGTCTGCAAGCTCCCGCCGGCCAGCCGGGGTTCGATGACAAATGGCTGAGCGAGGCGGCGAATGATCTTCTCGTAAAACCAGGCGCGAGCCTGGTGCTCACGGGGCCTAATCAACCGGGCGCAGTGCAATTGCTCGTTTACGCGATCAACGCTGCGTTGAAAAATATTGGTCAGACATTGGTTGTCCGGCAGCTTCCGCACAATCCGCGCACGATCGACATTTCACAGCTCGCGTCGGAAATAAACGACGGACGCATCAAGCAGCTTTTCGTTCTTGGCGGTGATCCTGTTTACAACGCAAAACGCGGTTTGGTGCAGGACCACGAGACGAAGCTGCCGCTCGACTGGGCTGATCTGCAAAAAAAAGTGCCCGAGATTGTGCGGCTTGGTTATCACGAGGACGCCACATCCGCACTCAGTCAGTGGCACGTTCCGCTGGCGCATTACTTGGAATCGTGGGGCGACGCGCTCACATCGGGCGGCGATTACTTGTCGATTCAACCGATGATCCTTCCGCTGTTCGGAGGGCTTTCGGAAATTGAATTCCTCAACGCGCTGCTCGGCGGCCCGAAGCCAGAAGGACCCGAGCTCGTGCAGGAAACTTATCGCGCCACCAATCCACCCGGTGATTTTCAAACTGCGTGGTCGCGGTTTCTTCGCGACGGCTTCGCGTCGCACGTTCAGCCACGTGATCAGCCTGCGTCCTTCAATGCAGGCGCAGCAGGACCGCAGGTTCAAAATTCCTGGACCGTGCCGGCGCCGCCCACGCGCGAGTCACCGGAGATTGTGCTCACAGCCAGTTACGCAATGGACGACGGCCGATACGCCAACAACGGCTGGCTTCAGGAGTTGCCGGACCCGATCACGAAACTCACCTGGGACAATGCCGCGCTTATGAGTCCGAGCTTCGCCAAGGCGCTCGGAGTTGCCTCAGGCGATCTTGTCCAGATTGCCATCAACGAAAAAGGCGCCGCCGCGCAGCCGATCAAACGCGAACTCGTGATCGCGGCGCTCGTGTCGCCCGGTCATGCCGACAATTCAATCACCATCCCGCTCGGCTATGCGCGAAAGATGCCGGAATTTTACGCACTGCCATACGCCGGGGGAGCGCTAAAGGAGCGACCGGGCATCAAGGAACAATCCGGCTTCAATGCTTATTTCTTACGCACAGCAGCCAGTCCGCATTTCGCCGTGGGAGGGAGCCAGGGAATTGAAAGCGTACGAGTGACAAAAGTCGGACGGACGTATCCGCTTTCACTCACACAGGAACATTTCAGCATCGAAGGCCGTGGTCTCGTGCGCGAAGCGACGCTGGAGCGATATCGAGAGGACCACGAGTTTGCCCAAAAAATTCCAGGTGAAGAAGAACTGCCGCATCCGCCGCCGAGCATTTACTCGCATCCGCCTCTCGACGCGCCGCAACAGTGGGGAATGTCCATCGATCTGAATGTTTGCACCGGATGCAGTGCGTGTGTGATCGCCTGCCAGAGCGAAAACAACATTCCCGTCGTCGGCAAATTACAGGTGGCGCATGGCCGGTCTATGCACTGGATTCGCATCGACCGTTACTACGCCAGCAGGGAACCTTACAACCAGGATCGGGGTCAGTGGCCGGAAAACCCTGAAGTCGTGCACCAGCCGATGCCGTGCCAGCACTGCGAAAACGCCCCGTGTGAAACGGTCTGCCCGGTCAACGCCACGATTCACAGCGAAGATGGCTTGAATGTGATGGCGTACAATCGCTGCATCGGTACCCGGTATTGCGCCAACAACTGCCCATTCAAGGTGCGGCGGTTCAATTTTTTCGATTACAATCAGCGACCGGTCGGGAAGAGAAAAGTCGCAGGCGCGTTGCACATTTACGAAGAATACTTCGCGCCGCTCACGACCAAAGGCGCGCCGGACATCATCAAGCTGCAAAAGAATCCCAACGTAACCGTCCGCATGCGCGGCGTGATGGAGAAATGTACCTACTGCGTGCAGCGGATCGAGGAAGCAAAAATCGCGGCGCACGCGCGTGCAGGTGCGTCTGCGGATACGCGAATTCCACGCGACTCGTTTACCACGGCATGCGCTCAAGCCTGCCCCAACGACGCGATTGTCTTTGGCGACGTTAAAGATCCGGAAAGCCGCGTTTCAAAGATGAAACAGCAGGACCGCAATTACCGGCTGCTCGATTACCTGAACGTTGTCGCGCGAACCAGTTATCTCGCGCGCATCCGCAATCCAAATCCGAAAATGCCCGACGCAGCAAACATTGGAGTCGCAAGTTTGGTGGAGAAATTACCAGAATGAGAACGGCAGTTTTAGTTTGTAGCCACGTGGCTGTGGCACGTCCTGTTACGACGGCCCGCAGGGCCGTGGCTACAGTTATTCGCGATTAGGTATGGACGCAGCACCGCCAGCACCAGAAGTCCAGGAAGCGGAGCGCGAGATCGCGCGTGCGCCGCTTGTTCTAAACCGGCGCAATTTCAGTTGGCTAACGGAACGCATTTCCGGTGTCATAGAACAACCCGCGCCGCGTTGGTGGTGGGTTGCATTTACCATCACTGCAAGCGCCGCCACGTTTGGTCTCTTTTGCCTTGGTTATCAAATTTCGACCGGCGTCGGCACATGGGGCTTGAATCACCCGGTTGGCTGGGCCTGGGACATCACCAACTTCGTTTTTTGGATCGGTATTGGACACGCCGGCACATTGATTTCTGCCATCTTGTTTTTGCTTCGGCAAAAATGGCGAACTTCAATTAACCGCTCCGCCGAAGCGATGACGCTGTTCGCTGTTATCTGCGCCGCGATTTTCCCGGGCGTGCACGTAGGCCGTGTCTGGATGGCGTGGTATCTCGCGCCGGTCCCGAACAACTGGGCGATCTGGCCAAATTTCCGGAGCCCGCTGGTGTGGGACGTCTTTGCAGTGTCGACGTACTTCACGGTGTCAGTCCTATTTTGGTACACCGGTTTGGTCCCTGATCTGGCGACGCTGCGCGATCGAGCTACGACGAAAATCAGAAAGTTTCTTTTCGGGCTTTTCGCCCTTGGCTGGCGCGGCTCGAACCGGCACTGGCGCCATTATGAGATGGCGTATCTGCTTTTGGCCGGACTTTCCACGCCGCTGGTTCTCTCTGTGCACAGCGTCGTATCATTCGACTTCGCGACGTCCATCCTGCCGACGTGGCACACGACAATCTTCCCGCCGTACTTTGTCGCCGGAGCCATCTTCGGCGGTTTTGCCATGGTGCTGACGCTGCTGATCCCCGCGCGCGCCATCTTCAAGCTGTACGATGTGATTACGCCACAGCACATCGACAAAATGGCGAAGATCATTTTGCTGACCGGCTCGTTCGTCGGTTACGCGTACACGATGGAATTTTTCGTCGCGTGGTACAGCGGCAACGCCTACGAGCGGTTCGCGTTTTGGAACCGCGTCTTCGGTCCCTACTGGTGGTACTGGTGGGTCGGCATGCTCTTCTGCAACGTGCTTTCACCGCAGCTGTTTTGGTTCAGGTGGTGCCGGCACAATATTTTTGTCGTCTACTTCGTTTGCATGTGCGTGAACGCCGGGATGTGGTTCGAGCGTTTCATCATCATCGTCGGCGGATTGCACCGTGATTTTCTTCCATCTTCATGGGGGTTATTCATTCCAACCTGGGTGGATATCTGGACCTATATCGGCACGCTCGGAATTTTCACTTCGTTGTTCCTGCTTTTCATTCGGTACCTCCCGATGATCGCGATGTCGGAAGTGAAGACCGCTGTACCTGAAGCTGACCCGCATTACACCATCCCCCCTCAATCGGTATCACTTGGCGGAAAGGAGCGCACACGATGAGAACTTTCTGCCGTTTCTGTAGCCGCGTCTCTGTGAGACGCGCGAACTGCGCGTTCCAAACATGTCAGCGCCCCGCCTCGCACAGCGAGGCGGCTACAGCAGTCCTTCAGCGAAAGGAGCCTAGACGATGATACGAACGCCTGCTGGTCACAGAGTTTATGCGATGGCCGCGGAGTATCCGAGTGCCGCCGCGCTCTACGAAGCAGCCAAGCGCGTCCGGGACGCCGGCTTCAGGCGTTGGGACGTTTTCTCGCCATTCCCGATTCATGGAATGGATGATGCGATGGGCCTCGGGAAATCGTGGTTGAGCGGCTGGGTTTTGTTCGGCGGAGTTTCCGGTTTGCTTACTGCGGCGGTTGTCGAGTTTGGACCCTCGTGGGGTCTCTACAGACTCGATGTCCACGGTAAGCCATGGAACTTCTGGACCGTCCCTGCGTTTTTCCCGATCATGTTTGAGTTGACCGTGCTCTTCGGCGCGTTCGCGGCATTTTTTGCCTGGCAAGGCATGAACGGATTGCCGCGCTGGTATCATCCGATGTTCAACTGGGAACGCTTCAGCCGCGTGACTAACGACGGATTCTTTCTCGCAATTGAAGCGCGCGATCCGCGATTTACCGAGGCGAGCGTGCGCCAGTTACTAGAAGAAACCGGCGGAGAACACATCACCATCGTGCACGAGGACTAAATATGTTGCGCGGATTTCTTGTGATTTTTCTTCTGTGCACGATCGCGATCGTCGCGGTGTTCGGGTTTCGTGGACAAATCAGCACGGCGCCGCCACTGGAGCTTTTCCCGGACATGGTGCGCCAAATGAAGGTCCGCGCACAAGCGCCGCTCGATTTCTTCGCCGACGGACGCGGCCCGCGCCTGCCGGTTGCCGGTACGGTTCCGATCGGATACGAGATGCCGAAAGCGCAGACCGGTGAGACACATGCACTCACCGTTGATCGCTGGTCGCATCCGGAGGCAAGTTTCAGCGTCGGCACCGATTACTATGACACCGGCAAGATGGGCGATCGCTGGGGAACAGGCATCCCACTGCAAGTCACGCCGGAGTTGATGCAGCGCGGCCAGCAGCGCTTCAACATCACCTGCGCGATGTGCCACGGCGCGAACGCAGCCGGCGACGGAATTACAAAGCACCACGGTCTGGCGACAGTTGTGACCTTGCAGGACGAGCGCATTCGCAAAATGTCGGACGGCGAAATTTTTAACACGATCACGAATGGCAAGAACACCATGATGGCGTACGGGCCTAACATCATCGTGCCCGATCGCTGGGCGATCATTGCTTATCTGCGCGCGCTACAGCGCAGTCAAAACGCCACGGTTGCCGATGTCCCCGAAGACCATCGCGCCGAACTGGACAAGCCCGCCGAGAACGCACCGCCTGAGGCCAAACCCGCGGCAAAGCAGGAGGCGCCGAAAAAATGAGCGAACGTTTACAAACGGTCCCGACACCGGAAGGCGAGTATTTTGAGAGCAGCCGTTTCGCTGGTCTTTCACTTCTGCTCGGAGTGACTGCAGCCGTCGCGCTGGTGCTCTGCATGGTCGGCGCAATCGTGAGTCCGCATCAGTTCAGTTATTCCTGGCTGTTTGCGTTTGCATTTTTCTTTACGCTCTGCGCCGGCTGCTTTTTCTGGACCATCGTCCATCATGCGACCGACGCCGAGTGGTCGGTGGTCGTCCGCCGTCAGCTCGAAAATATCGCGGCGTTACTGGCGGTCCTCGCGCTTCTTTTTGTGCCGATCCTTCTGCTCCGCCACCATCTCTACGCCTGGATGGACATTCCTCCGGGCCATGAGGCCGCGCTCGATACCAAGCGCGCTTATCTCAACTGGTCCTTCTTTCTCGTGCGCGCTGTCGTGTTCCTCGGGTTCTTTCTTTTGGCCGCACTCGCGTTGCGCAGACTGTCGGTGCGCCAGGACGGCGACGGCAATCCGCTCTTCACCATCGGCATGCGCAAAGTGTCGTTCATAAGCCTGCCGATGTTTGCGCTTTGTCTGACTTTCGGCGCGTTCGATTGGCTGATGAGTCTCAATTACCGCTGGTTCTCAACCATGTTCGGCGTTTACATCTTCGCGGGCGCAGCCGGCGCTTCAATGTCGCTGCTCGTTCTGGTGATCACGGCATTGCGTCAAGCCGGTTACCTCAAGGGTGTTGTGACCGTCGAGCATTACCACATCATGGGGAAATGGATGCTCGCCTTCACCGTTTTCTGGGCCTACATCGGCTTCGGTCAGTACATGCTTATCTGGTACGCAAACATTCCCGAAGAGACGCAGTATTTCATCACTCGAAACACTGAATCGTGGTGGGCGCTGAGCATGCTCCTGGTGATTGGCCGGTTCTTCATAGCGTTTCCGATTTTGCTTATGCAGTCGATTAAGGAGCATCCGCGCCAGCTTTGTATCGTGGCTGGCTGGATTTTGTGCATGCAGATGCTCGACATCTACCTGATTGTGCTTCCCGCGTTACACGGCACCGGCTTTCATCCCAGCATTTGGGATTTGCTCTCGGTCATCGCGATCGGGGCCACACTCGCTTTCGTTTATCTCCGGCTGGTGCCCAGAACTTCGCTGTTTCCCGTGCGCGACCCGCGCCTGATCGAATCTCTACACACCGTCAATTGATATGGCCGACGCCGAATCTATTCGCCAGATTGCTCACTCGCGCGCCCCATTGTCCACGTGGCTCGGCGTTGTGCTTCTTTTTGCCTTGTTCGGCGTGATCGTGCTCGCGGTGATCGGTCCATTGCCGCGCAGCAGCGATTATGAAGAGACGCGCGCGAAAAAGCGCATGGAAACTCTGAAGACCGTGCGCGACGACGCAGAGAAATCGCTGGCGACGTACGCCTGGGTGGACAAGAGCAAAGGCGTTGCTCGAGTCCCAATCAGTCGTGCCATGGAGCTGACGACTGCTGAGCTGGCAAAGCAAAAGCCCGCGCCGGCGGGTCCGATTGCGACACCGCAGGAGCAGGCTCAACCGGCTCCCGCTTCTCCTGCTCCAGCAGGTTCTCCGAAAGCTGGCGCGACACAACCGGCAGGCTCGCCGTCCACGACCGCACCCGCGACGAGCGCTGCGCCCGCGAGTCCGGCTGCTGCGTCGCCCTCAGCACAGACGCCAGCCTCGCCCGCCCCAGCGGCGCAAACCTCTCCGGCTGCAACTGCTTCGCCCGCGCCCGCGAAAACCCCATGAATGCCACTGGAATTCCTTTGAAAGAGCCGGCCGTCTCCGCCGTTGCGGGAGACACAGAACAGTTGGAGCGCGCGTACATCGACGCGTCTACACGTGTGCCAGTGCTAATGTTCTACACGTCGGCAATCGCGTGGCTGATTCTGGGCACGCTGCTCGCGGGATTCGTCTCATTCAAACTTCACGAGCCCGACTTGCTTTCGAATATTAGTTTTCTGACATGGGGACGCGTGCGGCCCGCGCACATGAACGTGATGGTTTACGGCTGGGCCTCCATGGCCGGAATGGGCACCGCCATTTGGCTCATGGCGCGACTGTGCCGCACCGTGTTGCGATATCCGCTGCTGCTCCTTGCCGGCGCTGTTTTTTGGAACCTGGGCGTGCTGTTGGGCGTCGGCGGAATTCTTCTAGGCGACAGCACAGGTTATCAATGGCTCGAATTTCCGGGCTACGCCGCGATCATTCTCTTTGTCGCATACACGCTCGTTGCCTCGTGGGCGGTGCTCATGTTTCGCTTTCGGCGCGGAGAGCAAATTTACATTACGCAATGGTATTTGCTCGGCGCGTTTCTCTGGTTTCCGTGGCTCTACGCGGCTGGCCAGCTGATGCTCTTCGTTGTGCCGGTGCAGGGAGTCCTGCAATCGGCGGTGGGCTGGTGGTACGCAAATAATCTCCTCTTTCTCTGGTTCGGAGCGATCGGTCTTGGCACGGCCTATTACATGATCCCCAAGGTGATCGGTCGCCCGGTTTACAGTTATCACCTGGCGGCGATCGGGTTTTGGAGCTACGCGCTTTTCTCGAGCTGGACCGGAATGCAACGGCTCGTCGATGGACCGTTTCCGGCGTGGATGATTACCGCCAGCATCTCGGCGACGATCCTCACGATCATTCCCGTAGCCACCGTCGGCCTGAATCATCACATGACCATGCAGGGTTATTTTCCGCTCATGCGCTATAGCCCTACGCTCCGGTTCACTGTATTCGGCGCAATGTCTTACACGATCTTTAGTTTGATCGGCGTATTGATTTCGCTGCGTTCTGTCGCGCGCTACGTGAACTTTAGTCAGGCGAGCATCGCTTATTCGCATCTCGGCCTCTACGCCTTTTTCACGATGGTCATCTTCGGCTCGATGTACTATATCGTGCCACGATTGATCGGACGCGAGTGGCGCTACGCCTCGCTGATCAAACTGCATTTCTGGGCATCCGCCTATGGCATTGGGCTGATGACACTCATGCTGCTTGCCGGCGGTTTTCTCCAAGGCGCAAACATGGAGGACCCCTCGCTTGTTTTCAGCGAGAGCACTGAAACGGTTCTTCCGTATCTGCGCGGGCGCAGCCTGGCCGGCATTTTGCTCACCGCCTCGCATTTTATCTTCGCGTATCACTTTGGTCTGATGCTTTTGGGGTTGGGCCGAAAATCGACTGTCCCCACATTCCTTAATCCAGTTGAGGCAGAGGGGGAGGAAGCGCACTTATGAAAGGTTTGGCTCCCCTATTTCTTGGAATTTTCGGGACGCTCGCCTTCTCCTGGATGGGATTGACCGTCATTCCGAACTGGCAAATCGGACATCTCAATCCGCAGTCCGACGAGGAAGGCACCGATACCTATCCAATGCCGCAATCGGGAATGGTCGAGCGCGGTGCGCATGTTTACGCCGCGAACGGCTGCATCTATTGCCACAGTCAGCAGGTACGCGCCGATTACTCCGCAGACGATATCGAACGAAAATGGGGAGACCGCCGTAGCGCGCCTCGCGATTACATTTTCGAGCGGCCAGTGTTTCTCGGGAAAATGCGCATGGGCCAGGACCTCGCAAATATCGGCGCACGCGCGCCGGTGGAACAAGAGAGTCCTCAACCGGCGGGAGCTGCAACTCCTGCCGCTTCGCCTGCGGCAGGCGCAGCTCCGTCCGGGGCGAGCCCGGGTCCCGCA
>Ga0207706_10001975_pt1 | contig 20118 bp, 17 predicted proteins | sample KBSC53metaG_FD_184318 | JGI IMG/M metagenome (GOLD analysis project Ga0207706, IMG submission 184318) | Corn rhizosphere microbial communities from Kellogg Biological Station, Michigan, USA - KBS C5-3 metaG (SPAdes) (version 2) | ecosystem: Host-associated > Plants > Roots > Rhizosphere > Soil ... | reverse complement strand
TGCTCGGGCCGATCGAAGCCTTCGACCGCGAGTTCGAGGCGATCCGCCTGGCCACGGCGCTCGGTGTGGCGGTGGTCGAGGCCGGAGGCAACGGCACCGACAACGGCAGCCTGCCGCCGCTGGCGATGGACACCTTCGTCGACCCGATGGGGCGCAACCTGTTCAACCCCGGCAGCGCCGACTTCCGCGACTCGGGCGCGATCATCGTCACCGCCGCCACCTCGTCCGCACCGCACACGCGCATGCCGTGGGCACCCCATGGCCAGCGCATCGACGTGTACGCCTGGGGCGAAGGCATCAATTCCACGTCATCCAACAGCACCGGCAGCACCACGCTCTACACCACCGGCTTCGGCGGCACCTCGGGCGCCTCGCCGATCATCACCGGCGCGGTGCTGGCGATCCAGGGGCTGGCGCAGGCGCAGCTGGGCTACAAGTTCGGCCCGCGGCAGATCCGCGCGCTGCTGCGCAACCCGGCCAATGGCACGCCGCCGAGCGCGGCCGAGGCCACGGCGATCAGCGTGATGCCCAACCTGCGCGCCATCATCGACGGCAACTCGCTGGGCCTGGCCCCCGATGTGTACCTGCGCGACTTCGTCGGCGACAGCGGCGAGCCGCATGCAGGCCCCATCTCCTCCAGCCCCGACATCATCCTGCGCAAGACCGCGGTGGCCTCGCCGCAGGCCGCGTTCGGCGCCGGCAGCGGCACCGAGAACAGCAACACCCTGGGCCACGAGGCCGAAGCCGGGCAGGACAACTTCGTCTATGTGCGTGTGCTCAACCAGGGCGGCAGCGCGGCGGCCAACGTCACCGCGCGGGTCTACTGGTCTGAGGTGTCGACGCTGGTCTCGCCCGACCTGTGGCACCTGGTCGGCAGCGTGGTGCTGCCCAGCGTGCCCACCGGCGAGGTGCTCACCGTGTCGAACGCGATCACCTGGCCGGCGGCGGCGATCCCCGCCTCGGGGCACTACTGCTTCGTCGGCCTGCTCGACCACCCCAACGACCCGGCGCCCTCGCCCGGCGAGTTGCTGAACTGGAACAACTTCACCGCGCTGATCCGCAACAACAACAACGTCACGTGGCGCAACTTCAACGTGGTCGACAACGATCCGGCCACCGATCCTCAAGCGCCCAAGGGCTTCGTCGCGCTGCCGTTTCTGATGCCCGGCGCCTTCGACGAGACACGCCGCTTCCGGCTCGAGCTGATCGGCCGGCTGCCGGCCGAGGCGCGGCTGGAGCTGGAGATGCCGCTGCGCTTCGCGGCGTTGCTCGGCGAGCAGGCGCACCACTGCAGCATCGACCGCAAGAAGCGCGTCGCACGCCTGCGGCTGCGGCCCTCGGGGCTGCAGCAGTTGCCGTGGATCTCGCTGCCGGCCAAGTCGCGCTCGCGGCTTCGCCTGCTGGTGTCCATCCCCGAGAAGCTGCGCAAGCAGCGCTACCAGGTGGCAGCGCGGCAGGTGTGGGGCGAGCAGGAGGTGGGGCGCGTCACGTGGATGCTGGCACCCGGCGGCAAGGTGGACAAGTAAGGCAGGTACCGCAGCACGCGGCGGCGGGCCGCGTCAGCCGGCCGCCGCCTTGTCGACCGCCAGCTCCACCACGTTGTCGGCGGCGGGCGGCAGCTCGACCTTCAGCAGCTGCCCCTGCACCGAGGCGCCGACGTCCATCTGCAGCTGCTTGTAGCGGATGGTGCCGCAGATGCGCGCGTTGGACTGCAGCTCGAGGAAGTGATCGACCTCGAGATCGCCGGTCACGGTGCCGTTGATCACCGCATCACCGCAGCGCACGCTGCCCTCGATGTGGCCCTTGTCCGACAGCACCAGCAGCGCCTGGCCCTTGGCCTCGGCATGGCGGCGGCCCACCACGTTGCCCTTGACGCGGCCGTCGATGCGCATGCCGTCGGCGAAGACCACGTCGCCGGTGATCTCCACGCCTTCGGCGATCAGGCTGGAGAGCTTGGTGACCTCGATGAAGGTCTGCTGTTTGCGTTTGCCGAACATGGTGGTCCTTTTAAGACGACGACGGGCGCTTGCCGTCCTTGGCCTGGCGGAAGAACGTGAGCTCCTCCTGGCACTCGCGCAAGCGCTGGTTGAGTGCATCGATCTGGCGCTCGAGTTCCTGGCCGCGCGCCTCGGTCAGGCGCAGCGTCATCAGGCTCTGGTCGAGCCGCTGCTGCAGCTGCTGCTTCTCATGCAGCGCGGCAGCGAGCTGCTGCCCGCCGAGCGGGTTCCGGCTCCAGTACACATAGCTGCCCGCGGCGCCGATCGCCAGCGCTGCCAGCACGACCATCGCGCCGGCGAACTGCAGCCGCCGGCCGCGCCGTGCTGAAAGCACGAGGCCTGCATGCGTGAGGTGCCGCGTCGCCTGACGCCCGAGCCGGATCGACATGGTGCGTGGCGCTCACAGGCCGGCGAGGTAGCGCCGCGGATCGGCGTGCTCGCTGCCGCGCAGCACCTCGAAATGCAGGTGCGGGCCGGTCGAGCGGCCGCTGGTGCCGACCAGCGCGATGCGCTCGCCCGGCGCCACCACCGCGCCGGCGCGCACCAGCAGGCGCGAGGCATGGGCATAGCGTGTGGTCAGGCCGTTGCCGTGCTCGATCTCGACGAGCCAGCCAAATTCAGGATGAAAGCCCGCGAAGGCCACCACGCCACCGGCGGCCGAGCGGATCGGCGTGCCGACATCGGCCGCGAAGTCGAGCCCTGCGTGGAAGGCCTTGCGATGCGTGATCGGGTCCTCGCGGTTGCCGAAGCTCGAGACCAGCTCGGCGTCTTCGATCGGCAGGCGGGTGGGCAGGCGCATGAAGTCGAGGTTGCGCAGCGCCGCTGCATCAGCCACCAGCGCGATCTGCTCCTCGATGCGCGCCAGCCGTGCATCGAAGCTGCCGATGTCGTCGATCACCGCGGCGGGCTCGGGCGGCAGCATCGGGCCGCCGGCACCCCCGGGCTTCTTGCCCGCGCCCTGCGCGGGCGCATCGTCTTTCTGCAGCCGGCCGATGCGCCGGCTCAGCTGGGCCGCATCGCTCTCGAGCTTGAACAGGCGCGCCGACAAGGTGCCCAGCTGCTCGAGTGCGAACGGCAGCGCCGCATGCGGGCGCTCAGGCGCCGCAGGCTGCAACGCCGCCGGTGCCGCCAGCCAATATCCCAGGCCCGCTCCAAGGCCCACGAGTACGAGCGCCGCAAGAGCGACGCCCAGCATCAGATGCCGAACCGACAAGGTCCGCACACGCGAGCGGCTCGCCGCTCCTGTGGCGATCATGACGAACGACATCCTCTAGCTTCCTATAGTTATGAAGCTTCATCGTAAGTGGGAAGACAGCGGCGAATCAACGCAGCCGGTGCAACGGTTTGTTCAATTGAAACCGTGCGGACTTAATTCACGCGAGCCGCCGCCACGCGCTCGGCGTGACGCCATGGCGGCGGCGGAAGGCGCGCGTGAAATGAGAGCTGTCCTTGAAGCCGACCGCGTGTGCCACCTCGGTGACGCTGCGTTGCCCGGGCCCGCGCAGCTGGTCGGCCGCGAGCGACAGGCGGCGTTCCCACAGGTGCTGCCCCAGCGTCCGGCCGCTGCGGCTGAACACGCTGTCGAGGTGGCGCCGGCTCACGCCGAGCCGGGCCGCGAGGGCTTCGGCGTCGATGTCGGCGATCTCGAGCTCGATCAGCGCGAGCGCGCGCTGCATCAGGTCGGCATGAGGGTCCGCTGCAGGCACCGGGCCGAGCCCGCCGAGCAGGGAGATCAGCGCGGCCTGCGCATGCCACAGCGCGGCGCCCTGCAGGCGCGGGGCCTGCGCGGCGAGCGATTGCACGAAGTCGAGCACCAGGCTCTCCGCCGCGCTGTCGCCCAGCGCCAGCGCTGTGCGCCGTTCGAGGCCGCGGGCGCGCGCCAGCACCGCGGGGCGCGGCAGGCTCACCAGCACCTGCTCGAAGCCATCGGCCGCCGCGAGCGAGAACGGCTGCGCGCCATCGACCAGCGTGAACTGCCGCGCCTGCAGCACGACACGCCGGCCGCCCTGGCTCAGCTCGGCCCGGCCGCTGCGCTGCAGCAGCAGCTTGAACGGCCCGGCGGGCAGCGGCTGCGGCTGCGCGACGGCATGCGAGAGGCCTCGCAGCACCCACACGCCCTGCGGGCGCATGGCGATGTCGCGGGCAGAAGGCAGCGGAGCGGGCGCGGTTTCCATCGCGGTCGATTCTGCCTGCCGGCACAGACCGGCGCCGACGCGCGGGCATCGGTAGCGTGAGGGCTCCTTCACTTCGCAAGACGAATCCGATGAACGCAACGCTGCCGCCCGAGCTGTTCTGGCTCGCCACCTGCTGCGCGATGACAGGCCTGTCGTGGCTGCCCTACGTGGCCAACCGCTTCCGCGAGCTCGGGCCGCCCGGGCTCAGCTGGTTTCCGCCGTCCGACCCGCCGCCGCGCGCGCCGTGGGCTGCCCGCGCGATGCGGGCGCACCTGAACGCGGTGGAAAACCTGGTGGTGTTCGCGCCGCTGGCGCTGGCGGTGCCGCTCGCCGGCCTGGGCAGCCCGGCGACGGCGCTGGCGTGCAAGGTCTATGTGCTGGCACGTGCGGCCCACTATGCGGTATGCGTCGCCGGCATGCCGATCGTGCCGCGCACGCTCGCGTTCCTGGCGGGGGTGGCGGCGCAGATGAGCCTGGCCTGGGTACTGGTAACCGCGTGACCATCTTGGCGCCGCCTCTGCTACAACCGATGTCGTCGCATCCATGGCCGATCCATGAGCCTCCACAGCCCTTCTGCCAGACGGCTCGCCGCGCTCGCGATGCTTGGCCTCGGCGCGTTGCTGGCCGCGCGCTGGCTCTTCGACCTGCGGTGGATCACGCAGGTCTTGCCGAGCACGGCGCAGATGGGGCTGGTCGCACCGCTGCTGATGGTGTCGGCCGGGGTGTGCGCCTGGTGGCTGCCGCAGCCGCGCGAGGGCAGCTTCCTGGCCGAGCTCGGGGTCACGCTCGGCATCGCGATGCTGGTGTTGTTTCCGACGCTGATGCTGATCGAGCACCTGGGCGGCATCGCGCTGGGAGTCGACTTCGCGCGGCCGGACACCGCGCCGTCGCAGGACACGCCGCATCCCGGCCGCCTGTCGCCCAACGCCTGCGTCGGCTTCCTGCTGGCGGGCATCGGCTTCGCGATCGGCCGTCATTCGAGCCGCCACCGCTCGCGCTGGCTGCTGCCGCTGAGCCTGGGCGTCGCGGCGATCGGGCTGGCCGGCCTGGTGGGCCACTTCCTGAACCTGGAGCCGCTGTTCAGGCTGGCCCAGGCCAACCGGCTCGTGCCGCCGACGGCGCTGGCGCTGGTGATGGCGGGGCTGGCGCTGTGGCTGATCCGCGAGGAGCTGACCCGTTCGCAGAGCCGCTCGATCGAGATGATCGAGCACCGGATCGCGCGCCGCACGGTGGCGGTGGTCACGCTGGTGGCGCTGGGCGGCGGGATCACCGGCTTCGCGGTGATCCGCAATTCGTTCGAACGCTTCATGATGGACAGCATGCGCCTGAGCGCGACGACCAATGCGGCGGCGCTGGCCAACGCGCTCGAGGCGGCGCTGTGGTACCCGAAGACGGCCGCGACGCGGCTGTCGGTGCGCAACGCGCTGCGCAGGCTCCGGGACACGCCCGGCGACGAGGAGGCCAGGGAGCTGCTGCGCGAAGTCGGCGAGAACCTGCTGAGCGCCGGGCTGCTGTCGGCCAGGTTCTACGACACACGCGGTGAGGAGGTGGCCGCGGCCGGTGCCTCGATGACCGCCGCCGCCATCACCAGCGATGCGCTGGCCGGCGAAGGCACGAGCCGGCTGGTGTGGAGCGGCGGCTACGTGCTGCAGGCGGAGAACCCCGTCACCGACGGCTCCCACGTGATCGGCACCGTGCGCACCGAGCAGCGGCTGCATCTGGTGGACCAACTGCTGCGCGACATCCGGATGGCCAACGATTCGTCGGACGCGCTGCTGTGCAGCCGCGCCGCCGGCCAGGCGGCCTGCGCCCCCACGCGGCTGTATGCCGCCCCCTTCACGATCCCGATGTACGGCCCGGACGGCAAGCCCTCGCTCCCGATCAACCGCGCGCTGCTCGGCGAGGCCGGCGTGGGCATCGTGCGCGACCTGCGCGGCGTGCCGGTGGTGGCCGCCTACACGCCGATCAAGGACTACGGCCTCGGCCTGGTCGTCAAGACCGATGTCGACACGCTGTACGAACCGCTGAAGAACCGCGCCGAGATCCTGCTGCTGGCGCTGGCCGGGCTGGTCGTCCTGGGGACCTACGCGGTGCGCAGCCAGGTGCGGCCGCTGCTGGCCAGCGTGGGGCACGAGCAGCGCCGCAGCGCCACCAGCGAACGCCGGGTGCGCGCGATCACCGACAACCTGCCGGTGCTGATCGCCTACATCGACAACCGGGAGCGGCTGCAGTTCGCCAACGAGACGATGCGCACGTGGATGGGGCTGGACCCGGCCGAGGTCGTCGGGCGGCCGCTGCGCGAGGTGATCGGCGACACGCTGTACGAGCAGCGCGAGCCCTACCTGCGCCGCGCGCTGCAGGGCGAGCGCGTGGAGTTCGAGCTCGTCTCCCGCGCGCAGGAGGTCGACCGCCACCTGCAGAACATCTATATCCCCGAGATCGAGGCCGACGGCAGCGTGGCCGGCCTCTACACGCTGAGCACCGACGTCACCGCGATGAAGCTGGTCGAGCAACACCTGGAGGAGCAGGCGCGGGTGGATTCGCTCACCGGGCTGCCGAACCGCCGCCGCTTCGAGGAGAAGCTGCTCGAGGCGATGGCGCGCAGCCGCCGCCTGAAGCGGCCGATGGCGCTGCTGTTCCTCGACCTCGACCACTTCAAGGAGATCAACGACACGCACGGCCACGGGGTCGGCGACGCGGTGCTGCGGGAATTCGCCGCGCGGCTGACGGCGTCGGTGCGCGTGACCGACACGGTGGCACGGCTCGCGGGCGACGAGTTCGTGATCATCCTCGAGGTGCTCAACCACCGCGAGGAGGCGATGATGATCGCCGCCAAGATCGTCGAGCGCATGCGCGATCCGGTGGCCTGCGCGGGCCAGACGCTGCGCCTGAGCACCAGCGTCGGCATCGCGCTGTTCGATGGCGCCACGCAGAGCGCCGAGGCGCTGGTCGCCGCGGCGGACGCCGCGCTCTACGAAGCGAAACGGGCCGGCCGCAATACCTATGCGGCGGCCGCGCCGGCCTGAGGCCGGGCGCGGCATGCCGCGTCACGACGACTGCTCGTCGGCGTCGATGCGCGAATGCTTGCGCGTGTCGCGCATGCCGAGGTAGACGAGCAGCGTGCAGGCGATCACCGCGGTGGCATACCAGTAGAAGCCGCTTTCCATGCCGGCCTGCTTGAACCACAGCGCGATGTACTCGGCGGTGCCGCCGAACAGCGACACGGCCACCGCGTACGGCACGCCCACGCCGGTGGCGCGGATGGCCGCCGGGAACAGCTCGGCCTTCACCACCGCGTTGATCGAGGTGTAGCCGGAGACGATGAGCCACGCGCAGGCGATCAGGCCGAATGCTTCCCACGGCCCCTGCGCATGGCGGATGGCGCTGAGCAGCGGCACGGTCAGCAGCGTGCCGAGGACCGCGAAGCCCACCAGCAGCGGCCGGCGGCCGATGCGGTCGGACAGCGCGCCATACAGCGGCTGCAGGCACATCGCGAACAACAGCGAAGCAGCCGACACCGCGGTGGTCTGCGCATCGGTGAGGCCGACCGAGAGCTTGAGGAACTTCTGCATGTAGGTGGTGTAGACGTAGAACGCCAGCGTGCCGCCCATCGTGAGGCCGACGACCACCATCACCTCCTTCGGGTATTGCGCGAGCAGCTTCAGGCCGCCCATTGCACCCTGCCGCCTGCGCGCCTTCTCGAAGGAGCCGGTCTCGGGCAGGTCACGTCGCATCAGGAGCGCGATCACCGCCAGCAGCGCACCGATGAAGAACGGCACGCGCCATCCCCACTGCTTCAGCTCGGCCGGGCTCAGGAAGACGTTCTGCAACACCAGCAGCACCATCAGCGCGACCAGCTGGCCGCCGATCAGCGTGACGTACTGGAAGCTCGAATAGAAGCCGCGGTGGCGCGAGGTCGCCATCTCCGACAGGTAGGTGGCGCTCGAGCCGTACTCGCCGCCGAGGCTCAGGCCCTGCAGCAGCCGCGCGAGCAGCAGCAGCGCAGGCGCCAGGGCGCCGACGGCGGCATAGGTCGGCGCGCAGGCGATGATCAGGGAGCCCAGGCACATCAGCAGCACCGAGGCCATCAGCGCGACGCGGCGGCCGTGGCGGTCGCCGAGGTAGCCGAACACGATGCCGCCGATCGGGCGCACGAAGAAGCCGAGCGCGAAGATGCCGGCGGTCGACATCATCTGCGCAGTCGGGTCCTGGGCCGGGAAGAACGAGGCCGAGAAGTACAGCGAGAACGCGGCGTAGCAGTAGAAGTCGTACCACTCGACGAGGTTGCCGATCGAGCCGACCAGGATCGCGCGCAGGCGCTTCAGCTCGATGCGGTCGGGGGCGGCGGATTGTGTGGCAGGCCGGTCGGCCAGCGCTTGGGCGGTGTCCATCGTGTCTCCTTGTTGAAATGGGGCCGACCTGCTCTGCAGATGCCATGCCAGCGGCTGCGGCACCCAGCCGCTGACGCCTCACCAGGGAACACGATGCACAGAGCCTCAGACACACGGCGGATTCCCGCCCGTTGGCGCCCCCGGGCCGGCGAGATCCCGCCGCCATGAAAAAAGCCCGGGCAGGCCCGGGCTTTGTCTGGAGAGCGGCGAGACCGCGCGCTACTTGAGCAGCAGGTTCGGCAGGAAGGTGCTCAACCCCGGCCAGTAGGTGACGACGATCAGGAAGATCAGCATCGTCAGCAGCCACGGCCACACTGCCACGGTGAGCTCGGTGATGCCCATCTTCGTGATGCCCGAGGCCACGTAGAGATTGAGGCCCACCGGCGGGTGGCACATGCCGACCTCCATGTTCACGGTGATCAGGATGCCGAAGTGGATCGGGTCGATGCCGAGCTTCATCGCCACCGGGAACAGGATGGGCGCCATGATCAAGATGATCGAGCTCGGCTCCATCACGTTGCCGGCCAGCAGCAGCAGCACGTTGACCACCAGCAGGAAGACCACCGGCCCGAAGCCCTGGCCCACCATCCAGTCGGCCATCGCCTGCGGGATGTTCTCGCTGGTCATCAGGAAGCTGAACAGCACCGCGTTGGTGATGATGTACAGCAGCATCGCGCTCATGCTGGCCGAATCGAGCAGCACCTTGGGCACGCGCTTCAGCGGCATGTCCCTGTAGATGAACACCGCCACGATGAAGGCATACACCGCCGCCATCGCCGCCGCCTCGGTGGGCGTGAAGATGCCGGAGTAGATGCCGCCGATCACCACGACGATCAGCAGCAGGCCCCAGATGCTGTCCTTGAAGGCAATGACGCGCTCGCGGAAGCTGGCCTTGGGCAGGCGCGGGTAGTTGTGCTTGCGCGCCAGGTACCAGGTGGTGAAGCCGAGCGCGGTGGCCAGCACGATGCCCGGCACGATGCCGGCGATGAACAGCGTGCCGACCGAGGTGCTGGTGGACACCGAGTACATCACCATCGCGATCGACGGCGGGATCAGGATGCCCAAGGCGCCCGAGGTGGTGATCACGCCGGCGCCGAACTTGTTCGGGAAGCCCTGCTTCACCATCGCCGGCAGGATCACCGAGCCGATGGCCACCACCGTGGCGGGCGACGAGCCCGACACCGCCGCGAACAGCGCACAGGCCATCACGCCGGCCAGGCCGAGGCCGCCGTGCCAATGGCCGATCATCGCGGTGGCGAAGCGGATCATGCGCCGGGCGACGCCGCCATGCGTGAGGAAGTTGCCCGCCAGGATGAAGAACGGGATCGCCATGATCTCGAACTTCTCGATGCCGGTGAACAGCTTCAGCGCGACCGACTCGATCGGCACCTGCGTCATCGTGAACAGGAAGGTCAGCACCGTCAGGCCGAGCGAGATGCTGATCGGCATGCCGGTCAGCATCAAGCCGATCAGCAGCACGAAGATGATGGCTGCATTCACTTGTGCACTCCTTTGCGGCCGCCGTCACGGCTGATTTCTTCGCCTTCTTCCAGCGCCTCGCCGATCAGGATCGGCTCCACCTCGTCCATGCCTTCGACATGGCCGTGGTCGTGGTGCGGCAGCTCGCCGGTCTTCAGGAAGCTCCAGGCCACCTGCAGGAAGCGGTAGCTCATCAGCGACGAGCCCAGCGGCACGCACATGTAGACCCACCACATCGGGATCTCCATGTCGACCGAGACCTGGTCGGTGTGCGCGATCTCCCAGACGAAGCGCGCGCCCAGCGTCGCGACGATGCCGGTGAACAGCGCGCCCGACAGCAGGCCGAACACGATCACCGGCTTGCGGTTCTTGTCGCTCAGCTTGCGCAGCAGCACGTCGACACCCACGTGGATGCCGGTGCGCACGCCATAGGCCGCGCCGAACTTGGCCATCCACACGAACATGTAGATGCACAGCTCCTGGGCCCAGCCGAGGTTGATGCGCACCATCGTGTCCTGGATGCCGGGCATGCCGGAGAGGAAGCGGTGGGTCACCTGGACGAAGATGACCAGCGTGGCCGCCCCCATCAGGAAGGCGATCAGCCATTCCTCCAGGTGATTGAGTAGTCGATTGAGCACGAGACCTCCTTGCACGCCGCCCGGCCGCAAAAAAGCACTTGGAAAAACGGCGCCCCTCGTGCGCCGTTCAGCGGATGCCGCCGCGCGGGCGGCAGGCGATCACTTCGGCGCGACGAAACCCGCGGCCTTGTAGACGGCGTCGATGGTTTCCTTGCCCACGCGCGACTCCATCTCCTTGTGGACGGGCATCAGCGCCTTCTTCCACTCGTTGGTCTCTTCAGGCGTCAGCGTGTAGACGGCGGTCTTGCCGCTGGCCTTGATCTTCTCGAGCGACTGGGTGTTCTCGGTGGCGGCGATCGCGTTGGCGTACACCGTGGCATCGCGGATCGAGAGCTCGAGGATCTTGCGCGCATCGGGCGGCAGGCCTTCCCAGAACTTCTTGTTGACGATCACCGCATACGCCAGGTGCCCGTGGTTGGAGATCGTCATGTGCTTCTGCACTTCGTAGATCTTCTGGGTGAAGAAGTTCGAGGGCACGCCCTCGGTGCCGTCGACCACGCCGGACTGCAGGCCCTGGTACAGCTCGGAGAAGGCCATCACCTGCGGGATCGCACCCAGCGCGCGCATCTGCGCATCGAGCACCTTGCTCGACTGGATGCGCATCTTCAGGCCCTTGAAGTCCGCCACATGGTGCAGCGGCTTGTTGGCGCTCATGATGTGGAAGCCGTTGTCCCAGTAGGCCAGGCCCTTGATGCCCTTGGGTTCCAGCTTGGAAAACAGGTTCCAGCCCACCGGGCCGCCGGTCACGTTGCGGAAGGCCTCGGTGTCCTTGAAGACGAAGGGCAGGTCGAAGACTTCGAATTCCTTCACGCCCAGCGGGCCGAACTTGGCCAGCGACGGGGCCAGCATCTGCACCGAGCCGAGTTGCAGCGCCTCGAGCTCTTCCTTGTCCTTGTAGAGCTGGCTGTTCGGGTAGACCTCGACCTTGATCGCGCCCTTGCTGCGCTCTTCCACCAGCTCCTTGAAGCGCTGCGCGCCCTTGCCCTTGGGCGTGTCGGGCGCCACCACGTGGCTGAACTTGATCACGATCGGCGACTGCGCGAACGCGGCCGGGGCGGCGAACGCGAGAGCGGCGGCGGCCATGGCGAGGCGGCGAGTGAAGGGACGGAACGTGGACATGCTTGTCTCCTTGTGATGGTCGAACGGGCCGGATTCTGGGGACTTGGGGTCAGGCGCGGAAGCTGTGGAGTTCCACATTCATGCACCGGATCAGGGTATTCCCGCAGCCCGGCGCGCCTAGACTTCCCGCCATGCCGACGCCGGTTTCCGCCCCTTCCCTGCCCGACCTGGCGCTGCCCGCGCATCCGGCCCGCTGGAGCGGGCTGTGGCTGCTGCCGCTGGTGCTCTCGCTGCTGCTGGTGGGCGCGGTGCTGCTGTGGCTGCGCCAGGCCGAGCAGCACGACCGCGACGAGCAGCGCCAGGAGCTGATCTCCGACGCGCTGTCGCTGGAGTCGCAGATCGAGAGCCGCATCGAGGCCGAGCGCCAGCGCCTGGTCGACCTGGCCAAGCGCATCGATGCTGGCGGCATCGGCGCCGGCAGCTTCGTCGGCATGCCCGAAGTGCTCGAGGGCCTGCACCGCTTCTGGGTCAGCATCACCTGGCTGGACGCCGGCAACCGCCAGGTGGCCCAGCTGCCCGACCAGCGCCCGCTGCCCGAGGCCGCGCGGCGGCCCAACGCGCCGTCGACCGGGCTCTCGGCCCACCTGGCGGCCCCGCTGGCCTCGGGCGGCGCGCTGGTGGCGCGCTACTCGCCGACCGACATGCTGCGCCAGAACGTGCCGTGGTGGCTGGCGCGCAAGTACGACGTGCGCCTGGTCGACAGCGTCGGCAACGTCATCGCCACCAGCTTCGAGGGCCCCGAGCCGGCCAACCGCGAGGCCTACCGCGTCAGCATGTCGCCCACCATCAGCGACACCTACCTGGAGCTGATCGCGCGCGACCGCATCAAGCCCTGGTACCGCACGCTGCCGGTCGCCATGATCGCCGGCTTCGTGGTGCTGATCGTGCTGAGCACCGCGATGCTCAGGCGCCAGATGCGCGAGGTCTCGCATGCCGAGGAGGCCTGGCGCACCGAGGCCGCCTGGCGCAGCGCGATGGAGGATTCGCTCACCGTCGGCCTGCGCGCGCGCGACCTCGATGGCCGGCTGGTCTACGTGAACCGCACGCTGGCCGACATGGTGGGCTACAAGCCCGAGGAGCTGGTCGGCCGCATGCCGCCGATGCCCTACTGGCCGCCCGACTCCATCGAGACCACGATGCAGCGCCACCTGCGCAACATGGCTGGCCATGCCCCGCGCGAGGGCTACGAGGCCACCTGGTGCCACCGCGACGGCCACCGATTCGAGGTGATGATCTTCGAGGCGCCGCTGGTCGACGCGCACGGCCGCCACATCGGCTGGATGGGCTCGATCCTCGACATCACCGAGCGCAAGCGGCTCGAGGAACGCGAGCGCCGGCAGACCGAGACCATGGCCCACCATGCCCGCCTGACCATGCTGGGCGAGGTGGCCTCCACGCTGGCGCACGAGCTGAACCAGCCGCTCACCGCGATCGCGAGCTACAACGCCGGCGTGCTCAACTCGCTGCAGCGCCAGCCCGAGCCCGACCCGGTGGTGCTGCGCGCGCTGCAACGCCTGGGCGAGCAGGCCGCGCATGCCGGCGCGATCGTGCAGCGCATCCGTGAATTCCTCACCCGGCGCGAGCCGCGGCTCGAGGACTGCGACCTCAACGCGGTGGTGCGCGGCGCGCTCGACATCCTGCGGCGCGAGCTCGACCGCCACGACGTCGACGTGGAGCTGCGGCTCGACGAGCGGCTGGGCCACATCGTCGCCGACCGCATCCTGATCGAGCAGGTGGCCGTGAACCTGATCCGCAACGCGATGGATGCGCTCGCCGGCCCCGGCGGGCGCGCGGCCGAGCGCCGCATCGGTATCGTCACCTCGCGCAGCGCCGACGACCGCTTCGTGCGGCTCGACGTGCGCGACAACGGCCCCGGCCTGCAGGGCCAGCGCATCGACGCGCTGTGCGCGCCCTTCTACTCCACCAAGAGCGAAGGCATGGGCATGGGGCTGGCGATCTGCCGCTCGATCATCGAAGCCCACCACGGCGTGTTCGACGCCAGCGACGCCCGTGGCGGCGGCGCGTGCTTCTCGCTCACGCTGCCGGTGGATTTGCAGCCTGTGGACCTGGCAGACGAGGAGGAAGCCGCATGAGCCGTATCGTGTATCTGGCCGACGACGAGGCCGCGGTGCTGGACGCGCTGTCGTTCATGCTCGGCTCGCGCGGCCTGGAAGTGCGCGCCTTCGACAACGGCCCGGCGCTGCTGGCCGCGCTGGATGCGGCGCCCAAGCCGGTGCGCGGCGTGATCATGCTCGACATCCGCATGGAGCCGATGTCGGGCCTGCGGGTGCACGACGAGCTGGTCGCCCGGCAGGTGCGCAACCCCGTGCTGTTTCTCTCCGGGCACGGTGACATCCCGATGGCGGTGGACGCGCTGAAGAAAGGCGCCTTCGACTTCCTCGAAAAACCCTACAGCGACAACGCGCTGGTCGACCGCATCGAGCAGGCGCTGGCGGTGGAGGCGGCCATGCACCAGGGCGACGCCCAGGCTGCCGAGCGCCGCGCCCGGCTCGAGAGCCTGACCGAGCGCGAACGCGAGGTGATGCTGCGCGTGGCCGCCGGCAAGCTCAACAAGGTGATCGCCGACGAACTGCATGTGTCGGTGCGCACCGTCGAGGTCCACCGCGCCCGCGTCTATGCCAAGCTGGGCGTGCGCTCGGCCGCCGAAGTGGCCACCGTGCTGGCCGCAACGTGATGCACTGCGCACGCCGCGCCTTCGACATGTGACACGCGCTCAAGCGGGCTCCCCGCGTCCCGATACCTCAAGGACATCACCGTCCTTGTGTCTCGAAAGGGGCGCGCCATGCAGACCCTCGCTTCCTTGCTGCGCAACGCCACGCTCTCCGGCGCCTGCGCCCTCGGCCTCACCGCCACCGCCTCGGCCGAGGAGTTCCAGCGCGAGCTGTGGCTCACCAGCGGCTTCCTGTCGCACCACACCCAGCATGCGTCGCGCTACAACCAGCACAACGACGGCCTCGGCCTCGAATGGCGCTGGGCCGACGACTTCCAGTTCAACACCGGCCACTACCGCAACTCGTTGCGCCACGGCAGCACCTACGCCCAGCTCGGCTGGACCCCGCTCGACCACCAGCTCTCGCCCAGCCTCAAATGGCAGGCCGGCGCCAGCGTTGGCGTGATCAACGGCTACCCGAAGGTGCGCCACGGCGGCTACTTCGCCACGCTGGTGCCCGCGATGACCCTCGAATGGGGGCGAGTAGGCGTGAACCTGCTCTACATCCCGTCGGTGGGGAAGCGGGTGGATGGAGCGTATGCCATCCAGTTGAAGGTGAAGGCGTTCTGACGGACCCTTTCGAAGCCGGCCAGCGGCTCCAGGTCACACCTGCATGTTCATGATGTCCGAATAGGCCTGCACCAACCGGTTACGCACCTGCAGCGTCGCCTGGAATCCGATCTGGGCCTTCTGCATCGCGACCATCGTCTCTTCGAGGCTGACGGTCGGGTTGTCCATCTGGACTTCGCGCTGCATGCGCGCGGCCTCGTTCTGCGCGTCGCTCACGCCGCGCAAGGCTTGGGCCATCACTTGCTGGAAGTCGGCGGCTTTCGTGACTTCCTTGGCGGTCAGCGGCCGGCCGTCGGTGCCCAACCCGGCGCGCGCCACGGCCTGGGCGAAGTCGAAGGGTTTGAGTTTGAGGTCCATGGCGGTCTTCCGGCTCTAAGCCATGGTGCGAATCCTAGGCCGGCCGACGGGTGCCGATGGGCAGAAGTGCCGGCCCTTTTCCGGGCTGTTCCGCCCATCCCGGGTGGGTGGGTTCACGAAGAATCGCTCCCATTCGGAAACATGCCGGAACAGTGCGCGCACTCGACCGGAAGCAGCCGCCGACGACGAACCCCGCCGCCATGGACAACGCAATCGCCCCCAACGCCCCACAGACGCTCGCTCCCGTGCCCAACGGCACGCTGCAGCGCCTGGCCGCCATGTCGCCCAAGGCCAAGCTGATGCTGGGCACCGGCATCGCGGCACTGGTCGCCGTGGTCGCCGCGCTGACGATGTGGAGCAGCCAGGGTGACTACAAGGTGCTGTACGCCGGCCTGTCCGACAAGGATGGCGGCGCGATCATCGCGCAGCTGTCGCAGATGAACGTGCCCTACAAGCATGCCGACGGCGGCAACGCGATCCTGGTGCCGGCCGACAAGGTGCACGACGCGCGCCTGAAGCTGGCCTCGGCCGGCCTGCCCAAGGGCTCGGTGGTCGGCTTCGAGCTGATGGACAACGCCCGCTTCGGGCAGACGCAGTTCCAGGAGCGGCTGACCTTCCAGCGCGGCCTCGAAGGCGAGCTCACCCGCTCGATCAGCGCGCTGGCCGCCGTGCAGGCCGCCCGCGTGCACCTCGCGCTGCCGAACCAGAACGGTTTCTTCCGCGAGCAGCAGAAGCCCAGCGCCTCGGTGCTGCTGACGCTGCATCCCGGCCGGACGCTCGACCGCACGCAGATCGCCGGCATCGTGCACCTGGTGTCCTCCAGCGTGCCGGAGCTGGCGCCCAAGGCGGTGAGCGTGCTCGACCAGACCGGCGCGCTGCTCTCCGACACCGACAACGGCAATGGCGCGCAAGGGCTGGACGCGAACCAGCTGCGCTATGTGAACCAGATCGAAGGCACGCTGCAGAAGCGCATCTTCGACATCCTGGAGCCGGTGGTCGGTCGCGACAACCTGCGCGCCACCGTGGCCGCCGAGGTCGACTTCTCGCAGGTCGAATCCACCTCCGAGGAATTCAAGCCCAACCAGGGCGAGCAGCCGGCTGCGATCCGCAGCCTGCAGAGCACCGAATCCACCAACGCCGGCTCGGCCACGCCCAGCGGCGTGCCGGGCGCTGCCAGCAACCAGCCGCCGGTGCCGGCGACCGCGCCGATCAACGGCCAGGCGCAGCCGCTGCAGGCCGCGCAGGGCGGCCAAGCGGGCGGCAGCGCGCGCCGCGACAAGGTGACCAACTACGAGGTCGACAAGACGGTGCGCGTGACGCGCAACGCCACCGGCACGGTCAAGCGCATCAATGCCGCGGTGGTGGTCAACAACCGCAGCACCACCGATGCCAAGGGCAAGACCACGGTCACGCCGCTGACCAAGGAAGAGATCGAGAAGCTGACCGCGCTGGTGCAGGAGAGCATCGGCTACAGCAAGGAGCGCGGCGATTCGGTGAAGGTGATCAACGCGCCGTTCCGCGCCGAGCAGGCACCGAAGGCCGACGACCTCCCGCTGTGGCAGCAGCCCTGGCTGACCGACCTGGTGCGCGCCGGCGGCGTGCCCACGGCGCTGGCCCTGGTCGGCCTGTTCGTGGTGTTCGGCCTGATCCGCCCGGCGCTGAGGGCCGCGCTGCCGGTGCCGGCCAAGGGCCAGCAGCTCGACGCGGTGGTCGACGACGAACCCGAGGTGCTGCCCGCGCTGGAGGCGCCCAAAGTCGCCAACCAGCTGACCGACGCCCGCACGCTGGCCAAGGAGAACCCGGCCGCGGTGGCGAACATCGTGCGCGGCTGGGTCAGCGGAGAGACCGCGTCATGAGCATGGACGAGCAAGGGCTGGAAGACGCAGCCATCCTGCTGATGTCACTGGGCGAGGAAGAGGCGGCCGAGGTCTTCAAGCACCTGGCGCCGAAGGAAGTGCAGCGCCTGGGCGAGACGATCGCCCGGATGAAGGCGGTGCCGCGCGAAAAGGTCGAGGGCGTGCTGGACAAGTTCGCCGCCGAGGTCTCCGACCAGAGCATGCTGGTCGCCGACACCGACGAATACGTCAAGAGCGTGCTGCGCAAGGCGCTCGGCGAGGACAAGGCCAACCTGCTGATCGACCGCATCCTGCAGGGCAGCGACGTCACCGGCATCGAGAGCCTGAAGTGGATGGACGCCGGCTCGGTCGCCGAGCTGCTGCGCAACGAGCACCCGCAGATCGTCGCGGCGATCCTGGTGCACCTGGATTTCGAGCAGAGCAGCTCGGTGCTGAAGTGCTTCACCGAGCGCCAGCGCAACGAGGTGATGGTGCGCATCGCCACGCTCGACGGCATCCAGCCCTCGGCGCTGAAGGACCTGAACGAAGTGATGAGCAAGGTGCTGGCCGGCGGCGACAAGCTGCGCAAGGCCTCGCTGGGCGGCGTGAAGACGGCAGCCGAGATCATCAACATGCTGGGCACCAGCGTCGAGACCTCGGTGCTCGACTACATCCGCGAGGCGGACAACGAGCTGGCCCAGAAGATCATGGACAACATGTTCACCTTCGACGATCTGGAGAAGCTCGACGACAAGGGCATCCAGGCGCTGCTGCGCGAGGTGCAGAGCGAGTCGCTGGTGATCGCGCTGAAGGGCGCCTCGCCGGAGCTGCGCGACAAGGTGTTCAAGAACATGTCGACCCGTGCTGCCGAAACCCTCAAGGAAGACCTCGAATCGCGCGGCCCGGTGCGGCTGTCGGAAGTCGAGGCGGAACAGAAGGAAATGCTGAAGACCGTCCGCCGCCTGGCCGACGAAGGCCAGATCGTGCTGGGAGCCTCGGGCGATGACCAGTTCGTCTAACCGCAACGGCCCCAACGGCCCGCGTCAGGTGCCGCCGCCCAACGGCCAGGCCAAGCCGGCCAGCTCGTACTCGCGCTTCATCCCGCGCGAGGAGCTGGGCGAGTTCGCCAGCTGGACGCCCGACGGCTTCGGCGGCGCCGCCAACGCCCGGCCCGGTGCCGCCGCCCCGGCCCAACCGGCCGAGCCGCAGCCGCCCACCGCCGAGGAGATCCAGGCGCACCTGAACGCCGCCCGCCAGGCCGGCTACCACGACGGCTACCGCGACGGCCTGGTCGCGCTCGAAGGCTTCAAGCAGAGCTTCGCGCAGCAGATGACGGCCCAGATCGGCCAGTTGCTCGAGAGCTTCGACCGCCAGCTGGATGGGCTGGAGCAGCAGATGGCCGATGCGCTCGCGCGCACCGCGACGCAGCTCGCGCGCCAGGTCGTGCGCACCGAGCTGACCATCCATCCGGAGCTGGTGGCCCAGGTCGCACAGGAAGCGGTGAACGCGGTGCTGATGAGCGCGCGCCACATCCGCGTGCACGTCAACCCGCAGGACCAGCCGCTGATCGCCGAAGGCGCGGCCGAGGCGCTGCAGGCGCGCGGCGCGCGGCTGATGGCCTCGGCCACCATCGCGCGCGGCGGCTGCCTGATCGAAAGCGACGCCGGCTCGATCGATGCCCGCATCGAATCGCGCTGGCAGCAGGCCGCCGCGGCGCTGGGGCAGGACGTCCCCTGGCCCGATACCTTCGAGGAAAGCGAATGACGGCACGCGACGCCGATCCGCTGTTCAGTGCTACGGCAGCGCCCGTGGTGCCGCTGCCCTGGCGCGGCGCCGACGAGCGCGCCGCGCGCTGGAGCCGCTACCTCGAGGACCTGCAGGCCTACGCCGCCGCCCCTCGCCCGCTCGAGACCGAAGGCACGCTGGTCCGGGTGACCGGCCTGGTGCTCGAGGCCGCCGGCGTGCGCGTGCCCGTGGGCTCGGTCTGCGAAGTGCATTCGACGGCCGGCGACGGCCAGCCGCCGGTGCTGGCCGAGGTGGTCGGCTTCAACGGCGACCGCGCCTTCCTGATGCCCACCGGCGAGGTGCATGGCCTGTCCAGCGGCGCGCGCGTGATCCCGCGCCCTGCGCCGAGCCAGCCGCCGCGCCTGGGCCGCGAAAACCACCCGTGGCGCCGCAGCGAAGACCGCGGCCTGCACCTGCCGATGGGCGATGGCCTGCTCGGCCGCGTGGTCGACTCGCACGGCCAGCCGATGGACCGCAAGGGCCCGCTGCTGCCGGTGCACAACGAGCCGATGATCCGCCGCCCGATCAACGCGATGGACCGCGACCCGGTGCGCCAGCCGCTGGATACCGGCGTGCGCGCGATCAACGCGATGCTCACCGTCGGCCGCGGCCAGCGCCTGGGCCTGTTTGCCGGCACCGGCGTCGGCAAGTCGGTGCTGCTGGGCATGATGGCCCGCTACACCCAGGCCGACGTGATCGTGGTCGGCCTGATCGGCGAACGCGGCCGCGAAGTGAAGGAATTCATCGAAGACATCCTCGGGGAAGAGGGGTTGAAGCGCTCGGTGGTGGTAGCGGCTCCGGCCGACGCCCCGCCGCTCGTGCGCATGCAAGGCGCCACGTATGCAACCGCGATCGCGGAACACTTCCGCGATCGCGGGCTGCACGTGCTCCTGCTGATGGATTCGCTGACCCGCTATGCGATGGCGCAGCGCGAGATCGCGCTGGCCATCGGCGAGCCGCCGGCCACCAAGGGCTACCCGCCCAGCTGCTTCGCCAAGCTGCCGCAGCTGGTGGAGCGCTCCGGCAACGGCCTCAACGGCGT
>Ga0207706_10001972_pt1 | contig 20128 bp, 10 predicted proteins | sample KBSC53metaG_FD_184318 | JGI IMG/M metagenome (GOLD analysis project Ga0207706, IMG submission 184318) | Corn rhizosphere microbial communities from Kellogg Biological Station, Michigan, USA - KBS C5-3 metaG (SPAdes) (version 2) | ecosystem: Host-associated > Plants > Roots > Rhizosphere > Soil ... | reverse complement strand
TTGTAAAAATTTTTAACAACGGAAAATCACTTAAAAAATTAAACGTGTTGTAAAGCAAATTGAAAAGGGAACGTGAACAGAATGCGATCCTTCAGCAAGTTCATGACAGACTCCTACACCCAGTTCCTATGAAAATGGAACGTTGAACTGAGCGTAGCAACAGGCGATGCCATCGGTACGAAAGCTTGTAACAAAATAATTTTTACCCTTCGAAATTTATTGGTAGTGATATTCTATACTTCCAACCGGTTGCTTTTGTTTGTTGAAACAAAGCTCTTTTTGTTTCAAACCATTTTGTAAATAAACATATTGCCATACAAGATAATCAGCAGAGCCCTGTGGAATTTGTGTAAACTTTATTAACGTGCCGTTATTGTCATATTCAAATAAAAAATCCGGCAAAAGACGTTGCGCCTTTGCGTTGTAGCTCACGATATCTGTGAGTTTGTGTTGATCATTATAATAATAAAAAAAATTTTCAACAATGCGACCTTTCTTTCTCCATCGTTCTTCCCCAACGTCACCATGCTCGTCAATTTTAAATTCAACTGTGGTAGTATCGTTATTGTTTTTTATCAATAACATTTTTGTTGGCTTGTCATTTTCATAAAACCATTGATGCACTTCCTGCGAAGACGAATTCATGAAAGTATCAATTGTTTGTGTCGTGATAGATTTCAGAAGATTATTATCATAACTATATAAAACAGTGCTTTGAACCTTATCACTGTTGGTTATTGTTTTGCTTAATTTATCATTTGCATAAGATGATTGCGATTCTGATTTTCCCGTAGAAGGAAACGATGAAGTGGTGGTAATTTCGGAAGCGTTGTTTAAAATATTTTGCTCAAGTTGAAAATCAGAGGTTAATTCTCCATCTGCTTCATAACTTTTTGCTGATACCTGTTGAACATGATTTTTCTTTAGCAACAAATATTGGTTATTCGTTTGTTGTGTTGTGAGAATGTCATTATAATAATATTGACCATAAATAGTTTGAACTGTTACAAATAAAAAAAATAAAAGGACAATCGTTTTCATCAACACTAAATTTATTCAAAAATAACTGCGCAGTTAATTAACGGCAAAACATGTTTGCAAGTATGTATTGCCGCATTCATTGAGTTGTGTATTTTTAGTCAAATTTTAACAGGGTGTCGCATTTAAAGGAAAGAAAAGAAAAGAATTGTTTAAACTGTAACGCAGAAGTACTGGGTAGATATTGCCATGTGTGCGGACAGGAAAATGTTGAAATAAAAGAAAATTTTTGGCACCTGGCAACGCATCTTGTTTACGACATAATGCATTTCGACAGTAAGTTTTTTGATACGCTGAGGTATTTATTATTACGTCCCGGGTTTCTTACAAAAGAATATTTACGTGGCAGAAGAGCAAGCTATTTGCATCCTATCAGAATGTATGTTTTTACTTCAGCAATTTTCTTTATTATTTTCTTTTCATTTATTATTAAATCAGGCGAAATAGAAGGTACCATAAAAACAAAAGAAGAGAAAAAAACATTGAGTGAACAAATTCAACTGATGCAGGATTCATTGAATAAAACAACTGATTCTGCTAAACTTAAAGAATTAGAAAATGAGATACATGGTTTGAAAATGGCAGACAAGTATATACCATCGGCAGTTATTACTGATAATGCTGAAAGTGAAGATGCGAAGAAAAAAGATTCATCTGGCAAAACCATCAACAAAGATGTACTCGATATAAGAGACAGTATGCCTTCAACAGTGCGTGAATACGATTCAATACAAAAGAAGCTTCCTGAAAAGGAAAGAGACGGATGGCTGATGCGGTTAGCGATGTATCGTACTATAACGATTAATCAAAAATATAAAGGCGATGAAGAAAGATTTAAAGAAGATTTCTCAGAAAAATTTAAACATTCGATACCACAAATGATGTTTGTTTCTCTGCCGCTTATTGCTTTGGTGATGCAGTTGCTTTACATAAGAAGACGCAAACAATTTTTTTATGTGGATCACGGAATATTTATCATGCATGTTTATATAGCCATCTTTGTTTCATTGCTCATATATTACGGTTTTGATGCATTGAAGAATGCAACAGGCTTCTCTCCTTTTGGCTGGATAAGAACCTTAATTGGATTTTATATTTTTTTATATTGTCCTATAGCGATGTACAAATTTTACGGTCAAGGCATTGTTAAAACGAGTTTCAAATATTTTATATTATTGTTTATTGCGGCAATACTTACAGCATTGCTAATGGCGATATTTGTTATTACTTCATTTTTTCAAATTTAAATGATGGAAAAGGTTGCAGAAGATTTTTTGCGTTTGGTGAATATTATGGATGAGCTTAGAGAAAAATGTCCATGGGACAGAAAGCAAACAATCCAAACGCTTCGTTCCATGACCATAGAAGAAACGTATGAACTTGGTGATGCAATTATAGAAGAAGACTGGCAAAATATTAAAGAAGAGCTTGGAGATATTTTACTGCACATTGTTTTCTATGCAAAAATTGCTCATGAAAAATCACAGTTTACTTTAAGCGATGTGATCAATACCATTTGTGATAAACTTATAGTTCGCCATCCGCATATTTACGGCGACGTGAAAGTGAACAATGAAGAAGATGTGAAAAAAAATTGGGAAGCAATAAAAATCAGGGAAGGAAAAAAATCTGTGATGGATGGAGTTCCCGCAACATTGCCTGCAATAGTAAAAGCAACAAGAATACAGGAAAAGGCAAAGCAGGTTGGTTTTGAATGGCACGATAAAGAAGATGTTTGGAAAAAAGTAGAAGAGGAAATGAAAGAACTGCATGATGAAGTGAAAAATAGAAATCGCGAAGCGATAGAAATGGAATTTGGAGACGTGTTGTTCAGCCTTGTTAACTATGCACGATTTTTGCAAATAGATGCGGAAACGGCCCTGGAGAAAGTAAACAAAAAATTTCTGAATAGATTTAAAAGAATGGAAGTCGCCGCAAACGCAGAAGGAAAGCAGCTTGCAGAAATGTCGCTCGATGAAATGGATGCCATATGGAATAAAATAAAAAAAGAAAATCTCACTTCTTGATAAGGATTCTAAAACAATCGGCGTATAAATACGGATACCTCTTTATTACAGCCGCCTGGCTGTACACTGTTTCTTTTTTGTTTACCAATTATCTATCCTTCGATGCAACACCGGAAAAAGTAGCCCGAACATTAAGTGCATATGTAGAAAAAAAAGAAAATCATTTTAATGATTTAATTAAAGATAGTGTATGGGTGCATTCCATTGTTTCCGGTAAAGCTCATGTAAGGCAATCAAAATTTAAAAGTGATGAAACCGGAATTTTTGCATACCGCATCAATCTTTTTGGCCAACCGGAACCATTGTATTGGAATACAAATACGATCACGGTTAATGATTTGGAACTTTATAAACCCGATGGTTACTATGCCGTTTCTCACGCAAATGGTTATTTTGAATTAATAAAAAAAACTATCACAAAAAACAACAATCAATATGTGATAATTGGTCTTATACCTATTTACTGGGCTTATTCAATAGAATTTGAAGACGTTCAAACAAAATTTGCAGGTTATAACAATCTCACTAAAAATTATACACTCTCAACAACAACAGGCATTCCTGTTTTTAACGGAAACGGAAAGATGCTTTTTTATGTTCAGCAAAAAGAAAAAACTTTTCTTGATCAGCCGGGTAGCGTTTCAATTTTTCTGCGTGTTGTAGCGATCATTTTATTGATGATCTTTATAAATTCACTGGCAACAGAAGTTGTTACTCAACATCGGTTTTTTGCGGGATTTATATTTCTTCTTGTGGTAATCATTTCTACCCGGCTACTCACATATTTTCTTCCCTTCCCCTTTGATTACACACAATTAAATTTATTTTTTTCGGGCTTGTATGCATCAAGTACGTTAAACCCATCATTAGGAGATCTTTTGATCAACACCATTCTTTTGTATTGGATAGTGAGTTTTGTAAAATTTAACGCTAAAAACATCAGATCATCAAAGCAAATCTTAACTGACAAAGGGAAAAAAATCCTTGGTGTAGCATCGCTGGCATTGCTTCCGTTATTTACAATAGGAACGGCTGCTTTTTTAAGCAGCCTTGTTAAAGATTCAGCAACATCTTTTGATGTTACAAACTTTTTTTCAATGAATGTTTACACCGTTGTGAGCTTCATTATAATTTGTTTTTTACTGCTAAGTTTTTTTTATGTTTCCCAGTTGCTTGTTAAACTTTCATTCCTTACAAAGTTTAGCCTGTACTGGAGAATAATTGTGTTGCTTTCTTTCACATTGCTCTTTCTCAGTTTTAAATTGGTTGCAGATAATGATACCGTGCTTAATTTTTCTTTGGTGGGATGGCTGTTGATCTTTTATATTTTTATTGATATAAGAAAACAGGAAATCCCACTTTCGTTTTATAATTCATCTTCTTTCATGTCGTGGAGCATTTTTCTTATCGCTTCGGTGTCTGCGCTGCTTATTTATCAGAACCGTTCTCTCGAAATGGATAAAAGAAGGCAAATGGCAGATAAAATTTACAGCCAGTCAGATCCTTCAATTGATTTTATTCTCAACATAGCTCTTTCAAGATTTTCTCAAAATTTTATTGGCGATAAGTTTATTCGTTTTTATGATTCTACTGAAAATAAACGTATAAAAGATAGTATCAGCAATGATTTTAACCGCTACATCACCAATTTTGATACACGTGTTTATACCTATGACAAAAATTTTAAACCTCTTTATAATCGTGATTCTATTTCATATAATGTTATAAAATCAATCATCATAAATCAGGGCAGATTTACTACAACACCTGATTTATATTACTATGAAAACTCACCCGATAAGTTTAGTTATATCTATGAAAAAAACATTGTTACCCGCGACTCAAATTCACTTGGGCACGCATTTGTACTTATAAAGCCAAAAGCATATGAAGAAGAAGAGTTGGTTCCATTGCTTTTTCGGCAGCTTGTAAAAGATCAGCCTCTGTTGGGGGAAGATTATTTTTATGCTGTGTACGATAAATACAAACTTCAAAAAAGCAGCACTGATTATGATTTTCCTGACATGATCACAAAACAGCAAATACCCAAAGGTGAATATGAATTTAAAGAGAGAGATGGTAACAGCGAACTCTGGTATAATGCAGGAAATAACAAGGTAATCGTTGTTGTAAGAAAAAATAATTGGTTTCCTGAATCAATTACTTTTTTCGCTTATCTTTTTGGATTGCTCATCGTGCTTGTGCTTATTCAGCATTTCAGTTATCTTGTTTTAAAAACACATTTCAAATGGAATGAAATAAAAAAAGTATTTCGTTTCAATATCCGCACGCAAATACAGACCATCATTGTTGGTGTTAGCGTTATCTCTTTCCTTGTAATTGGTGTGGCAACCATTTCCTTTTTTGTTAACAGGTTTAATGTAAACAATGAGGAAAAATTAAGAAGCACTGCGCAGATCGTTGTAAACGAAATAGACCCTCTTGTAAAAGATAATAAAGAGTATATAAACAGGCAAATGATTGATCAGGACCTTGCGCAAAAGATCATTCAAATAGCGCAATCATATAATGCCGATATAAACTTCTTTGATATAAATGGCAATCTTGAAATTTCTTCTCAATCCTACATTTACGATAACCAGATCCTCAGCAAAAAAATGCATCCTGCGGCTTTTTACGCACTTCGCTATGGGCACAGCACTCAGCACATGCAGGAAGAAAATGTTATCAATTATAATTTCTTAAGCATTTATGTTCCGGTAAAAAATGATAGTGATGAAACAATTGCTTATCTCAACCTGCCTTACATTAATTCACAAAACGAATTGCACCAGGAAATATCAAACTTCGTTGTTACACTCATTAATTTAAATGCACTGATCTTTATTCTCGCCGGAGGTATTGCTCTTTGGGTTACAAGAAGGATCACCTCTTCGTTCACGCTAATCGGTAATAAAATGAAAGCAATAAGCTTTGGTGCAGAGAATGAAGAAATAGAATGGAAGAAAGACGATGAGCTTGGTGAGCTGATAAGTGAGTATAATAAGATGGTGAAGAAACTTGCGGAAAGCGCACAGGCATTGGCTCGCAGCGAACGTGAAGGCGCATGGCGTGAGATGGCCCGGCAGGTTGCACATGAAATAAAAAATCCGCTTACGCCGATGAAGTTGAGCATTCAATATTTGCAACGTGCAATAGATAACAATGCCCCGAATGTAAAAGATCTTTCAAAACAAGTTGCGCATACACTTGTTGAACAGATAGACCAGCTTTCAAAAATTGCCGGCGACTTTTCTCAATTCGCAAACATCACCAATGTAAAGCAACAAGTATTCGATCTCGCTGAAGTTATTGAAGCAATTGCTCATCTTTTTAATCATGACGAACGTGTAAAGATCGGCTGTAAAAAAGACGAAGGATCGTTCATAGTAAAAGCAGATAAAACACAGATCAATCGTTTGTTCACAAATCTTGTTAAAAATGCGATAGAAGCATATTCAACCAATGAAACTGCGTTTATCCTTATCCAGATGAAGAAAAATGAAAATGAAATTGTAGTAGCGATTCATGATGAAGGTCATGGAATTCCGGAGGCAATGCAACCGAAAATTTTTGCACCAAACTTCACTACCAAATCTTCGGGAACAGGGCTTGGGCTTGCGATCTGCAAGGGCATTGTAGAAAAAGCGAATGGAAATATTTGGTTTAAAACAAAAGAAAACGAAGGCACTACATTTTACGTTTCACTTCCTTTGGTGCACGAACCTGAAGTAGTTGCACTGTGATTTTTTGTACCTGGCAGAAGAATAACATTAAACTTCCGTTGCGTCGCACTCTTCAACTTCAGCAATTCTGTTGAGCAAACGAAGCAGATTCGCAAAGTGCAATCTTTCTTAAACTGTCATAAATATGACAAACAAATTTTTCAATCGATTCTTTCTTTGCTAAAAACAAAAAGAAATTTTTTGCAGTATATTCCTCACACAGCTTGTGATCAGATCATAAAGTTCAGAACGCATCCTGTTATAACGGGAAGTGACACAACAGACGCCGAATAGAATTATCTTAGTTGATAAAATTGAAATTATATGGATTCAAATTTCTCCTTTTTAGGAGGTGCGGGTAAAACAGTAATCATAACGGGTGCCAACGGTAATCTTGGTTCTGCTGTTACAAAAGAATTTTTAAATAAAGGATATAAAGTTGTCGCAACGGTGATCACCGAAGCAATGAAAAATGATTTTGCGCCGAATGAAAATCTGGAAGTGCAGGTTGTTAACTTAACTGATGAAGAAGAAACAAATTCTTTTGTTCAAGCTGTAATAGATAAATATAAAAAAGTTGATGCAGCATTGTTGCTTGTTGGTGGGTTTGCTGCAGGCGATATTGCTGCCACGAAACTGGAGGATATAAAAAAACAAGTGTCTTTGAATTTTGATACAGCATATAATGTAACACGATCATTGTATGCGCACATGCTTCAGAATAATAATGGAAGAATTATTTTCATTGGAGCACGGCCGGCGCTGAATGCTGCGCAGGGCAAGGGGTTAGTAGCATACGGATTAAGTAAATCTTTGCTGTTTAAACTTGCTGAATATTTAAACGAAGATGCAAAAGGAAAAAATGTTACCGCAACTGTTGTAGCTCCAAGCACGCTTGATACACCGCTCAACAGAAAGAGTATGCCTGATGTAGATCCGGCTATTTGGGTGAAGCCATCTGCACTTGCTGAAATATTAGAGTTCGTTGTGAATGATAAAGGTTCGGTGTTAAGAGAAACTGTTTTGAAAGTTTATAACAATGCTTAGTAAAATGGAACGCAGATTTAGCAGATTATCAGGATTTATCAAGATAAGATTATCTGTCGTATCCTGACAATCCTGATTATCTGCGTTCTGTTATAATCTCTTTTTGTTAAATGCTTTTTCATAAATTCGATTTGGAAAAACCATTGTATGAAAAAGCTGTTACTTCTTCCCTATCTCCATTTGTTTCTTACTTTTTGCAGTGCACAAACTGTTAGCCCTCCTGACAAAATTTACGGGAAGCTTTTTGTTGATGTGCAAATGAGTCGCATATTTCCGGATAACAAAACTTTTGTTGATTGCATTCCGAAAAGAGATCCAAAAGCTATCGTTGATGATTATATCAAAATAAGAAACAATCCCGCTATAAAATTTTCATTGAAGAATTTTGTTGACGAAAATTTTATTCTTCCCGCAAACCCCGCAGATAATTTTCACACAGATGCAAATGAAGATATAAAATCACATATCAATCGCCTGTGGGATGTATTGAAACGTAATCCTGATACGATTGTGCAGGAAAGTTCTCTTTTAGCATTGCCTAATCCGTACATCGTTCCCGGTGGTCGCTTTCGTGAAGTTTATTATTGGGATTCTTATTTTACTATGCTTGGTTTGCAGGAAAGTGATCGTTATGATATGATAGATAATATTGTTCAAAATTTTTCTTATCTCATCACACAATACGGACATATACCTAATGGTAATCGTACCTATTATCTCAGCCGTTCTCAACCTCCTTATTTCTCTTTGATGCTTGACCTGCTTGCAGAAAAAAAAGGCAACATGGTTTATGCTTTGTACAAAAACACGTTGCAAAAGGAATATGATTACTGGAATGATAAAACTGCACCAACACAACACGTAGTGCATATGCCTGATGGAAGTAAACTAACACGTTATTATGATCAAAGTGCAAGACCAAGACAAGAATCTTTTTATGAAGATTCAACGCTCGCTGTTAATTATCCGGGAGATAAAAAGGCGCTTTACAGAAATTTACGCAGTTGTGCAGAAAGCGGTTGGGATTTTAGTACACGATGGTTTGCGGACAGCCAGAATCTTTCAACCATCCAGGTTACCAATCTTGTTCCTGTTGATCTTAATTGTTTAATGTATCACATGGAACTCACGCTGGCAAAGGCTTATAAAGAAAGCGGAAATTTGTTGCAACAAAATTATTACACGCAACTTGCGGAAAAAAGAAAAGCAGCCATCAACAAATATTGTTTCAATATAACCGATAATTGGTATTATGATTATAACATTTCAACAAAAACTTTCGGCACGGAAAAAACCATTGCCGGCATCACTCCTTTATTTTTAAATGTAGCGCCCCAAAGTATTGCTCATGCAATTGCAGAAATCACTCAAAATGATTTTTTAAAAACGGGTGGTCTTATCACAACTTTAAAAAACAGCGGGCAGCAATGGGATGCGCCCAACGGTTGGGCGCCGCTTGAATACATTGCGATAAAAGGTTTGGATAATTACGGGTTGAAAGATGTTGCAAAAGAAATTGCTTCACGATGGGTGCAACTAAACATAAAAGTGTATAAAGCGACAGGTAAACTGATGGAAAAATATAATGTTGTTGATACGCATCTTGATGCCGGTGGCGGTGAATATCCTTCCCAGGACGGTTTTGGATGGACCAACGGTGTGTTGCTGAAATTGATGGCAATGTATAATTTATCAGAATAATTTTTTGTTAGAATAAAAGATGCAGATAGCCGAAGACATTATATTAGTTAAAATCCATGCTCAATGAAATGATAGCAAAATTGCCGCTTGCAGAATGTATAAAATAATAAAATCCTGTTGTAAGTTTCCAAAAAGAATATTCTGCAAAAACGCCTCTTTGAACGCTTGTTTTAGTATTCCATAAATGCGTTGTTTGCCCTGTAATTCCTGTTCTTAAACATGGGATTGAAGTTACAGCCAATTCCCGCCAGGCATAAAAATAATTGTTGTCGTTTTCCTTTTCATTCGTTCCATTCACGTTTATCACATATTCACTTTCTGCGTAGAAATCAAAGATCTTATAAGTGATCTGGGTTTCGAGTGCGGGAGCAAAGCCCTTTGTATTACCCGCAAGAATACCCATCATTGGTTTGATATTGAATTGAATTTTTTTTCCGCCTTCAAACGCCCATCCTGCAAAGACCGATAAAGTATTGCGATCTTCATAATTGTAACGTGCTTCCAGGTGTAATTGTTTATGCTCAGCATAACCTGTAAACATGAAAGCATTATCATAAGAATCGAAGTAATAATATTGAGAAACCGAAAATTGCCACGGTGCCGTTGATGAATCTGCAGTTACATTTTGGGCAAACAATGCATACGAAGAAAGAAATAAAGGTATAAGGGTTATAAATTTTCGCATGGTCACAGGATAAAAGGACTCCGTTTCTTATCGAAATAAAGCTATGAAAATTTGAAATGCATACAACATGCCGTGTAATTATTAATAATATTCCAAATGCTTTTTAATTCATACTTAATAAAAAAGGGCTGAGCATGGTTTCCTTATGTCAATTGATATTTTCTTATTTGTTTTTTGGCAACAGGGGAAAGCAAGATCATAACTATAAAAACAAGAAGATTGTAATGCCCGATGGCACTTCTAAGACCAGCTTCGTCTTAATTCACATTAAAAACTTCACGCTGCTTTAAAGTCTCCCTTTAGGGAGATTTAGAGGGTGTAAAAAAAAGGATGCAGCACCTACGCCGAATCCTTTCGATTTATAGTTGTTGAATGATTATTTGAACCAGTGGTTTTACTTTAAAAAGATGCAGAGAACTGCACCTTTTAATTCCCAATTTTTAGTTTAGTTGTTGAAATTATTTAAAGCTCACATTCACTCTTCCGCTTCCGGATCTTGCAACAACTTGTGTTCCACCGCCGTTTATTTTTCCTGTTATGCTATTGTCATCTGTATCGCCGCTGAAATTATTCATAGGACTAACCTTTACCTTGTTGCCACGCAGGTCAAGATCATAACCTTTGTTCGCAGGTAATTGCAAATCGATGCCACCGCCGGAATTGTTCAGCTTTACATATTTACCAACGGTGCTTATTTCAACATTAATATTTCCGCCACTTGTTGAAGTTTCCAGGCTTGCCGCAATGTTTGTCATTCTGATGCTTCCGCCTGAAGTGTTTGCAGTTAATTCACCTTTTATGTTATCTGCATTAATATGCCCGCCGCTTGTTGATGCCTCAATTGTTCCATCGAGATCGTTGAGGTCTAATGAACCACCTGAAGTCTCCAGGTCTAAATTTCCCTTGCAATTTTTTGCTTCAATACTTCCGCCGCTTGTGCGAAGTTCAATATCACTGCCGGAATTGGAAAGATGAATGCTGCCGCCTGAAGTTCCGCCATCAACTTTTCCTGTAATATTATCAACATTCAAACTACCACCGCTTGTTCTGAATTTTTGTGTGCCGCTCAGATCACTCAAACGAATGCTGCCGCCGCTTGTGTTCAGGTCTGTTGAAACATTCTTGGGGGCATACACTTTAAATGAAATGTTCAAGCCCTTTTTCCAATTCATGTTGTCATGTTTTTGCCTTGCATACGCATTCAGCGTATTACCGTCAACAGAAACTTTCAACTCATAATTTTCTTCCAGTCTTTTTTGAATTTCATCTTTTGACAAAGTGCCCAAACCATTATTACCTGAAACATAAACTTCAATCTTTGCATCACCAGGACTCACACCTGCAACAGAAATACTTCCGCCGGAGGTTTCAACCTTTACATTCTGAATAGATTGATTACTCAGAGATTTTGTGATATAAGGCTCTTTGTCAGATTGTGCTTTAACTGCAGCAGCTACGCATACGAGCGATAAAAACAGGATGTACTTTTTCATAAATGTTTTTTGTTTTTGTGCGATAATGTTTGATAATTATTTCTTTGATTTTATTTTTGTGACAAGCTTTTGTTTTTTATAGCATCGCCGGTTGTGTCACTCACTTGTGCGTTCAGAAAATTAATGAGCAAATAAAACCACAAATAATTTTCGAATGTGAAACGTGATACTTCTTTAAAGGTTACAACTATCTAAAAAAATTTTTGCCTTATCCTCTTATCCTTCTCCTTCAGGAGAAAAAGGTCAAGCTGTAGTTTATTTATCGATCTTTTGCACTAACACATTGTTTCTATAACCCTGTTCATCATCCGCGCTCATCTTGCTCAAAATATTTCAGCGTACAATCCCACATGCAACAACGGAGGCACTCAGGCAGATGAAGGATAAATGCTTCCTTCGTCAGCATGACAAGCTGAACAATAAGCATTAGCTGAGAATAAAATTTCAACTTCATCAAACAACTTAAGCTTGTCCTGCCGAAGAATGAGGCATCTGTTTCGCTTGCTTAAAAGAATTTTAAATGCTGAAGTGTGCGACGCAACAAAAGCCTCATTCATATTCTTCTGTTTGGCTCATAAAAATCCTCTACTTATTAATTTTCACATTCATTCCGTTCTCAAACTCTTCACCGGGTTTGCAATCGCCGCTTTTATTGATTGAAAGCTTATCGTAAGTAATGCAATGATCAATGCAAGCAAACCTGCAAGTGCAAACATCCACCATTCAATGTTGATTCGATAAGCAAAGTCCTGCAACCATTTATTCATAACGAACCACGCAACAGGTATTGCGATCACAACCGCAATGCAAACGAGTTTAATAAAATCTTTGCTCAGTAACATTGTTACGGAACTTACACTTGCACCTAAAACTTTTCTTATACCAATTTCTTTTACACGTTGTGTTGCGGTAAAGGTTACCAAACCAAATAAACCCAAACATGCAATAACTACTGCGAGTAAAGTAAATATCATTGACACTTGTTCCTGCTTTTGTTCTGCTGCATATTGCTTAGCAAAATTTTCATCGAGAAAATGAAACTCTGCAAAATTGTTTTTATCAAATGTTGAATAAACCTGTTTGAGATAAGCAAGCGCTTCAGCAGTTTTTCCCTTCGCGATCTTCACATATAAATTATCTTCTGCGGCAGGCGCAGACGGCATCATCATTACCAATGGTTCAATTTTATGCTGAAGCGAATAAGTGTGAAAATCTTTTACAACGCCAACCACCATTCTTTCTTCAAAAGGACTATTGACGTTTCTTTGAAATCGCATCTTTTTTTCTATCGCATCTTTCCATCCCAAAGTTTTCATCAACGTTTCATTGATGATGATGCTGCCTGTTTTATCCGTTGGCATATCCTTTGAAAAATTTCTTCCCTGTAGTAATTTAATATCCATTGTCTTCATGAAATCTTCATCAACCTGCAGTTCCTGCGCCATCTGATCATCTTTGGAGATAACGCCGTTTTGTTCAAATGAATACGAGTGACCGCCGAGATCATTGTTACCAATAGGATTGCCTGCAGCCGATGCGCTTTCTATCAAAGGACTTTTCAGCAATTGAGTTTTGAGCGAAGCGATTTGATTGCGCACATTCATATCATCGATATGAAAGCTGAGTGTTTGTTCTTTATTAAAACCAAGATCAGCATGCAACGCATATTGCATTTGACGATAAATAATGAAAGAGCCGGCGATCATCACAACTGTTATCGCAAATTGAAATACAATCAACGACTTTCTAAAGAAAATATTTGCGTACATATTTCCCAACTGTCCTTTCAATGCAGGAATTGTTTTGAATCGTGAAAGAAAATATGCGGGATAACTGCCGTTGATGATTCCGGTAAGTAAAGCAAACCCTATTAATATCAAAAGTGTGTTTGTAATACCAAAATGCCATACGGTTAAATCTTTTCCTGAGAGTTGATTGAACATAGGCAATGTAACCTGCACAATAAAAAATGCAATGAATGCCGCGATGAATGTTATCAGCATCGATTCTGTTATAAACATTCCAATTAAATTGCGACGACCGGAACCAACAACCTTGCGAATACCAACTTCTTTTATTCTCACAGAAGCGCGTGCCGTAGAAAGATTCATGTAATTGATCATCGCAATCGACAAGATCAATATTGCAATTGCAATAAACATGTACACACGACTAATACTTCCCGGTGTTCCAATTTCATAATCAAGATTTGAATGAAGATGAATAGAAGTTAACGGCTGCAACTCCATTTTATAATTTGTAACGTTCCAATTTTTTTTAACTGTACCATCTTCGAATTTTGGCAACTTCTTTTCCAATGCTTCAATGCTTGCACCTTTCACGAGTTTTACATAAGAATATAAGTATAAATTTTGCCACTCATTCGTGTTGAACTCAGACGATACCGAACGAACGCCACTGAATTGTAAACTCGAGTTTTCGGGAAGATCTTTAATTACTCCTGTTACAAGATTACCGTTGTCATTACCGAAGTAGATTGTTTTGTTGAGCGCAGCATTTGCATCGCCGAATATTTTCTTTGCGAGTCTTTCTGTTATTACAATTGAATTTGGTTTATCCAATCCAGTGTTTGCATCGCCAGAAATAAAATCATATTGAAATACTTTGAAAAGATTATTATCTGCAAACACAATATCGTTTGTCTTTAACTTTTTATCACGATAAGTAATTATTCCGCCGCCCTCTATATCAATACGTGTTGAAGCCTCTATTTCAGGAAATGCTGCTTTCATTGCCGGTGACAGCGGTGGTGAAGTAAGCGGCAGATCGAGTTTACCTCCATCCCATGAAGCATGTTGTGCAATTCGATAAATTCTATCCGCATTTGGAATATTGCGATCAAAACTAAATTCATCCGCAACATATAAAGCGATCATCCAAAATGCAGCGATGCCAATAGTAATGCTTAAAACATTAATGAGAGAATATGTTTTATTCCGAAGTAAATTTCTCCACGCTGTTTTGACATAATTTTTTATCATGGATTCTTGCTGTTAATATTTCTTCAGTACAAGTGTGCGACGCAACGAAAGTTCAATGATTATTCAAAAGCTTGGCTCAAAAAAATTAATAATTAATAATTATCTACTCCGTTCTCAAACTCTTCACCGGGTTCATAAACGCAGCTCTTATCGCCTGGAAACTCACTGTTATCAACGCGATGAAAATTGCTAATAAACCTGCAGCAATAAATATCCACCAACTGATTTCAACGCGATATTCATAATCCTGCAGCCAGTTATGCATCATCCACCATGCGACAGGAAATGCTATGAGACAAGAGATCGCAACAAGCTGAATAAAATCTTTGGAAAGCAAGCCAGCCAAACCTTGCGCACTTGCACCCAACACTTTGCGAATACCGATTTCTTTTGTTCTTCTTTCTGCTGTATATGCAGCCAACCCAAACAAACCCAAACATGAAATGATAATCGCAAGCACTGCAAACACACTTGCTAATTTTCCGATAAGCGTTTCTGTTTTGAATAACTGGTTGAATTGTTCATCCACAAAATTGAATTCAACAGGATAACCGGGATTATCTGATTTCACTACTGATTCAACTTTTGCAAGCGCGGTTTTCAGATCAGCATTTTGTTTAAAACGAACGGTAAGAAAATTAACATTGGATGTATCAGAATACAATATCAAAGGCGCTGCCGGAGAATACATGGAATTATAAACAAAATCATTTATCACGCCGACGATCGTATATTTTTCTTTGCCACCGTTGCGCGTAACAACACTGCCGACAACATCCTTCTTGCCGAGCAATTTTGCAAGCGCTTCATTGATGATAATATTGTTGCTGTCTGATTTAATATCGCTGTAAAAATCTCTTCCTGATTTTAAATGCATGCCCATTGTTGAAACATACTCCGGGTTCACACCTTCAACAGTTATCAGCACTTGCTTGTTTGGATCTTTTCCCTGCCAATCAAAATCACCGGTGTTACTTCCTAATTGCAAAACCTGGCTGTTGCTTAAGCTTGCATTTTGCACGACACCGGTTCTTATCAGATCATTTTTTATCACGCCAAAATTTTCTTTCATCTTTCCGCTCAACGTTGTGTAAACAAGTCCTTCTTTATTGTAACCAAGATCTCTGTCTTTTACATGTTGCAACTGCTGGTAAATAATAATTGTACTGATGATAAGCACAACAGAAATAGTAAACTGAACGATCACCAAAGACTTTCTTATAAAACCCGCACTGGCGCCGCTTTTCAGCTTGAGTCCTTTCAGCACCGTTACAGGATTGAAAGATGAAAGATAAAATGCAGGATAACTTCCTGCGATCAATCCACAAAGAATGGCAATACTTAGTAACGCGCCGATATGAACAGGATTTAAAATATCAACGATCAATTGTTTTTCTACAAGCATGTTGAACGCAGGCAACACCACGTAAACAATTATCACTGCAAGGAATGCAGAAATGAACGCCATTATCAATGATTCGCCAATAAATTGCCCTATGAGTTTTCCTTTTCCTGCACCCAAAACTTTTCTCACGCCCACTTCTCTTGCACGTTGTTCAGAACGCGCCGTTGCAAGATTCATGAAATTGATACATGCGATGATAAGAATAATCCATGCAATCAAACTAAAGAGATTTACATATTTTATGCGACCTTCTTTTTCTTTGCCATTCGTATCAAAATTGTTGTAGAGCCTCCAACGATTCATTGGATAGATCGACATTTTTGCAATCGCTTCTGGCATCTTCGTTTGAATATACCCATGGAGTTTATTATTAATCGCATCGATGTTGGCATTCGGTTCTGTTTCAACATAAGTGATTACTCCGTTGTTTCCCCATTGCTGCAACCATTGATTATTGTTCTCATAAATTTTAAACGGCGCAAGCCAATCAAACTTGAATGAAACATTTTTTGGAAGATCTTTTATCACACCCGTTATCACATAATCTTCTTTGTTATTTACTTTAAGCGTTTTGCCAAGCACATCTGTTGTACCAAAAAATTTATTTGCCATTGTTTCATTTACTACCAAAGAATTCAGTTGAGTAAACGCTTTTGACGGGCTGCCTTTTATAAACTGCAATTGAAACATGGATAAAAACGGCGCATCAACATAATTACCCTGATCATATATCGCTTTGTCGCCGTATGAAAAAAGCAATTGATTTCCCCATGTACAACGTGCAGTATTTTTTATGCCGGGAATTTCCTGCTTCATTGCGGCTGCCATTGGACCGGGCGTTGCATCGAACGTAAACGTAGTCCCATCATATGTTTGCTGATCTTTTACGTTGTACAAATTATCCCTGTTGCTGAAGTAATGATTGAATGTTAATTCATCTTCTACCCATAAAAATATGAGCGCAGCACACGCAATACCAATCGCTAATCCTGCGATGTTCAAAAAACTATAGCCACGATTTTTCCAGAGATTGCGAATAGATGTTTTAAGATAATTGCGAAACATAGGAAGTATTAAGTTGTAAGTTTTATGTTATAAGCATTTTTTATTACGAGCTTTTGTAATTCTAATCATCTTTCGTTGTGTCACTCACTTGTGCGTTCTGAGCTTTTCTCATCAGTATGCATTCGGTTTTTGTATGCTTCCAAAAATTTTTCGCGAAGCTGTAAGTTTATTTCAACGGTTGTGCCAATATTGAAAACCTTTGTGGATAAGCGTTTTAGCGCGGAGGTAAAAAACAAGGTGTACGTTTTCGTACACCTGTTGTGCGATATCGTTCGAGGTTTAAAGTGTTGTTTGTCGAATAGAATTGTTATAGTAAAAGAGTGCGACGCAACAGAAGTCTAATGTTTATTCTTTAGCTTGGTTCAAAATAATTATTTCTAAAAAATTTCGTTTCCTAATCAAATCAAAAACTTTACGCTGCTGCGAAGTCTCCCTTTAGGGAGATTTAGAGGGTTTTCACTCCGTTCTCAAACTCTTCACAGGATTTGCAACGGCTGCTTTTATTGCCTGGAAACTTACAGTGATCAATGCGATAACAATTGCAGCAAATGCTGCTACAACAAATATCCACCAACTGATATTGATGCGATATGCAAAACTTTGCAACCACTTGTTCATCGCCCACCATGCAAGAGGAAACGCAATGAGCGATGCGATGAGTACAAGCTTTGCAAAATCTTTTGAAAGCATTGTTACAATGCCGCTGATGTTTGCACCAAGCACTTTGCGAATACCAATTTCTTTTGTGCGTTGCTCCGCAGCATAAGTCACCAAACCAAACAAACCAAGACACGCAATGAAAATCGCGAACACTGCAAACGTGATGAACAACTTTCCCGTGCGTTGCTCCGCCTGGTAAATCTTGTTGAAATCGTTATCCATAAAAGTGTAACTGAACGGCTGACCCGGCACAAAACTGTTCCATTTGTTTTGCACCTGGGTGATGACTGACGAAAGATTTTTTGTATTAACACGCATCGCGATGCTTCCCCAGTTATCGGCTAATCTGATTACAAGCGGACCAACCTTATCATGCATTGAACTAAAATTGAAATCTTTCACAACACCTACAACATGATAAACGTCAGCCTTGTTGCTGTCATTGGGGCGATATAACATTTGATTCAACGGATCTTTGAAGCCAAGCAATTTCACTGCAGATTCGTTGAGAAGGATACCGGCAGAATCGGTTAGAAAATCACGGGAAAAATTTCTTCCCTGGATCATCTGCATACCTAACGTGGGAACATAATTTTCATCTACTCTGAATTCTGTTAATACAACAGCTCTCTTCGCATCAAGTGTTGCATCACGAAACCATCCGTTCTGATTAAAATCTGTTGCGGTGGGAAGATTACCCGTTACTGTTGCGTTTTCCACTCCTGGAATTTTTGTTAGCTCTTCGCGGAAAGTTTTTATTTGTTTATCAAGCGACCACGTGTTGTGCAACACTAATACCTGGTCACGGTTGTAACCGATCTTACGGCTTCGTATGTAATCAAGCTGATTATAAATAACAATCGTACCAATGATAAGAATAATGGAAATGCAAAATTGAAAAACAACAAGACTGCTGCGGAGCCAACTGCTTTTAAAACCTTTCGCAATTTTTCCTTTCAATACTTCGATAGGTTGAAATGACGATAAATAAAATGCAGGATAACTTCCGGCAATACATCCGACCAGCAACACCAGGGAAAGCATCACAGGAAACAGCCATGTAGAGAACAAAGTACTTACATGCATTTCTTTTCCTGCAAGTTGATTGAACAAAGGAAGCATCAAGGCAGAAAACCCGATCGCAAGCAACAGTGCAAAGAAACTTATCAAAACTGATTCAGTCAAAAACTGTGAAACAAGATGTGAGCGTGATGAGCCTGCAACTTTTCTAACGCCGACTTCTTTTGCACGATTGGAAGAGCGCGCCGTGGAGAGATTCATAAAGTTTACACAAGCGATCAGCAAAATGAAAACGGCGATCACTGAAAAAATATAGACATAAGTGACGTCGCCGTTAGCTTCCAATTCATATGATTTATTCGAATGCAAATGAATATCTGTAAGTGGCATTAACTGATAATGGAAATAATTTCCTTGCTGCTGCAGATCCTTTTCTGAAGCATGGAATAAAGATTCCAATTGTTTGTAAACATACTTATGAACTACCTCATTAACGTGTGCCTGCATTACGGACTGCGTAACACCTGGCTTTACTAAAATGTAAGATTGATTATTATTACTCAGCCACTCGTTGGCATTGCCCCGATAAGAGTCCATTAGCGGTCTTATAAAACTGAAATGAAAATGTGACTGACGAGGAATATCTTTTATTACACCGGTGATCTTGCAATTGGTTGAATTATCTATATACAATGTTTTACCAACAACATCGGTGCTGTTGAAATATTTTTTTGCAGTGGTTTCATCAATCACAATCGAACTCTGTCGCGTTAAAGCGGTAGCGGGATTGCCTTTGAGCATTGGTACAGTAAAAACTTTAAAGAAAGTAGAATCTGCAAATACTGCATGATGCTCCTGGATATTTTGATTTCCTTTCTTTACTAAAATATCTCCCTGCGCATTTAATCTTACCATCTGTTCCATTTGCGGATATTCGCGCAAAAGAGTTGCAGCCATAGGCTCAGGAGAAACAGCAGCGATAAACTGTGTGTTGTTAAAATAAAGATCAGCATCGATACGATAAATGCGATCAGCATTTTTGTTGTATTTGTCGTAGCTTAATTCATCGACTACATATAAAACAATGAGCAAACAAACAGCAAGTCCGATCGCAAGACCCATGATATTAATTGCAGAGAATCCTTTATTCTTCCAAAGACTTCGCAGCGCAACTTTTAAATAGTTTTTGAACATACATGTTGAGTTATAAGTTGTAAGTAATACGTGGTAAGTTTTTACTGAATGAGCTTTAGTATCTCT
>Ga0207706_10001971_pt1 | contig 20129 bp, 20 predicted proteins | sample KBSC53metaG_FD_184318 | JGI IMG/M metagenome (GOLD analysis project Ga0207706, IMG submission 184318) | Corn rhizosphere microbial communities from Kellogg Biological Station, Michigan, USA - KBS C5-3 metaG (SPAdes) (version 2) | ecosystem: Host-associated > Plants > Roots > Rhizosphere > Soil ... | reverse complement strand
GACTTCGCGGACCATGACGCGCTTCTCGAGCTTGCCGATACCGAGAATCGCAGCCTGGCCCTGGTGGAGGATGATCGGCGCAGCGAGCAATGAGCCGGATACCCCGTGATTGGAGATGGTGAAGCTGCCGCCGGAAACGTCGCCGCCGCTGAGCGAGCCTTCGCGGGCGCGGCGGGTCAGGTCGTCGAGCTTCGCCCCGATCTCTTCGAGCGACAGGCTTCCCGCGTCCTTCACCACGGGCACGATCAGCCCCTTCTCGCCGAGCGCGGTGCCGACTCCGATGTCGATCGTCGCGGGAATCGCGATCCGGTCGGATTCCCAGCGCCCGTTGATCGCGGGCGCAACCGCCATGGCCTCGGCGGCGGCCCTGACGATATAGGCGGTGTAGCTGAGCTTGACGCCACGCCCCATCATCGCGGCCTTGTGTGCGGCGACCGCGGAGAAATCGGCTTCGAAGACCGCGGTTACGTGCGGTTGTTCGGCGACCGCGCGAGCCATGTTCTCGGCGATCTTCAGCCGCATCCGGTCATGCGGGATATCGTGCGCAGAGACGATGGTCGCTTCGGCAACGGCGCGGTCGACATCTTCGCGGGTTATCCGCCCATCGCGGCCGGTGCCTTGGATGCGGCTTGGGTCGATCGAATTCTGCTGGAGCGCGCGGCGGACCGAGGGGGACAGGCGGGTCTCCCCTTGGCTGTTCCCCGGCGCAGACCGGGGCCCAGAAGCGCCGGAAGGCGCTTTCACTGATTGTGCGGAAGGCTTCGCCTCCCGGGCCCCGGCCTTCGCCGGGGTACCAGCGCTAATCCGTCCTAGAACCGCACCCGGCACAGCCTCGGCTTCAGTGTCCAGCACGATCTCCGCCAGCACGCCCGCAGCCGGGGCAGGAACCTCCTGGGTCACCTTGTCGGTCTCGAGCTCGACCAGCGGGTCGTTCTCGGCGACCGAATCGCCGACCTTCTTCAGCCACGAACGGACGACGGCCTTTGTTCCCTCCTGCTCGTCCGGAACGACGACGTCGATCACGTCAAAACCCCACAAGCCGATCGATCTCGGCGCGGATGTCCGCCGCCGACGGCACCGCCCAGTCGAGAAGCTTCGGGTGATGCGGGCTCGGGATGTCGGGCATCGTCACTCGCGCGACTGGCGCATCGAGGTCGAGGAACGCCTCGTCCGCGACGACCGCGGCTATTTCCGCTCCGAAGCCGCCGGTGCGGAGGTCCTCGTGCACGATCAGGCAGCGGCGGGTTCTGCGGACGCTTTCGAGCACGGTCTCTTGATCCCAGGGCATCAGGGTGCGCAAGTCGATCACGTCCGCGCCGATCCCCTCGGCCGCGGCTTCGCACCGCGGGACCATTGCGCCCCAGGTGACGATGGTGATGGTGTTGCCTTCGCGGGTTTTCTTCGCCCGGCCGAACGGCAGCACATAATCGTCCCCCGGCCACGGCCTCCGAGCCCAGGAGTCGTCATACATCGCGCGATGTTCGAAGAAGATGACCGGGTCGTTACCGCGAAGCGCGCTGCGTAACAGGCCGACCGCGTCTTCGGCGTTCGACGGGACCGCCACCCTCCAGCCCGGATTGTGGACGAACTCCACCTCGTTGGTCTGGCTGTGCCACGGGTCGCCGCACTTGAAGAAGCCTCCGGGTACGCGGAGCACCATCGGCGCTGCGAAGCGGTTGTTGGTGCGCCAGCGCATCGTGCCGCAATCGTGGATCTGTTCGGTCGCGGGCTCCGAATATTTGCGGAACTGGATTTCCGGCACCGGCATCAGGCCGGCGAGCGCCATCCCGACCGCGCGGCCGACGATGCCCTCCTCGTTGAGAGAGGTGTCGAACACGCGGTCCCGCCCGTACTTCTCCTGAAGCCCCAGCGTCACTGCATGGACTCCGCCCTTGGGGCCGATGTCTTCTCCGAAAAGAAGCACGCGCGGGTTCGCCTCGAGCTCCTGGTCGAGCGTCCGGCGAATGGCGGTGACCATGTTGATCCGCTGCCCCTCGGCCTTTGGTTCGTCGGTACCCGTAACTCCAAGCCCCGCTCCGCCGCCCACCTGCTGCATTTCGCCGTCGAAGAAGACGTGTGCTGCAACGCGTTCGGGATCGGAAACGCCGCGCGCTTCGGCTTCCGCAACGGCGGCAGCCACCTCTCCCGCGACCTCGCGCTCGATCTCCTGCCACTGCTTGTCCGTCAGGCCGGAATGCGCCTTGAGCTTGGGGAGCGGGTCGCGCTCCCATTCCGAGGCGATCAGCTCGTCGCTCTTGTAGGCTTGGGTGTCCTGCGCACTATGGCCTTCGAGCCGCGGCACGGTCAGTCGAAGAAGCATCGGCGCGCGCTTCTTCCGGACGTGCGTGACGGCCTTGGCGATCAGCTCCGCAGCCTGTTGGGGATCGGTGCCGTCGCCGTTCAGGACCGTTAGCCCGCGAAAGCTCGCGAGGTTCGCGGCGATGTCCTTGCCCGGTGTCTGATATTCTGACGGCACCGAGATGCCGTAGCCATTGTCCTCGATGTACATCAGCAGCGGTAGCTGCTGCGTCGTCGCGATCGTCAACGCCGACCAGAACCCGCCGGTCGCCACGCTCGCTTCGCCGCCGAGGACGAGGGCGATCGCATCGTCCGGACCCTCGTCCAGTACCGCCTTCTTGTAGGCGATCGCCTGCGCCCAGCCGGCGGCCGGAGTGTATTGCGCGCCGACCCCGCCGCACATCGGCAGCGCATGCGCTCCGCCCGGGTTCGGGTAGTTGAAGACGACGCCGATATCGCGTCCGTCCGAATAGCCGCCGGCGAGGCCCATCCCTGAACCGAGCGCGTCGGCGAGGTCCACGCCCAGTGACAACAGCATCGGCCGCGACCGGTAATAACCGCAGGCCGCGTCGCCGTCCCTGAGCTGCATTCCGAGCAGCACCTGAGCCATGTCGTGGCCGCGCGCGGAGAATTGGTAGAGGACCTTTTTCCCGGGGACGAGCTCCTGCTCCTCGATCCGGTCCATTTCGCGCGAGGTGAGGACGAGCCTTGCGACCCGCGCCCAATCCACCTTCGCGCCGCTGAATCGAGCCGAGTCCGCTTCAGCCACCGATCGCTTCCAGGACTGCCGAGGCGAAGCGGTCGACCTGCTCGTCCGAAAGGCCGCAGATGTTGAAGCGCCCGCTGTCGGCCATGTAGATCGCGTGCTTCTCGCGAAGGCCGAGAACCTGCTCCGGAGTGACCGGAAGCATGGAAAACATGCCCTTCTGGCGCCCGATATAGTCAAAGGCCGGGTCGGCGGCGGCGAGGCGCTTGCGAAGCGTGGCGATCCGCTCGCGCATCCCCTCAAGCTCCACCCGCCAGGCAGCGTTGAGATCGGAATCGTCGAGTATGATGCGGATCGCGGCGGCGCCATGATCGGGCGGCATCGACCACATCTCGCGCGAGATCTGGAGGACGTGACCCATCGCGGTGGCGGTTGCCGAAGTGGAAGGGGTCTTGAACCAGACCGAGCCGACGCGGTCGCGATAGACTCCGAAATTCTTGTCGCAGCTTTGCGCGACGACCACCGTGTCGCAGGCATCGAGTATACCGCGAAGTCCGGCCGCGTCCCGCTCGAGGCCGTCGCCGAAACCCTGGTAGGCGATGTCGACCACCGGAAGCAGCCCGCGATTGCCGATTAGGGCGGTGATCTCCGCCCATTGGTCGGGCGAAAGGTCGGCGCCCGTCGGATTGTGGCAGCAGCCGTGAAGGAGGACGACGTCGCCCGGCCGCGCCGACCTCACAGCCTCGGTCATCTCGCCGAAGCACAGCGTTCGGCTGCCGCGGTCGTAATGCCTGTACTCGACGATCTCCAGGTCGCAGCCGCGGACGATAGGGACATGGTTGGGCCAGGTCGGGGTTCCGACGAGCACCCTGGCGTCCGGGTTCGCCGCGGCGATCAAGTGAAAGCCGAGGGTCAGCGCACCGCAGCCGCCGGGAGTCTGCAGGCCGGCGATGCGATCGTCGGAGGAATGGTCGCCGAGCAGGATCGGGCGCAGAAGCTCGGCGAAGCGGACGTCCCCCCGGCCGCCGAGATACGCCTTGGTCTCCTGCGTTTCCCAGAGGCGCTTCTCGGCCTCCTTCATCACCTTCAGGATCGGCGTATTGCCGGCGCTGTCGCGATAGACTCCGACTCCGACATCGATCTTTCCGGGGCGCGTGTCGGCGTTCGCGAGGTCGATCAGCGCGAGGAGGGAGTCACTCTTCACGGGGGCCAGATCGGCGATCGAGCGAGTACCGGCTTGCGGTTGGTCCAACATTGGGAAGCGCTTAGCGGGAAAGCCGCAACGGCGCAAAAGAGTCAGGCATCGTAATCGACCGCCACGCCCTCGCCCGAAGGCACGGACTGGCAGGTGAGCACGTAGCCCTCCGCGACCTCCTCGTCGGTGAGGCCGTAGCGGGCCGCCATCTCGACCTTGCCGTTCGTGACCTTTGCCCGGCACGTTGCGCAAACCCCGGCCTTGCAGGCGAAGGGAGCGGGAAGCCCGGCCGCGCGGGCGCTGTCGAGGATATTGCCCTCGGTGAACGGCACGTTCCGGGTCCGTCCGTCGAGGGTCACCGAGACCGTCAGCCCGGCCGCCTTGGTCTGAAGCTCGGCCATGTCCTTGACGAGCGATTCCGGCGGCCTGTCGGCGGTGAAGCGCTCGATGTGAATTCGCGGGCGCCCGATCCCGCGGTCGATCAGGGCGAGCTCGGCCGCTTCCATCATCGGGCCCGGCCCGCAGATGAACCAGTCGCAGACAATCTCGGGGGAGCCAACGAGATGCTCGATCGCATCGTCGACGCGCGCCCGGTCGAGCATTCCGTTGAACAGATCGATGTCGCCCTGTTCGGCGTCGAGGAAATGATAGAGCTCGAGCCGGTCGATGTAGCGGTCCTTCAGGCGCGCGAGATCTTCCAGGAAAATGATCGAGGAGGAATCGCGATTGCCGTAGAGCAAGGTGAAGCGGCTCTCCGGCTCCGACTTGAGCAAGGTTCGAAGCAGCGACATGACGGGTGTGATCCCGGATCCGCCGGCGATGCCGACGACATGGCGCTTCGCGTCCGCATCGAACTCGGTCGTGAAGCTTCCGTGCGGCGGCATGACGTCGAGCGTGTCGCCGGCCTTAAGCGTGTCCCCGACCCAGTTGGAGAAGAGGCCGCCGCCGATCCTTTTGACGGTGACCATGCAGTCGCCCTCTTCGGGCGCAGTGCAGAGCGAGTAGTTGCGACGAACTTCTTCGCCGTCGATCTCGGCTTTCAGGGTGAGATGCTGACCCGCCCTGAACGCGAAAGTGTCGCGAAGCTCGTCAGGAATCTCGAAGCGGATCGAGTTGGCCTCGGCGGTCTCGGGCACGATCCCGGCCACGCGCAAAGGATAAAAGTGGGCGCTCACGGTCGCGGGCTTACTTCACCACTTCGCGTCGGGGTAGGTACGCTGGAGATACTGCATCGGCGCAAGAATGTGGCCGAGATGCTCGGTGTGATGGCCACTGCGGCCGCCGAGGATCGGTCGTTGGTCGGCCGGAGCTTCCAGCTTCGCTTCGGAAAGCACCGCTGAGATCGCCGAGCGATATTCCTCCTCGAACTGGCGGGGGTCAGCCGCAATGCCGCTGTCCATCAGGCTTTGGAGTGATTCATCCACGTCGAAAAGCTCGGGGATGAAGCGCCAGCACCAGTCGAGGCCATCGGCCATTCGCCGCGCGCTCTCGTCGGTTCCATCTCCGAGCCGTATCGCCCATTCCGACGCCAGTTCGCGGTGATAGGCGACTTCCTTGACCGCCTTCGAGGCGAACTCAACCAGGAAGCGATCCTCCGAGCTCTCGAGGCGCTGCAACAGCATGTGCTGCCAGGTGGAGAAAAGCAGCTGGCGGGCGGTCGTCTGCGCGAAATCGCCGTTGGGTTGCTCGACCAACAGGCAATTCCTGAAGTCCAGGACATCGCGGTGAAACGCCAGCTTGTCCGCATCGCCGGCCTCGCCAAGCAGCAAAGTTGCCTGGCCCACGAGGTCGAGTGCGACATTGGCAAGGCTGAGATCGACTTCGAGCGCCGGCGCATGACCGCACCATTCGGAGAGCCGCTGGCCGAGGATCAGCGAATCGTCACCGAGGCGGAGGAGATAGTCGGTGCGCGCCGCGTCGGGCGCCGTCATATGTGCTTCACCTCGTCGGGGATGTCGTAGAAGGTCGGGTGGCGATAGATCTTGTTCTCGGCCGGTTCGAACAGCTCGCCCGCCTGGTCAGGGTCGGACGCGTTGATTTCCTTCGACTCCACCACCCACAGGCTCACGCCTTCCATCCGCCGCGTGTAGGTGTCGCGCGCATGGGCGAGCGCGAGCTGCGCGTCAGGAGCATGAACGCTGCCAACGTGGCGATGCGAAAGACCGCCCTTGGTGCGGACGAAAACTTCCCAGAGCGGCCAGTCGCCACTCACGCCGCCTTCCTCGCGCGGCGCTTCGCTTGGTGCGCGTCGGCGGCTTCGCGGACCCAGGCGCCGTCGTCCCAGGCCTTGCGCCGTGCGTGCATCCGCTCCTTCGCGGCCGGGCCTTCGCCGCGGACGACCGCGTAGAATTCCTCCCAGTCGATCTCACCGAAGTCGTAGCCGCCCTTGTCCTCGTTCCACTTGAGGTCGGGATCGGGAACGCTGAGCCCGAGGAAATCCGCCTGCGGGACCGTGACATCGACGAATTTCTGCCGAAGGTCGTCATTGGTGTCGCGCTTGATCCGCCAGCGCATCGACTGGGCGGTGTTCGGCGAATTCTCGTCCGGAGGCCCGAACATCATCAGGCTCGGCCACCACCAGCGATTCAGCGCGTCCTGGGCCATGCGCTTCTGCTCCGGCGTGCCGTTCGCCATCGCGATCATGATCTCGTAGCCCTGGCGCTGGTGGAAGCTCTCTTCCTTGCAGATCCGCACCATTGCGCGGGCGTAAGGCCCGTAACTCGTTCTCTGAAGCGGCACCTGGTTCATGATCGCGGCGCCGTCGACCAGCCAGCCGATCGCTCCGATGTCGGCCCAGGTCAAAGTCGGATAGTTGAAGATGGTGCTGTACTTGGCTTTCCCCGAGTGAAGCGCCTCGACCATCTCCTCGCGGCTCGTGCCCAGAGTCTCGGCGGCGCAATACAGGTACAGGCCGTGCCCGCCCTCATCCTGCACCTTGGCGAGCAGGATCGCCTTGCGCCGCAGCGACGGAGCGCGCGTGATCCAGTTCCCCTCGGGAAGCATTCCGACAATCTCTGAATGCGCGTGCTGCGAGATCTGGCGTACCAGCGTCCGCCGATACGCCTCCGGCATCCAGTCCTTGGGCTCGATAAATTCGTCGGCGGCGACGCGCGCCTCGAACGCCTCGACCAGCTTCGGGTCGTCCAGGCTCTCGATCTTCGCGGTCTTCTGAAGCTCGGTCGTGTACATGGTTTAGATGTAGCGATTGCCGGTTGAACGTTCAAACGGCGCTGACGCTCATCTCCAGCGGGCGATGGCGTGCGCTACGTGGACGCTGATGTCCTTGACCGCGATAATCTCGCCTTCTGTCGGGGCGCGGGCGGTCGAATGGTAGATGGCGAACGTTCCGACGATCTCGTCGTCGCTGGCGCGTATCGGAGTCGACCAGCAAGACCGCAGCTCGTGCGAAAGCGCCAATTCGCGAAAGTCGGTCCACAGCGGGTCGGTGCCGATGTCCGTGACGAATATCGAATGGCCCGCATAGGCGGCGGTCCCGCACGAGCCGACGGACGGGCCGATCTCAATCCCGTCGATCGCCTCGCAATAGGCCTTTGGAAGGCTGGGCGCGGCGCCATGCCGCAGGTGCTTGCCGTCGCGGTCGAGCAGCAGGATCGACGTGCGGATATCGCTGTCCGCCGCGTCCTCGATCTCGCGCAGGTAGCGGTCGAGCGCGCTTTCCAGGCTGAGCGATGGACAGGTCTCGGTGGCAACCTGCTCGTCGAGTTCGTCGAGAGACGTTGCGAGCTTGCTGGTAAAAGCCATTGATCAGGGCCCTAGACGTTACAGGACCGCATTGCCAGCAGCACGCGTAGGCAGGGCTAGAGGACCTTCCCGCCGATGGTTCGGGAATAGCCGGTGAACTCGGCGACTGGGCGACCGTCGGCAGTTTTCACGGAAACCCGAGTCACTCCGCCCCGTCCTGCGGTCGCCACCTCCTCGCCCTCGGCAATCAGGGTTTCGCCCGCATCGGCGCTTCCCAGGAATACGATCGACGCCTGCGCGGCGACGGTGCGCTCGTTCCTGCCGTTGCAGACATAAGCAAAGGCCGTATCGGCCAGCGCGAAAACCATCCCGCCATGCGCGGTCCGGTGCCCGTTCAGCATGTCGTCGCGAAGCGTCATCGACAGGCGGCAATAGCCGGCGCGCGCTTCCTCGATCTTTATGTCCCATGCGGGGCCGGTGCCCTCGTCGGCCAGCATCCGGTGAGCGACCTTAGCCGCCACTTCATCTGCGTTCATTTTCCCGCCCTACCGTCATGCTGAACTTGTTTCAGCATCCATTTTCTTCGTAGGGCGAAGCCGGTCCCCGAAATGGATCCTGAAATGAATTCAGGATGACGGGAGAAGAGAATTGCCGACCTACGAAACGATCATCTTCGAACAATCCGACGGCATCGCGCGGATCACGCTGAACCGTCCGGACCGCCTCAACAGCTTCACGGTGCAGATGCACCAAGAGCTGCGCTCCGCACTTGCCGAAGCCGGCGAGGCGCGCGTGGTAGTTCTCACAGGCGCCGGACGAGGCTTTTGCGCCGGGCAGGATTTGAACGACCGTGCGGTGACGGCCGGCGAGCGCCCGGTCGACCTCGGGGTCACCGTCGAGACCGGATGGAACCCGCTGATCCAGATGCTCGTGTCGATGCCGCAGCCGATCATCGCCCGGGTCAATGGAGTCGCGGCTGGCGCGGGCGCGAATATCGCACTCGCCTGCGATATCGTCATCGCCGCGCGCTCGGCGAGGTTCATCCAAAGCTTTTCGGCAATCGGCCTGATCCCGGACAGCGGCGGGTCGTGGGTCCTGCCGCGCCTCGTCGGCCAGGCTCGCGCGATGGGACTCGCTCTGACCGGTGAGCCTCTCTCCGCGGAAAAGGCTGAGGAATGGGGCCTGGTCTGGAAATGCGTCGACGATGGCGCCCTCGATACCGAGGTCGATTCAGTGGCCCGGAAGCTGGCGTCACTGCCGCCGCTCGGCCAGGCCGCGATCAAGTCGATCATCCGCTCGACCTGGGACCGCAGCCTCGACGAAGAGCTTCACCTCCAGCGCGACGAGATGCGCCGGCTGGGCTTTTCTGAGGATTATCAGGAGGGAGTCGCCGCTTTCCTCGAGAAGCGAGCGCCCAATTTCTCCGGCCGCTGATCATTCAGCGACGAGCGACGCGAATTTCGCAAGATCGATATTGCCTCCGGAAACGACGCAGACGATCGGCCCGTCGCCCGCCTGACCGGTTAGGGCCGCGGCAAGAGCCAGCGCGCCTGCGCCTTCCGAGATCACCCGCGCTTTTTCCGCCATCAGCCGCATCGCATCGCGGACCTCGTCGAGCGAGACTGTGACCGCTCCGTCAACGACCGGTTCCATCCGGTCCCACATACGCTGCGTGACGCTCTGCCCGCCGGCCCCGTCGACGAAGCTTGCCTGCCAATCGGGGAATTCGCTCGGGCCGCCCTGAGCCAACGAAAAGGCGTAGGGCGACGCCGTTTCGGGCTCGCTTCCGATCACCCGCACATCGGCCTTCAGCGCCTTCACAGCGCTCCCGACGCCCGTGATCAGCCCGCCGCCCCCGATCGCGGCGATGACCGTCTTCACGTCGGGGGCATCCTCGACGATCTCCAGGCCCATCGTGCCGTGGCCGGCGATGAAGTCGTGATTGTCGAACGGATGGACGAAGGTGCCGTCCAGGCCATCGAAGGCGTGGGCTTCCGCCGCCTTCCACGCCTCGGTGTAGGAGACGGGAATGATCGTCGCGCCCAAAGCGCGCATCCGGTCGAGCTTTGTCTGGGGAGCCGTTTCGATCGCGACGACGGAACAGGGAATGCCCGCTGCCCGGGCGGCATAAGCGACGCCCTGCCCTGCGTTTCCGGCGCTGATGGTCCAGACTCCGCGCGCCCGCTCGTCGTCAGACAGCTTCCCGACGGCATTGGAAGCGCCGCGAATCTTGTAGGCGTTGGTCGGCTGCAGGTTCTCGAGCTTGAGCCGGATGTCGGGGGCGCCTTGGCCGAGGTCGAGCTTCACCAGCGGAGTCCTCAGAACCGTCCCCGCAATCCGCTCGCGCGCCGCCTCGATATCGGCCAGTTCGATTGGCCTCACCGGATCGATCATCCTCACCCTCTCCTGCTTGGCCCCGGTTTCTTCTAGAGGGAGGGAATGAAGACTCAACAATTGCTCAATTACGAGCGCGACCGGTGGGTCGCCGGCCAGGACGGACTCACCGAGCTTCCCAGCGCGATCGACGGTTCGTCCGTCGCCATCGCGGGCTCAGGCGGCCTCGATTTCGGGGCGATGCTCCGCCACGCACGCGAAGTCGGTGGCCCGGCGCTCCGCAAGCTCACCTTCCATGAGCGCGCTCGGATGCTGAAGGGCCTCGGCCTCGCGATCATGGCGCGCAAGGAAGCGCTGTACGAGCTCAATTACCAGACCGGCGCGACGCGCAAGGACGGCTGGATCGACATCGAGGGCGGCGCCGGGACGCTTTTCTCTTTTTCGTCCAAGGGCCGCCGCGAGCTTCCGGACGCGCATGTGTTGCTGGACGGAGCGCTCGAGCCGCTGTCGAAGGGCGGCACCTTCGTGGGCCAGCACATCTACACCTCGCTGCAGGGCGCGGCGGTGCATATCAACGCCTTCAACTTCCCGGTCTGGGGAATGCTCGAGAAGCTTGCGCCGACCCTGCTTGCGGGCGTCCCCGCGATCGTGAAGCCGGCGTCGGCGACCTCCTACCTGACGGAAGCCGCATTCCGAGTGATGATCGAAAGCGGGCTTTTGCCGAGCGGCGCGGTCCAGTTGATCGTCGGCGGAGTCGGCGACCTCTTCGACCATCTGCAAGGCCAGGACGTCGTCAGCTTCACCGGCTCCGCCTCGACAGCCTACAAGCTTCGCACGCACCCGACGGTGCAGCGCGAGAGCGTCAAGTTCATCGCGGAGCAGGACAGCCTCAACGCCTCGGTCCTGGGACCCGACGCTGCGCCGGGGACGCCCGAGTTCGACCTCTTTGTCCGCGAGGTGGCGATCGAGATGACGGTGAAGGCGGGGCAGAAGTGCACCGCGATCCGCCGCGCTATGGCTCCAGCCGCGCATATCGACGCGGTCGAGGACGCGCTTCGCCAACGGCTTGCGCAGACGAAAGTCGGGGACCCGCGCGCGCAGGATACGCGGATGGGAGCGCTGGTCAGCGCCAGCCAGTGCAAGGACGTGCGCGAAAAGATCGCGGAGCTGGAAGCTGCGGGCGCTCGGATCGTCGCCGGCAATCCGGATGCCGAACCGCCGGTCAAAGGCGGTTCATTCCTCCAGCCGATCCTGCTTCGAAGCGACGATCCGTGGAAGACCGAGGCAGTTCACGACGTCGAACCGTTCGGTCCGGTCTCGACGATCATGCCCTACAAGGACCTGGGCGACGCAATCGCGCTCGCCAATCGCGGCAAGGGCAGCCTCGCGCTATCGCTGTTCACCCACTCGCCCGACTCGGCGCGCGACTTCATCCGCGGCGCCGCCTCCTTTCACGGCCGGATGCTGGTGATCGACCGCGACAATGCGAAAGAATCGACGGGCCACGGCTCGCCGCTCCCGGTGCTCGTCCACGGTGGCCCCGGCCGCGCCGGCGGAAGCGAGGAGATGGGCGGCGTGCGCGGCGTCAAGCATTACATGCAACGGACCGCGCTGCAGTCCTCGCCAGCGATGATCGCCGCGATCACCGGCCAATATGTCGCCGGCGGCCCCAAGCACATCATCGACGTCCACCCGTTCCGGCGACGCATGAGCGAGCTCGCCATCGGCGACACCTGGGTGACTGGAAGCCGGACGGTGACTCTCGAGGACATCGAGCATTTCGCGAACTTCACCGGCGACAAATTCTACGCGCACATGGACGAGGAAGCGGCGAAGGCCTCGCCGATCTTCGAGGGCCGCGTCGCCCACGGCTATCTGATCCTCAGTTTCGCGGCGGGCCTGTTCGTCGATCCGGACCCCGGGCCGGTCCTCGCCAATACCGGTCTGGAGAACCTGCGCTTCCTGTCGCCGCTTTATCCCGGCGATTCGATGCGCGTGGAGCTGACAGTGAAATCGAAATCGCTGAAGAGCGAGGAGACGGGCGTCGTCCGCTGGGCGGTCGAAATCTTCAACCAGAAGGATGAGCTGGTCGCGACCTACGACCTTTTGACGGAGAATCTGCCGTAGCGCCGGAACGGCTGTCTCCCGGAGTTCGTTCTTGCGCCGAGTTTCCAGGAGGAGAGCGACGATGAAAGTCAGCGAAGTCATGACGCGCGACGTGCGCACGGTTCGCCCCGACGATACCGCCAAGGACGCGGCGAGCTTCATGCTCAGCGAGGACACGGGTTCGATGCCGGTGAGCGACGGCGACCGGCTGATCGGAATGATCACCGATCGCGACATCGCCGTTCGCGGGGTTGCGAAAGGCATGGGTCCCGACACGCCGGTCAGCGAGCTGATGACGAACGAGATCGTCTGCGCCCGCGAAGACGACGAGATCGAGGACGTCGCGTCACGGATGAGCAGCGCGCAGGTCCGCCGGATGCCGATCGTCGACGCGAGCGAGCGCTTGTGCGGGATCGTCAGCCTCGGCGACCTCAGCCGCGAAGCCGACAGGCAGTCGGCCGACCAGGCGCTGCAGGGCGTCAGCGCTCCCGGCGACCAGCATCGCCAGGGATGAATATCCTCCCCTCGATATCGAGGGGAGGGCGACTGTCGAACGTAGCTTTAGCGAAGTGGACGGTGGAGGGCCCCTCCGTCGCGCTTCGCGCGCCACCTCCCCTGCAAACTCAGGGGAGGAGATTTTAGCGTTTACCCAATTCGTTGATCGCCTTGTCGATCAGCGCCGAATCCGCCTTCGCGTCGACCTGCTCCACAATAAGCAGCGCGGCAGCACGCGTGGCGGCGTCGGCGGCAGCGGCACGAAGCTTCTGAACCGCGGCGCGCTCCTCCGCGGCGATCTTTTCCTCGGCCATCTTCCCGCGCCGCACGACCAAAGCGTCGGCGTCCTTGCGGGCCTTCTCGAGCAGCATGTTTGCTTCGTGGCGGGCGCGCTCGACCATTGCCGCCGCTTCACCCTCGGCAGCTGCGGCCTTGGCGGCATATTCGGCCTTTAGCGCCTCGGCTTCCTTGCGGAGATTCTCGGCCTCGGAAAGCTGTTCGCGGATCCCGGCGATTTTCTTGTCGAGGGCCTTGCCGACCGCGCCCGGGACCTTCTGCCAGATCAGGATCAGGAAAACAGCGATGACCGCAAGGGCCACCCAGCCGCCCGGATTCAGGAAGAAGGCCGTCGGCTCGGCGTGCTCGCCGGCAGGCGCGTGCCCAACGGTCTCGGTGGTCGCCTGATCAGCCATTGAGCACTGCCTTCACGGCACGGGTCGCTTCATTGGCCGTAACCGTTGCGCTGGTCAGCTTCACGATAATCTCACGCGTCGCTTCGACCGCGACCGCCTCGATCTGCGATTGAGACGAGCGCGCGGCTTCGCGGATCTTCGCTTCGGCCTTTTCCAGCTTTTCGTCGATCTTCTTCGAAGCGGCAGAGACCTTCTTTTCTGCTTCGCGAGCGCCGGCCTGCTTTGCGTCGTTGGCGAGCTTCATCGCCTCGGTGCGGCTGGCGTCCATCCGCTCGCGATAGGCAGCTTCCGTCTTCTCGGCCTCGTCGCGAGCCATCTGGACCTGCTCGAGATCCGAGGCAATTTTCTTCTCACGCGCGTCGACCGTGGCCTGGATCTTTGGAACCATCCCGCGGGCGATGACGAAGAAGATGAAGCCGAGCGCTATCGTCAGCCAAAGGAACTGCGACAGGTAGACCTCGGACAGCTGCGAGAGTTGTGGCATCGACGGTTTCCCAGCCTGCTCCTTGCCGCCTTACGAGGCGAAGAGGATGAGCATGGCGACGACGAACGCCATCAGGCCGAGGAGCTCGGCCGCGGCGAAGCCGATGTAGAGGCGGCCCTGCTGGCCGTCCGATGCCGCCGGATTGCGGATTGCGCTCTGGAGGAACGACCCGAAGACGAAACCGACGCCGAGCGACGCGGCGCCAACGCCAATCGCCGCGAGACCGGCGCCGATGAGCTTTGCAGAAGCGATATCCATGTTGAACTCCTTTGAAAATCCGTTGGTTAGTGAAGATGGACGGCTTCGCCGATGTACAGCGAGGTGAGGATCGCGAAGACGTAAGCCTGGATCGCCGCGACGAGCAGCTCGATCATGCTCACGAACATGATGAACAGGAAACAAAGGATCGAGATGCCGATCCCGCCGGCGCTTTGGCTGTTCAATGCCTGGACGACGAAATTTCCGAACACGTCGAGCAGAACGTGCCCGGCGAACATCGCGATGAACGGCCGCAGGCCGAGGCTGAACGGGCGCACGAGGAAGCTCATGAATTCGATCGGAGCAATGAAGAACTTGAAGATCAGCGGCGCGTCCTTGGGGACGAACAGCGAAAAGAAATGAAGCCCGTGCTTCCAGAAACCGACGCCGAGGACGATTGCGAAAGTGATGATCGACATGACGCCGGTGAAGGTGAACTGGCTCGTGATCGTGAACGGATGGGCCGAAGGAATCACTCCGAAGGGCATGTTGCCCATCAGGTTCGCGAACAGCAGGAACACGAAGGCTGTGAACACCCAGGGCACGTACTTCTTGCCTTCGGGCCCCATGCTGACACCGACCATGTCGTCGATGAAGGAGATCAGGCCTTCGACGGCGACCTGCCACCGGCCGGGGATCAGCTCGCGCTTCATCCCGCCGTACATGAAGAACCAGATCGCGCCGAGGACGATCAGCGTCCACAGCGCGCTGTTGGTGAAGACGAACGGATTGCCGCCGGCGAAATTGCCCGCGATCGGCTGGATCACGAACTGGTGCATCGGGTCGATCTTGGCCTCGGCCGCCACTCTTCGTTCCTAGTCTCGTCCGTCCCGAGCCTGTCTCGTGGACCTGTTTGAAATCCGGATGACATTCCAGATGCCAACCGCGAACCCGAGGAAGATCATCACCAGCATCAGCCACGGTTTCGTGTCGAACCACCGGTCCAGCAGCCACCCGACGATCCCGCCCCCAAGCGGGCAGCCGACGAGTTGGCTCAGGACCAGCTGGCCGGCCTGATAATTGGCATCAGGCTGCCTTCTCTGGCTCCTTTTGGCCTCCGCCTGCTGCAAGTGCTCGAGCCGCTCTTCGAGCGAACCGAGCCGTGCGTCTTGCGGAAGCTTCGGGGCCTCTTCGGGTTCGTCTTCAGCCATGTGTCTCCCTGCGCGCCGCCCCTGCTGAATTCCATGGGGACAGGCTCAGGGACGATGAACATGGCGGTGTTCGAGCCCGCCAAGGCGCGGACCCTTTATGAACGGGGGGAGGGATAGTCAACCACGGGGAACGTCCCTAGTTGGCGCGGTTTTTTTACCGAGAGCGGCGGATTGCTCAGCGAGCGCAGTAGCTCGGAACCGGCGCCGGCTGGCCCGCGGCCCGCCTGTGCCAGGCGCCGTCGTTGAGCATGTAGGATTCCCCGACTTTCAGTTGCCCGAGAAGCTGGCACCCCGCCGCGATCCCCACCTCCTGGACGGTCGCGTTCCGGCGCGTCGCCAGCGCGCTATAGAGGCTGCGGCGCTTGATATTGATCGCGCCGGCCTCGCGCCGCACCTTCTCGCCCGCCGCCGCGGAATAGCCGAGATAGCCGTCGAAGCGCTCGCCAAGGACACCGGCCGCGCGCGCTGCGGCAAGCTCGGGACTCACTTGCGCCGCGGCGGAGGACGCAAGCAGGAGCCAGGCGCCAGCCGCTATCCCGGCCGCGAGTGCCTTCACCGAGAGCCTCCAGGCGGCGTCTGCGGGAAGGCTTCGGGGTTCTGCTTGATCAGCTGCTGGACGTCCTGCTGGAGCCGGACCAGCACCTCCTGCCGGATATCGACGTTGAGGTTGATCTCGATCGGCTTGTCCGGCGCCTTGACGGTGATGCAGCTTGCCAGCGGGACCGCCATCGCCGCCGAGGCCGCGATCCGAAGCGCAGGTTTCAATCTCACCTTGGTCATGGTCACTTCTCGCTTTCAGGTGGGGGTTTGGTGGAAACGTCGACCTGGTCGATGGGAGTCGTCCGTGTCTGCTCTTCTTCCTTTCCGAGGATGCGGGTCTCGGTGGCGATCCCGGGCGCGTCGAGCGGGAACGGCATGACCGGCGAAATGACGCCCGTCGGGTCCTTGAAGCCCTTGGCCATCTGGATGAGCGCCCGGAACGGCCCGCTGATGTTGAGGTTGACCTGCATGGGCACCTTGCGGAACGCGCCGCGAACCAGCCCGCCAAGGAAGCCGCCCCCGTCGCCGAGCGCGATCTGGCGTATCGTGAAGCGCGTCGCGAACTCGCCGGCCAAATCGCCGTCAAGGCGGACCGTCATCGATTCATACTTGAGGTCGCTGAGCAGGTCGAAGGCGAGGCCGGCTACGAGTCCCACGTCGGGCTTGGTGCCGGTGTAGGCGAACTCGCCGCCTGGAGGACGGGAATCGAGCCGACCGCCGACGATCCGGCCGCCGTTCTCGTCGAAGATCATCGGAAGGACGCCGTCGAACGTCCCGGTAATCCGAAGTCCGGCGAAACCGAGGCTGTCGATGAACTGCTTGGCGTCGAATCCCTGGAGCTCGAACGTCAGGCGCTTGGGCGCGTCGCTTCCGAAGTTGAGGATGGTTTCGCGCAGGACGAGGCGGCCGCCCATGAACGGCCACTCGCCGCGCTCGACCTTCACAAGCTGGTTGGGCAGCAACTGGTAGCGGATCACGCCATTGTCGACGACGATACCGGCGTTGATCGACTCCACCGTCGCGATCTGCCCGGGAGCGGTCTCCACCCCGAGCAGGTCTGTGAAGTGCAGGCTCGTGGTCAGGCCGGTGACCGGGCCGAAGGGCGCGGCCAGGTCCATGTCCTGGGTCGAGAAATCGCCGGTCGACGTAATCTCGCCCGACGAAGACCAGTCGATCCTGCCATGACCTTTTACCGTCCCCTGGACGAGCGCGACGACGCCTTCGGTGAGACGGGTCAGCTCCTCGGGCTGGAGGGCAGGCCCGAAGGTCAGTCCCGGCACGTCGAGATCGGCATGACCGGCGCCAGTGGCCAGAACGTGCTCGATATCGACGTTCGTCACGAGCGTTCCGCTATCCGGATGATGCAGCGAGCCCGTCGTCGTGATCTTGTCGCCGGAGAAGACGAAGTGAACGTCGTCGCTTTTCAGCGGGTAGAATCGCGGCGGATCGGTGCGGTCGCTGACGAACAGTCCTCCGTCCATCACCAGGCGGTTGTCCGCGAACCGCCACTTGCCGTTGATTTCGGTCATCTTGAGCGGCACGTCGGCAATCAGCGCGTCGGCGTTCGACAGGGTGCCGGTCGCGCCGCCGCTGGTGAAGCTTCCGCGAAGGCTCTTCGCGTTCAGAGCGATCGGGGCGTCGTTGCGGCCCAGCTTCAGCGCGACATTGCTCCCATTGAAGCCTTGCCGGTTCAGGAGAATGGTCGCCGCATTGAGCCGCATCGGCGCCTTGCCGAGCCGGCCCGATAATAGCGGGTTCGAGATTCGCCCGCCCACGCTAAGATCGCCGCCGGCCGTCCTGGCGATGATCGCCGAGCCGGTCGGGCAGACCGGAAGCCGCGCGCGGTCGAGCTGCAGCTGCTGCACTTTCAGATAGTCCCAGCTCACGACCATGCAGCGTTGGCCGACCAGGATTCCGCCGTTCGCGCCGACGGTCCCGCTGATCGGAAGGTTGAAGTTCCGCACTTGCCCGCCGGGGAAATTGCCGGTGAGGTTCGCCACCGTTGCAAAGCGCGTGGCGCCGTTCGGCTGCGCGTCGAAGCGAAGAGTCGACAGCGAGAGGCGCGACCCGCCGACGACATAGGGCTGGAAGTTGCCCACGCCGCTCATCGCGCCGTTTGCTTCCTGATGGAGCGTGATCGACCCGGTCGGAAGGCCGCCGCCCGCCATCGCCAGGGTGCCGTCGAAGCGAAGTCCGCCGGTCGGCCAGTAATAGCTGATGCCCTTGCCGCCGGAGATATGGGCACGCCCACCGGTTGCGGTGACGACCGTCGCATCGGTCACCCGCGCACCCCCGTAACCGGGGAAGTTGACGAGCCGGATCCCGCCATCGACGTCGAATGACTGGGCGCTCTTTCGCATCGCATTGCCCATTGCCGCGGCGATGGGCCCGATCGGGGTCGATTTCGTGGCTTCCAGCGCGCCGGTGAGGCCGGAGATCATCGACGGGTCCAGGCTCGCTCCATTGGCCGCGTACCGGCCGACCATGATCAGGCTGCCGGCGGTGGTCTTGAGCCGGTACTTGCCCTGTACGCGGGTCCGCTCCGCGGTGATCTTGCCGAGCCTCGACCTCTGCGCGGCAAGGTCGACAACGCCTTTCGCGTCCGTCGGGTCGCCAATCAGGGTGATGCGCCCGTTCAGCGCCGCGAGCCCGTTGTCGCCCGCGGTCAGCACCTGCGACATGATCCGAGCGTTCGCGTCGTAATTGTCGAACGCCTCGCCGAAGCGAGCGTCGAGGTCGAGTCGGGGTTGGACGATCGAGAATCGGCTCGCCGGGCAGGCGAAATGATCGGCCGTCAGCGGCCCGACGACGTGCGGATGGCGCGCCTTGACTTCGATCGCGGCCGCACCGCGGACATTGGTCACCGCGCACCGGCCGGTGATCAGTTGCGGGCTGGACGAGACGAAGCGGCCCTTGAAGCCGCCGCTCAAATTGCCGTTGCCCTGCACCGCGAAACCGAGCGGCCCCCAGGGCGTCGCAAGTGCGATGCTGCTGTCGGCAATGTCGAGCGAGACGTCGGGTAGGCTGAACGGCTCGCCGGTTGGCGGCGGAAGCAATTTGTCGATCTCGCCCCAGCTGACCCGGCCGCTCGGCAGCACTCCCCCACGAAGGCGGACTCCGCGGGCGACGATCCGGTAGACGTCGACGCTGCCGTTCCACTTCAGCCGCATCTGGATCAGCACCCGCTTCGCAATTACGTCCGGATGCCTGGGATCGCCGATGGTGAGGTTGCTGATTTGCTGGGTCCGAAGTCCCACGCGGTCCAGCGTGAAGTTCCCCTTGACGCCGCGGCTTTCGAGCTCGTGGCTGATGAGGCCCCGGGCGATCGGCCGCCGCTCGATCCAGACGATCGTTAGCGCGACGACGAGCAGAACAACGGCGCCGACCGCAACCCAGGTCAGGAGCTGGCGAAAACGCGAACCGCGGATCACGACAATGTCCGGGTCCGATCCCCCTCGTTCGACCTGCTCGTCAGCCATTGGAGGGTTCAACCCGCGCGTCCAGTCGCCGTTCCGTCACCGGTACGACCGCTAGGCGATGCTTTCCACGATGCGCAATCTCCGGCTATGCTTTGCTCGCTCGGGCTGGTCGATGGTGGGGAAGCCATGCACGGGCGAGTTGCGGACATGGGAAACAGCGGCAGCGGGCATCGGGCGCGCCTGCGCAAGCGGCTGTTCGAGGGCGGCGGCAAGGCGCTGCTCGACCATGAGCTGGTCGAATATCTCCTCGCCCTCGCCATTCCCCGCCGCGACACCAAGGAGCAGGCGAAAGAGCTGATCGCGAGATACGGCGGGGTCGGCCCGCTACTCTCGGCAAGCGCCGACGCCTTGAAGCGCGAGGGCCTGAGCGAGACGGTCATCGGAGCTCTCAAGATCGCCGAGGCCACCGCGCTCCGCCTCCTCGAAACGCGAACCGAAGGCACGCCCATCCTCTCGAGCTGGGACGCGCTGTGCGATTACCTACACGCGGCGATGGCCCATTCGCGGACCGAGCAGGTGCGGGTCCTCTTCCTCAACGCGAAGAACATGCTGATCGCGAACGAGGCGATGTGGAACGGCTCGGTCGACGAAGCCGCCGTCCACGTCCGTGAGATCATCGCCCGCGCAATCGCGCTCGGCGCAACCGCGCTCATCATCGTCCACAACCACCCGAGCGGTGACCCGACGCC
>Ga0207706_10001969_pt1 | contig 20134 bp, 20 predicted proteins | sample KBSC53metaG_FD_184318 | JGI IMG/M metagenome (GOLD analysis project Ga0207706, IMG submission 184318) | Corn rhizosphere microbial communities from Kellogg Biological Station, Michigan, USA - KBS C5-3 metaG (SPAdes) (version 2) | ecosystem: Host-associated > Plants > Roots > Rhizosphere > Soil ... | reverse complement strand
CCCGCGGGTACGAACAACCCCCCACATTGGAGGGCCCGCGGGGCAACAAGGCTCCAGGTAGCTCACCGCCGCCCGCTCCGGCAGCAGCGACAACGACCTCCACTCTAGGTGGCCAAACTGCAGCAGCGATGGCCTCAGGGCGGACGCCGCTGCAACAATGCCCTCGCCCACGTCCCCACTCGAGGGGCGAGGACAAGCTATCAAAGCCAAAGAGCCGGAGGCCCGAAGCGCGGATGGTGGCGGTGATCCCGTCGGCGACGAGGACTTCTCGAGCCGCCTCCGCCTCGGCACCGACGGCGGGGGCCATCATCCCTCCGGCAGATCCCCACTGGCCGGACTCGGAATCGACGCAGGTGGCCCTTATCGCCATGAAACAGTCGCTCTTTGGAAATCCTGTATTCGTATGAACAAAGTTACCCGACGATATGTTCTGGCCGAAACTCAATTTCGAAACATAAAGAACGTAACCATAAGACCCGCGGAAAGAAGCCGAAACGATTCCCTTTATATTAAAGATGGCCTCCTTACATAGAGTTCTGTGCGCAAAGAGCAAGGAATCACCGGGCTGATCAAGGGAAAACGCCTTGTGCTTGTCCCTATTCGATGGGAATGGTTCGTTTAGGAGGCCTGAATAATGAATGGCGGCTTCTGCGGAGTTACTGCCCACGAGTGCCGTAGCGGCCCCCGCCACGGCGTAAGCGACCCAGCGTGTCTTCGCGATGGATGCGGGTTTGAAGCGGGGTTTGTTACTTTTCATAAAACAAGATCATTACCTCAAGTTGTGCGAGCGAACGCCGTCGTTCGCGGTTTTCCCGTGCGGGAAGAGAGTAAGGTGGCTTGGTTGGAGTCGCCTGACGGACTTGACGCGACCGCCAGAATTTCAAATTCGCTAACAGATGTCAAGCCAAAGATTGGCCGGCGAAACCGAGCTTTACGCGGAAATGAGACGCGAACGCCAGATGCCAAAACCAAAACGTCCGGACAGCTATCAACGCAGAGCTTCCCGCGTTCGCTCAAGAGCAGGGTATTCAAGTTGGCGATCGCGATGGCTCGATCGCTAGGCCGCGACGCTCGTGCGCTCCCCAGAAGACTACAGCAACTGATACGGATCGACGTCGACGGTGACGGTGACGTCCTCAGGAAATGGCAGTTTATCGAGTGTTTCGCGGACGAGCCGGCTCAGGCGCATAATGGCTTCGCCGCGAATCAGGATGTGAAAACGGAATTGACCTTGTAATTTTTCCAGCGGCGCGGGCGTTGCGTCGCCCAAGATGAATTCTTCCGGCAGCGCTTCTTTCAATCGGCGCTTTAATGTTTCCGCGGAAAGTTTGGCGCGACCTTCGTGCACTGAGCGCACCGTGATCAAAATCGCGTGCTTGAACGGCGGGAAATCGCAACGCTCACGAAACTCGAGTTCCTGTTGGAAATATCCGGCGAAATCGTGGTGCCGCGCAAACTGAATGGATGGGGAAAAGGGAGTGTAAGTCTGCACAAACACTTCGCCGGGCGTTTCGCCCCGTCCGGCTCGTCCGGCGACCTGCGTAAGAAGCTGAAAAGTTCGTTCGCCCGCGCGAAAATCCGGCAAATGCAGGGCGAGATCGGCGTTGATGATTCCGACGAGCGTCACATTGGGGAAGTGCAGACCCTTGGCGATCATCTGGGTTCCGACCAGGATGTCGATCTTACCTGTTCGGAAATTTCTCAAGGTTTCACGATATGCTTCCTTGCGCGTCATGGAGTCCGCGTCCATCCGGCGGACGGTCGCCTTCGGAAAAATGTGCGCGACGGTTGACTCGACTTTCTCCGTGCCGAATCCGGCGTAAATCAGCGCATCCTTGCCGCAGGCCGGACACTTCTTTGGCACGGCGGCGGTATGTCCGCACAAATGACAACCCAACCGTCCCGCAACTGCCGGATGCCGATGGAACGTGAGCGCGACGCTACAATTCGGGCAGTTGCGCGCTTCGCCGCAATTGCTGCACAGCAGCGACGTGGAAAACCCGCGTCGATTGAGAAACAAAATTGTCTGTTCGCGCTTCTCCAGACGATCGGCGATCGCTTGCGACAACTTTTCGGACAAGATCGGGGCTGCCTTTTCTTTCCGGCGTTCCTGCCGCAGATCGACAATGCGCATCAGCGGCATCTGCTTTTCGTCCACGCGCTGGCTCAGCGTTGCAAGCCGGTATTTGCCACTCCAAGCGTTGTGATAACTTTCCAGCGAGGGCGTGGCGCTTCCAAGGACGACTACACAGTTCTCGATCTTGGCGCGGACAACCGCGATATCGCGCGCGTGATACCGGGGCGCTTCCTCCTGTTTGTAAGTTGTCTCGTGTTCTTCATCGACCACGATGAGGCCGAGGTTTTTCAGCGGCGCGAACACTGCGCTGCGGGCGCCGATTACAATGCGCGCGCGACCGGAATGAATTTTATGCCATTCATCGTGGCGTTCGCCTTCGGATAAATGGCTGTGCAAGACGGCGACCGCGTCCTGCGCTTCCGCGAAGCGGCCTTTGAAACGCTCAACCGTTTGCGGTGTAAGTGAAATTTCCGGGACCAGCACAATCGCCGTGCGCCCGCGGCCGAGTGCGGCGCGAATCGCCTGCAAATAAATTTCAGTTTTCCCGCTGCCGGTGACCCCGTGCAGCAGGATTGGGCGCGCATCTTTCGGGGAATCAAGCGCTTGAGTAATTTCGTTGAGCGCGGCCGATTGCTCGCTATTCAGAACTAAATTCGAAGTTGCGATGAACTGCTCATCGCCATGTGGATCGCGGACGACGGCTTCTTCGCGCAATTCCGCGAAGCCGCGTTTGACCAGAGCGCGCAGGGTCTGGTTATCGAGAGAGGTCTGGCGCAGAAGTTGGGCCGCGCTGACGGGTGCGTCCAATTGCGAAATTGCTTCCAGAAGTTCGGCCTGCCGCGGCGCGCGCTTTCGCAACTTCTCGATTTCGGTCTCGGCGATTTTGCCCGCTGGCTGGACAAATAGTTGCTTCTTCCACCCCACTTCAGCGCGCCGGATCACCTGGGGGAGTAAACTACGCATCACCGTTTCGATCGGGCAGCAGTAGTAGGCGCCGATCCACCGCGCCAATTCGAGCAGTGGCTCGCTCACGATGGGCGCCTCGCCCACGACTGCTTCGATCGCCCGGATACCTTTTGCTTCGCTTTGCTCCAGAAGGGCGACGACGGTAGCCAGACCAGACTTATCGCGGAATGGAACGCGCACCCGCGATCCCACGCCGACTCGCTCCGCCAATGTCTCCGGAACCAGATAATCGAGCTCCCGATGGATCGCGCGATCGATAACTACCCGAACGTAAGCAGGCTTCGTCATGCCATTGGGCTGGAATTTAATTGATCAGAGGCAATGATGCATGGATTGATCCTCATTATCGTGCTCACGCTCATGTTCGTAATCGATCTTTATCGATGAAAATAATTTCGGAAACGAGCACCAGCCTTCGCCAAGCTACGGCTTGGCAGGCGATTAGGAGCAGGAGCACGAGTTGAATGATTCGATTTCTGTTTAAACTGATTCTTTGCGTATTGCTCGCGCTAGCGGCGGGCTTTGCTTATCTGGCGGTGCGCTCGGGCGATCCGGTTTATACATTTTACGAATGGATGAGTCCGGCCCGGTTTCATCAGTACGATCACTTGATTCGTTCCGTCGCAACCGAACATCATCTCGACCCGATGCTGGTGAAGGCGGTCGTTTGGCGCGAAAGCAGGTTTGATCCAAAAAAACATGGCAACGCCGGCGAGCGTGGGCTGATGCAGGTGAGTGAAAAAGCAGCCGACGAATGGGCGCGCGAAAATAAGATCGACAACTTCCGGGTCGAGCAGCTTTTCGGTCCAAAAACGAATCTCGAAGCCGGCGCCTGGTATTTGCATCGAGCGTTCGAACGCTGGAAAGCGCAATCGGACCCGATGCCCTTTGCGCTGGCGGAATACAACGCGGGCGCCAGTCGGGCGCAGCGCTGGAGCGGTGGAGATACGGTCGCCGCAATCCCGGTGCGAAAGTTCCTCCAGAATATCGATTTTCCCGGAACGCGGAAGTATGTTGAGTCAATCATCGCGCGCTACGAGTTCTATCAGCGCCGTGGGCGAATGTGAGGCGCCGCGCGCGTCCAAAACACCTCAGCGCCACGCTTCGCACAGCGAAGCGGCTACAGTATCTGGATCGACGAGACGGCAATCTGGGCTAACGGTTTGGTTAATGACCAAAAGCGAGATCGCGGCTGTTCTGGAAGAAGTTGCGGCACTGCTCGAGTTGAAGGGGGAAAACCCATTCAAAATTCGCGCTTACACGAATGCCGCGCGCTCGCTCGAAACCTTTGGCGGCAACATCTCCGATCTGCAGGATGAAGATGCGCTCGGGAAAATCCCCGGAATCGGCAAAAGCATCGCGGAGAAAATCAGGGAGCTCGCTGCCACCGGCTCGTTAAAATATCTCGAAGAACTGCGCACGGAATTTCCGGCAGCGATTTTGGAGCTCTTCTCGATTTCCGGATTGGGCGCGAAAAAGATCAAGGCGCTCCACGACCAACTGCAGGTCAGCTCGATCGAGCAATTGCGACTGGCATGCGAAACCGGCCGCGTTGCGAAATTGTCCGGCTTTGGCGAAACCACCCAAACCAAGATCTGCAAAGCGATCGAGGAACGAGCAAAACATTCCGGCTACTTTCAATTCGGGCAGATCGCAGGCGAAGCGGAAACGATGCGGCGCGATCTCGCCGCGCATCCCGACGCTCTCCAGGTCGACGTTGCGGGGAGTTATCGGCGCCGAAAAGAAATTGTCCACGATCTCGATCTGGTGGTGGCCACAAAAACCCCGGAAGCGATCACGAAATTTTTCGTCGGCCATCCGCTAGTGGAATCGATCATCGCGCAGGGCCCGACTAAATCGAGTGTGCGGCTTCGCTCCGGTGTGCAATGTGATGTGCGCGTGGTCAGCTCAGCGGAATATCCTTTTGCACTAGCCTATTTCACTGGGAATAAGGAGCACAACATCGAGCTGCGCAGCCGCGCGCTCGAACGCGGCTGGACGCTGAACGAGTATCGGCTTGCCCCGCTTCCCGCCGACCCAAAGGCGAAAAAGAAAAGGCCGATCAAGAAAATTCCAAACGTGCGCGATGAAGCGGATTTGTACCGGGCGGTCGATCTCGATTTCATCGCGCCGGAATTACGGGAAAATAGCGGCGAATTCGAAGCTGCCGAACAGCATTCGCTCCCGAAACTGATCGGGCAGGAAAACTTGCGGGGCACTTTTCACTGTCACACGATCGCGAGCGACGGCCACAACTCGCTCGAAGAGATGGCGGAAGCCGCGCAAGAGCTTGGCCTGGAGTATCTCGGCATTGCCGATCACAGCCGGAGCTCCATTCAAGCACATGGAATCGATGAGGCGCAGCTGCGAGCACAAGTTGCAGCGATTGGAGAGCTGAACAAAAAGTTCGATGGCTTTCGCCTTTTTGCTGGGGTTGAATGCGACATTCTGCGCGATGGCGCGCTCGATTTTCCGGAAGACGTTTTGTCGCAACTCGACTACGTGATCGCATCCGTCCATTCCGTATTTAACCTGGGCGAAGCCGACATGACCAAGCGCGTGATTCGCGCGATGGAGAATCGGTTCGTCACTATTCTGGCGCATCCGACTGGTCGCCTGCTTCTGAAACGCGAGCCGTACCAGATTGACATCCCCGCCATTCTCGACGCCGCGGCGCGCACCGGCACCTGGATTGAACTCAATGCCGCACCGAAACGGCTCGATCTCGACTGGCGCTGGTGGCCACTGGCGAAACAAAAAGGAGTTAAATGCGTAATCAATCCCGACGCCCATCGAACCGAGCGTTTGCAGGATTTGTGGTTCGGGGTCGGTGTTGCGCGCAAGGGCTGGCTGACCAAAGCGGATGTAACGAATTGCCTGGCACTGGGCAAGATCGAGCGCGCATTGCGCGCAAAGCGCGAAGTAGCGTAAGCGTCCTCGCTCGCACAGTGTACATTGCGCGCAAGCCGGACGCTTACGCTACTTTTACCCGCTGCGGCATGAACATGGTGAGACATTTGCACGCGCCGCCGGCCTTGATGAATTCGCTCATTGGCAATTCGTGGCAGCCATAGCCACGGTCACGTAACCTCGCCACGAGTTGAGGCGCGCCTTTGGGCAAAACGATGTCGCGCTCGATCACCACGGCGTTGCACGAAAAATGCATCGCCTCTTCCGGCAAGACATCGATCAACTCGGGCACATGTTCGCGGATGGTGCGCTGCCCGTATTCATCGAACGCTGCTGGAAACCAAACCGCCCCGCCGTCGGGCAGCGGACAAAAACAGGTATCGAGATGATAAAAGCGCGGATCGACAAGTTCGACCGAGATAACGAGACAATCGAGCATCTCACCCACAGCGCGATGGGATTGGATATCGGAGCGAAATTTGTATCCGCAAAACAGTGCGTCGCCGCTGAAGAGAGCGTCGCCTTCGCCTTCGAAGAAGAGGTCGTCCGGCAACCACGAGATCTCGTAGCCGTGTTCTTCCATCCAGCGCGCAAAATGCGGCGCCTCGCCGGCACGTTCTTTGTGCCGGAAATTGCTCGGAATAAATCTGCGACCAACCGTCAGCCCTGCGTTGGCTGTGAAAACCATGTCGGGAAGCTTTGGTTGCGGCGCAACCAAATGGATCTGGCAATCCAATTTCAATAGCGTGGCGTGCAATTCTTTCCATTGCTGCTGGACGAGCGCTGCCTCCGCGCCGCGAGCACGGCTCATCCAGGGATTGATTTCGTACTCGATGCCGTAATAGTCCGGCGGACAAAGAAGCAGCTCGCGCATAAAATCGACAATTTATTTGCGGCTCATTGTTTCTTTGCGATCGCCAGGTTTCGCTTCGATGTCGGCGATACACTCGGCAAGTTCGCGCAGGAATGGTTCCACATCTGTGACAAGGCCGATTGATTGCAAAGGCTGGTGTTCGACCGCTCGCTCCACCGCCGACGGATCGATATCGACACAGACCGTCTTTACAGTGGGCGCCAGCATGCTGGCCACGGCAAGCGAATGCTGGAGCGTCGCGAGAAGCAGGACATGGCTGACATCGGCGAGTTTCTCTCGCATCACTTTTTGAGCTTCGAGCGCGTCTGTGGTTACACCGGGAATCGGTCCCTCGTCGCGGATTGTGCCGGTCAGGACGATATCGACGTTGTAGCGGATGCAGGTGTGCATGATGCCGTGGTTGAGAACCTTTTTCCGTACGGCTTCGGCGATGCCGCCCGCCTCGCGGATCGTATTAATCGCACGCAGGTGGTTCTCGTGGCCGCCGCGGGCAAAGGCGAGATCGGGATTCATTCCCAATGAGGTTCCAAAGAGCGCCCGCTCCACATCGTAAACCGCAAATGCGTTTCCCGCGAAGAGACGATCGACATACCGCAACTCGATGAGGCGGACCAAATGCTGGCCGGCGCCCGTCCGCACGATTGCCGGTCCGGCAACGATCGCAATCTTGGCTTTAGTTGCGCGCGCCCGTTGCAGTTCGTGACCGAGTTCGCGGATGATCGCCGACTTCGGTTCGTCGGCATCAATGATTGTGTTGATGAATTGAAAGAGATCAGTACCCGAGGTCGAACGTTGAACCGGAACGACACGAATCCCGTCATGTCCCACCACAATTTCATCATCTTTACTGACATCGAAAAACTTGACCGCCCGGGCGGTGCGTTTTTGTCGGTCAACCGCAATTGCGCTGTCCATCATGGCGGGCCGGACTTCGATGTCCCTGCCCTCAAATCGAACAAATGTTTGCTGGTTGGTTGTCACGTAGAAATCGGACGGAAAAACTCCGTCTGCCGGCGCCCTGGCCAGTTGGGCATCGGCAGGTTTGGCGGCCTCGGCCCCGTGCTGTCGCAGGCGCAGAACCAGTTCGTCGAGCGCTTCGCTGCTTTCGGCAGAGACCTCGATTCGTGCGAAGCTTGGATCCGCCCGCTTTTTGCCAATCTTGATTTCAGCGATCTTGAAATTCGCGCCGTGGGTCAGAATTTGATCCAGCACCTTCGGCAAAATGAGCGAATCGATAATGTGCCCGCGTAACTCGATCGTTTCCGAAAACATTTACAGAACTTAGCCGTCACAAGCGGCCGCGCCAGTGGGTCAAAGAATTGTTGTGGCGGCGCCTGGCCAAGCGTCGAAGTTGATAGAGAAGCGTTGGCACAAACGCCGTGCAACGACTAAAGATCACCATGGAAAAACCAAACGCACGCGGACCTTCCCCAGGTCGCAAAGCGCATCTTGCCTTGAGAGAAAGATTAAATCGAAAACCGAAGCTGCCGCCGATGCCGGTGAAAAAAAATCTCTCGACCTCAGCCAGCACTACCAGCGGGTAGTCGGGGCAGACGTTATGCACGAGCATCTGCCAGCCCTCGCGGCAAAGATTGCGGCGATACTTTCGGATACACAAGAGTATCTTGTCACTAAGCCAGTAGAGCTAAGAATCCTCCAAGGAATGTCCGAAGCGGATATCGGAAATTTTGCGGCAAGCCACGGCTGGCGCGTGGTGCAGCGCCTCGGGGGCCGACAAATCGAATTTTATAATGATGCCGGCGTGCGAGGACTGTAGCCACGGCTCTCCGAGCCGTTTGGGTTGCAGCCACACGTGGCTTGAAGCGACATAGGCGCGTGGCTACAGGGCCGCTGGACAGCGTCGACGTATTGGCTTACGAATGCGCCAGCGGCAACCAATGGAAGCAACAAGAATTTATTTTATTCTTTTCGGCGTTCTAACGATTGCCGGAGGGATCGTTGGCTACTTTAAAGCGGGCAGCGTAGCGTCAATCATTGCCGGCTCAATCACCGGAGTCTTGCTCTTGGTGGCGGCATTTCTTCTACCGCAATACCGCGGGGCGGGACTGGCGACTGCGTTGGTGGTTTCTCTTCTTCTGGCCGGGCAATTCATTCCGAAATTTTTACAGACCGGAAGAGCGATGCCGGCAGGCGTGATGTCGGTCCTGAGCGTGATCGGGGTCATCGCGGCAATTGTCGCGTTCATAAAAAAGTAATCGCGTGGCAAGAATTCGTCTCCGGACGTGGCGGCGCCTCGTGCTGGTGTTATTCGGCGCGATCTTCACCGCCATTGTTTATCGCTGGATCTCGCTGGAGCGACTGCAGCACATCGCGCCCGTGGAGGTGACCGCAACTCCAATACCTGAGCCAACACCGACGCGTCCACCGGCCATCACCGGAAAATTGGACACGGGCAAATTGTTCAACGGGATCACGCTTCACTCCACCATCGAGACGCTGCCGGGCGCCGACGCCAGCACGGAACGCGTCGACCCGAACAGTTACGTGCTGGATCTGAAATTGCAGGCGCACGTGCCTTCGCCAAACAAGACGATCGAGGAGCTGGCCAAAGTCAGTCCCCAACTGCCTGCCCTATTGCCGGGGTTGTCTGCGATGTTGGTTCCTGATCCAGTTTCACCGCTTTACGCTCAACTTTATGACACAAAAATAAGAGTCTTGCGGGAGAATCTCGTGCGTCTCGATCGACTCCCTTCGCGCCACAATTTTTTCGATTGCCAGACCGTGCTGCAATTGCAGCACCCGCAGAGTCATCGCAAGGCACTCCTGATCCAGGCTGACATGGACGTGGACGCCGACGGCTCCGATGCCGACCGCATGCCTATCGGAACCGGATCGCCGACCAATTTCAAACCAGCCACCAGTTATCGCTGGCCAAAGACTACGTCAGCACCCAACCCCTATCTCGCCTCGATGGAGAGCAAATTGAAACATGCGGAGGATGAGTACGCGCTCAAGACGACCACGCCGGAACGCAAACGCGAATTGCGCGATGCGATTGCGTACTCGCGCGCCGAAGTAGGCACACTGAAAAAATTTAGCTTCCTGATCGGCGCGACCGATCCGTACATCGTAATTCCGGGCGCGTTCGCACACGGGAATGACGCTCCCAAAGTGGGAGATTATGCACTGGTCATTTTTGCCGACGCAATTTATCCCGCGATCGTGGGCGACGTTGGGCCAAATGACAAGGCAGGCGAAGCCTCGCTTCGAATCGCAAAGCAAATCAATGCCTTGTCCACGCCTTACAATCGGCCGGTGAGCGATCTGAAAGTGACATATCTGCTCTTTCCTGGAACGGCCGACAAGCCCTTTGGCCCGCCCGATGTGGATAAACTTCAGGCGCGCTGCGAAGCATTGGTAAAAGAAATCGGCGGCGCGAGTGTGCCGCTGCATCATTGGGAAAATATCATTCCGCCTCCGCCGACTCCTACTCCGACGCCGAGTCCTTCGCCGTCTCCCAGCGCAATATCGACATCGTCTCCAGGGCAATCGCCATCACCAACATTTGCATTTCCCACTGCGACTCCGGCTCGTCCGGCGTCTGGCGGACCGGCAAGCCCGACGCTTACGCCAACAGCTTCACCACGTCGGTCTCCACGGCACTGAGAGATCGCGCTCCGGCTGATCTCAAATGCAAGGCATCTTCATTCCTTGCGGGGTTGGCTGTCGCACGCAGCCGATCGGCATTCGCATGGCACTGGGCGCTCATCGCTGCGACATTTTTGCACTGATCATGCGCCAGCGTGCCATGCAAACTGCACTGGCCGTGGCTATCGGTAGCGAGAATCTCGCTGATTCCGGCGAGAGATCGCTCACATGTTAGCTCGGCGTGCGCTGAAGAAATTCGTTCAGGGCATCGATGGCGGCGACGATCGGCCAGGCCGAGATCGCCATCATTGTCGCAAAGAGCAGGACTTCGATGACAAACTCCAAACTCTTTTCGCTCGCGAAATAACTCCGGCTCAAATCCCGGAATGAAGAACGCGTTGCCGGCCTCCTGTTCGGTCTCCCTCTGGTTACGATTCGCTTCACTGTAATCACGCTCATAGGTGAGCGTTGCATAAACCGCGAAGCGCGCCCGGTCAGGTTACGAATTGTCAAAAGCGCGTGACGATCCAGTGACACCTCGCCAAATTTGCCCAGAATGCCACCCATTTTCTTTGCTGTGGTAACGCGGCCTGTTGTTGTCACAGAAACGTAACATTAAATGCATTGCCGGTTGCGCGCCCGTTTCGCATCGTCGCCACTGTGGAAACGATCGCGCCACGGTTGTCGATTTTGCCGGAAAAGAGCGCGTCACGCCGCCGCCGTATCAGCACAGAAGCAGCGATCAAGACCTTCTTCGGCAGCAACGCGCTGGTCGCAATCGTGGTGCTCGCGTTGATTACGATTTTTCTTTTTCGCGAAGGTTTCGGATTTTTTGGCCAGAACCTGGCGAATTTGCGGCTCTATCGGCGGGCTGGTCTGGAGTACGTGGATATCATCCGCGCGCAAGCTGAGGGCCATGCCGCTCTCTCGCGGGCGCTTAGCGACATCCGCCTCGAAGAAGTGCGCGCCCATGCAGATCAGGCGACTCTCGAAAAGTTTGACCAGTTTGCGTCCGGATTCAGCGATACCGGCGAGGCTTTAAACGGACTCCTTTCGGATGCCACTGATCAGGCAGTCGCGCTCCGCGAAGCCATGTTGCGCGCCGGCGGCCAGGCTGCCGGCTCTTTGACCGCTGAGACATCTGACGAAACCGCGCCTGTGGCGGCGGAAATCAATCCGGTTGAAGGTTTGGCCGCACTCCGTTCGACTCAGGCCACCTTCGCGCAGATCGTTGAGTCGATGAGAGACAAGATCGACAGCCTGCTTGGCCGCCCGCCGCCGTTAACCGGCCAGGGTGCGCTTCGAGCCTTCAAGAGATGGAAAACCAAGACCCGGGATTATCTGGAAAAGCTCCCCTCCGCCTCGCAAAATCTTCGCGAGTGGGACCCGAATAAACCGGTGCCGGCATATCGAGCTATCACTACCTTCCTTTTCGGTACGGCTTGGACCACCGCAAGTTTTTGGCAGGATTGGTACGGAATTATCCCGTTGCTGGTCGGCTCCATCATGGTCGCAGTCGTCGCGTTGTTGATTGCCGTTCCGCTGGGAGTTTCCGGCGCCATTTACGTAAGCGAAATTGCGGCACCTGCAGAGAAAAGCCTGATCAAGCCGTACATAGAATTCATTTCGGCGATCCCCTCTGTTGTTCTCGGCTTTTTCGGGATTGCGGTCTTAGGCCAGGCGGTGCGCGCCTTTTCTCAGCTTTCATTCATGAAATGGGTTCCGTTCTTCCCCATCAGCGAACGGCTCAATGTTTTTACGGCCGGCTGTTTGCTGGCGCTCATGGCGGTGCCGACGATTTTTACGCTGGCGGAGGATGCGCTTCGCAACGTTCCCCGCGGCTTCAAGGAAGCTTCCTACGCGCTCGGCGCGAATCGGCTCCAAACGATCGTCCGTGTGCTGGTGCCGGCGTCGCTCTCCGGAATCGTCTCGGCGGTTTTGCTCGGGCTTGGCCGGGTCATTGGCGAGACCATGGTGGTCCTGCTTTGTGCTGGAAACCGGATCGCCATCCCTGATTTCACAGAGGGTCTCGGCGCTTTTTTTCAGCCGGTGCATACGATGACGGGAATCATTGCCCAGGAAATGGGCGAAGTGGTCCGGGGCAGCATTCACTACCGCGCCCTCTTCATGGTGGGGCTTGTCCTTTTCACGATCACTCTCGCGATCAATTATGGCGCTCAGAAGCTCGTGACGCGCTATCGCATGAGCATCGGTTAAAATGATCGCCGCGCCTTCCCATCGCCGTCGAAGTCATTTCTTTCAACGGTTGATGTTTTGGGTCTTTCGCCTCGCGACCTACCTTGTGCTGGCATGCGCTACCTACATTTTTCTCGATATTGGAATCAAAGGAAGCCGCACCGTATTCACCAGTCAGGCGCCTTTCATTAATCTGAAGTTTCTCACCCAACCGCCACAGACCCTTTACGTGTTCGATTATAACGGACAGAAAATGGAGCTGAGCGATCGCGAATTCCGCCAGTGGCAGGAAACGCACAAGGAAAATGTCGAGGCCACAAGCATTGCCTACTCGGCCGGTGGAATCTGGCCGTGCATTGTTGGCACGGCGTTGCTCGTCGTCGGCTCGATGATTCTGGCGTTATTCATCGGCATCAGCGCGGCGATCTATCTGAGCGAGTACAGCCGGGAGACTCGTCTTATCCGCTTCATTCGCATCGCGATCTTAAATCTGGCCGGGGTTCCCTCGATTGTTTTCGGCCTTTTCGGTTTTGGGCTCTTCGTCATTTTCTTTGGCTGGAATGTTTCGCTTCTGGCAGGCTGGTTCACGCTGGGCCTGATGATCCTGCCCGCGATCATTACTGCCAGTGAAGAATCGTTGCGTGCTGTGCCACAGGGACTGCGCGAAGGTTCGCTGGCGCTCGGCGCAACCAAGTGGCAGACCATCCGCAAAAATGTTTTGCCTTATGCATTGCCGGGAATTTTGACCTCATCCATCCTTGGGATCGCGCGGGTCGCGGGCGAGACCGCCCCGATCATGTTCACAGCCGCCTACGCGATGCGCGATGAAATGCCCTGGCAGGTAACCAAATGGACCGATTTCTTCTTCCAAGGCGTGATGGCGTTGCCCTACCACATCTATGTTGTCAGCTCTAAAATTCCGCAGAACGAGTACACCGAACGCGTGCAATATGGCGCCGCCTTCGTTTTCCTTATCCTCGTGATGCTGATCGCCTTGACCTCCATCGTGTTGCGCGAGAAACAAAGGAGACGCTTATCATGGTAAGCGCGATCGACATGCCACAAACCATGCCACAAGAAGTTTCACCCCAGACCGATCAGCCGGCAGAGGAGACCGAAACTGCTAGGGTGATGATCGCCGTACGCGATCTTGATTTTGCTTATGGAAGTCATCAGGTCCTTCACAATGTGAGGCTGGAAATGCCGGCGCGAGCTGTAACGGCGTTCATCGGACCCTCTGGTTGCGGCAAGACTACGCTCCTGCGCTGCATCAATCGGATGAACGATCTCGTTGACGGGGCTCGCATCACCCGGGGCGCGATTCACCTCGACGGGATCGATGTCAACGCGCCGGAGGTGGACGTTGTTGATCTTCGCCGGCGGGTCGGGATGGTTTTTCAAAAATCGAATCCGTTTCCCAAATCGATTTACGAAAACATTTCCTATGGCCTGCGGATCGCGGGAGTCAACAAGCGTTCGCGCATTGATGAAGCGGTCGAGAAGAGTCTGCGCGGTTCCGCGCTCTGGGACGAAGTGAAGGACCGGCTGGATGCGAACGCCTTTGGCCTATCGGGCGGCCAGCAGCAAAGGCTTTGCATCGCGCGAGCGCTCGCTGTCGAACCGGAAGTCATTCTGATGGATGAGCCCTGTTCGGCACTTGATCCCATCGCCACCGCAAAAATCGAGGAACTAATCCACGAACTCAAAACGCAGTACACGATCATCACCGTGACCCACAACATGCAACAGGCCGGCCGCATCTCTGATTACACGGCCTTCTTTTATCTTGGACGACTCATCGAATTTGGATCGACTGCGAAAATTTTCACAAATCCAAGCGAAAAACAGACCGAAGATTATATCACCGGCCGATTCGGTTAAGGCTCACAGCTCAATCCGATCTTGCGAGCAAGCTCGGTTCGTCCGCCCGGATGAAATCGCTAATCTGTTTTCGGGTGATGCTGACGTGCATGCCGATGTGCACTGAGTTATAAAGCGCGATCACGTCGCGCGAGCGCATACGGATGCAGCCAAAGCTGGCCGGTCTGCCGATCTGGCGCTCCTCCGGTGTGCCGTGAATGTAAATGCAACGATCGCGCGCGCCGCGGTTTTGCTCTTCCATTCCGCGCAGCCAAATGACACGCGAAACGATGGGGTCCCGGCCCGGGGCGTTCGCGGTCACGACTTCGCCCGTTGGCACGCGGTTCTTGATGACTGCGCCCGGGGGCAAATTGTCGCCGAATTTGGCCGAAACAAACAAGGTGCCCAGAGGCGTGCGATAACTGCCGGCGGAATCGCCGATTCCAAATTTGGAGGTCGAAATCGGATAGCGCGCGATGAGACGTCCACGGTCGACCAGAGCCAGAACTTGATCGGGCACACTGACAATCACTTCGGTGCTAACGGTCAAGCCACCGGCTTCAAAGACGCCCAAAAGAACAAACAGAAAGGCCCATGCTGCTACCGAGCGCGGAAAGGTTCTCTTCATTTAAAGCTATCGGGATTCGGCGGGATGAGTGATCGAGTGCAGGTCGTGGATAAGCGAATCAATCTTGCGCAGATCTTTGCGACGGCCTTTCTCGGGTTTGAGCTTGCGTTTGCGCAGCATGATTGTCAGATCGCGAATTTCATGCAACCGCTCGCGCGACAGACTATCTACTCGTTTCGATGAAGCGACCGCCGCTGTGCTTTCAGCCAGATCGGTTTCGAGCCGCGTCGCATACGTCCGAATCGTCCTGCGCAAGTCACGCCGAAGCGCAGTCAACTCCTCTGTAAGCATTGTAACAGGGGAGATTTCCCGTCGCGCTTTCTTCTTCGGTCGCTTTTTTTCCTTCATCTGTTCGACATCGGAACCGGCGTCAGCGCCGTTGGCCGGTTGAAAGCAGCGGAGAATGGATGGAAGTTTACTATCTCTACGACGCCATCCTGGCGTTCGACCAACGCGGAACAGCTTTCTACCCAATCGCCGCAGTTGTAATAAGTAATGCCGCCAAATTGCCGGATGGCGGCGCTGTGAATGTGACCGCAAAGAACTGCGTCCACCGAAAACTTCTTCGCGTACCGAACGACCTCTTCCTCGAATCGGCCGATGAAACTAACCGCGTCCTTCACTCGTTTCTTAGCGTAGGCGCTGAGCGACCAGTAACCGAGACCGAACCGGCGACGCGCGAAATTGATCAGCGGATTCAGCGAGAGCAAAAGCTGGTAGCCAACGTCACCCGCGAACGCGAGCCACTTCACATTTTGCACGACCGTGTCGAGTTCGTGTCCGTGGATCACGAGCATCCGTCGTCCATCGGCCAGGCGATGAATGGCATGTTTCTGCACGGTGATGCGGCCATAGGCGCCGTAAAATTTGCCGAGCATGTCGTCGTGGTTGCCCGGGATGTAAACAGTCCGCGTGCCTTTGCGCGCTTTGCGCAGAATTTTTTGGATGACATCGTTATGCTGTTGCGGCCAGTAAATGCCGCGTCGCAACTGCCAAATGTCGATCAAGTCGCCCACCACATAGAGCGTTTCAAATTCGTACTCGCGCAGGAAATCCAGCAGCGCGCCCGCGTTCGCGCCGCGCGTTCCCAGGTGCACGTCCGAGATCCAAGCCGCCCGGACCCGACGGGGCGAATCTGATTCCCGCACAAACGGGTGTTCGATGGAAAATCGGGGTTCGGTTAAGACCGGCATCGTGGTTTACAAAATCAGCGCTCTCCCGAAACCATTATCTGTCGAAAAGCCCGCCGAGGGCGCTCTCCCGACGGGCTGTCGCTAACCTGACCGTGCTATCTCTACTTGATTGGAACAAATCCTACTTGGGCGACGATCTTCTGACCGCCAGGACCGATCGTGAAATCGAGAAACTCTTTGGCCAGACCGCTCGGCTCGCCATTCGTGTAATAAAACGTTGGTCGCCAGTAAGAATAGGTATGGCCTTGCACCGTTTTGATCGACGGCGTAACTCCGTCGATCGGCATCACTTTTACTCCGCCTGCCTTCGTATAAGCCATGCCGACGTAACCAACACCGTTCGGATTTTTGCCGACCTCAGCCGCGATCTGCTCGTTACCTGCCATTTTTTGCGAACCGCCGGCGTAATCGCGTTTCTTCATCGCCAGTTCCTTGAAATCGGAGTACGTTCCCGATGAAGTATTGCGAGTATAGATCGAGATCTTGCCGCCCGATCCTCCGACTGCGCTCCAGTCAGTCACATCGCCGGTGAAAATTTGTTCCACCTGCTTTTTCGTCAGCCCTTTGATCGGATTGGCCGAGTTCACGATCACCGCGATGCCGTCGTAGGCGACAATGGTCGGCTTCATGTGTTTGCCCTTGGCCGCAGCCGCGCCCACTTCGGAAGTCTTGGCGCGCCGGCTCGACATTCCAATTTCGGCCGTGCCGTCGATGATCGCGGCGATACCAGTGGTCGATCCTTCCGCCGCAATGTCGAAGGTCGTTCCCGAATGTTGCGCTTTGAACTGCTCTGCCAATTGCGGAACCAGTTTCGCGCCGAGTGTGTCAGAACCCTTAATGACAAGACGATCGGCATTGGCGTTGGACATCGTGGCCGCTACTAGGGCGCAACCGACTGCGAGATATTTGATTTTCATAGGATTTGAGTGCGTTGGATTGTTCTTGTGATAAAGCGATCTTTTAGAACTTCACGTTCAAGTCAGCTTGAAAGATTTGATATTGGTCGAGCGGATTGATACCGATATCGCCAACGCCGCCGGTGCCGAAATTACCATTACTGCGCCAACCATAGGCCCACGTAAGGTTAAAGATAATGGCGTCCGCCAGAGCGTAGCCGGCTTTCACGGCTACCCCTTGCATGTTCACACGGCTGTCGAAGATATCCGAGTCGACCAGATTGGGATCCAGCGCAAATTGTTCGGTGTGTTGCCACCAAGCTCGGATCTCCCAGTCCCTCTTTGCCTTTAGCTGGCCAATGCCGAGACCTGCTTCATAGGCGTAGCGCTGACCGCCACTTCCTGGGTGGCCTGCTCTTGCAGCGCGATCGTCGGCATCAAAATTGACCGCGAAATCACCGAAAATGCGCATCGGCAACTCCCAAAGTTTCCACCCGATTTCCACCGGCATATCGAACACCAGGAGGTTGTTGATCCCGGTTTGGTTTGTATCGGTGAAATCGCCTTGGAAAGGAACGTTAAACGAGTCGCCGCTGCCGCTATAATTGTATAGCGTCGGCGCAAGCTGAATGTAAACGTTGTTCGGGAAAGTAAGCCTCGCGCCTACCTGCCACGCCAGCATGAACAGATCATGATCTGGGTTGGTAGGTGTCGGGCCGATGGGGTTTTCCGGATTCGTATCGTCATAAACGAACTGTGCGAAGTTTGCGAAGACGTCGAGCTTCAGCTTGAACGGTTCAGCCGCCGGAGGGGCTACGACGCCTTTGCCGTCCTTGCTGTAGCCCTCCTTGCTATAGGATGGTGCTGCTGCGGCTCCTCCACCAATATTGAAAGTAAACGTATGCTTCCATTGCTGGGCCAGGCCTTCCGGATTGATGTCGTCATCCCAGAGCAGTGGCGTCGTCACTAGGGGGTTCGGCATTCGGCCTGCGGTCAACGTAAAGTCGGGGAAGCCTTTGTAACCGAGATAGGCCTGGCCCACGTTGATGCCGTCGTCCTGTTTCGAAAACGGCCCGTTGCTGCTGTCACCCCCAAACGTAACATTCGTAGAACGATTACTCTGGCTCGTTTCCAATCGGATGCCAAAAAACCAATCATCTGCCAGCGTGCCGCGAAGACCGATGCGGAGCCGGTAGCGTTGACGATGGCGTTCCAGCCAGTCATTTGGGTTCGTAAGATCATTACTCGCTGTCCGTCCGCCGCGATATTCATAACGCATACGCGCATCACCGTAGAGCTCGATCTCGTTAATCGGCGTCGAGAGTTTCCATTTTCCAGCGGCGGTCGATGCCGCCTCTTTCGTCAGCTCAGCCCTTACTTCTTCGGCTTCCTGGTCGCTAATGACCTTTTTTCGGACGAGCAGATCGAGCAAGGCGCCTGCATCTTGCGCCCGAGCTGCGATTCCAGTGAACGCAAAACAAAAGGCGATGGCAGCGAAAGTTAACTTTTTTCTGAACATTGTTTCTCCTTGGTTTATGCGGCATTACGCCGCGGTTGTCGTTGTTGTTCGCGGCGAAGATTGGAGAGCGATTGTTACAGGCGTATGGCAGCAAAGTAACAATTGCGTGAACTCGCAATCATCGTGGCGACGCGCATTCGAAGCTCGGCGTCGCAGCCCGTGCGACGCAGCGATCGGGATTAATTCAAGCCTGCCCGCCGCGGGCGAAGGGCTTCGAGCTAATTTGCAGCCCCTATCTGAAAGGGAGGATCTCTACCGTTACGGCTTTGCCGTCGCACCGGGACTTGCGGCGGGTGCAGTGGACATCGGCGAAGCGGTTTCTTCCGCGCCGGGCGATGCAGCCGGCGAGGAAACCGGCGAAGGTTGAAGAGGAGCTGTCGGCGCAGGAGAAGTCTGCAGCGCGGGTTGCGATTTCATCAGCTCGCGCCGGAATGCGCTGTCGGCTGTGCTTCTATGGGCATAGAGGATCGACAAAGCAAGGGTCAGCGCGAAAAAAATGCCGGCCAACCATGACGTAAACTTCACCAGCACATTAGTGGTTTGCGCACCGAAAATGTTTTCCGTGACCGCGCCGCCAAATGCCGCCCCGAGACCTTCACTCTTTGGACGTTGCATCAGGATAACAAGCACCATCAGCAACGCCACCAGGACGAAGAGCCCCAAGAGCAAATTGATGAGAAGATTCATTGGGACGGAGAATATCGACACTAAATGACGAATGTCGAATCACGAATCGTCCTGTGGCGGGACTGATCTTGCGAGGCCACCGCCGTCTTAGCTCGCCATCCCTACGGATGAATTAGGTTACGACCCGCCAAAAGTAACGAGGGCGTTACTTTTCCGGTGTGGCACGAGTAGACCGTTTCATCAAGATACACACACAAAGAGAAATCTCCCATGAAAATAACGTTACAAGTTGGCGGGCTTCCATTCGTAACTTCGCCAAAGGGGACAAAATTGGAGGACTAAAGACAATGTCGAAGAAACTGTTTACCTATCTCATGCTCCCGCTACTTTTGCTTTTCTGCAACAGTTCGCAGAACTCGGTAGCAGGATCCAAACAAAAGAGCCCCGATGCCCAGAGCGGGACTCTTGAAAAGATGATCGTCGCCAGCGGGAGCGTCGTGATGGATGTCGATCTAAATCGGCTCAATGGAGTCAACTCCGCGACGGCAAACCGTGAGACGCTGCATTTCGCCGTGGCGGCTAATTCCTTTTTCCCGGTTCTAGTGTTTAACGAGGTGTTGCGCGGTGCTGAGCCGGGGTCGATAGCGCTCATTCCGCAAAACAGCGCGACTCTTCCAGCTGCCTTAAGCGCATCCCTCAACCAACTGGTGGTCGAAAAACTCCCCGCGGGTGAAGCTTTCGATCTGGCCGTGCGCGACGGCAAAACGGGATTCGCCTTT
>Ga0207706_10001967_pt1 | contig 20143 bp, 19 predicted proteins | sample KBSC53metaG_FD_184318 | JGI IMG/M metagenome (GOLD analysis project Ga0207706, IMG submission 184318) | Corn rhizosphere microbial communities from Kellogg Biological Station, Michigan, USA - KBS C5-3 metaG (SPAdes) (version 2) | ecosystem: Host-associated > Plants > Roots > Rhizosphere > Soil ... | reverse complement strand
CTGTGATCTACGCCGGAGGCTGGCGGAACGCCCACGCAAACGGATCGCACAAATGGCTGGCATGACTGGCCTTACGTGCTTAAGTTAACGCCTATGGGGGCCGGGGGAGGGGGGCCGCCCGCGGCCGCGGCAAGCCCTCTTCAACGCATGGATGCCGCGTCTACTGCCTCTCCCGGTACGGGAGAGGTGGACGGCCTGAGCCGGCCGGAGAGGGCGTGGCGCCGCGGCTCGTCCCCGATCCAGTGTTCCACAATCGGCCCTTTGCTCGGTCGATGTGGCCTGGTTGGCGGATGGCGATTCTCCCGCCTACAATTCCGCTCCCCGGCGGGATCATCCGTTCCGCCGATGGATCGATATCTCGAGGAGGTCTCGCAATCGTGCGGATTGGACTGAAGCCGTTGCGCGGGATGGGCTTCGCGGCGCTCTGCGTCGTCGTGGCCGCATGCGGGGCGGGCGCTCGCGGCGGGGCGAATCCGGCGCCCGTGGCGGGGAGCGAGGCGGGGATCCCGGTGCTTACGTGGCACGGGTTCGCGGAGCGGCATCCCGAGCGCGGCAACCTGACGTCCACGTACGCGGACTTCGAGCGATGGATGGCGTTCCTGCGGCGCCACCACTTCCGCTCCGTCTTTCCCGACCAGGTGCGGCCGGGCGACGACCGGCGGCGGATGGTGGTGCTCACCTTCGACGACGGCACGGCCGAGCAGGTGCGCGCGGCGGAGATCATGGAGCGCTACGGCTTTCGCGGCGTCTTCTTCGTGATCCCCGACCGCACCGACCGCGGCGGCGCGCGCTACCTCGATTCCGCGGCGGTCACGCGGCTCGCCCGGGCGGGGCACCGCATCGCGCCGCACGGCTATTCGCACCGCAGCATGGCCATCATCCCCGCCGAGGTGGATTCCACGCTGCTGCGCTCGGCGGCCATGATCGCGCGGCAGAGCGCCCAGCCGCCGATGGACGCCGACTTCGCCTTCCCCTTCGGCCACTACACCGCGGAGGTGGCGCGGACGGTCGGCGGCGCGTATCGATACCTGCACACCGTCGATCCCGGCTACTGGGACGGTCGCGATCCGCTGCTCCCGCGCCTCCTGCTGATGAGCGACGTCGACCCGCGCATCTACCAGGGTTACGTGCTCGGTGGCGCGCGCTACCGCCCGGTGCTGCGACCGTTGACGGAGCCGGGCGCGGTGGCGGACAGCGTGGCGTTCCTGGCCCCGCGCGGCTTCGTCCCCCGCGGCGTCCACGTGTTCGCCGTCACCGCCGACGCGGACAACCGCAGCTACGTCACGCACCCCGCCGCCGACTTCGTGCGCGTGCGGGGCGACACCGTCTGGCTGGACCTGGCCGGCTACATGCGCCGGACCTATCCCCCCGGCCGCGCCGTGATCAGCTACGCGCTGGTGGTGCGCGACGGCCGCCACATCCGCTACCTGACGCCCGGCCTGCTCACCTGGCTGCGCGACCCCGCGACGGTCCCGCCCCCCGGCCGCGCCGCCGCGCCGATGGACACCGCGCGCACCTCGCCGTGACGGTCCCTGGCGGTTGAAGTCCGCGCGGCGGACCGCGTGCCGTTGTAGCCGCGAGCCGCGAGTTCACTCGCAAACTCCGCGGATCGATCTCGGCTCCACGGGAGACGAGCTCGGGCCCATCCGCGGCGGCCGGATGGAATGATCCGCCCGGCCAGGTTGTCAAACTTGCAGGAACCGGCCGGAGCGGTGCGCACCGGCCGGCTCGCATCCCCCCACCTCGCCCTCCATGCCCGCCGACGCGCCCGACCACGAGCTGATGCAGCGTGCGCGCGGCGGCGACGAGCGTGCGTTCCGCGAGCTGGTGGAGCGCTACGAGCCGGCCGTGGCCGGGGTGGTGGTGGCGATGCTGGGCCCCGGCGACGACGCGGACGACGTGGGGCAGGAGACCTTCATCCGCTTCTACCGCGCGCTGGGCTCGTTCCGCGGCGAGGCGTCGCTCAAGACGTACCTGCGCAGGATCGCCATGAACCTGTCGCTGAACGCGCTCAAGCGCCGCCGCCGCTTCGCCCTGCGCTTCCTGAGCCGCGACCGCGCGCGCGAGCCGCTCCCCGAGCCGCCCGTGGTGATCGACGGCGAGGTGGACCGGCGCGAGGCGCAGGCGAAGGTGCGAGCGGCGATCGACCGGCTGGGCCCGCGCCACCGCCCCGTGGTGGTGCTGCGGATGATCGACGGGTGTAGCACACGGGAGACGGCCGAGATCCTGGGCCTTCCCGAAGGCACCGTGCTGTCGCGCCTGAGCCGCGCCATGCGCCAGCTGGAAGACGAGTTGCGGCCGTACGTGGAGACGGGTGGCTCTCTGAACGACGTGGAGGCACGAGGATGAGCGAGATGCGGCGCGAAAGCCCGGAGGGGCGGGGGAGCGGACTGGAGGCGCTGCTTCGCGCGCAGCGGGCCGCGGCGTTCGAGCCGGGGTTCGCCTGGCGGGTGATGCACCGCCTGCGCGCCGGGCACGCCGACCCTCGCGCGGCGCTGATGGCGGCGGTGCAGCGGTACTTCGCGCGGCTGGCGCCGCTGGCGGCGCTCGCCACGGTGGTTTTTGCCGTGCTGAACGCGCGCGCGGCCGACCGCGGCCAGTCGCTGGTCGACGCCGTCCTGGGGCTCCCCGCCGTCACCGCCGAGCAGGCCTACTCCACGCTCGACGCACCGGCCGAGGCCCCACCCGCACCGGAAGGGAAAGGATGAAGACCGAAGCGCGGGGCCTGCTGCTGCTGCTGGGCACGCTGGCGCTGGGCGTGCTGCTGGGCGCCGCCGGCAACGGCGCCCTCCAGCGCGAGCGCCGCCACCAGGTGGAGCAGATCCGCCGCCCGGGCGGGTTCCAGGAGCACATGCTGCGGGTGATCCGCCCCCGCGACGAGGCGCAGCGCAACGCAATCCTTCCCGCCATCCAGGCCACGGACCGCCGCAACGCGCAGATCATCCACGCCGCGCACGAACAGCTCCGCGCCGCGCTCGACACCCTGCGCGCGCAGATCGGCCCGCGGCTGGATGCCCAGCAGCGCGCGCGCCTCGAAGAGTTCGGGAGGATGGCGCCCCCTCCGCCGATGGGTCCCGGCGGCCCCGGCCGCCCGGGTGGCCCCGGCCGGCCCGGCGGACCAGGGATGCGCGGCCCCGGCGGCCCTCCCGGCGACTGGGGCCCACCCCCGGGCGAGGGCGATCGCCCGCCGCCGCCCCGCGACGGAGACCGCCCGCCGCCGCGCCAGCCGCCGGACTGACGCGGCCCCTCGCGCGCACCGCCGTCGCCGTTCACCCCCCGCGCGCCAGGCGCACCGCCGCGGCGACGATCAGGATGCCGGCCAGCGCGTTGATCCGCGCCAGCCACGCGGCCCGGCTGCGGGCCTGCAGCGCGCGCGGCGAGCCCGGCGTCAGCCGCCCGGCCAGCGGCCCCAGCCAGAAGTCGTGCACCGCGCTCACCACGACCATCGCGGCGACGGCGGCCAGCTTCAGCGCCAGCGCGTGGCCGTACGGAGACCGCCACAGCTCGGCGCTGAAGATGCGGCCGCCGCGAAAGGTGCCGGCGAACGCCAGGTTGCCGATCCCCGTCACCACCAGCACCGCGATGGCGCCCCACCCCACGCCGCGCAGCCGCCGCCCGATGCGCGCGAACAGCATCGCCCGCAGCGCCGGCGGATCGACCTCGCGCAGCGCCGGCGCGCCGACCAGGGCCAGCGAGAACATCCCGCCCAGCCACAGCATCGCCGCCAGCACGTGCACCGTCACGTTCAGCAGGTAGATCTCACGCATCGTCCCTGATTCGTTGATACAGACGCCCCTCGAACGATGTCATCCTGAGGGAGCCGCCCGCACTAACCCGGCGTCTGGCAAAGAGCTGGGGCGGCGACCGAAGGATCTATACCCAGCGTCCGAGCGATAGGCCGGGTGTCGCTCGAACGCATGCGATCGATCCCTCGTCGCCGCCAGACTTCGGTGTGGAGGATGATCTGGTGCGGCGGCTCCTCAGGATGACATCGCGCGCGGGGGCGTGGGTGTCAACCGAGGGCGACACAGCTCGAACCCCATCAAACCTCCTCAGAACCGTTCGCCCCTGGCCTCGCGCAGGTGGCTGCCGACGGGGCGGATGCGGCCCCACATCGTCCAGAAGTAGAGCGCGAGTCCGACGGCCTGGCCCACGCCGCCCGCCAGCACGATCCATCCCAGCGCGGGCGAGCGCACCCACGCGCGAGACGCCTCGCTCACCAGCCGCGCGGCGGTGGAGAGCGTCAGGATCCAGTACACCGCGTCGATGCGGCCGGGGGTGTAGCGCGCGTCGTCCTTCTCGGGGCGGGGAAAGAGCCAGAGCGCCACGCCCAGGATCAGGAACATCACGAAGCCCACGAGCACCGCGTGCGCGTGGGCCGAAACCAGGTACGGATCGGGCCAGCGCCCGCCGATCTCGCGCAGCGCCAGCATGTACACGCCCAGCACGAGCCCGGCGGCGCCGAACCCAAGCCCCGTCTTGATGAAGCGCCGGACCGTGGAGTGCACGCGTCAGGCGGCGTTCGCGGTGGCCAGCGCGGGCGGGCGCGGGGTGAGCGCGGCCGCGGGAAGGGGGACGCGCACGGTCACCCGCGTCCCCTTGCCCGGCGTGCTCTCCACCTGCACGGCGCCGCCCACGTACAGCGCCCGCTCGCGCATCCCGAAAAAGCCCAGGCACGGCTCGTCGGCCTCGGTGCGGGGCACGTCGAAGCCGCGGCCGTCGTCGTCCACGCGGGCGAACACGGCGCCGCCCTCGCGGCCCACCGTCACCATCACCCGCTGCGCGGCGGCGTGGCGCAGCACGTTCGACAGCGCCTCCTGCACCACGCGGTACAGCGCCAGTTCGCCGTCCGCGGCCAGCACCCCGTCCACGTGCTCGCCCTGCACCGTCACCTCGATCGGCGTGTGGGCCGACAGGCGGCGGGCGTAGCCTTCCAGCGCGGCGCGCAGCCCCACCTCGGCCAGCGTGGGCGAGTGCAGCATCCCGGCAAAGTCGCGCATGCGGTCGGTCAGCCCCACGATCTCGTCGCGCAGCTGGTCCAGCAGCCGCTCGCGCGCCGCCGGGTCGGTGCTGCGCCGGGCGATGCGCAGCCGCAGCAGGAGCGCGGAGAGCGTCTGCGCGGTCTCGCCCTCGAGCTCGTGGGCCATGCGCACGCGCTCGCTCTCCTGCGCGCGGAAGGCGCGGGCGGCCACCTCGCGCAGCCGCTGCTGGTCGGCGGCCAGGCGGTCGAGGAGGCGGTTGAACACGCGCGTGACCCGCTCCAGCCGCGGGTCGGCGATCCTGGACGTGCGCGCGCGGGCCTCCATGCAGCCGCCGGCCACCTGTTCGGCCGCGTGCTCCAGTTCGTCCAGCGGGCTGAGCGCCAGGCGCAGCACCGCGCCGTACAGCGGCAGGGTGAGCGATGCGCAGACGGAGCCGATCAGCAGGAAGAGCGCGACGCTGGCCAGCTCGGGCTGTCCGCGCAGCAGCCGGCTGGCCGCCGCGGCGCTGGCCGCGCTGACCAGGACGACCACGGCCGCGTTGGCCAGCAGCACCTTGTGGAACAGCGGCAGCTTCAGCAGCAGCCGGCCCAGCCGCGAGCGGCGGGTGCGGCGGATCTCGTTCGTGTTCGGCGGCTCGCGCATCGGCCGCGCCTCCTTTCCGTCGCTGGACGCCCGGCGGCCGGGACGCACACGGCCCCGGACCCGATGGCTACCAAGCTACCGGCAGGGAAGCCCCCGGTAAGTCCGCGCCCTCCCCAGACTTTGTGGGGCACCTCCCCACTTGGGTGCGGAGGTGCGGGGGTGCGGGGGTGCGGGGGTGCGGGGGTGCGGGGGTGCGTTCCGGACGCGCCGCGGGGGCCCTCTCCCCGCGCGAGGCTTCGCCCGCGCTGCCCCTCCCCCAAAAACTGCCTGGGGGAGGGGCGTCGGCGTGCCCTGCCGCCCAGGCTCATGCCCAGGCACCTCGTGGGCGGGTGGGGCTGAGGCCGCGTTTGCGCCGGCCGCCTGCAAAGGCAGCCTCGGACATCGGCGCAGGGAGAGCTCCGCAGGTCGCGTCGATGCCGACCCGCAGTCCGCGAAGGCGGACTTCCCGATGTTCCAGCGGCGGGTTTCAACCCGCCGGGTTTCAACCCGCCGTGTTTCAACCCGCCGCGTTTCAACCCCCCGTGATCCCACGCCTGCGCCGACGTTGGAAGCTCGGCTCCGATGCCCGCCTGGGAGTCCGCGAAGGCGGACTTCGGGCCGTTGTTGCCGCGGTTTCAACCGCCCGGTTCAAGGCCATTCTAAGGCAGCTAAAACCAAATCGTGCGCCGTGATCATCATGACCACAGCGCACGATTCGATTCACATCGCCAACGAGAAGGCGGGCCGCCGTTTGGTGCCGGGCGACCCGCCTAGTTGAGCAGCGACGGCGAGCGTTCGTGCTCGTCGTGCTGGTGGTGATGCCGGTGTTCGGCCTCGGTTTCGTGCCGGCGCAGCGCCTCCAGGATCTCCTCGCCGTAGAACATCGCGATGTACTTGGCCTGCACGTCGGTCACGCGCCGCACCGCCCACACCAGCTCCACGTAGTTGGGCTCGTGGGGGTGGCCGTTCAGGTGCATCCCGCACTCCTCGGGAAGGTGGCTGGCCTTGCGGTTGTTGCAGCTGCTGCAGGCCGTGACCACGTTGCCCCAGCTGTTCTCGCCGCCGCGCGACATGGGCACCACGTGGTCGCGCGTAAGGAACTCGCGGCCGCGCAGCGCGCCCCGGTGGCGGCCGCAGTACTGGCAGCGGTAGCCGTCGCGCGCGAACAGGAAGGTGTTGGTCACCTGGCGGCGGAAGCGCCGGGGGACGTGGATGAACCGCTTGAGCCGGATCACCAGCGGCGCGGCGATCCTTTCGCGCGCCGACCGGAAGATGCGGGCATCGTCAGCCTCCAGCACCTCCGCCTTCCGCTCGATCACGAGCCGCAGGGCCCGCTCCACCGGAAGGATGGTCAACGGTTCGAAGGAGGCGTTCAGCGCCAGACACCCCATACGGATGCACCTCGTCGTGTTGCGTGGGCGGGTTCCTGCCGACTGCCGTCACCGGGCTGAAGGTCAACGATTTCAAGGATCGTGCACGCTCTCCCCCACACGCTGGGGCCCCGGCGCGTAACGCCGGCGTCTCAGTGCGGCCACGAACCGGCGCCGCAAAGGGGATGGAGAGTGGTGGGATCGCGCAAAAACCTGAACGGTCAATCAAAACGTAGCTAGATCTGCCGCGTTTGGTCAAGCTCCTGCACAAGATGTTGTGTCAAGAATCTCGTTCTTTCTCCCGCCCATCGCCCGGCGAAGATCCTCCGCCGGCCCGATCGGGACGGGTCGCGTCCGCGCCCTGGACGCGTGGCCGGCCAGGGAGCCGATCCCAGCGCCCACCTCGAAATCCGCTGCGTCCGCTCCGGCGTAGCTACGGTGTCCGCGCGGCGCGGCACCCGGCGGACCTTCTCTCTCCCGTGCCGCTCCTGGCCTCTTCGTACCGGAGAAACGCAGATGATCCGCAAGCTGATGGTCGCCGCCCTGGCCGCCGTGCTCGTCCCCTGTGCCGCCCGCGCCCAGCAGCCCGCCGGCGCCGCGCAGAACCCGCAGATGCAGCCGTCGCCCGGCGTGCTGGTGGTCTCGCTGCAGAAGTGCCACTTCGCGGGGATGGAGCAGCTGGACGGGTGGTGGCGCGCCAACGCCGCCCCGATCCTGAACCAGCTGGTGCGCGAGAACAAGCTGCAGGCCTGGGGCGTGTTCGAGCACGCCTGGGGCGACGAGTGGAACTGGGGGATCTACTACGTGGCGAAGGACTTCCCCACCTTCCACGCCGCCTTCGACCAGTTCTTCGCGACGCTGGGCCAGCGCCAGCCGCAGTTCATGAACACCTTCGAGCAGCACTGCACCGAGCACCGCGACAACATGTACGAGCTGTCGATGACCGAGATGACCACCGGCGGCGGCATGCCGGTGCCCGCGCGGCCGTGACGGAGGTGCGGAGGTGCGGAGGTGCGGTGGTGCGGTGGTGCGGTGGTGCGGTGGTGCGGTGGTGCGGTGGTGCGGTGGTGCGGTGGTGCGGTGGTGCGGTGGTGCGGTGGTGGTTCGGGCCGGCCGCGAACCGGGTCGCGGCCGGCGGATGTCCCCCTTCACGTGCGGAGGCGTTGATGAAGAAGATGCGGCTGGACGTGGACGAGATCCGCGTCGCGAAGTTCGAGACCACGCCGGGCGAGCCGGCGAACGGCACCGTGGTGGGCCAGGACGCGGCGCCCACCGGATTGACGCTCTGCTTCCGCGACACCTGCTGGTGGGACAGCTGCATCACGGGCCCGCCGCCCCCCTGCCAGCCCTGCCTGGAGCACGGAGCGTGATCACGACGCCCCGCCGCACCCCAGCCGGCGGGGCGTCGTGCGGTCGTCCGCTCGTCGTCCCGCGTAGTTCCAGGTTTCTACAGGATCTCGTTCCCCGCTGGCTGAACGTTACGGGACGATCTTTCGCGAACCGTGCCGCGCCGATGCCTCCGCGCACCATGGGGCGAAGTACCGCGCGCGGCAGGGTATGGCGCGCGCCTGAACGCCGCACGAAGGGCCGCGGCGCAGACGTGGCGCGTATTTTGTATCCTGGTGAATGATGCAACGGGATGCCGGGGCAGGATCGGCCTCACGGGTCCCGCGCGGTCGGCGGGCGGAGATCGGCGTCGCGCCCGGGCGCGAGCCCCGGGCCCGGTGGTTCCCTTTCAATGGGAGGTAGACCATGAAGAAGCTCCGGATGGACCTGGACCAGCTGGTCGTGGAGCGGTTCGAGACGGTGGTGGACGAGGAGAAGGAGGGCACCGTGCTGGCGAACGGACTGCTCACCAGGACCGCGGACTGCGGGAGCTGCCTCATCGACAGCTGCGTGACGGGAAGCATGCGTCCCTGTGCCAACTGCCCGTGACCGCGGGCGCCCGTCCACGGTGACCGTGGCGGCCGGAGCCCGGGCGCGAGTCTCTTCGCGCCCGGGTGTCTGCGTTCGGCCGGGCGCCCGGCCCACAGCCTTCCGCCCGCCCGCGACCGGTTCGCGCCTCAGAGCAGCGCCACCGGGTCGCGGTCCACGATCACGCGGAGGTCGGCGGCCTTCGGGGCGCGCGGCCGCCAGCGTTCGTAGAAGTAGCGCGAGACCTTCCCCAGCGTCTGGGCGCTGTGCGAGCGCAGCAGGAAGTGCCAGCGCCAGCGGCCGCGGATGCGGTCGATCGGCGCGGGGGCGGGGCCGGTGAGCACCACGTCCTGAAGCCGCTGCGCGTCGATCAGCCCCTGCACCCATGCGGCGCCCGCCGTCGCCGCCTCCTGCGTGGGGGCCTCTTCCAGCCCGCTCACCACCACGTTCACCAGCCGCGAGTGCGGCGGGTAGATCGGCTCGCGGCGCGTCTCCAGCTCCTTGGCGGCGAAGGCCAGAAAGTCGTGCTCCATCGCCGCCACCACCGCGTAGTGGTTGGGGAGCGAGGTCTGGATGAACACCTCGCCGCCCTTCGGTCCTCTCCCGGCTCGCCCGGCGACCTGCGTCAGCAGCTGGAAGGTGCGCTCCGTCGCGCGGAAGTCGGGGAGGTGGATCCCCACGTCGGCGTTGATCACCCCCACCAGCGTCACGTTGGGAAAGTCGAGCCCCTTCGCGATCATCTGTGTGCCCATCAGGATGTCCACCTCGCGGCGCTCCACGCGGCCCAGGATCTCGTGGTGGCTCCACTTCCCGCTGGTGGTGTCCACGTCCATCCGGGCGATGCGGGCGCTGGGGAAGGTCTCGGCCACGGTGCGCTCCACCTGCTCGGTCCCCACGCCCTTGAAGCTCAGGTCCCTGCTGCCGCAGGCGGAGCAGTGGCTGGGCGACGGCTCCTCGTGCAGGCAGTAGTGGCAGGTGAGCCGCGCGCGCCGCCGGTGGAACGTCAATGACACGTTGCAGTTGGGGCACTGCCACACGAACCCGCACTCGCGGCACTGCACGAAGTTGGCGTACCCGCGCCGGTTGAGCAGCAGGATGGTCTGCTCCTGCCGCCGGATCCGCTCGCGCACCGCGTCGGCCAGCACGTCGCTCAGGATCACGGGCCCGCGCTCCACGCCGGGGCCCGTCGTGTCGCGCTGGCGCTTGCGCTCGGCCTTCAGGTCCACGATGCGGATCGGCGGCAGCGGCTGGCCGCCCACGCGCTCGGGTAGCTCCAGCAGGTGGTACTTCCCGCTCTCCGCGTTCGCCCAGCTCTCCAGCGAAGGCGTGGCGCTGCCCAGGAGACAGACCGCGCCCTCGATCCGCGCGCGGACCACGGCGACCTCGCGGGCGTGGTAGCGCGGGCTCTCGCCCTGCTTGTAGCTGCTCTCGTGCTCCTCGTCCACCACGATCGCGCCCAGCTCCGGCAGCGGCGCGAAGATCGCCGACCGCGCGCCGACCACGATCCGCTTCTCGCCCGATCTCAGCGCCCGCCACTCGTCGTAGCGCTCGCCGTCGGAGAGGGCGGAGTGGAGCACGGCCACGCGGTCGCCGAACACGGCCTTGAAGCGCCCCACCGTCTGCGGCGTCAGCGCGATCTCGGGGACCAGGACGATGGCGGTGCGCTTCTGCCGCTCCACCACCTCGCGCAGCAGCTCGATGTACACCAGCGTCTTGCCGGACCCGGTGACGCCGCGCAGCAGGTACGTCCCCGGCTCGGGCGTGCGCGAGGCGGCCACCAGCCGGCGGATCACCCCGGCCTGCGCGGGCGTCGGCTTGTGCTCCGGCGCCACGCCGGCTTCCACGCCCGCGTACGGATCGCGCGACACCTCCTCCTCGGCGATGTCGGCCACCTCCTTCTTCACCAGCGCGTTGACGAGGGCGTAGGTGTAGCCGAGCTCGTTGACCAGGTGCGTGACCTCGGCGGCGCCGCCCATCGCCTCCACCAGCTCGAACAGCTCGCGCTGGCGCTGCGCGCGGCCGAAGACTTTCTCCCGCCCCAGCAGGCTGGCCACCTCGCGCACGCGGAGAACGCGGTGCGTCTTCACCGGCGGCCCCACGCGCGGCCCCTCGGTGATCACGCGCACCAGCCCGATGTCCTCCAGCTTGCGGATGGTGGGCCACCAGACGCGGTCGCCCAGCTCGCGCCGCACGCGCTGCAGCGGCTGCGGCCCGTCGCGGTTGCGCAGCCACTCGATCAGCTTCAGCTCCAGCGCGGCCAGGTCGCGCCCCGGCGCCATCCCCCCCGACAGCGCCACGTAGTCGGTGGACGAATCGGTGAGCCCCGCCGGGAGCGCCGTCCGCAGCACCTGTCCCAGGGGAGCGAGATAGTACTCCGCGATCCACCGGCACAGGCGGAGGACGGCCGGCGTGGCGCTGGGCGACGCGTCCAGCACCCCGACGATGGTCTTCGTCTTCTCGGGGTTCTGGACGTTCGCCTCGTCGCGCACCCGGTCGATCCACCCGATGATCTCCTTGTTGCCGAACGGCGCCAGCACGCGCGCGCCGGGCCGCGCCTGCTGGCGCAGCCCGTCGGGCACGCGGTAGGTGAACGTCCGCGTGAGCGGCAGCGGAAGGGCGACGTCTACGTACAACTGCGCAGGGGACAGGGAACAGGGGACAGGGGACAGGGGACAGCGGGCGCAGGAAGAAGCTAACAGGCGGGGCAAGGTTCACTCGGCGCAAGCTGGACGCTTTGGTGCGCGATGCCGCGGAGACGCGAAAAAGCCTCTCCTCCGCGGTTGGAAGAGAGGCTTCTCGACACCCGGCGTCGACGCTGCCGCCCTACTCCCCCTCCGCCGCGCTGGTCTCCGCCACCACCGGCGCGGCCTTGCACAGGCGCACCACGGTCACGCGGCGCTCCTCGGTCTGCTCCACGCGCAGCTCGGTGTCGCCGTCGATCCCCGGCGCCTGGACGGTGTCGCCCACGGTGGGGATGCGGCCCAGGGTGCCGAAGACGTAGCCGCCCAACGTGTCGAACTCCTCCTCGGGCAGTCTCAACGCGAAGCGGTCGTTCACCTCGCCCAGGCTCACCCCGCCGTCGATCAGCGTGTCGCCCTCGGGCGTCGCCTCGAACTCCAGCTCGGGCTCGTCGTACTCGTCGGCGATCTCGCCCACGATCTCTTCCAGCAGGTCTTCCATGGTCACCAGGCCGTGCGTGCCGCCGTACTCGTCCAGCACGATGGCCAGGTGCACCTTCTGGCTGCGCAGCTCCTGCAGCAGCTCGCTCACCAGCTTGGTGCCGGGGACGAAGTAGGCCGGGCGCAGGATCGACTTGAGGTCGAACCCCGTCTGTTCCAGTTCCTCGCGCTTCGCCAGCAGGGGCAGGAGATCCTTGGTCAGCACGACGCCGACGATGGAATCGACCGAGCCCTCGTAGACGGGGTAGCGCGAGTGGCCCTCCTCGATCGCCACGCGCACCAGCTCGTCGAAGGTGATCGCCGAGTCCAGCGCGATCATGGCGGTGCGCGGCGTCATCACCTCGCGCGCCACCGTCTCGCCGAACTCGATCACCCCGCGGATCATGTCGCGCTCGTCCTGCTCGATCTCGCCCGGGTCGGCGCCGTGCGTCACCAGCATGCGCAGCTCCTCGGGGGTCTGCATCAGCGGGTGGAAGCCGGTGCCGCGCACGCCGAACGCCCGCACCCCGCCGCGCACCAGGAACGACAGCGGCCGGGTGATGGGGAAGAGCGCCACCGACAGCAGCTCCAGGAAGGGGATGCTGACGTGCGCGGTGATCCACTCGGCGCGGTGGATGGCGATCAGCTTGGGCACCTGCTGGCCCAGCGTGGCGTGCAGGAGGACCGCGGACGCCAGCGCCACCAGCGTGGACGCCCACGGCACCAGGCCCAGCGGGTCCAGGAAGCGGCGCGCCACCAGGATGGCCACGTAGCCCAGCAGCATGCTGAGCGTGCTGCGCGCGATCTGGCCGGCGAACACCAGCTCCTCGAGCCGCTCCAGAGGCGGCAGGATGCGCTGGTTGCGCGGGTCGCCCAGGCGCGGGCTGGTTTCGATGCGGGAACGGCGGACCGCGATGAGGGCGAACTCGGCGGCCACGAGAAAGGCGTTGGCCAGGACCAGCGCCAGCGCGATGAAGAGGGGGAGACTACTCGGGTCGGGGTCCATTGAGGGGGTTCGGGGTACTCAGGAGCCCCGGTCAGCGGGGCCCCGCAGGCGCGCGGCGCCGCGCATGGGCGGGGATGGCGGACGTCTGAGCGTCCGGTCCCCGTCCGCGAGGCCGCGCGGCGGCGCCGTCAGGCCGCGGCGCTCTCCGCCTCTTCCGCGGCGGCCGGAGCGCGGGAGATCACCGGGCGGCAGAACCGCATCCCGATCTCCTCCAGCTCCTTGAGCTCCTTCGGCTTGAGCGCCGGGTAGCGCTCGCCCAGGAACTCGATGGTTTCCTTCATCCAGTCGACCTGCTGCTCTTCGCTCGCGTGCAGCACGCCGCAGCGGTTGATGTGCGAGAACAGCTCGTTGCGCGCCTCGTCCAGGGCCGTGGGACGGCTGCTGGGACGGCGGTCGCGGTCGCGGTCACGATTACGGCTCAAAGCTCCTCCTGGTCTCCAAAAGAACGAACCCTCGCGCGGAGGGTGGAACGACAATGCACGTGTGGCTCAAATCTAACACTTTCCGGCCTCGCGCGAAACCACGCGTTCCGGTCCGGCGCTTGCGATTCCGTGCCGCTTGCTACCCCCGCAGCCGCATTCGGTTCAGAGGCCGATGACGCCGCTCCCCACGCGCCGAACCCCGCTCGCCCGCCGCCGCCTCTCCACCCCCGAGTGGTGGGTGCCCATGGGCCTGCGTGCGGAAACCAGCGACGTGGGCCGCTACCGCATCCACTGGGTGCACGCCGGCGCCGGCGACGAGACGGTGGTGCTGCTGCACGGGCTCTCGGGGTCGAGCCGCTGGTGGCAGCGCAACATCCCGGCCCTGGCGGGTAGCAGGCGCGTGGTGATCCCCGACGTGATCGGCTTCGGCCGCAGCCGCGCGCCCGGACGCCTTCCCGGGATGCCCGAGCTGGCCGACCGTTTCGCCGAGTGGATCGCTGCGCTGGGGGATGACCCCGTCCACCTGGTGGGCCATTCGATGGGCGGCCACCTCTCGATCCACCTGGCCGCGCGCCACCCCGGGCTCGTGCGCCGGCTGGTGCTGGTGGACGCGGCGGGGATCCCGCGCGAGCGGACGCCCCGCAACCTGGTCCGTTTCGCCTACGAGGTGGCCCCGCCGCGCCGCTGGGGCGATCCCCGCTTCCTGCCGGTGATCTGGCGCGACGCGCTGGTGGCCGGCCCGTTCACGGTGCTCACCGGCCTGCTCAACATCCTGCGCGACGACGTGCGCCCGCTGCTGCCGCTGGTCACCGCGCCCACGCTGATCGTGTGGGGCGCGCGCGACGGCCTGATCCCGGTGGAGAATGGCCACGAGTTGCGCCGGTCGATCCACGGCGCGCGCCTGCTGGTGATCCCGCGCGCCTACCACAACTGCATGGTGGACCGGCCGGCCGAGTTCAACGCCGCCGTGCTGCGGTTCCTGGACGGGGACGAGGTGGGGGAGTGAGATCCATCCGCGCCCGCCGGTCCCGCGGGCCCTCACCCCGGCGCCCGGGCGCGGCTGCGTCGCGTCCCGGACGCCTGTCCCTCTCCCAGAAACAGCCTGGGAGAGGGACCCGGGGGCGCCGCGCGCGGCTACCTGGACCGCGGTGGATGCCCGTACCGCGCGCGTTCACCCCGGCGGAGCGCGAGCCGGTAGTCCGCGAAGGCGGACTTCGTGTGGTCGTTGCAGCGAATTCATCCGCCCTGGCCGGGCCGCGGGCGCGATGACCGTCCCGTCCGGCGACGCGGCCGTGGCGTGGAGCCGCGAGCGGTGGGTGCGCGTGGGCCCGTTCGACGTGCGCTACCGCGAGGCGGGCGACGGTCCGGCGGTCGTCCTGGTCCACGGCCTGGGGCTGTCGGCGGACTTCTGGTGGAAGAACGGGCCGCCGCTGGCCGCCGCGGGGTTCCGCGTGCTCGCGCCGGACCTGCCGGGGTTCGGAAAGACGGAGGGGCCGCCGTACCTGTCGGTCGAGGACCAGGCCCAGTTCGTGGCCGCCTGGGCGGAGGCGCTGGAGCTGGGCCCCGCCGCGTACGTGGGACATTCCGTGAGCTGCCAGGCCTCGCTCCAGCTCGCGGCGGAGTGGCCCGAGCGCGTCACCGCCCTCGTGCTGGCCGCGCCGACGGGCGACCCGGCGCCGCTCAGGCTGGTGCGGCAGGCGCTGGGCTTCGTGGCCGATCCCGTCTTCGAGCCGCCGTCGCTGGTGCCGGCCGTGGGCGAGCCGTACTTCCGCGCCGGGATCCCGCGCTGGCTGCGCACCTGGTACGCGGCCGGGCGGCACGACACGATGGCCGTCGCGCGGCGGGTCACGGCGCCGGGGATCGTGATCCTGGGCCGCCACGACCCCGTGGTGCGCCGCGGCTTCGCGAAGGAGCTGGCGGAGTGCCTCCCCGGCGGACGCTGCGTGGTGCTCCCCCGCGGCGCCCACGCCGTGGTCTTCGACGCGCCGGACGACTTCAACGCCGCGGTGATCGAGTTCCTTCGCGAAATCCACTCGGCGCGCTGAGTCCGGCGCGCCGAACTCGCCACCGGTTCGTCTAGCGCCGCAGGTACACCTCCACCGCCGCCCACCTGCGGCCGCCGGCGGCGCGCACCGCCTTCACCAGCGGCGAGGCACTCGAGTCGAAGAAGTAGGTGTACCCGCACTTCCCCTCCACCTGCGCCTGGACGGTGGCGCGCGCGAGCGGAACGTCCGTGGCGATCAGCGCCAGCGATCCGGGCGTCACCCGCGCTTCGCCGGTGCGGCACCCTCCCATCCGCGTCCGCGTGACGGTCGCCGCCTCGAGCGGCGTGACCGGCCGGGCGAGGGCGCAGGCCGGGATGGCGCGGCCGGGCGGGAGCGGCTCCGTTTCCGGCAAGACGGCGCAGTCGGTGGCCAGCGTGTGGGTGCCGGCGGGAAGCAGCCGCTCGTCCCCCGGGATCGCGGGGTAGAGGAGGTGCCACTCTTCATCGGGCGTGATCTCCACCAGCGCCACGTACGCCGGGCGCTCGAGCGAGATGGTGACCTCCGCCCGTGACTCGGTGAGCGACCTGGGGGCCAGGATCGCGGGTCCGATGTCCGGCTGGGTGCCCTCCACGTACGGCGCGATGTGGACCCGGTTCGGTTCGTTGCGCCGGAGCCGCTCCACCACCTGCCGTTCGAAGCGGGTACGCACCCGATCCGGCTGCAGCATCCCCTGGTCGTGCGAGATCGCGCTCAGCAGCGCCAGCGTGCTTCCGCCGCCCGGGCGATCGGCCACCACGGCCGTCACCGTGACCGCGCCGTACGCGTGCGCCGTGTCGGCCAGGCGTTCCGGCGGGAGCATGATGCGCAGCGAGTCGGGGCCCGCGGCGCTCTGGGGCGGCGGCGCCTCCTCGTCGCGGAAGCTGAGCCGCAGGTCGTAGGATCGCCGCAGCACCTCGCCGCGAGAGAGGTCCAGCGGATACGAGGTCTCCGGGATCGGCACCTCGTGCGCCAGCGTGCTGGTGGCCCCGAAGGCGAAGATGCACGCCGCCGCCACCCCCGGCGCCAGCAGCCGCCGCAGCCGCGGGGGCGCCACGGGCCGCGGCCGGTACGCCCAGGCGGCCGGCACCGCCAGCAGCGCGGCCAGGTCCGTCACGTCGATCACCCGGTGCACGCGGAGCAGCCCCAGCGCGTTCCACGCGTCGATCAGCGGCTGCGCGGCGGGTGACTTCCAGAAGACGAAGGCGATCGCCGTCAGCGCCGCCACGGCGGTCCGGGCGCGGGGGAACACGGCGCACCAGAACACCACGAACACGAAGAGGCCCGCGACGTCCGAGAGCTTTCCCGTGAGGGCGCTGGGGTACGCCGGCTTCAGCACCAGATCGTTCGCCAGCAGCAGCGCCAGCGCGGCCAGCACCGGCGGCGCGAGCAGGGCGTCGAACCGTCTCTGCATCGGCGGGGCTCCTGGGTGGCGGGTGACGGATCGGATCGGAGCGGGAACGATGGACCAACGCGTCGACGGCGTCCGGCGTGACGGCGCAAAGGTTAGTGTCGGATGAACGCGCGGCGGGAGCAAGCTCGGCCGGCGCTTCGCTCGCCACGAATTGCCTTCCACGCCCGGCGTGGCGACTTTGCATCATCGACCCGATCCCATCTCCCGAACACCGCTGGGAGGTCCCGTGACCGCAATCGAATCGCCCGCCGAAGCCGGCGTCGCCTGGCCCCGGCTGGACCTGGACGACTGGGAGCCCACGCGCGACACGCTGCACATGTGGACGCAGATCGTGGGCAAGGTGCGGATGGCGCTGTCGCCGCCGGTGAACCACTGGTGGCACGTGCCGCTGTACGTCAGCGCGCGCGGGCTCACCACCTCGGCCATCCCGTACGGCCGCGGCACGGTGCAACTGGACTTCGACTTCATCGGGCACCAGCTCTGCATCGCCTGCAGCGACGGCGGCCGGCGCGAGGTGAAGCTGGAGCCGCGCACCACGGCGGACTTCTACCGCGAGGTGATGGCGCGGCTGAGGGAGATGGGGGTCGACGTGAAGATCTGGCCGGTGCCGGTGGAGGTGGAGAACCCGATCCCCTTCGCCGACGACACCGTGCACGCCGGCTACGACCCCGACGCCGCGCGCCGCTTCTGGACGGTGCTCGCGCGCAGCACGCACGTGATGACGGAGTTCCGCGGGTGCTTCCTGGGCAAGTGCAGCCCGGTGCACTTCTTCTGGGGGAGCTTCGACCTGGCGGTCACGCGGTTCAGCGGGCGCAAGGCGCCGCCGCACCCCGGCGCGCCCAACGTGCCCGACATCGTGACGCGCGAGGCGTACAGCCACGAGGTGAGCAGCGCCGGCTTCTGGCCCGGCGGCGGGCCGATGCGGCAGGCCATCTTCTACAGCTACGCCTACCCCGAGCCCCCCGGATTCGGGGAGCGGACGCCACGGCCGGAGGGTGCGCTCTATTCGAAGGACTGGGGCGAGTTCATCCTCCCTTACGACGCCGTCCGCCAGTCGCCACACCCCGACGCGGCGCTGAGAGCGTTCCTCGACTCGACCTACGAGGCCGCGGCGGAGCTGGCGCACTGGGACCGCGAGGCGCTGGAGAAGCCGGGGCCGACGACGCCAGGCGAGCGTTGAGAACGGGGCTTACCAGCCTCTCCCGGAACGGGGGAGGTGGACGGCCTGAGCCGGCCGGAGGGGCGCGGAGGCCGCGGCGTGCTCGTGCGCCCTCGAAGGAAGAAGAAGCCAGGGGGAAGGCCGCTACCCCAGCCGCTCCGCCAGCGCCCACGCCAGCAGCGGGAGCATGAGCTCGTGGTGGCCGGTGATGTGATAGCCGCGGCCGCCGCCGGTGCGCGTGGGGCGCTCCACCACGTTCACGCGGGTGCGGTAGTGGCGCTGCATGTCGAAGTCCACCGCGGTGAAGGCGCGCGGGGCGCCGGCGTTCAGGTTGCGGGCGACGGTGAGCGCCTTGAGGAAGACCTCGGGCATCACCACCGCGCTGCCGAAGTTGATCACCACGCCGCCGCCGTCCAGCCCCGGGAGCGCGGCGGCCAGGCGGCGGAAGTCGCGGTGGCCGGTATCGCCGATCGCCGCTCCGTTCGCCGCCGGGTGCTGGTGGATGATCTCGGCGCCCAGCGCGGGGTGCAGCGTGTACGGCACGCCCAGGCGGCGCGACTGCAGGAGGAGCGACAGCTCCGGATACGCCAGGTCCGCCCGCAGGTCCAGGTCGCGCGCCAGGCTTTCGCCCATCCCCCACCCCTCGCGCATCCCGCGCTCGAAGGCGGCGTTCATGTCGCGGCCGGTCTCGTCGGCCATCCCGAACGAGCCGTCGGCCAGCCCGGCCTCCACGTCCTCGCTGGTCCCGCCCCAGCGCGCCATCTCGTAGTCGTGGATCCCCGCGGAGCCGTTGGACGCCAGGTGCGTGGCCGCCCCGCGCCGCATCAGGTCGATCAGCAGCGGCGCCAGGCCGGTCTTCACCACGTGCCCTCCCAGCATCCACACCACCGCCTTGCGCGCGCGGGCGGCGGACGCGACCGCATCCACCACCTGCAGGAAGGCGTCGGCCTGCAGGACGTGGGGGAGGGAAGCCAGGAACGCGGCGAAGGTCCGCTCGCCCGCCCGCGACGGGGGTGGCGAGGCGAACTGCTCGGCCACGACCTTGTTGGGGCGGGCGCTCACCGGCAGGGTGCGCACAAGCGAAAGGTCCGCCTCGGGGGGGCTCCCCGCGGCGGACCCGCTCGGACGGCCGTGGTCGTCGTTCACGTGGCGTCAGACGGAGGTGGAAGAGGGGATCACGATCCGGCGCGGTAGCTGCGCAGCGACATGGTCAGCGAGCCCACCACCGGCACGCGGCTCTTGATCAGCACCGGGATGCGGCGGTCGTCGTCGCTGAAGTAGATCTCCGCGCGGCCGCCCTCGCCGAACAGGCCGTTGGTCTGGATCACCGGCTGCACCACCACGGTGCGGAAGCGGCCGGCGGGCACTTCCACCGTCTCCTTGCGGACGACGCGCAGGACCACCGGGTTGCCGCTCTCCTTGAAGTAGCGGTTGAGCGTGTACACGTCGCCCACCTCCAGCGGCAGGGTCCGGGCGTAGTACATGAAGCTCAGGTCGTCGAGCGGCCGGTCGCTGGCGATGGTGCCGGTCTCGTCCTTGTCCAGCCGGCGGTAGGTGCGGTGCGCCGGGTCGAACTCGTAGGTGCGGTTGCGGCGGTAGCGCACCTCGTGGATGCTCTGGATGAAGCGCCGCGAGAACAGCCCCTGGGTGTCGATCCAGCTCTCGTAGCGGTCGTTCACCCGCGCGATCCCCACGCTCCCCGACACCTGCATGCGGGCGTGCATGGTCTGCGCGCCGCCCACCGTTGTGACCGCCGACGTCCTGGCTCCGGCCGCGGTGACGGCATTGGTATCCAGCGTCACGGCGCCATTCATGGCCAGGGTCCGGCCCGCCACGCTGGCGCCCGTGGTCACCGTGATGCTCGCCACCGCCAGGATGTTGCCTGCGAACGACGTGCCTGTCCCGATCGTCGCCGAACTGCCAACGTGCCAGAACACGTTACCCGCGGACGCGCCGTTCGTCAGGACGACCGACGAGGCGCTCGCCGTCGTGATCGTGCTCCCCATCTTGAAGATGAAGACCGCGTTGGCGTCCCCTTGCGCATTGAGCGTGAGGGGTCCCGTCAACTGAGCCGAG
>Ga0207706_10001966_pt1 | contig 20146 bp, 16 predicted proteins | sample KBSC53metaG_FD_184318 | JGI IMG/M metagenome (GOLD analysis project Ga0207706, IMG submission 184318) | Corn rhizosphere microbial communities from Kellogg Biological Station, Michigan, USA - KBS C5-3 metaG (SPAdes) (version 2) | ecosystem: Host-associated > Plants > Roots > Rhizosphere > Soil ... | reverse complement strand
CTCGTCGAACCGAGCGGCTCGGTTGCCGGCACGACAGGCACGCCGACCGAGATTGCCAGATTGCGTGCTGCGACCTTGTTGCCGAGCTGGCGCATGGTATCGGCCGTCGGGCCGATGAAGATGATGCCCGCCTTGTTGCAGGCATCGACGAATTCCGGACTTTCCGGCTGGTCGGAAAACGGCGTGTTCACGAACAGATCGCCACCACGCGTCACTACGGCCGCCTCGAAGCGATCGATTGCGGTAGCCAAATCGTCGAGCTCACTGCTCGTCTCCGCCCCTGTGAGGAGCACTCCTTTTTGACGAATGCGTCCGCCCAGCTCGGTTGCCGCGGCGTCTCGCTCCTCGCGCCGATGCGGATCGAGGGTCTCCTGCTGCTCCTCAAAGGAATCCGGTGTCATGCAATCTCCACGATTTCGGTTACCTGCATGAACTGCAAGTCCCGTGTTCACGGCGTGAAAGCTGCGACATTTCCGCGTATACGTCGAGGTCAGCTATGTCACGGGCATTCGTAAAAGAAGACGGCGGTGCATGGGGCGATCCCGGGAGGCGTTACTCGCTTCCGGAGCGCGACGATCCGGCGTTTGACGAGGCCGCCGCGGAAGCGCTGCTCGAGGGCGCACGTACCGGCGATACCGGTAGCGCGGAGAGCGCGACGGGATACTACTGGGGCGAGAGACGACTTCGTCCTTTCGTGGAACGGATCCACGCGCGGGCGCAAAAAGAAGGTGATGAAAGGCTGGCGCAGCTCGCCGAGCGATTCCTCCGCTGACTGAAAGCGCACACAACCTACACCGCACTTGCCGACCGATCTCACGTGCTGCTAGATACTAGGCCGCCATGACCCAGAATGAGTTCCGCGGTATCAGGCAACGCGCAGCGTTCATAGCCATCGCCGGAGCGTTGGTTGTCTGGAGCGGTGCATGCAACAAGGGCGGTGACACCGCCACCACCCGCATCGAGGTCATCGACTCCACTTCTACAGCATCGTGGATGCCGACGGAAGATACCGGCACCGTCTATCGGATCGCGGTCTATTCGCCGCGGGGCGCAGATACAATTCGCAACGTGATTCCTCCTGCGCCGATCATCATTGGTGACAGCGTAGTAATTGGTCTGGTGCAGTTCTTCGAAGACTCTTCCACACCGCAACGACAGATTTTTCGTCTCCGCCTCGGCGATCACCGGGTCGAGACCAGTCCGCTGCCGGAGGATGTCTGGGCTGCCTATCAGGATGTCCTGATTTCGCCGGACGGTCGCTACATCGCGTATGTCGCGGAGGACACGACGCCGGTGAATCCGGGAACTTACGGGCTGGTGCGCGATCTCAAGACTGGACTGGTGGTGCTGCGAGGACCCGGCGGGGGCGGATGCGATTGCGATGAGGATCTGAACCACGCCCGCTGGTTTCCACCCGACAGCTTCGAGATAGCCGTTGCGCACCGGAACACGAACGGCACCTGGCAGCGGCTGTCCGGGAAGGCGTCGGCGAGCCGAAAGCACGTCGATACTCTTCCCGACGAACCGGATTGGCATTAGAGATACACCATGCAGAATCAGCCCCCGCAGGGTCCTGTAACACCGGCGCCGACGCCAGCACCGACACCGGCACCAGCAGCGGCGCCTGCGTTCGTTCTCGTTCCGGGTCCCCAGGGCGGTGAGCCTTACACGATCACCGTGCCCCGAACTGCAGCGGAGCTCGACGCTCTGCGCTCGCGCCGATCCGAGATCTCGTCGCAGCTGTCGAATGTCGACATGCGTAGACAGCGGCTCATAAAAGAGCTGAAGACCATCACGGATCCAACGGCGCAAAAGGGTTTGCAGGACAGGCTCGCTCTACTCGACGCTCGCCAACTGCAGCTGGAGACTGACCTGGCGACAACGGGACAGGTTCTGCAGAACGTCGCTGCACTCGGGTCGACCTCGAATCCGAACATTCCGTTTGGGTTGAGAACGAATCAGGTCATGGCCCTTTCGGTTCTCACGATCATTTTCGTCTTGTTCCCATTGGCGATTGGCGTCGCCCGCAATTTCTGGAAGCGCGCCAGCCGCACCGGCCCATCACCAGCGGCGCTGACGGAGACGGCGCAGAGACTCGAGCGGCTCGAGGGGTCAGTCGACGCAATCGCGATCGAGATCGAGCGAATTTCCGAGGGGCAGCGATTCGTCACCAAACTGCTCGCTGAGGGACAGCCCACGCTGTTGCCCTCTGGTGCGGAGACAGTTCGCGTCGCTAAGTAGGCTGACTGCAAACGAAGAAAAACCAGCCAGCGCCTGGGGCACTCAGCCTGCTGCCGCGAGCTGACCATGTTTGGTTTCGCTCGTGGCGGCAGGCTGATAGCAGCCGGCCGCTGGCTGGGTTTTCTTGTTTTGAAGTTTACACAGCCGCCGGTCCCGCTCTGCCTTCACCTTCAGTGAGCGTCTGCTGCCGGAGCGCGGCGGCGCCCATCAACCCGCCTAGGCCCATCGACTCCACAGCGGTGCTCGGTACCAGCATCAAGGCTCCCTTCTCCTTAAGTCCCTCGTAGAGGATGTTCATCGCCCGCAGGTGGAGGGCGGTGGGGTTGTCCTGATACGACTTCGAGGCTTCGAAGAAGAGATGCGCAATTTCTACTTCGGCCTGTCCGAGAATGATGCGGGCGGATTTCTCGCGCGAGGCCTGCGCTTCACGCGACATCGCATCCTGTAGCGACGTGGGGATAACCACGTCGCGCATTTCTACCGATTGCACCGTGACGCCCCACGGGTTTGAGCGCTGGTCGATCAGGGCCTGCAGCTCCGCCTCGATCCGTTCACGGCCGCGCAGCAAGTCGGTGAGCGAGGTTCTGCCGATGATGTCGCGGAGGCCGGTCTGCGCCGCCCAGCTCACTGCCTGGGTGTAATCCTGAACTTCCAGCGCCGCCTTCTCGGAGTCGTGCACCATCCAGAAGAGAACCGCATCCACGTTGACCGGCACAGTATCCGAGGTGAGTGTCTCCTCAGCCGCGAAACTGGTCGTTACTACGCGCTGATCGATATAGATGGACACCGTCTCGATGAACGGAGTTATCCAGAAAAGACCCGGCCCCTTGAGTCCGGTATAGCGGCCGAGTCGGAGAACGATCCCGCGCTCCCACTGCTTGGCGATCTTGGGAGACTGCGCGAAGACGATTCCGATCAGCATCCATATGATAAGCCACCCCGGATTCTGAGTGCCGGCAGTCATCAGCAAGCCGATCACCAGCGAGAAAAGCAGAATGAAAACGGCAATTACATTCAAACGCCCCTGCGACCGCGAAGCCCGCGCGGCGCGGCGTGCTGCGAGAACTTCGTCCATGCCTGGCATCTATTTCTTCTCCTGGTTTCTGAGCTGATCGATTAGCTCGGGTAAGGTGAATCCCAGCAGTGCGGCATCGCCAACGAATCGGCGAATGAGCTCGCGGAGCTCCCGTTCACGGTGAGCCCGCGCCGCCTGCGGCGTCGGCACCTCGCGAACGAAAGTGCCCACTCCCCGACGCGTCTCCAGAATTCCATCCTTCTCGAGCTGGGCGTAGACTTTCGCCACCGTATTCGCGTTGACGGCGAGGTCCACCGCCAACTGCCGAACCGTAGGCAGCTGTGCGCCGGGCTCGAGTGCCCCCGTCGCGATCGTCGCCCTTATTGCTCGATCGAGCTGGGCGTAAATCGGAGTTGGGTTCCTGGGATCGACCTGGAAAGTAGGCATTGTCTGCTTGTACTATCACACTAGTACAATACGCGCGCAAGATGAGGGCGGTTTCAGAACGAGTTATGGCCGAATCCCGCGGGTCCGGGCTTACCTGCTGTGGGTGTAGAGGAGATCCAGTATTTCGTCGTACATCTGATCTGCGTCTTCACCGCCGGCACGGATTGCGCCGGTCGCGCAGTGCTTCAGGTGGTTGCGCATCAGCGCGCGGCCAACGCCCCTCAGCGCTTCGTGGACCGATGAGATCTGCATCAGGACGTCGGCGCAGTAACGGTCCTCGTCCACCATTTTCTGGAGACCGCGAATCTGACCTTCGATCCGGCGCAGCCGCTTGAGGTTCTTGGACTTTACTTCCGGATCCACCGCCAACGCCTTGCGCGTCCCCGCATCCTGTACAGCGCAGCCGCATTCCGCTGCATGTATCGATTCGGATTTCGCTTTCATTGTCGCCATCTCAGTCAAGAGACACCCGCTTCAGGCGCAGGCTGTTGGAGACCACACTCACCGAGCTGAGAGCCATCGCCGCACTGGCGATGATCGGGCTCAGCATCAGTCCTGTGAACGGGTAGAGCGCGCCAGCCGCGATTGGAATACCGATGACGTTGTAGATGAATGCCCAGAACAGGTTCTGTCGCATGGTGGCCATCGTACGACGTGAGAGTCTGATCGCGTTCGAGACTCCGCGCAGATCGCTCCGCATCAGCGCGATATCGCTCGCCTCGATGGCGATATCGGTCCCCTTCGGCATCGAGATTCCCACATCGGCCTGCGCCAACGCCGGCGCGTCGTTGATCCCGTCCCCCACCATCGCCACAACTCGACCAGCTCGCTGGAGCGCCTGAACTTCCTCCACCTTTTGATGCGGGAGAACTTCCGCCACCACCTTTTCAATGCCCGCCGCGGCGGCAACCGACTCGGCGGTCGACCGCCGGTCTCCGGTAACGAGCAGAACGCCTACTCCGAGCCTGCGCAGGTCGTCCACGGCGAGGCGCGATGACTCGCGCACCGCGTCGGCAACTATTACGCGACCAGTCATGATGGAATCGATCGCGACGAACAGCTCGCTTTCGCCGGAGTTGGGCGGCAACGGCCGTTCTTTGGTGGTCACGCCGAGCTCGCCCATCAACTGAGCGTTACCGACGGCAACCGCGCGTCCCGCAACTCGCCCTGTCACACCAATGCCAGTATGCGATTGAAAGCTTTCGACCTCGCTGAGCGGTATGCCTCTGGCGAGAGCCTCGCGCACAATCGCCGCTGCCACGGGATGCTCAGAGTGACGCTCGAGTGAACCGCCGGCGGCAAGTAATTCGTTCTCGGTGAACGTCGGAAAAGCCGTCACGCTCTTAACCGTGGGCGCGCCTTCAGTGATTGTACCCGTTTTATCGAAAACGACGGTATCAACTTCACCCGCGCGCTGTAGAATCTCGCCGCCCTTGATCAGCAGGCCGAGCTCGGCGCCGCGCCCCGTCGCCACCATTACCGCCGTCGGGACGGCGAGGCCCATCGCGCACGGACACGCAATGATCAAAACCGAAACAGCGGCTGCGATTGCGCGCGGCAAAGCTCCGGCGTCGCCGAGGAGAATCCATGCGAAAAACGTGAGAATGGCGAGTCCGAGCACGACCGGAACGAAGACGGCGCTAACTCTATCTGCCAGCCGCTGAATGGGCGCGCGTGACGCCTGGGCGTCCCGCATCAATTTGACGATCCTTGCCAAAACACTGTCGGCGCCGACGCTTGTCGCCCGATACCGCAAAGAGCCAGTCGTGTTCACCGTCCCACCAACGATCGAATCACCCGTGCCTTTTGCGACGGGCATCGGTTCGCCGGTCACCATCGATTCGTCGATCTCGCTCGAGCCGTCGATGACGACGCCGTCCACCGGTATTCTCTCGCCCGGGCGGACGAGCAGCGTCATTCCGGAGCGAATCTCACCGAGTGGTTTGTCGATCCACGAACCGGCTTCTTCCACACGCGCCGTCGGCGGAAGAAGCGAAGCGAGCTTCCGCAGCGCTTCCGTAGTTTTACCCCGCGCCCGTGCTTCGATTGCCCGCCCGGCGAGTACGAGTCCAATGATGAAAATGACCGCTTCGTAATAGACATCGGCGGCAATCCCGTTTCTCATGAACAAGTGCGGCGCGACGGTGGCGATCACCGAATACACGTACGCCGAGCCGGTGCCGATGGCGACAAGGGCGTTCATGTCGGCGGATCCGTGTCGCACTGCTTTCCATGCGCCGCGGTAGATGTCGCGTCCCGCCCACACCATGATGGCCGTGGTGATCGCCAACAGCGAATAGTTGACGACGGGATCGCCCATGCTGACCATCGAGATGGACATCGCGAAAACGCCGGCAAGCACGCTCACCACGGCGCGAGCGGTGAGCTTGCGCGCTTCTGCAACCTCGGGCGCTACGCTTACCAACTCTTCAGCGAGGACGTCTTCCTCTGACGCCGGGAGCTCAGCGTCGTATCCCGTCGCGCGCACGGCGTCGACAAGCCTCTCGGGACTGATCGCGGCAGGGTCGTAGCGTACCGCGGCACTACGCGTTACGAGGTTCACGGTGGCATCCAGGACCCCGGGCTCTGCCTCCAGCGCGCGCTGGACACGCGACTGGCAGGCGGCGCAAGTCATACCAGTCACCGGAAAGGTGATGGTGCCGTTCCCTACTGTTCTCTCTTCTACCTGGGTAGCCATGATGATTCCCCGCTACCCAAATCAATATACCCCCCTCCCCTATGTCAAGAGTAGATAGCGGAGGGCGTCGGCGCTTCCCCGCTTTTGAATCACGCGGTCAAATCGCAATGGATTGGGAACGTCGAAGCTGAAATGCCACCACTCCTGGTCGTAGTTCACGAACCCTTCTTTTTCCATCGCTGCCTTCAACCGCTGTCGGTTGGTGGCAGCGACTCCGGATGCATTGGCGGTATGCGCCGCGGCTGAGAACGTGTCGAATGGAGTGCCCATTTCCAGCTCTGCTCCTGTGGAGCGATCGATCAGAGTGAGATCGATGGCCAGGCCGAGGTTATGCCGCGACCGGCTCGCGATGTAACCGTCGCGCAGCAGATCCGTGCGGTTCACCCGCTGCGTCCAGTCGACCATCGCCAACGTCGCGCGGACGGGGCGATATGCATCGTAGACCTTCAGCCCCAGCCCTTGCGCACCGAGAAAGCGTTGTACGCGTGACAGTGCGGCCGCTGCTTCGCGACGCAGAAACGCGCGGTTGGCGAGGTAACCCGGCAGCGGCGCGCTCGTAAAATTGTTTGGCGTCGCGTAGCGCATCTCGACAGCGATGGTCGGGTCCAACGAGCGGACATCGACCAACAGCGTATCCGCGACCGCATCGGGTGCAACCGCCGTCTCGACAGTGTTTACAGGCGGTGCCGCGGTGACAGGTGCGGTTTGTCGCGGCGGATTCGTTGCGCACGCAGCCGTGATTGCGGCGAGCGCTGCAAGCAGAGTTTTCATCATTCAAATAGGATAATGCGCGCTCATCGCGCAGGGAGGCATTCCTGTCGCATCCGCTTTTCCGCATATTGGCGCATGGCTGCCATAGACTCGCCCGACAAACGCGCCGCAGAGTCCGTTGCTCCCCGCGGTCACCGTGCCGCCGTGCTCGCGAGCTTCCTCGGCTGGACGCTCGACGCTTTTGATTTTTTCCTCGTTGTATTTGCGCTGACGGCGATCGCCAGGGACTTTCACAAGACTGACGCCGAGATGGCGCTGACGATCACCGTCACGCTCGCATTCAGGCCAGTCGGAGCGTTCATCTTTGGGCTGATGGCAGATCGTTACGGGCGGAAAATCCCGCTCATGATCGATCTTGTTTTCTTTTCCATCGTCGAAGTTTTGTCCGGCTTCGCGCCCAACTATACGGTGTTCTTCATCCTCCGCGCGCTGTTTGGCATCGGCATGGGTGGCGAGTGGGGCGTCGGCGCATCGCTGGCGATGGAGAAAGCTCCGCACCGCAGGCGCGGAGTACTTTCCGGCTTCCTTCAGGAAGGCTACGCCACTGGATACCTGCTGGCGGCGGTCTGCTATTTCTTTGTGTTCCCGCGCTGGGGATGGCGGCCGATGTTTTTCATCGGCGGATTGCCGGCGCTGCTCGCGCTCTTTGTACGCTATCGCGTGGAGGAGTCGGAGGTCTGGCAGAAAACCCGGCACAAGGACTGGAGCAGTCTCGGCCGCGCTCTCACATCGCACTGGAAGCTGTTCCTCTACCTCACGCTGCTGATGGCGGGCATGAATTTCGTCTCGCACGGCACCCAGGACATGTATCCAACGTTCCTGCAGCGTGACTGGGGGTTCACACCGCAAAAACGCGCCGCGTTGACTGCGTTCTCGATGATCGGCGCAATCATCGGCGGTGTCACTTTCGGGCTGCTCTCCGACCGGATTGGCAGGAGACGCGCGATCGTCCTCGCGCTCTTGCTCGCGATTCTGGTGATTCCACTGTGGGCGTTCTCGCCCGCGATGACCGGCCTCGTGATCGGCGCGTTTCTTATGCAGTTCATGGTGCAGGGCGCGTGGGGAGTTATTCCGGCGCACATCACGGAGCTGTCACCAGACAACGTGCGTGGCTTTCTGCCCGGTTTCGCGTACCAGTGCGGAGTTCTTATCGCCAGCTCCGTCGCGTACCTCGAGGCAGTCCTGGCCACCCGTATGAGCTATGCCCGATCGATGGCGATTGTCGCGGTAACCGTTTTTTCGGCTGCGGCGATCATCGCCTGGCTCGGACGCGAAAAGCACCAGATCGAATTCGGTGTTTCAGCCGAACCAGACGGGCGTGATTCGCCGGAGCTCGCTCGCTCAGGCTGACTCGAGCTGTTTGGCTTTCTCCGCGAGCCCGTCAAGCAAAGCCTGCACGTGAGTCTCGTTGGTCCGCGCATTCATCATCGTCACTCGCAGGACGGGGCGTCCCTCGAGCACCGTCGCTGTAATCCAGCCAGTCCCCTCGCGGTTGTATAGCGGGCGCAGAGCGCGGTTTAACTCATCGATTCGTTTTGTCTCTCGATCGCCGGCGTGTCTCCGATTGCCACCTGCGCCCAGATAACGGAAGCACAGAATGTTCGACTCCGGCTCGTGAATGTTCTCGAAGTCCTCGCGATTCTCGATGGCGTCATACAGCAGACGCGCGGTCCGGCACAGGTGATCGTACAAAGCTCCCAATCCATCTTTGCCAAAGCGCTGCATTACTACCCACAGCTTGAGCACATCGGCTCTCCGCGAGCATTGAAAGCTTCTGATTCCCTGATCGACTATCCGCTTGGATTTGCCTCCGTGAAAGAGATACGGGGCCTGTTGGGCAAACGCGCGCTCAAGGTCTTGCTCGTCACGAAGCAACACCATGCCGGCGGCGAGCGGGAGCAGCATCATCTTGTGCGGGTCCCAAGCCAGCGAGCGCGAGTGGCGCAGGCCGTTCAACGCGCGCGGTGGCCGGGACGACAACAGTGCGCTCGCTCCGTGCGCGCCATCGACATGCAGCCAGATCCCACGCTCCGCGCAGATACTCCCAATCGCCTCGAGATCGTCGAACGATCCAGTCGCCGTTGTGCCGGCGGTGGCAACGACGGCCATGATTCCCTTGCCCTCGTCGCGGAGGCGATTCAAGGCGCCGATGAGTAGATCGACGTCCATCTTGTAGCTGCGCGAAGCGATGGAAATGCTGTTGCGCCTGCCGAGGCCAAGCTGGCCGACTGCGCGCGTCACCGCATAATGCGCGTGCTCGCCGTACACCACCACCGGAGGGTTCGACCCAACGCCCTCTTCCCACGCGTTCGGGAGCGCGGCGTTGCGCGCTGCAAGCATAGCCGTGAAGTTCGCTTCCGTTCCGCCCGAAGTCATCGTTCCACCGGCGCCGTCGCCGTAACCGGCGAGCTGCGCCAGCCAGGAAACGATGCGATGCTCGATCAGCGTCGCCGTCGGCGACATCTCCCACACGGCGACGGACTGGTTGAGCGCCGAGATAATGCTCTCCATCCACACACCGACCGCGAGCGGCGCCGAAGTCTGATGTCCCATGTACATCGGGTGGCAATACTTGTTGGCGTCCGCAATGACATCGCGCTCGAGGCGATCGATGATCTCGGAAACTGTTTTACCACTAGCTGGGAAGGATTCCCCGAACCGGCGTTCCAGCTCCTCGACAGAGCGGGGGGTCGAAACCTGTCCGCGTCCGGCGCGTGTCGTCTCGAAGTATTTGGCCGTTAAAGCCGCGAATTCTCTCCCTGTCTCGAGCGAGGTATCGGCTTCGAGCTCAGCGAGAATGTCGTCGATCATGCGGCAATTTACTACTCCAGCAGACCGTTCTGTCGGACGAAATCAGCGAGCTCGCCGCGAGAACTCACGCTCAACTTCATGAAAATGTTGGAGAGGTGGGTGCTGACCGTACGCGAGGAGATCTGTAGTGCGCCACCGATTTCCTTGTTGGATTTCCGAGCCGCCACCATCCGCGCAATCTCGATCTCGCGCCCGGTGAGACCGGCGGCGCCGCTGGCAACCGTTTTCGGCGGCGGACGCATTCCCCTTTCACGCATCTCTTCCCGAGTGCCTGTCAGCTCCTCGGCCGCGCCAAGCCTGGCCAAAACGTCGTGTGCCTTGCGCAATTCACGCGTCGCTTCGTCGCGCTGGCCAGTCTCAAGTAGCGCGCCGGCCAACCGTCTCCTGATTCGCGCCGCCTGTGGAGGCAACGGGATCTCCTCCAGCGCCTCGATCGCCGACCGCAAGAGTCCGATTGCGCGCCGCGGATCTCCGTCACCGAACCAGGCGATAAGTCCATCGCACGCATCGGCCTGTGCCAGCCCAACCCTGTGGTGCAATCGGCCCGCATCCCTTCGCATGCGAGCTGAGTGCATCGCGGCTCGCTCAAAATCCCGGCCCAGCAATGCCGCTTCTCCTACCACGGGCAGTAACCACTGCAGCGACCAGACGACGTATCCGGTGCGATCGGCGATCGCCAGGCCTGCTTCGCCGATTCTGACTGCTTCGGCGGGATTGCCAGTCGCGAGGTGATACGACGCGAGGCCAAGATGCGCCGGGACGATGGACGGAATGTCGAGTGGGCGCTCACCCACGCCCTCGAGCGATCCGGCTTTTTCACCGCCGGCGAGCTTCCAGGCAAGGTCGAAATACTCTTTGGCTTTCTCGGTGGCGTCGCGCCACAGATAGATCAGTCCCGACCAGACGTAGAGCCGCGGCAGAAGCATCCGCTGGTTGAGTGTCTTCGCGAGCACTATCGAGCGCTCGCCAATCTCCAGCGCCTCGTCCCAGTTGCCCATGGCCGACAGGTACTGGACCGAGAGCTCCGCCGTCCACAACGGAAGAATTGGCGAATGCATCTGGTCGGCGAGCTCTTCGCCAGACTTGATGTGGCTCACCACGCCCGGCGCATCGCCGGAGACGCCGGCAAGCAGCGCCATGCCCCAATGCGCAGTCCAAAGCAGCATTCGCTGACCGGAGGCCTCAGCGTGCGCGATTGCTTTCATGCCGTGCTCGCGCGCGAGGTCGAGCGGGCCCGTCCAGCAGTAGAGCAGGAGGAGCGCACGATGAGCGCGCGAGAGAAGTCCGTCGTTCCGAATGTCGCTCGCAGCCGCGGTGACGAGCGCGCTTTCGACCTCGGCCTGAGCTTCCTTCAAACGCCCCAGATCCTGGAGCGCAATGCCCTTCGCAAGCTTGAGCCGGATCGTCGTCGTCGGATCCGCACCATCGAGCTCCGCCAAGCCGCGCTCGTAGTGCGTCAACGCATCTATGTGCTTCCCGCTCCAGTAGCAGGCGAGCCCCATGCGATGCTCGATACCGGCAATCGCGCCCCTCTCACCACGCGCGACGGCATCGGTGTGTGCCCGCCGCCACAACTCCATCGCGGCGTCGTATTCGCCGAGGCGCTGCCTGGTGCGGGCGAGCGTGGGGAGAATCTCGTCCCGCAGATCCTGCGCGATGGATGGGTCGCGATCGAGATGCTCGAGCGCCGCAGTCAGGTAATCTGCGGCTTCGCGATTTGCGTATTTCTCGAGAGCGGCAGAGCCGGCTTCATTCAGATACTTGACTGCTTTCCCGGCCTGCGACGGGGAGTGCGCCCGCGCGAAGTGAAAGGCGAGCTCGTCGACATGGGCAAGCGCACTATCGCCGTAAAGACTTTCCAGCGCTTCGGCGATCACGGCATGCAGCGTCCTCGCTCTCGCCTTGCCGAGCTCGGAGTAAAGCACCTGCTGGAGGAGGGGATGTGTGAAGTCATAGCTGATTTCGTCTACCGTGCCGGTCTCGTACAGCACGCGTTGGGCAATCAGCTCATCGAGTGCGGCAATGACATCCGCCTCTCCGAGTCGCGACACCATTGCCAGCGTTTCATAGGGAGCGCGCGTCCCTATAACCGCCGCCAGATTGGCGAGTGTCCGGGCGTTGGAAGAAAGTCTGTCCACCCTCGACTTCACGACATCACGAATGGTTGACGGCAGGTGGAGCGTTTCCATCTCCCACCCCACCCAGCGTCCCTCCCGCTGAGACAGGGCGCCGGTGTCGATGAGAGATTTGAGCGTTTCCTCGACGAAGAACGGATTGCCGCGCGTCCAGTCATACAGCAGCGCCGAGAAACGCCGCGTTGCGCCGGAGTCGACCGCGAAAGTCTGCTCCACGAACTTGTCGACGTCGGCCTGCGTGAGCGCTGTGAGACGCTGCACGGTCAGAACGCCGAGACGCGTCAGCGATTGCTCCGTGCTCCGCAACACCGGGTTCGCATCGCGCTCGGCCTCGTTGTAGGTACCAAGCAAAAGGATTTTCTGGTCGCCGATCTGACGGGCAATGAAGTGGAAAAGCTCCAGCGAGGAAGCGTCCGCCCACTGCAGGTTCTCGAGGACGATGAACAGCGGCTGCTTCGCCGAGAATCGGCCGAGAAACTGCGTGAAGTTCCAGAGCAGCCGCGATTTTATTTCAGATGGATCGGCGCCGCCTGACGAACGGTCACGCTGCCCTGAGTCCGACAGACTTGGGAAAAGATAGGCGAACTCGGACACGCTTCCGCGCGTGAGCACCGAGAGCGTCGCGGGCTCGATCTTTCGAAGCAAAGGGAGAAGAGCGTCCGAAAAAAGGGCGTACGGCACACCGGTCTCGACCGGATACGCGCGGCCGATCGCAACGCTCCACCCGCGCTTCGAGGCAATCTGGGCAGCTGCAGCAGCAAGTCGGGTCTTGCCGATCCCGCCCTCGCCGACGACGAAGACCGAGCGGCCGGCACCTCGTCCGGCCTCGTCCATCGCTTTCGAAAGCAGCGAAAGCTCGGCGCTGCGACCTATGAGTGGAGCGTCCGCTGCTCTGGTGGCGGGCATACGCCAATGTACGAACACCAGTTTAGCCGAGCCAGAGCGATGACCTGAAAACCGGCTGTCTGCCCATTTCCGCGACGGAGGTTCGCTCGTTGCTACTCCGGAGAATATGGCAAAACCGGACATCAATCAGTGGGCGCACACGCTCGTAGGAGCGGAATCAGACTACCGGCCCCTGCTCGATCTCGTCGGCGACGCCGAGCTGGTGTTGCTGGGAGAGGCGTCACACGGCACGCACGATTTCTACTTCGAGCGCGCAGAAGTAACCAGGCGCCTGATCGTCGAGAAGGGATTCAACGCTGTCGCCGTCGAGGCCGATTGGCCGGATGCATATCGAGTGAACCGCTACGTGCGCGGCGAGGGTGAAGACGCTGACGCCAACGCGGCCTTGAGTGGCTTCGAGCGCTTCCCGACGTGGATGTGGCGCAATACCGTGGTGCTTGAGTTTGTCGAATGGCTTCGTGAGTACAACTCGAGCCGATCGGAGGGCACCGGGGCGGGATTCTACGGGCTCGATCTGTACAGTCTCTTCAACTCAATGGCCGCAGTCGTTAGGTATCTCGATGAAGTGGACCCCGATGCCGCGCAACGCGCGCGCTATCGATACTCGTGCTTCGAGCATTTCGGTGAGGACAGCCAGGCATACGGCTACACCGCGAGCTTCGATCTTTCCCGATCGTGCGAAGACGAAGCGGTCAACCAGCTGATGGAGCTGCAGAAGCGGGGAATGAACTACCTGCGCTCGAGGGACGGCGAGAGTGTCGACGATTTCTTCGACGCCGAACAGAACGCGAGGCTGGTGAAGAACGCGGAGGAATACTATCGATCGATGTTTCGCGGCCGCCAATCGTCCTGGAATCTGCGCGACACGCACATGACGGAAACGATCGAGGCCATTCGCAGCTATCTGGCACGACGGGGACGGGCGCCGAAAATCGTCCTGTGGGCGCACAACTCACACCTCGGCGACGCCCGGGCCACAGAGATGGGTCATCGCGGTGAGCTGAATGTCGGCCAGCTCATTCGCCAGCGACACGCGCGATCAGCAGCGCTAATCGGCTTTACCACATACACCGGCACCGTAACGGCTGCTCACGAGTGGGACGATCCTGGAGAGGTGAAGCGCGTGCGTCCCGCCCTCCCGGACAGTTTCGAGCTCGCATTTCACGAGACCGGGCTATCGCGCTTCTTCCTCCCGCTCGGTAACGGCGCCACGCAGCTGGAGCTGTTCAAGAAACCGCGTCTCGAGCGAGCCATCGGAGTGATCTACCGGCCCGAGACCGAGCGCGTCAGCCATTACTTCCAGGCGGATCTCCCGCGACAGTTCGACGCCGTTTTTCACTTCGACGAGACCCGCGCGGTCGAGCCTCTGGAGAAGCCGGAAGCGTGGCATGCGCTCGAGCCGCCGGAGACCTTCCCATCCGGGATTTAGTAGAGCCGTTTTCCGCCTTCACCAGAACGTGGTGAACGCGTTCGCTTTGATTGCGCTGCTAAGCCCCGGGAACGGAAAGATCGAGCATTTTGCCTTTGCCGAGATAATCGACGGTCCTGGGCTCGCCAAGCTGGCGCAGACGGCGCACAATCGCCGCGATGCGGTTTGAAGCGCCAAGTATCTCCTGCGCTATCTCCGGTATCTCGTGCGGCGTCGCATCCTGGGCCAGCAGCTCGGCGTTCATCATCAGCACTGTGAGCACGTTGTTCATTTCGTGAGCGACGGCGATAGTGGTCTCGTTGATGCCGGCGCGTCGCTGCTCGTTCGCCCTCTCCTCTTCCCGCTGGCGCTGGGCCGTTATGTCCTGGATCTGGCCGATGAAGTAAATGGGCCTGCCTTCGGCGTCGTGCACTGCTGACACGCCAATGGCGGCCCAGACTATACCCCCATCCTTCCGGTGGTAACGCTTGACGCGATGGTAGCTGCGAATTTCGCCGCTGACGATCCGTTGAAGCTGCTCGAGGTCAGTGGATTTGTCGTCCTCGTGCGTTATGTCGGCGATATGCAATCCCACCAGCTCGTCCTCGGTATACCCCAGCATCTCGGACAGCGCGTGATTGGCTTTCGTGAGGCGGCCCTGGAGATTGACGAACGCCATTCCGTGTGGCGATTGGCGAAACGCGTTGGCGAACTTCTCTTCGCTCTCGCGAAGCGCGCTCTCGACTGCCGCGCGCTTGCTGATGTCCCGTATCAATCCGAGAAATGCCGGCTGGCCTTCGAAGACGATCGGTACGGAGACAATCTCAGCTGGCATCACGTCGTTGTCTCGCGACACGAATCGCACTTCCACCGGATCTCCGGCCTCACCGCCATTCACCAGCTGCCCGATTCGGTCGACGACCATTCCGACATCGCCCGGATGAACAAACTCCATTATCGGGTGACCGATCAGCGACTCGGATCCTGCGCCAAGCCGACGCGCTGCGAACGCGTTCACAAACAGAAATTTCTCGGGTGTATAGACGATGATGGCTTCGGGAGCAGACTCGATCATCGCCCTGTAGTCGGCGCTCTGGGGCACTCGTTAATTTCCTGCCCAGGGAGCCGTTCGGTAAGTCACTATTAGTCGAGGTATACCGACCTGAAAAAAAGCACAGCTGGCGCCGAGAAGAAAAAGCGCTATGTCGTCGACGCGGCGCTCGCGTCCCGGACTCATGACCTCGAGGAGGCTAATAAGACCGCCAGTTTTGTCGCCCATGAACTGAATAACCTCCTGACGGTGATTCAGATCAACACCGAATTTCTGCTCGAATCCGCAGGCGAGAATCCTGCCAGTGCGGAGGAGCTGGATGAGATTCAGACGGCGACGAAACGAGCTTCGATACTGGCGAGACAACTCCTGGCCTCGTCCCGGCTCGAGCCGTTTGACCCGCGCATCGCCGAAGCTGCGCTGAAGCAAAAGTCGAAAAAGCCGGAGCCTCCGGAGAAAGCGCCGAAAGTCGGTGAGACGATTCTGCTGGTGGAAGACGAAGCAGCTGTTCGCGGGATCGCCAAGCGGATCCTCGCTCAAAACGGATGTCGCGTGCTCGAGGCCGCTGATGGATCGGTGGCGTTGCGGCTGGCGGCAAGTCATGTCGGCGAAATCGACCTCGTGCTCACCGATGTCGAGATGCCGAACCTCGGCGGACGCGGGATGGTTGAAGAAATGCGCGAGTTGAGTCCGGGATTGCCCGTACTCTACATGTCCGGGTACTCGAAAGAGGAATTGTTTCCGGACAAAGAGCGCAGGCAGAACACGCCATACATCCAGAAACCTTTCACCGGCGACACGCTCCTCGCCGAGATCAGAACAACGCTCGGCTACGCGAGCTGACCAGGCTCTCGTAACTACGCGGCCGCGCCGCTCAGCTGGCTCGTGCAGTTCGGACAGCGTACAGCGGCTGCATCGATGGACATCTTGCAGTAGGGGCAGTCTTTCTTCGGCACATCCTTGATGAACATCAGCGAGATGCGCCAGGCGACCAAGCCAACGATTATGAAGTTGATGACCGCCGCGAGAAAGCCGCCGATCCCGAACGTGAACGGACCCGCGCTCCACGTCGCCTTCTGCCAATCACCTCCAGGCTGCAAAACCAGGATGATGGGCATGATGAATCCGTCCACAACCGATTTCACCAGCGTGTTGAGAGCGGTTCCGACGACGACTGCTATCGCCAGCGCAATTACGTTCTGCTTGAGCAGGAATTCCTTGAACTGGTTGACGACGCGCATTTAGTGATCCTGGTTTAGGGTTCCGTCGAAACGCTCATTGACGCGGGTGAAACAACTCCGCGCAGCGACGCGAATCTACGAATTGCAGCGATTCCGGCTATAGGACCAAGGGCGAGAATAGCAAAAGCCCACCGCCAGCCGGTTCTCTGCGCGATGATCGGGACCAGCTGCATCGGCAACATCGTCAACAGAAAACCGAGCGACGTCTGAACGGTGAGCGCCGTACCGACGGTGTGGGCCGGAACCGACTCGGTGACAAGCGTGCTGAACTGCGCGCTGTCGGCGATGACGAAGAACCCCCACGTCATCGCCAGTGCGCCGAGCACCCATATGGGGGCACCGAACAAAAGTCCGCTCAGGATGCAGCAGGTTCCGCTTACCAGCAGTGAGATGGTCACCAGCCGCTCTCTGCCACGCCTGTCGGCGAACAGGCCTCCCCAGACGGAGCCGGCACCCCCGATGGCGATTGTCGCGAAAGCCAGCAGGGCGACGAGTCGCTGCGATCTCACCAGCCCAGCCGAGCTTTGCCGCACGCTCGCGGCGAGAAACGTCGGTACCCAGGTCCAGAACGCGTACAGCTCGAACATGTGACCGAGATAGCTGGAAGTCGCGAGTCTCCACTCTCGCACCCGAACGACGTCCGAGACCTGACGCCAGGAGAACGGCCGCGGCGCAAAAGGGTATGGGCCGTCGCGATAGCCCGTTGCCACCAGAATTGCCGCGATGAGGGCGCCGAAGCTGGATGCCAGTACCACCGGCCGCAGGCCAACGTGGGGGATGGCCCGAACGAAGTATGGGGTGGCTTTGCCGACGGTGAGCGCGCCGACGATGACCCCGATTGCCAGGCCGCGCTCCGTCTTGAACCAGGTCGCGGTCATCTTCATCGCCGGAGGATAGACCCCGGCGAGAAAGAACCCGGTGAGGAAGCGCATAACCAGGACTGACGAATAGCCCGGGACCGCCAGGATCGACGCGTTCGCCAACGCTCCCATCAGAGCGCAAATGCTGAATAGGCGGCCTGACGGAATGACGTCGGCGAGGTTCAGAATCGCCGCCGTGGCGGTTCCAAAAACAAACCCAAGCTGGACGATTGTCGTGAGCCAGCCCGCCTCGGCGGTGGTCAGGCCCCAGATGGACCGCAGCTGCGGGGTAACGGCGCTGGCGGAAAACCAGAGCGACATCCCCAACAATTCCGCAAATCCGAGTAACGTCAGTACCCGCCAACGCGTCGTCTGTAGGTCAGCTGACATCGTAAAAAAATAGCCCAGCCGCCTTTGTACGTTTTGTGACCAACCCGACCCAGAACACTCCCCCACAGGTCCCGGCCGCGCCGGCAGCCTCGGCCTCCAAGCAGGTCACGCTGTCGCGCGACCTGGCGGACTTTCTGGTCGAGTTGTCGATCACGCTCAACAAGCACGCGATCTACCCGTCCGGTCATCCGCTGCTGGATGTCGCCGTCGACGGCGTTGCCAATCGCATCGGCATGCTTTTCAGCGGAGACCGGGATTCGCTCTCGATCGGAGTCGCGCGCCGGCAGCTGATCATCGAGGGCGTGGCCACCGACCCGCTCAACCCGGTGCTCAAGGAGCTCGCCCAACGTCTTCACGAGCACCACGTGGGGGCTTTGAAGTTCATTCGTGGTCTGACCCGCGACGAGCTGGGCGCCTCCCTGGCCGCGCTGGCCACCGATCCCGTGCGCGAAAAGCCACTCGGACACGACACCGAGCGCCTCGGCGAGCTGTGGGAGCATGTTCGCTTCTTCCCTCTGACATATGACCGGCTCCAGCTGATCGAGGATGATCCCAAGGTCGAGCCCGCGAACGCCGATCACATGAAGGCCGGTCGCGCGACGCAGCTGTGGATCGGCCTCGCTCGCGCGGCGCTCGTATCCGACACCTCGAATCCGAACTCCAAAGCTGAGACCCCGGACGAGAACACTGCTCTCGAGCCGGCTACAGTCGCCAAGGCCATCGACGAGCATCAACGCGAGGAGGCGTACGATCAGGTCATCGTCGGCTATCTGCTTCAGATCGGCGAGGAGCTGAAGAACGCAGACGGACCCGAAGCAGCCGCGCTCCAGCGCCGTGTTTCGCGGCTCGTCGGCTCGCTCAAGGACACCACGCTGGAACGACTCCTCGAAATGGGTGGTGACGCTGCCCAGCGCCGCCGATTCCTGCTCGACGCGTCACAGGGAATCACCGTTGAAGCGGTGATCGACCTCGTGAAAGCCGCGTCAGCCGCGGAGAATCAGACGGTTTCCCACTCCATGCTCCGCATGCTCTCGAAGCTCGGACACCACCCGTCATCTGGTGGCCCGCGGGCTAAAACCGATCCCACCATCCGCGACGTGATGCGCCGTCTCGTCGACGACTGGACGCTCGACGATCCGAATCCCGACGCCTATCGGAAGACTCTCGAGGCGATGTCGAACATGCGCAAGAACGGCGAGAAAACTTCGTCGAACGGCGCTGTGTCTACCGAATGCGAGCCAGAGCGCATGGTACAGATAGCAATCGAGGTTGGCGCGATGGGCCCGCAAATCGCCTCCGCGATGGAGGAGCTGTGTCGCGCAGGACGCGCCGAGTTCCTCCTCGACCTCGTCGAGCGGGCGCCGAGTGCTGAAGCTGCAGCGCCGGTCTGGGATTTTCTGATGGGACAGCGCGTTCTCGAGCAGCTGTTGGCGCAGCCGCGGCTCGACATGCCGCTGATCAAACGATTTGTCGAGCGGATTGGTGAGAACGCAGTGAAGACGCTGCTCGACGCGACAGTGGCGATGGAAGATGCCAAAGCGCGGTCACAGTTCTACGATCTGTTGCATGCACGTGGGGATAGCATCGGACCGGCTGTATGCGATCGCATCGCAACTGCGCCGGCGATTGTCCAGAGAGAGCTGCTTGCTCTGCTCGGAAAACTCGCGACGCTGCCACAGGGTTTCTCACCGCGACCTTTTCTCGACAACGACGATCCGCTGGTTCGACGTGAAGCGGTGAGGCTGCTGCTCCGTAATCCGGCTGACCGCGATGAGACCATCATGAGTGCTCTCTCTGATGCGGACGACAGAGTCGTATTCGCCGGCCTCAGCGTCGCTCAGGAACGCTGCCCGCCCGCCGGCATCAAGTTGATCAAGCAACGCGTCGACCGCGGCGAGCTCGATTCGCAGTTGAGAACCATGGGCATCCGGATAGCGGCACAGCATCACAACGCCGAAACGCTGGAGTGGTTCCTGGGTTTTGTGCTCACCGAAGCTCACTGGCCGCGGCGTCCGAAGCTCAAAGCGTCATCGCCGGAGATGCTTGCCGCGCTGGGAATGATCGCGTCGAACTGGCGCACCGATCCGGCGGCGGAAACCGCCCTCAAGCTCGCAGTGCAGAGTAAGGCCCCTGAGGTGCGTGCAAAAGTCGCTCGCGCCATCCCGACTACGC
>Ga0207706_10001963_pt1 | contig 20157 bp, 16 predicted proteins | sample KBSC53metaG_FD_184318 | JGI IMG/M metagenome (GOLD analysis project Ga0207706, IMG submission 184318) | Corn rhizosphere microbial communities from Kellogg Biological Station, Michigan, USA - KBS C5-3 metaG (SPAdes) (version 2) | ecosystem: Host-associated > Plants > Roots > Rhizosphere > Soil ... | reverse complement strand
CTACACCGCGATGCTGGAAGACCTGGCCAGCCATGGCTACGTGGTGGTGGGCATCGACCACCCGTACCTCTCGGGGCCGACCTCGCTGGCCGGCGGCGAGATCGCGCTGACGCAACCGGTCGAGCCCGCGAGCATCGGCGCCTACATGGAGCGGGCCGCCGGGACCCTGGTCGCCGACCAGCGCCAGGTGCTCGACTGGCTGGCCGCACAGGATGCCGCGAGCAGCGGCAGCCTCTTCAGCGGCCGGCTCGACCTTTCGCGCATCGGGGCCTACGGCCATTCGCTGGGCGGCGCGATCTCGCTGCGCACCGCGATGGCGGACATCCGCGTCAAGGCCTCGATCGACATCGACGGCACGATGTTCGGCGACACCACCGGGCCGTGGACCCGGCCGCTGCTGTTCGTGCTGGCGGCCGACCACGACACCGACCCCAGCATTGCCGCGGTGCTGGTCCATGCCACCGGCCCCGCCGGCATGGTGGAGCTGCCCGGCGCGCGCCACCTCGACTTCGGCGACCTGAAGTACCTGCTCGACCGCTATGCCCCCGAGACGACGGCCGCCGAGCGCGAGCAGATGGAGCTGGGCAGCATCGACGCCGCCGAGGCGATCCGCTTCACGCGCGAGAGGACGCTGGCGTTCTTCGAGGCGCATGTGCGGCCGTGAGGCCGCCTTCTTAAGCCGGGCCCAAGCTTCGCCGCAGCAGACTGCCGCCTCCTTCACAACGACGTGTACCGTCCCATGCAAGCATTCCGAACGCACGCCGCCCTGCTCGCCGCAGCGCTGGGCTCCTTCCTCGCCGCCGAGGCGCACGCCGCCGATCGCGACGCGAAGGACTCACCCCGGCCCGGCTTCTCGGGCAGCGTGTTCGCCGGCGCGGCCTACCTGCCCGACTTCGAGGGCAGCCGCACCTCGCATGCCGGCCCGGTGCTGGGCGCCGAGCTCAGCTACCGCACGCAGGACCGCGGTGTCTTCGGCCTCGGCAGCCAGGGCCTCAGCTGGAGCCTGGAAAGCGGCGACTCCAGCCTGGGCATCGCGCTGGGCGCCGATGGCGGGCGCAGCGACAGCAAGGAGAACGGCCTCGGCAGCAGCGGCCTGCGCCAGGGCAGCGAGCGCCTCAAGGGGCTGGGCCGCATCGGCGGCACCGCCACGGTGTCGGTGTTCGGCGCCACCAAGCTGGGCCCCGTGCCGGTGCACGCCGGCATCACCCACGCCACCGGCAGCCACAAGGGCACGGAGGCGAGCCTCGGCGCTACGCTGCTGTCATGGAGCCCGACCGAGCGGCTGACGCTGTCGGTCTCTCCGGGCCTCACCTGGGCCGACAGCCGCTACATGCAGGCCTATTTCGGCGTGACCGATGCGCAGGCCTCGCGCAGCGGCTACCGCACGTTCAAGGCCGGCGCGGGCGTCAAGAGCCTGCAGGTCGGCACCGGCGTGGAGTTCGAGATCGACAAGCGCTGGGCGCTGGCCGGCGGCGTGCAGGTCAAGCGCCTGGTGGGCGACGCTGCCGACAGCCCCATCACCGAAAAGAAGGTCCAGACCGGCGCGATGCTGAGCCTGCAGTACCGGTTCTGAGCCTCAGCCGAAGCTCACCGTGACCCGCAGCCCGCCATACGGGCTCTCGCCCAGCACCAGGCGGCCGCCGTGCTGGGCCGCGGTTTCCTCGGCGATCGCCAGGCCGAGGCCCGAGCCCGGCACCGTCTGCCCCGGCCCGCGGTAGAAGCGGCGCAGCACCTGCGCCCGCTCGGCCTCGGGGATGCCGGGGCCGCTGTCGTCGACCTGCAGGCCGCAGCCCGGCGCACCGAGCACGCGCACCGTCACCCGGGCGCGGGGCCCGGCGTACTTGATCGCGTTGTCGACCAGGTTGACCACCATCTCCTGCAGCAGCACCGCGTCACCCTGCAGGCGCGCGCCTGCGGCGCTGGCCTCGAAGCCGAGGTCGATGCCGTCGGCCACCGCGCGCGGCGCAACTTCCAGGCAGACGGCGCGGCACAGCGCATCGAGATCGACCGCCTCGCGATGCCCGGCCGGGCCGTGCTCGGCACGCGTGAGCGAGAGCAGCTGGTTGGCCAGCCGCGCGGCCGAGTCGGCGGTGTCGCCCATCGCATCGACGATCTCGCGCAGCGCCGTGGCCTCATGCTCGCGCCGCGCCAGCGCGACCTGCGTCTTCAGCACCGCGATCGGCGTGCGCAGTTGGTGCGCGGCGTTCTCGATGAAGCGCTTGCGCAGCATGATCAGCTCCGCCAGGCGGCCCATGTAGCGGTTGAGCGCGGCGACGAAGGCGCGCGTCTCGGCGGGCGCGCTGTCTTCGTCGAAAGGCTGCAGGTCCTGCACGGTGCGCGCCTCGGCGTTGCGGCGCAGCGCGTCCAGCGGGGCCAGCCCGCGCCGCACCGCCACGAGGATCAGCGCCACCGCCAGCGCGAGCAGCAGCAACTGCTTGGTCACCGTCTGCGTCAGGATGCGCTGGATCAGGATGTCGCGCGCCTCCAGCGTCTCGGCCACCTGCACCAGCGCCATGCCGTTGAGCGCGGCCTCGCTGATCGGCTGGTGCAGCGCAGCCACGCGCACCGGCAGCCCGCGGTAGCTCGCGTCGTAGAAGCGCACCAGCGCTGGATACGCGGTGGACAGCGCCACGCCCTGGGGCACCGCGGGCAGGTCGGCGTCGCCGCCCAGCACGGCGCCGTCGGGCCCGCTGATGCGGTAGAACACGCGGGCGCCGAGGCCGGCCTCGGTCATGTCGATCGCGGCATACGGCAGGTCGACCACCAGCCGCTCGCCGCGCACGCGCATCGCCTCGGCGATGGTGCGCGCCGACAGCAGCAGCGAGCGGTCGTAGGCCGCGTTGGCGATCGACACGCTCTCGCGGTAGGTGAACAGCGCGTTCAGCGGCAGCACCACCACGGTGGGCAGGATCAGCCAGCGCAGCAGCGTGCCGCGCAGCGAGGCGGCGCGGCGGCGCGGGGGCCGGCTCATGGCGAGCGCTCGAGCATGTAGCCCAGCCCGCGCAGCGTGTTGATGCGCACGCCGCAGTCCTCGATGCGCTTGCGCAGCCGGTGCACGATGACCTCCACGTTGTCGAGGCTGGTGCTGCCGTCGAGCACCTGCTCGAACAGGAACTCCTTGCTCACCGCGCGCCCGCTGCGCTCGAACAGCACGCGCAGCAGCCCCGCCTCCTTCTTCGACAGCGGCACCAGCTCGCCCTCGCGGTAGAACGCGTTCTGCCGCGCATCGAAGCTCAGCTGGCCGATGGTGCGCAATTCGTGCCGCAGGTCCTTGGGGCGCCGCAGCAGCGCCTGCACACGGGCCTCGAACTCGCCCAGGTCGAACGGCTTGGGCAGGTAGTCGTCGGCGCCGGCCCTGAGGCCTTCGACGCGGTCGGCCACCTCGGCCTTCGCGGTGAGGATCAGCACCGGCGTGCCGTCGCCGCGTGAACGCAGCCCGCGCAGCAGCTCGAGGCCGGGCCGCCGCGGCAGGTTGAGGTCGAGCACCACGAGGTCGAATCCGCCCGCGCGCAGGCAGCGCTCGCCCTCGTCGCCATCGAGCGCGAAGCTCACCTGGTAGCCCGCCTTGCGCAGCGCATGGCCCAGCCACAGCGAGAGTTCGGGATGGTCCTCGATCAGCAGCAGACGCGCTTCGTTCATGCCTACTCCGGGCGATCGGACGGCACCTGCAGCCCGAATTCGCGTGCCAGCTCACGGTAGCGGCGGATGTCATCGAGCACGCGCTGCCGCAATGCAGCGCCGGTGAGCGCGAGCGGATACATGCCGCTGTCGCGGCGCAGCCGCTCGAACCCGGGCTGCGCGAGCATGCGGTCGAACGCGGCCGTCCACCAGGCATGGTCGGCCTCGGCGACCTGCGGGCCCATGTACACGCCGCGGTAGATGATCCAGTCGAGCTCGAAGCCCTGCTCGCGCGCGGTGGGCACGCCCGCCATCTCGCCCGGCAGGCGTTGCGGCGCCATCACCGCGAGCACGCGCGCTGCGCCACGCCGCATCAGCGGTACGGCTTCCGATACGTCGCCCGGCACGATCTGCACATAGCCCGCCTGCAACGCCGTCAAGGCCTGTCCGCCGCCTTCGAAGGCCACATAGCGCAGCCGGGCCGGCTCCACGCCCGCCTTGCGCGCCAGCAGCGCGCACTTCATCCAATCCTGGCTGCCGGCATTGCCCGAGCCGCCGCAGAGAAAGGCCTGCGGCTCGCGGCCGATCGCCTGCAGCAGCTCGCGCAATGTGGCGTGTCGCGCATCGGCGCGCACGATGACCGCGCCGTAGTCGGTGCCCACCGCCGCCACCCAGCGCACCTTCTCCGGCGGGAAGCGGCCGAAGCGGCCGAGCGCGATGTTCAGCAGCGAGCCGCTGGAAAACGCGACCAGCGTCCCGGCCTCGTCGGCACGCTGGCCCACGACCGTGTTGTAGGCCACCGAGCCGATGCCGCCGGGCACGTACTCGATGCGCATCGGGGCGCTCGAGAGCCCGCTCTGGGCCACGCCCGCCTGCACCAGCTTGCAGGTCGCCTCGAAGCCGCCGCCCGGCCGGGCCCCCGCGATGCAGGTGGGCGACGGCGGCGCCGCGTGCATCGGCATCGACACGCAGGTCAGCAGCAGAGCGGCCAGCAACCGGTTGAACATGTCCCTCCTCGCGCCGCGACCGGCGGCGTCCGTCCCCCGCCATTCGACACCGCGCAACGCCCCCTCGGCTGCGTAGTTTCCCGGACCCCGCTTTGCAAGCGGTTTGCAAGCGGCGCGCGGCAGCATCGGCCCCAAACACACGGGGAGCCCGACCAAGGAGACAACGGGCATGCGCATCCTGCTGGCCGAAGACGAGCGCGCGCTGGCCACCTGGCTCGTGCGCGCGCTGCAGCACAGCGGCTTCGTCGCCGATTGGGTGGACGACGGCCGCCTCGTGCGCCGCACGCTGAAGGCCACGCGCTATGAGGCGCTGGTGCTCGACCTCGGCCTGCCGGGCCGCGACGGCCGCGAGGTGCTGGCCGAGCTGCGCGAGGCCGACATGCGGCTGCCGGTGCTGGTGCTCACCGCGCGCGACTCGCTGAGCGAGCGCGTCAGCAACCTGCACCTGGGTGCCGACGATTTCCTCGGCAAGCCCTTCGAGCTCGCCGAGCTGGAGGCGCGCCTCGTCGCGCTGGTGCGCCGCGCCCGCGGCAGCGACCAGCCGCGCTTCGCCTGCGGGCCGCTGAGCTACGACAGCGCCACCAAGCAGTTCACGCTGTCGCACGCCGCGCTGGCGCTCACGCCGCGCGAGCACGCCGTGCTGCGCGTGCTGATCCAGCGCAGCGGCGAGCCACTGAACAAGCAGGAAATCCTGGAGCGCGTGTTCTGCGACGAGCAGGACGTGCAGCCCGATGCGGTGGAGGTGCTGGTGCACCGGCTGCGCAAGCGGCTGCAGGCCAGCCCGGTGCGCATCGTCACGCTGCGCGGGCTGGGCTATGCGCTGGCGCATGAAGCGCAGCTGCCGCGCCAGGCGGCATAGGGCCCAACCCTGATCTTCCGGCGCTTTCGCTGAAAGCGCGCCGAAAGCCCCCGGTCCCGAGACTCCTGCCACGCCCCGCGCCTTGCGGGGCGGTTCGATTCCATCGACGGAGCAGGAGACATCCCCATGAACAAGACCATCCTCGCGCTCGCCCTTCTTGTGGCGGGCAGCGCGGCGCAAGCGCAATCCAACGTCACGATCTACGGCAAGGTCGACCTCGGCTTCCGCAAGGCCGTGGCCAGCTCGGCGCGCGAGATCTCCACCAGCGGCGACAGCCGGCTCGGCTTCAAGGGCACCGAGGACCTGGGCGGCGGGCTGAAGGCCTTCTTCGGCATGGAGAACCGCTTCTTCGCCGACACCGGCGGGCTCGACGGCGACACGCTGTTCAAGGGCTACGCGAAGGTCGGCCTGTCGGGCGCTTTCGGCAGCCTGGGCCTGGGCCGGCAGTACATCGCGGCGTTCTCGCTGGTGCAGAACCAGGTCGACCCGTTCGGCGGCGACACGGTGGCGCAGGTGCGCGATGTCGGCATGCGCGTGGGCGGCATCACGAAAACGCGCGTCAACGGCTCGATCGCCTACGACCACGCGATCGGCGGCTTGAAGTTCGGCGCCACGCTCGCCGAATCCGACAAGAACGGCGGCCCGAACCGCCCCGTCTCGGCCGCCGCGAGCTACGAGACCGGCCCGTGGTGGATGGCCGCCGGCTTCGAGAGCCCGGCCGGCGACAAGGATCGCCAGTGGAACATCGCCGCCGGCTACATGCTGGGCAACGCGCGCCTGACGGCCGGCTATGCCAACGGCCGCACCAATGCCGACAAGGCCGCACGAGGCTACGCGCTGGGCCTGAACTACACGCTGGCCAGCGGCGAATTCAAGGCCGCCTACGGCACGCAGAAGCTTGCCGGCGTCACCACCGCGCAGAAGCTGGGCCTGGGCTACCACCACTTCCTGTCGAAGCGGACCACGATCTACGCCGACCTCGGCTACGACAACAAGGCCACGAGCGAGAAGACCGGCTACGACCTCGGCATTCGCCACAGCTTCTGAAGGCCCGCCATGCGTCGCCTGCTGACCCTGCTGGCCTGCGCCGTGCTGTGCACCACGGCGCAGGCCCAGCTGCGCATCGGCCAGACCACCGGCCTGACCGGCAACTCGGCCGCCAACGTCAAGGAGACGCTCGCCGGCGCGCGGCTGTGGCTCGACGCGGTGAACGCGCGCGGCGGTGTCCACGGCCAGAAGATCGAGCTGATCACGCTCGACGACCATGGCGACGCGCAGCAGGCTGCGGAGAACGCGCGCCTGCTGATCGAGCAGCATCAGGTGCTCGCGCTGTTCATGGTGCGCGGCACGCCGCAGAACCTGGCGATCCTGCCGCTGCTGGAGCGGCACGGCGTGCCCAGCATCGCGCCGTCGACCGGCGCGATGGTGCTGCATGTGCCGCTGCAGCGCCACGTGTTCAACGTGCGCAGCCCCTACCAGGACGAAGCGCAGAAGGCCGTGCAGCAGCTCGCGAGCATGGGCGTCTCGCGCATCGCGGTGCTGAAGACGCGCGACGCCTTCGGCGAAGACGCTGCCCAGGGTGCCGAACGCGGCTTCTCACTCACGCACCTGCAGCCGGCGCTGATCGAAGGCTTCGACAAATCGAAGCCCGACTTCGCGCCGCTGGTCGCGCGCATCGTGGCCGCCGACGCGCAGGCGGTGCTGGTCATCGGCACCGGCGCCGCGGTGGCGCAGGCCACGCACACGCTGCGTGCGGTCGGCTCCAAGGCCACCGTGGTGACCTTGTCCAACAACGCCTCGGCCGGCTTCGTGCAGGCGCTGGGCGCCGAGGCGCGCGGTGTCGTCGTGACGCAGGTGTTCCCCAGCGAGCGCTCGCTGGCGGTACCGATGATCAAGGAGGCCAGCGAGCTGTTGAAGGCCCAGGGCGGCGGCGCGCTGTCGCCGGCGATGGTCGAGGGCTTCGCGGCGGCCAAGGTGCTGGCCGAGGCGCTGCGCCGCGCCGGCCCCTCGCCCACGCGCGCCAGCCTGCACAAGGCGCTGGAAGAGCTGTCGTTCGACCTCGGCGGCCTGCCGCTGCGCTACAGCCCCACCGACCACAGCGGCCTGCGCTTCACCGATCTGAGCATCGTCGGCGCCGATGGCGGCTTCCGCCGCTAGCGCCTTCCATTCCCACACACGAACAGGAGACCCCATGAAGACACTTCAACTCATCGCCGCCCTGCCGCTTGCGCTGGGCGCCCTGCTGGCGGCAGCCGGCCCGCTCGACAAGCCCGAATGCATCGCGCCGGCCAAGCCCGGCGGCGGCTTCGACCTGACCTGCAAGCTCGCGCAGCAGGCGCTGATGGACCGCAAGCTGATCAGCGACCCGATGCGCGTGACCTACATGCCCGGCGGCATCGGCGCGGTGGCCTACAACACCATCGTCGCGCAGCGACCGGCCGACAGCAACACCATCGTCGCGTTCTCCGGCGGCTCGCTGCTGAACCTGGCGCAGGGCAAGTTCGGCAAGTACACCGCCGACGACGTGAAGTGGCTCGCCGGCGTGGGGGCCGACTACGGCGTGATCGCGGTCTACAAGGATTCGCCGTACAAGACCTTGAAGGACCTGTTGGCCGCGGTGAAGGCCGACCCGTCGAAGATCGTCTTCGGCGCCGGCGGCACGGTGGGCAGCCAGGACTGGATGAAGGCCGCGCTGGTGGCCAAGTCCTCGGGCATCGACTACAAGGCGATGCGCTTCGTCGCCTTCGAAGGCGGCGGCGAGGCCACCACCGCCTTGCAGGGCGGCCATGTGCAGGTGTATGCCGGCGATGCCTCCGAGCTGGCCGAGAAGCTCGATGCCGGCTCGCCCTTCCGCGTGCTCGCGGTGATGGCCGAGAAGCGGCTGCCGGGCCGGCTGGCCGACGTGCCCACCGCGATGGAGCAGGGCTACAACATCGTGTGGCCGATCATCCGCGGCTTCTACATGGGCCCCAAGGTCAGCGAGGCCGACTACAAGGCCTGGGTCGATGCGTTCGCCAAGGCCATGGCCACGCCCGAGTTCGAGAAGCTGCGCACCGAGCGCGGGCTCTACCCGTTTGCGATGACGGGGCCTGAGTTCGATGCCTACGCCAAGCGCCAGGTCAAGGTCTATGGCCGCCTGGTCAGCGAGTTCGGCCTCAACAAGCCGCAATGACCGGGGCCGCCGCATGAACAGCGATCGCCTCCTCGGCGCGGCCTGCGTGGCCGCCGCCATCGCGATGGCCGTGGCCGCGCGCGGCTATGTCGCGCCGATCTCTTATGAGCCGGTGGGCCCACGCGCCTTTCCGCTGCTGCTGGCGGCGTTGATCGCGCTGGCCGGCGCTTGGCTGGTGCTGAAGCCTTCGGCGCATTCGGCCGCGGTGGCGCCGGGCCGGCTCGGCGCGCTGGCCGGCTGCATGGCCGCGGTGCTCGCCTACGCCCTGCTCTTCCAGACCCTGGGTTTCACGATCGCCACCGCGCTGATGGCCGTGCCGGTGGGCCTGGCCTTCGGCGGCCGCTGGCCTGCCGCGCTGGCGGGGGGCGCCGGGCTCGGGCTGGGCCTGTACCTGGCGTTCGACAAGCTGCTCGACGTCGTGCTGCCCACCGGGCTGCTCTCGTTCGTTTTCGGAGGTCATTGATGAACACGCTCACTGCGCTGGGCAGCGGCTTCGCCGTCGCGCTGCAGCCGATGAACCTCGGCGTGGCCGCGGTCGGCGCCTTCGTCGGCACCATCGTCGGCATGCTGCCGGGGCTGGGGCCGATCAACGGCGTCGCGATCCTGCTGCCGCTGGCCTTCGCGCTGAAGCTGCCGCCCGAGACCGCGCTGATCCTGCTGGCGGCCGTGTACATCGGCTGCGAATACGGTGGCCGCATCTCGTCGATCCTGCTCAACGTGCCGGGCGATGCCGGCGCGATCATGACGGCGGTCGACGGCTACCCGATGGCGCGCAAGGGCCTGGCCGGCGTGGCGCTGTCGATCTCGGCGTGGAGCTCCTTCGTCGGCTCGATCGTCGCCACCGTGGGCATCGCGCTGTTCGCGCCGCTGCTCGCGCGCTGGGCGCTGGCCTTCGGGCCGGCCGAGTATTTCGCGCTGATGTGCTTCGCGTTCGCCTGCCTCACCGGGCTGATGGGCGACAAGCCGATGAAGGCGCTGCTGGCCGCGCTGATCGGGCTGGCGCTGTCGACCGCCGGCGTGGATGCCAACTCGGGCGTCTACCGCTTCACCTTCGACTCGGTGCACCTGGCCGACGGAATCCAGTTCATCGTCGTCGTGATCGGGCTGTTCTCGGTCAGCGAGATCCTGCTGATGCTGGAGCACCTGGTCAGCAGCGAAGGGATGATCCGGCAGACCGGCCGCACGATGTTCAACCGCGCCGAGTTCCTCTTCACGTGGTGGAGCACCTTGCGCGCCAGCCTGGTGGGCTTCGTGGTCGGCGTGCTGCCGGGCGCCGGCGCCACCATCGCCAGCGCGATCACCTACTCGATGGAAAAGCGCCTCAACGAGGCCGACGGCGAATTCGGCCGCGGCGACATCCGCGGCGTGGCCGCGCCCGAGGCCGCCAACAACGCCTCGGCCGGCGGATCGTTCGTGCCGATGCTCACACTCGGCGTGCCGGGCTCGGGCACCACCGCGGTGATGGCCGGCGCGCTGACGCTCTACAACATCACGCCCGGGCCGGCGCTGTTCGAGCAGCAGCCGCAGCTGGTGTGGGGGCTGATCGCCTCGATGTTCATCGGCAACGTGATGCTGCTCCTCATGAACATCCCGATGGTGGGCCTGTTCACCCGCATGCTGCGCGTGCCCAACTGGCTGCTGGTTCCGGCCATCCTGGCGATCAGCGCGGTGGGCGTGTACGCGGTGCACGCCACCACCTTCGACCTCGTGCTGATGGCCGCGCTCGGTGTGGTGGGCTACGCGCTGCGCAAGTGCGACGTGCCGATGGCGCCGCTGATCCTCGGCTTCGTGCTCGGCGACCTGATGGAGCAGAACCTGCGCCGCGCGCTCTCGATCACCAACGGCGAGCTGGGCATCCTGTGGAGCAGCCCGATCTGCCTGGCGCTGTGGGCGATGACGGTGGCGATGGTGGTGGTGCCACCGGTGCTGCGGTTGCATAAGCGCCGCTTGCTAGAAGTTGAAGGCTTTCCACCTTGATAGCGATGATTTCCAAATCCTTACACTCCCATTAGGAAGGAAGCCGTTCATCGATAACTCGACATTCGTGCTGAAAACCACGAAAAACTATTTTAATAGTGCTGCCTGTAGAAAATAACAATTCATGAGACATCAGATCTACACCCTCCATACACATCTCGTGCATCAGCACATCCCCGTGTCCATTAGATAAGTTTTGGCCTTGAATGTGAAACCCCACCACCCCGAGGTAATTTAAAGAAAACTCCAGATCGTGATACGGACCGAGGTAGCGCGAATATACATTAACGATTCTTATCTCAAAGCGCTCCCCCTCCGCCGACTCAAAGAGCTTCAGCTCCTGTAACCATGCATCATGCAGACTCTCGTGGCTACGAAGATCATAATGGTTCTTTTTTTTTGCAAACTCCAGCGCGCTCGGCGACACTTTACCTTCAAGGGAGTCAAGATAAAGAAAATACTCGTCAAGCCTCCAACTTCCGTCCAAATATTTAATATATTTCATACGCAAAGATCAGATTCGGGATCAGCACAAGGGTTTGTACAAGTTTCAGGATTGCCGCCAAGAACATCGTTCTCTAGCTCACACATACATGCGGCGCTGTCGTTACTCCTGCAACCCTTAAAATTTAAGATGTGTATAGCCGTAGAAATTGGACCAAGTGCCCTTACTCCACGAACAGAGCGCATCCACCTGTTACCCTTAATATTAAAATTTCCTTTAGGAGGCAACTCCCCTGTACGGCGCATTACTTCAATAGCGTTGCCTTTAAGTTGATTTTCAACTCGAGTTGGGCACATCTTCGGCGCCCCTTTATGCCCATGCTTATTAAACCATCCATCCGGACCGAATAGCCCTACTTCTTGGCCTTTAGGATCAAAAACGTGGATTTCGAAATCTGCCCCGCGGGCTTGCTCAAAAATATCAATCCCGCCTTTGTACCCCACCCCCAAATCGACATATTTTCTATTTTCCAACCCATTCGGATCAAAATAGTTCACCGGATTTCCCGTCACATAACCATATGTCGAGATACTACCTCCCGCCAATCCGATAGGATCACTCTGGACATACCGCCCCGTGCTCGGATCGTAGTCCCGATGCCAGTTGTAGTTAAGCCCCGTCTCCTGATCGAAGTACTGGCCGGGGAACCGGAGGTTGAAGGCGAAGACGCCTAGCCCGTCCGGATTGGTCTCCGGCGCGGTGGTGCCGAAGGCCTCGGCCAGCCACCTCCACCTGCGCTTGTCGTTGCGGTCGATGACGATGCGCGGTGTATTCAGGTGGTCGGTCTGGATGTAGTACACCAGCGGCGGGTTGGCCGCATTGGCCGGGTCCGGTGTCAGCACGGCCACCGGGATGCTGCCCAGCCACACGTATTCCTTGATCGCCTGCCCGGTGCTGTCGTATTCGCCCAGCAGGTTGCCGTTGAGCGCGTCGTAGACGAACACCACGGTGCTGCTGGCGCCGGTGGTGCTGAACTTGCGGATGCGCTGGCCCTGGTCGTTGTACGAGAAGTTGACGGTGGCGCCGCCCCGGCTGACGCTCCACAGCCGGTTTTCCAGGAAGTAGGTGGTGGTGTAGCCCAGGCCGTTGTCGCTGGTGGTGTTGCCCACCGCGTCGTAGCCGAAGTTGCGCGCCGGGTTGCTGATGCTGGTCAGGCGGTTGCTGTTGGCCGCGGTGGTGTAGGCGCGGGTGCTGCCGTTGATGGTGACGCTGGTGCGGTTGCCGTTGTCGTCGTAGCCGATGGTCCAGCTGTAGCCGTAGGCGTTGACGGTCTTCACGCGGCCGAGTTCATCGTAGCCGAAGCTCTGGTCGAGGTTGGGCTGAGCAGCGCCGTCGGCTTTGGCGAGGTGGGTGTAGCTGGTGATGCGGCCGGCCGCGTCGTAGCGCAGGTCGCGCACGACGCCACCCAGGGTGTAGCGCACGATGCGGCCGCTGTCGTCGTAGCTGCGGTCGTAGGCCTGGGTGCCGCTGGCCATCTGCCACAGCCAGTGGTCGACGCCGCCAAAGGGTTGCCAGTGGATCTGGCTGAGCAGGGTCTGGGCAGCAGCGCCGCTGTTGGCTTTGACGCTCAGGGCGCTGATCTGGCCGCCGGTGTAGGTGTAGGTGACGACGCGCCCGGAGGGGTAGGTGCGGCTGGTGAGCTGGCCGGCGGTGTAGCCGTAGGCCAGGGTGTGGCTCAAGGGGCTGGCGTTGGCGCCGCCGGTGGCGACGACTTGCTGGGTGGTGCTGGCGAGGCGGCCCAGGGGGTCGTAGGCGTAGGTCTGGGTGCCGGCGGGGAAGCTGCTGGTGGTCAGGCGGCCGATGCCGTAGCTGAAGCCGGTGCCGGTCTGGTCGTAGGTCCAGCTGTAGGTGCGGCTGGGCTGGCCGCTCTGGCTGTAGACGATGCTTTTGAGGCGGTTGAGGGCGTCGTAGGTGTAGGTGGCGAGCACGCCACGGCTGTCCAGCGCTGTCTTGAGGCTGCCGTCGTCGTAGTAGGTGTAGGTGGTGGTGCCGGTGTCGGGGCTGATGAGTTTGTCTTGGTCGCCCAGACCGTTGCGCGGGTACTGGGTGACCAGGGCCCGGGGGTCGGTGACGCGGGTCAGGCGGTCCAGGCCGTCGTAGCCGTACAGGGTTTGTTTGTTGCGCGCGTCGGTGGTGTCTTTGGCGCGGTCGAGGCTGTCATAGCTGGCTTTGCTGGTGAGGTCGAAGCCGCTGACGCCGGGGGCCTGCACGGTCTTGGTGGGGTTGCCTTCGGCGTCGTATTCGTAGTTGACGATGGGCCGCGGCGAGGCCGGCGGCGCGGGCAGGGTCTGGGCCAGCGCGATGCCGTGCAGCGCGGCGATGACGAGGGCCGTGGTGGCCCTCACCGCCAGGGCCCGGGGGGGGCGGCGGTGTTGTTTGCAGTTCATGTCCTCACTCCCTTCCGATTCTGGTTTGCTGGACGCGATTGAGGGCGTCGTAGGTGCGGTTCATCTGTGCGCGCAGCGTGCCGGCGTTGTCCTTGATTTCTTCTTTGGTGCGGTTGCCGCTGTTGTCCAGGGTGTAGTGCACGCTGTTGCCGAGGTTGTCGGCGATGTCGGTCAGCCGGTGCGCGTCGTCGTAGGTGTAGGTGATGTAGCTGGCGTCGGGCTGGGTCACCTGCTTGAGCAGGCCGGTGGGCCAGTAGTCGTAGCGGGTGATGTGGCCGGCGGTGGTCACACGGGTCAGGCGCTGGCGCTGGTCGTATTGGTAGTCGGTGGTGATGTTGTTGAGATCGACCATCTGCAGCACTTGGCCGTGCGGGTTGTACTTGGTGTACTGCGTCACCTGCATCAGCGCGTTGGTCACGCTCTTGAGGTCGCCCATCGTGTAGTCAGCCGTGGTGTCGGAGTAGTAGGCATAGGTGGTCTTGTTAGACCGGGGATCAATGGCGGTGAGGACCTGGCCGTATTGGTTGTAGGTCCACGTTTGCACTCGAGCAGCGACGCCAGTTTGCAGTGCGGCCGTGAAGCCGAGGTGGCCGTCGGTATCGGTGGTCGATTGCTCGACTTGCTTGCACAGCACGGTGATGGGTTGTCCATCGGGCAAAGTGGCCGTGGAGGGAGCGCAGCTGGCTGTTGCGCCCGCGTTGAAGGGATCAGGGCGACCGTTGTACACGTAGGTCGTGATACGACCGGCTTCAGCCACCTTTGTCGGCATACGCCAAGCGGGATGCCATTGGGTACTGGTCTTGCGGGTCCCGGCAGGCAGTGCCGCGTTATCGGCAACGTAGGTGCTGCACGCCGCCGTGTTGCTGAGGCCTTCGACGCGAGCGGTCTCGCGGTTGCTACCGTCATAGGCGTAGCAGACACGGTGACCGTTGAAATCGTCTCGCTGCGTGATATTGCCGTTGGTGCTGTCGTATGTTTGGCGGGTCGTGCTCCCGTTACAACCCGCCCCGCCAGGTTGAGACCTATTCGTCAGGCGTGCCATATCGAGCAGATCGCCGGCATCGAGCGTTGCGGTGGCCAACGCACCTCCGGTTAGGGTTTCGGGCAAGGTCACAACGACGGACGATGGCGTCGACATGCTTCGCTTGCGCCGGATGCTCCGAGTAACGAGATCAGGCGTATCGGTAACCAGGACGGAGGGCGGTGTGGCATAGCTGACGCTATAGCGACCCACGCCGCCGGCGAACTGGGTAGCAATGGCACGACCAGCGGAGTCGTACTCGAAGCTCAGCATTCGCGCATTGCTTTCGTCGACGATTCCCGTCATGGCCCACGGCAGATCCGACCGTTCGTACATAAATTGACGCACTCGCCCATCAGGCCAGGTGAGGCTGGTCAGAGTGCCCCCGCCGCTGTTGTAGCCGGGAACAATCAGCTGATTGGCAACATCGGTGATCTGCCCTACGCGAACGATGAAGCCTGACAGCGAATACTGGAACTTCACCGCACGACCAAAACTGTCGGTCACCTGAATCAAATATCCTGGACCTGGGGCGATAGCAGAGGGCGTATTGCCATCGCTGTATGTGAACGAAAGGCTTCTGCCGGCGGCGTTGACCATATTGGTCAACATGCCTTGTGGGGTGTAAACCTCCTGAACATGATTCTTAGCGTCAATGTATAGGATGTTCGGCCCACTCAATACCAGTCTGTCATTCACATCGCGGTCCGCCGCCACCGAGTTTCCCGCGTCATCCAGCAAGAAACTAACGATATGGCCATCACCGCGAGCAACGCGAATAACACGCGCAGTTGCTGACACTTTGAACCGCCGATGCAGATTGCTGAGCCATAGCTCCCCGAAAGCGGGAAGCTCGGTATCAACAAGGTCTGTCCCTTCATCACCTGGCTGAGGACTGCCTGCAAGTGGCAACCGACGAGCAGTATCGTAGGTCAAAGAAAAGGCCTGGGGCCAACTCAATCCGAGCACGAGATCGACAGTTTCTCTGTTGGCACCGGTAAGAGGATAGATCGGATGTCCGACACCAGGATGCACACAGTAGGGAAGGTCTTTCTTGCTGGAGTCATACTCATCCACCGCAGCACAAGAAGTGCCTGTGACATCTTTTGTGTAGCCAGAATCGCACAGGCAAAGCTCCGACGTTGCCAGCCGACTATGCTTGGGGCACAGGGATGACGTCAACTTCATCGGTACGAGGTTATAGCCAGAGTATGCATAACTCGATTCGTCAAATGAAGTGCACCCTTGCATGGTGGCCACTCCGTCGCACTGTGAAACTCGTCGCCTTGACTGCGCGTAGCACCCTACTTGACTATCGTCCTCGATGGCACCATTCAAAGAAATGTATGGACCGCTCCAGGTTTCCGTGTATTTTATATGGGGGTTTGAAGTATCCACATAAGTACGCCTAGGAACAATATCAGCACATCCAGAAATTTTAGTCGGATAAATATCTCCATCGATTCCAAAATCCCAGAGTTGATGCCATTCTGGGTGATAAACCGTAGCCTCTGGTTTGATGACTGGAACGTAGCCGTCAGCCCACGCGTCATTCTGCAAAAACGAGAATAAAGAAAATATACCAATCAACCATGATGCCACATTGCCACAAAACCCGACGGGATGAATCCGCTGGATCCTCTGCAGATAAGCAAACATATTCTTTTTCCTCCTTCTCTACTTTCAATGTGATGTTACGCAGGCACGCGTCGGGCGACGGCAAGCCTTTTTCTGCTACTTAACGCGAATCTACCCGACTGCTGATGCAGATGCGCCCCTTACAAACGGGGTTTACAGCGACGGACCTGCGTGGCACCCCCTCGTCTCTGCTCTCACAAGGACATGTCCGAAAACGGCCAGTCCGGGCTTGGCGGCTGCCCATAATCGCCGCATGACCTTGCAACCCGACGCCGCCTACCTCGCACTCACTGCGCGCGACGCCCGCTTCGACGGTCGGCTGTTCATCGGCGTCACGTCGACCGGCGTGTATTGCCGGCCGGTGTGCCGGGTGCGCACGCCGCGGCGCGAGAACTGCCGCTTCTACGCCAATGCCGCCAGCGCCGAGCGCGATGGCTTCCGGCCCTGCATGCGCTGCCGGCCCGAGCTGGCGCCGGGGCTGTCGCTCACCGATTCGTCGAACGCGCTGGCCCAGCATGCCGCGCGCATGCTCGACGCGGTGGTGCGCCATGGCCAGGCGGTGCAGCTGCCGCAGATCGCCGCGCAGCTGGGTGTGACCGACCGGCACCTGCGCCGCATCTTCACCGAGGCGCATGGCGTATCGCCGATCGACTACCTTGCAACGCAGCGGCTGCTGCTGGCCAAGCAGCTGTTGACCGACACCGACCTGCCGGTCACGCAGGTGGCGCTGGCGAGCGGCTTCGCCAGCGTGCGCCGCTTCAACGCCGCCTTCGCCGAGCGCTACCGCATGAACCCGAGCGCGCTGCGCAAGGCGCGCAGCGCCCCACGGCTCGATGCGCTGACGCTGCGGCTGGGCTACCGGCCGCCGTACGACATCGACGGCGTGCTGCGCTTCTTCGCGCAGCGTGCGGTGGCCGGCATCGAATCGGTGGAGGGCCTGGAGCTGCGGCGCACGCTCTCGCTCCCCGTGCAGGGCCAGCCGGTCGATGGCTGGTTCAGCGCGCGCTTCGTGCCGGAGCGCCACGAGGTGCAGGTGAAGCTCGCGCCCAGCCTGACGCCGCTGATCGGCAGCGTGCTGCAGCGCCTGCGCCAGGGGCTGGATCTCGACGCCGACCCGGCGCTGATCGACACCGTGCTCCAGCGCCTGCCGGTGCCCCCGCGCGAAGGCATGCGTGTGCCCAACGGCTTCGACGGTTTCGAGATCGCCGCACGCGTGATCCTCGGCCAGCAGGTCACCGTGGCTGCGGCGCGCACGCTGGTGCAGCGGCTGGCCGACCGCTTCGGCGCGCCGGTGACGACGCCCTTCGCCGAACTGACGCGCACGTTCCCGAGCGCCGCGACGATCGCCGCAGCTGAGCCGGCCGACATCGGCACGCTGGGCATCGTGCGCCAGCGCGTCGGCGCGCTGCAGGCGCTGGCCCGCGCGGTGCACGAGGGTCGCATCGAGCTGCACCGCGGCGCGCCGCTGCAGGCGACGATGGAAGCGCTGCATGCACTGCCCGGCATCGGCGAATGGACGGTGCAGCTGATCGCGATGCGCGCGCTGGCCTGGCCCGACGCTTTCCCCGCCAGCGACATCGGCGTGCTCAACGCACTGGCCACGCGCGACATCAAGCAGGTGCAGCAACAGGCCGAGGACTGGCGTCCGTGGCGCGCCTATGCGGTGATGGCGCTGTGGCAAACACTGGAGACCGGCACATGACACGACACCACCCGAAAGCCATCGCCCAGGCGCGGTACGACTCGCCGCTGGGCCTGCTGATGGCCACCGCCACCGAGCAGGGCTTGGCCGGCCTCTGGTTCGACGACCAGAAATACCACCCCGGCCCCGCCGCGGTGCCCGAGGCGCCGCAGCAGCGCTGGCTGGCCGCGCTGCGCGAGCAGCTGCAGGACTACTTCGCCGGCCGGCTGCAGCGCTTTTCGGTGCCGCTGGACCTGCAAGGCACGCCGTTCCAGCAGGCGGTGTGGCGTGCGCTGCTCGGCATCGACGCCGGCGCGACGCGCACCTATTCCGAGATCGCGCAACAGGCCGGCTCGCCCGCCGCGGTGCGTGCCGCCGGCAGCGCGATCGGCCACAACCCGGTGAGCATCGTCGTGCCTTGCCACCGCGTGATCGGGCGCGATGGCAGCCTGACCGGCTATGCCGGCGGCCTCCCGCGTAAAAACGCGCTGCTTCGGCACGAGGGCGCGATGACAAATCCGCAAGAGTCGCGCACGAAAACCGCAACCCACGGGCACGCCGCCCTTCCTACAGTCACGCGATGAAGCAGCGCGATCTCCTCGAACTCATCGTCCTGGCCGCCGTGTGGGGCGCGTCTTTCCTGTTCATGCGGCTGGGCATCGGCGAGTTCGGCCCGATCCCGCTGGCCACCGTGCGCGTGATCGGCGCGTCGCTGTTCCTGATGCCGGTGCTGCTGCTGCGCGGCGAATGGCCGGCACTGCGCCAGCACTGGAAACCGATCCTGCTGGTCGGCCTGACCAACTCGGCGATCCCCTTCCTCTGCTTCAGTTTCGCGGCGCAGAGCATCACGGCGGGCCTGTCGTCGATCTTCAACGCCACCACGCCGCTGTGGGGCGCGCTGATCGCCTGGGCCTGGCTGAAGGACAAGCTCGACCGCTGGCGCGTGCTGGGCCTGGTGATCGGCTTCGCCGGCGTGTTCAGCCTGGTGTGGGACAGCGCCGGCTTCAAGCCCGGCGCCGGCCCCGATGGCGATGGTGCGGGCAACGGCCACCTCTGGGCCATCGGCGCCTGCCTGCTGGCGACGCTGCTCTACGGCTTCTCGGCCAGCTTCACGAAGAAAAAACTCACCGGTGTGCCGCCGATGGCGCTGGCCGCCGGCAGCCAGCTCGGCTCGGCGGCCGCGCTCGTGGTCCCCGGCCTGTGGCTGTGGCCCGCGCAGATGCCCGGCGCCGGCGCCTGGGGTGCGGTGCTGGGCCTGGCGCTGCTGTGCACCGGCGTGGCCTACGTGCTGTATTTCCGGTTGATCGCGCACGTGGGCCCGGCCAACGCGATCTCGGTGACCTTTCTGATCCCGGCCTTCGCGGTGCTGTGGGGCGTGCTGTTCCTGCACGAGGCGATCACCGGCGCGATGGTGATCGGCTGCGCGATCATCCTGGTCGGCACCGCGCTGACCACCGGCGTGCTGAAGCCCGGCGCGCTGATGCTGAAGCTGCGCCGGGCCTGAAGCCTGGGGGGCGTCAGAAGCTCGCGGGCATTGCGGTGCCTGCGGCTTCCCAGATGTAGGAGCTCAGCGTCACCGGGTTCACGCCGTCGAGCCGCTTGCCGGTGCTGCAGAAGCCGCGCGTCGTGCCGGCGCACATCTCGGCCTTGATGCGGGCTTCGTTCGGCCACGGCCACAGCGGCGTGGCGCTCAGCGTGTTGTAGCCGGCTTCACCGAAATGCGTGCCGTCGGTGCCGTAGCGGTAGAGCACGTTGGCGCCCACGTCCGCCCCGCCCGCGCCCTGCCCCTTCAGCGGCGAGCCGGGCTCGATGCGGGTGATGTACTTCAGCGCCCCACCGGCCCGCGGGTCGCCGGCGATCACATGCGTCGGCGTGGTCTGGTTGTAGCTGCCTTCGCTGAAGCTGCCGGCGATGCTGACGTACGACGCGGGATAGGCGGAGTTCAAGCCATAGCGGCCGCTGCCGAGCACGACCAGGTTGCTCAGCGTGCCAGTGCCGTCGAGCTCGGGGGCCACGCGCACCACGTCGTCCGACAGCGAATGCGCGAGGAGGTTCTGCAACACGTTGCCGCTGCCCGAGCGCGCCAGGTTGAAAGCGCCGCCCGCGGCGTTCCATGCCACCGCGTTCGAGAGCTTGATCGTCGGCGTGACCGTGGTGCCGTCGTCGGGCTCCATGTAGTAGCCGATGTCGGGCGCGTTCAGCGAGATCGTGCCCAGCCATTCCGCATGCCCGAAGTTGTAGAGCCCGCCGGTGTGCGAGGCCACCGCGAAGTCGGCATAGGGCGAATCGGTG
>Ga0207706_10001961_pt1 | contig 20186 bp, 18 predicted proteins | sample KBSC53metaG_FD_184318 | JGI IMG/M metagenome (GOLD analysis project Ga0207706, IMG submission 184318) | Corn rhizosphere microbial communities from Kellogg Biological Station, Michigan, USA - KBS C5-3 metaG (SPAdes) (version 2) | ecosystem: Host-associated > Plants > Roots > Rhizosphere > Soil ... | reverse complement strand
GAACCGTGGATCGAGGACGTGGGCACGGCCGACGAGCAGAGGTCGGTCAAGGACCAAGTGCGCGAACGACCCTTACGCCTCGCCGCGGTGCCCGCCGGGGCTTGACCTGGCACCGCTTTCATCATCGAAGACCCCGCCGGGACCGGCGGGGTCTTTCATTTCTGCGGGTTCGCTGGCAATGGCGTCAGGCGCGGATGACGCGCCTCGCCATCTCGCCTTCGATCTGGCGCTCGGCTTCGACGTAGCGGTCGATCTGCTCGCGCAGCTGGTTGGCCTCCGGGGTGTAGAGGTGCACCTGCTGCTGGAGGATGTACGACAGGCGCCGACTCGTCATCCGGACGTGGTCGAGGTTCTTCATGAGGACCAGCGGATCCATCGAGGCGAGGTCCGACGGGTCGTACATCTGCTGCATGGCGGAATGATAGTGGCGCCGCAGCGGTCAGAGTGCGCGAAGTGCCTTCGGCGGCCAGTCCCAGTCGATGTCGAGCGTGGCCCCGGAGAGTGCCCGTCGCCGGCCCGATTCGGTCGCGCCCAGGACCAGGATCCGATCGGTCTTCGTGGCACGCCCGGCCTCATCGCCCCAGAGCTTGGTCATCTTCCTAACCGCCGCCACGTCGTCGAGCGCGACACCTGCGAGCTTGTAGCCCTCGGGCTCGGCGGCGTGCTCCCAGGCGCGCTCCGCCAAACCGACGCCGCCCTTGAGCCGGCGCCCTCGATCGGTCTCGACGTCGCCGATGACGAGGACCACGACCGCGTCGTCGGTCAGCACGGGCCGGAGCCCGGCCAGGACGTCGCGGAGGAACGCGAGGTAGGGCTCGCGGTGGTGTGCATCGTCGAGGGTCGCGTCGATCTCGCGCGCGTCGAAGCCGAGGAACCACGTCCGAAGCCAGTTGTAGTAGCCGTACTTCACGACGCGCAGATACGGCGGCGACGTGACCACGAGGCGGGCGCGGTCCGGGCGTCCGCGCGCACGCAGGGCCGCTCGGACCCGCGGCGCGACGTCGCGCGCGTCACCGAGGAGGGCGACACCCTCGGTCGATGGCGCCGTCTGGCGAAAGAGGCGCTCGATCTTCGATGTGAGCCCGTCGAAGACGTCGCGGCGTGGCGACGTGAACTCGGTTCGTGCCGCGAATTCTCGAACGTACCTGGGGGCCATGCTGAACGTGTTCGGCATCAGCTCCGAGAGATAGCTGGCGCTCTTCCCATGCAGGATCCCGGTGATCGCCGCCGCGAGGAACCGATCCGTCCGCTCGTCGAGCCGGAGCTCCGAACGGACGTAGAGCAGCTGACCGAGCGTGTCCGGGTGGAATGCGAGGGCGACCTCAGCGGGGACGGCCTCGGTACCCGACACGGGTCCGGCGCGGGAACCGGCAGCCGGAACGAGGACAGCGCCGTCGCCGCTGCTCACCCGCGAGGCCAGGCCGCCCCAATCCGCGGCGTCGGCGTTCCAGCCGAGCCGGAGCTGCGTCAGCCGCGTCATGGCCGCCGCCCGGGTCGCCGGTTCGACCTTCGAGGCCGTCAGCAGATGGGCGAATGGGTTGAGGTCGTTGCCGACGCCGATCCGCCCCTCGGCGCAGGCCTGCAGGGGCGTCGTGCCGCGACCCGAGAAGGGGTCGAGGACGACATCGCCGGGTCGCGAGTACCGGGCGATGAATGCGTGTGCCAAAGCCGCTGGGAAGCTCGCGAGATACGAGCACATCGGATGGAACGAATGACCCCACAGGCGCTGTTGCGCCTTCCATTCGGGTTCGATCGCGATGGCCGGCAGTGAGACCGGCAGGTCCAGGGCCAGCTGTTGCGCGGCGGTGGGCGTGCGCGCGCGAGTCGGTCCGGCCGTCATGGGCGGAACGGTCCTTTGCGTCTGTGGCACCGATCCCGGCCGGTGCGATAGGCCGCGGAGTCTAGCACCGGGGTCAGGCTGCTCCGTCCTCCCCCGAAGGTCCCGTCGGCGGGTCCGCCAGGTGGCGTGCGGCGAGGGTGGTCGTGTGCCCGGATCGGGCGTACCCTAGCCGCGGGTCCGAGGATCACGCGGAACCGAGCGATGGTCCCGGGAGCCAGGGAGACGGTCTCGGTCGACTCCGTGGCGTCCGGTCGGCGCTCAGTCCCGTACCCGCCGTCCGGCCTTCGCCGGCGAAGGGGCTACCTCGGACCTTTTTCGTGCCCCCGTCGCCCCCAGGTCCCCTAGGTTTCCCCTTGTAGCAGAGCCATGCGAGTCGGCTCCGGGACCCCCGTCCCGGAGCCGCCCCGTGCCCCCTGCCGGGTGTCCGCGCGACCGCCCGGCGAATCAGCAGACCCGGATCGCCAGGGGGAAGAGCGAGCCGGGTCTGTCCCAGACGGTATGAAAGTGAACGTCCGTACGGGAATAGGGCGTGATACCTATTCGTGCCCGGGCGTGCACGCGCCGTATCGATGTAGCTAAGACACGTGTCCGATGGTCAGTGGCAGCCCTGCTGGCCCTCGTCGGTGAAGGTCTTGCCGGCCTCGTGCAGGAACTGCCATGCGTAAGAGCCGTCGCTCAGGGTGAGCTTCAGGACCCCGAACGTCTGATCGTCGCGTACCTCGGTATTGGGGTGGATGGCTCCCTCGCTGAAGCTGTAGTGGCTCCGCCCACCGGTGCCGACCACGAACTGACGGATCCCCGACGCGTCGCTCTGCCCGCTCGGGGTCATCGGCGCGAGGCGCTCGTACGTGTGGTTGTCCCCGCTCAGGACCATCTCGACGCCGGCGCCCTGAAGCTCCTCCCAAAGCGGCTGGACGCGGGGCTCGTCCTCCTTCCGCCCGGAGCTGAAGCGGGGGTTGTGGATCACCGCCAGCGAGCATGTGGCCGGCGTCCGCGCGAGCTCCGTGCGCAGCCAGGCCACCTCCGGTGAGGCCGCATCGCAGCCACCGATCCGATCGCAGATCGAGTTCAGCACGATGATCCGCCAGGCCCCGAGGTCATAGGCGTACCAGCCCATCCTCGGCTCGTTCGCCGTCGGGGCGAACGGCGCAAGTCGCTTGGCGAAATAACCGAAGTAGCCGGCCCCACCGGCGGTCATGTAGTCGTGACCGCCGAGGGCCGGTTGCAACCGATCGAACGCGACGCCCCATGTGTCGTCGAAGCACCCGAACTGGCGCGGGGTGCCCTTGTCGTAGGCGTTGTCGCCCAGCGTCTGGACGCGCGCCTCGGGATGCTGCTTGAGGATCGCGGCCGTAGCTGAATCCCCGTCCTTGCTGCAGGCGGCGATGTCCCCGGCTGCGAGCAGCACGGCATCCGCGATCGGGCTCGGGGTCGCCGTGGTGGTCGGAGCCTCGGCCGGGGCAGGGGCCGATCCGGTCGAAGGCAGCGTCGGCGACGCGCTGACGGGCGCCGGGGCAGGGGAGCTGGTCGCCGTGCCTGTCGGTGTCTGGGCGCACGCGCTCAGGGCTAGGACGATCGCCACCGCCGGCCCGAGGCCGGCCACCCTCCTCGATCGCGCCACCGCATCCCCCTGACGCCGAACGCCGACGGCACCCCACCTGGGCGCGGTTCGCGGATGGTATGCGATGGACGTGCGACGGACACGCCCTCGAAGCAGCGCGCCGCTATCCGGTCGACAGGGGCTGATGCGTGCTCGCAGCGCGCACGGATGCCCAGCCCTCGCGGGCGACGATCACGGCGATCACGAGCGCGCCGACGGCATCGGCCCACGCGATCCCCGCAGCCTCGTCCAGCACGAGCGACACGAGACCGATCAACGCAAGCAGGGCGGCGATGCCGGTGAGGATGCTGTCGGCGCGCAGCGCACCGCTTCCAAGATCACGTGCAGTCCGGTACTTCGCAAGGGCCAATGGCGGGAGGGCCACCACGGCGATGAGCAGCAGGATCGCCCGGACGGGACTGGCCTCGGGGTGCACACCGTTCACCAAAGCGTTGGTGGCGCTCAGCGCCAGATAGACCGCGACGCCGATGAGGACCACACCGACCGCGCGCTCGGCGATCCGCTCGATGCGCTCGGCACGGTGTGGCTCGCGGACCTCCGTCCGGAACCGCCATACCAGGACGATGGAGGCGATGGAATCGATGGCCGCGTCGAGCCCGAAGCCCAGCAGCGACACGCTGTCGGTCGCCAGCCCGACGACCACGGCGATCCCTCCAAGCACGCCATTGAGGACGATGCTGATGACGGAGAGGGCGAGGGCACGCCGCAGAAGGCTTGGCCGGTCCATAGGGCCCGAGGATACGGGTGGCGCAGAGCGTCCTGCCTAGGCGCCCGGCGGTAGCGCGGTCGAGTCGCGGACGATGAGGGTCGGCTCGAGCACGATGTCTCCGTGCCGCTCGGCTCCGTCGTCGGCTTCGATCATGTCGAGCAGCAGCCCTGCCGCTCGCCGGCCCATCTCCTCACCGGACTGGCTGATCGTCGTCAGCGGCGGCACGGTGTACGCCGCGATCGCGATGTCGTCAAAGCCCATGATCGAGACATCGCGAGGGACGACGACGCCGCTCTGATACGCCGCCCGGAGCAGACCGATCGCGATCGTGTCGGACGTCGCGAAGATCGCCGTGGGGAGGTGCCGAGCGCCGTTGCCGGCGAAGAGCTCGAGGCCCAGTCGATAGCTCGGCTCCGGATCGGGTTGGCCGATCGGATATGCGACCGCAAGGTCGCCGACGCCGCGCTCGCGCATGAATGTCTGATACAGCGTCGTCCGCAGCCGCTGGTCCTCCGTGGCTGGGTCCGACACGCACACGATGTTCCGGTGGCCAAGACCCCAGAGATGCTCGAGCGCGAGGCGCGTCCCCTTGGCAGCGTCCGAATACACACCCGGGAATGCTCCCGCTCCGACGCGGTCCGAAACGCCGACGACGTACCGGTGATGGGTCGTCAGGTCGGCGAGCGACCACGTCCCGTCGACCAGGTCGCCGAGCACGATGATCCCGTCGGCGTGGGAGCGCTCGAACATCGACCCGTAGGTGAGGGCGACGTCCGGCCGGTAGTCGACGTGACCGAGGAACAGCCGGAACTCGCGGGCGCGCGTCACCTCGTTGATGCCCTGGAGGACCTGGATGTGGAATGGGTCGGAGACATCGCGGGCGATGACCCCGATCAGCGAGCTCCGGCTGCCGCGCAGCCCGCGTGCCAGGAGGTTCGGCTTGTAGCCGAGGTCGGCAGCGGCAGCCAGCACACGGTCCCGAGTCTCATCGCGGATGGGGACGCCCGATGTGCGCCCGTTCAGGATGCGCGAAGCGGTCGTGACCGAGACCCCGGACCGCTGGGCGACATCGCGCAGCGTGGTCGAGGCTGACCCCCTGCGACGTCGGGCCTCGTCGACGGACCTGGGCTTGGCCTTGGGTGGGATCGTGCGGTCCTCGCGACGCGTCGTCCTATTGACTGGCAAGCGGCCCGGAGTATCCTTCGGCCCGAATGGTAACGTCAAGCGTCAACGTTCAACCGTAGGATGTACGGCATCCTGCGCATTGACCGACGAGGACGCAGGCGTCGCTGATCGAACGATGAGGAGGGCCGTCTCGGTGCAGACCATCGAAACGCGGCGGTGGTCGCGAGCGCTCGCGGCGCTGTTCGCCGTCGTCGCGCTCGTCGCCGCAGCCTGCAGTTCGCAGCCGACCGCCAGCAGTGGTGGATCGACACCCGCCGCGAGCGCCAGTGAGGCCGGGTCCCCGGCCGCGTCCGGCAGCGCAGCCGCCGACACGAAGCACGTTTCGATCCTTAACAAGGACATGACCGACGACGAGATCAAGGCGGAGATCCAAAAGGAAGGCAGCCTGATCGTCGCCAACTGGACGTACACGGCCAACGATGAAGTCGTCAACCAGTTCCAGAAGTACGTCAAGGACACCTACGGGATCGACATCAAGCTCGACTACGAGGGCTCCCAGGCCCCGAGCGTCTACCTCACGAACCTGTACGCCGCACAGAAGGGCGGCAACCCGGTGCCGTACGACGTGATGAACATCGAGGAGCCCTACTGGGCCGATGCGATGACCCACGACGCGGTCGCCGACTTCCTGCCGTCGGACCTCGTCCCGAATCAGTCCCTCGTGCTTGACCAGTTCCAGCACGTGCCGACGAGCATCGCGTTCCAGTCCACGGCGTTCCCGGCCGTCGTCTTCAGCAACAAGAACGCCGGCTGGATGACCAAGATCCAGGACCTCGCCGATCCACGTCTCAAGGGCAAGATCACCATCCCTGCCCCCGGCGACATCACCGCGGGCGGCTTCCTCCTCAACCTCGCGAACGAGATGGGCAAGGACTACAAGGACCCCGCCCAGATGAAGGAAGTCGTGGACTGGGTCGTCGCCAACATCAAGCCGAACATCCTCAAGGTCACCAGCGACAGCTCGGAGATGCAGCAGCTGCTGCGCTCTGGCGCGGCCAATGCGGTGACCTTCTGGAATAGCCTTGCCCGCCTCGAGTACTTCGGCGGCAACACGGACGCCAAGCTGCTCGTGCCGGCGAAGGTCCTCCCTGTCAACGGCTACCAGTGGATCACCAAGGGCACGACGAAGCCGGTCCTCGCCCAGATCTACGTCAACTGGCGTCTCGGCAAGGATGTCCAGTTCCCCAACGCCTGGCCGATCGACCACGGGCCGTGGGCGGAGCTCTCCGAGGGCTTCCTTGGCCCTGACTACGTCGACCAGGTGCCAGACTGGTTCAAGGCTGACTACAGCAACTACTACCCCGACCTCGACACCATCAAGGGCGGTTTCCAGCAGGTCGACTGGGCGGCCTACAACGCAAGCTCCAAGGAGTGGATGGACTACTACGCCCAGCAGTTCGGGCAGTAGTCTCTTCGAAGCAAGGCGCCTCCCCCGGGCCGCGTCGCGGCCCGGGGGAGAGCCATACCCCTGACGTGACGCACGGCGAGGTCACACGTGGCCGGTGAGACCAGCTCCCTCGCGCCGCCGATCCCGACCTTTGCGCCTGACCTGGGGCGACGGGACCGCGCTACCAGGCGTCGGAACATGGTCCTCCTGGTCCCGGCCGCCTTGCTGGCGCTGCTCTTCCTGTACTACCCGCTCGTCTTCATCGTCCAACTCAGCTTCACGGTGGCCGACTCCTTCCTCTCGCCGGCGGGGCCTGTCTACACGCTGGACAACTACAAGGCGATGTTCGATCGCTATCTGCCCAACGTGCTGGTCACGCTCCAGCTGGCGACGCTGGCCACGATCGTCGATCTGCTCTTTGGTTTCCCCTTCGCCTACATCCTCGTGCGGCGGATCCGCTACCGGACGCTGGTGCGGGCCCTGATGGTCTTCCCCATGTTCGGGGCGCTCTACATCGCCTTCGGGATGCGCTTCATCCTCTTGCCCGGCGGCTTCGCGACGCCGATCCTCCAGCTCTTCGGCATCGACCCCGCGAGCCTGCTCTACAGCCTCCCGTCGGTGGTCTTCGCGATGGCGATCTTCACCTTTCCATTCATGGTCATGAACGTGGCGACGGCCCTGTCGAACGTGGACCCGACGCTCGAGGAGGCGGCCGCCTGCCTGGGAGCGCGGCCGTGGCAGACGCTGATCCGCGTGATCATCCCGCTGACGCGCGCGGGCATCGTGGCGGGCATGCTGATGGTGTTCGGCTGGAGCGTCGGTACCTTCGCCGAGCCCTTGTTGCTGGGCACCATCAATGAGCAACGCGCCCTGGCCCTGACCCTCTACCAGCGCGGCGTGGTCCAGACCGACTACGGGCTCTCATCAGCGATGGGCATCGTGCTGCTGGTGATCGCGTTGCTCGTCTCGTACTTCTCGCTGCGCTACTCGCGCGGGGCACTCATCGAATGACCGCGACTGCCGACCCGCGCGCCCAGGGCACCACCGCCAGTCCGCCAGAGGAGAGCCGTGCACCGCTGCTCTCATCTCGGCGGGTCACCGCTGCCCTCAGTCACGTCTACATCTGGGCTTGCTTGCTGGTCTTCGTCGCGCCATTCCTGGCGCTGCTCGGCTACTCCCTGACGGGGCCGGGCGGGACATATGCCGTGGCGAACTTCCAGTACGTGCTCGGAAGCTTCGGCGACAACCTCGTGTCCAGCTTCCAGGTCGCGGCGCTGACGCTGATCGTGGACCTTGCGGTGTGCCTGCCGGCTGCATATGCGCTGGTGCGCTTCACGTTCCGTGGGCGCCGCCTGATCTTCTCGATCCTTTCTCTGCCGCTGTACGTGCCAGGCGCTGTGATCGGCCTGTCGCTGATCCTGACCTACAACTTCACGTATCACATCAGCTCGATCTGGGGCCTCGTCCTGGCCATGGCAGTGGGTACCTTCCCCCTGATGCTGACACCGATCGTGGTGGCCATGAAAGATCTGCCACTCGTATTCGAGGAGGCCGCCGAGTGTCTCGGCGCATCGCGCTGGCAGGCGTACCGGCGGATCGTGCTGCCGCTCATCGGCCCGGGCATCTCGGCGGGCCTGCTACTCGCGTTCATCATCGTCTTCAACGAGTACCTCGTGACGCTCTTCGTCCATCCGCCCGGACTGGTCACGGCACCGCTGCGGGTCTTCAACCTGATCCGTACGGCAGGCCTGGCGCCCACCACGGCGGCCCTGGCCGTGAGCCTCCAGCTCGTCTCGTTCGTCGCCGTGCTGATCTTCTTCCGTCTCTTCGGTTCGCGGAATCTCAAGGGCACTTACTTCGTCTGATGGCTACCGTCCACCTGCGCTCGGTCTCCAAGCTCTACGGCCAGACAGTGGCCGTCGATGACTTCAGCCTGGATGTGGCCGACGGCGAGTTCGTCACGCTGCTGGGTCCCTCGGGCTGCGGCAAGACCACCACGCTGCGCATGCTCGCCGGGCTGATCGAGCCCAGCGGCGGGCGGATCCTGTTCGACGATCAGGATGTGACGTGGCTCCCGCCGCGCAAACGCAACATCGGGTTCGTGTTCCAGACCCCGGCCCTCTTCCCGCATCTGTCGGTCGCGGACAACATCGCGTTCGGGCTCTCGGTCAAGGGCCAAAAGAAGCCGGCGATCGCCTCGAAGGTCGAGGAGATGCTCGCGATGGTCGGGCTCACGGGCTACGGCGCGAGGCTGCCCGGGCAGCTGTCCGGCGGTCAGCAGCAGCGCGTGGCCCTTGCCCGCGTCCTCGCCACGGATCCACGCGTCCTTCTCTTCGACGAGCCGCTCAGCGCGCTCGACAAGAACCTGCGAGACACACTCAAGTACTCCATCCTCGACCTGCAGCGGCGGACCGGCAAGACGGCGATCTACGTCACCCACGACCAGTCCGAGGCGTTCGCGATCTCGGATCGGATCGTGGTGATGAACAACGGGCACATCGAGCAGGTCGGCACGCAGACGGACATCTACCTCCAGCCCGAGACGCCGTACGTGGCGGAGTTCATCGGTGCCAACAACGGTCTGCGCGGCACGATCGCCGGTCGGGATGGGGATGGCGACGATGCGGGCTGGCTGATCGAAGCGCTCGGTCACACGATCCGCGGCGCCGCGCGGCCAGGTCTCGCGATCGGGCAGGAGGTCGTCGCGTATGTCCGGCCCGAAGACATCGAGATCGTCGAGGTCGGCGACGGTGCCGGGTATGCGAATCTCCTCGACGGCACGATCGACCGGGTCATCTTCGAGGGTGCCACCGCGCAAGTGCGGGTCGACGTCGGCGGGCGTGAGATGCGGGTCGATGTCAGTGGCAACGAGCGCCTGACCCTGATGCGGCGCGACGGGACGGTCCGGCTTGGGTTCCACCCGGTGACCGTCATCCCGGTGTCCGAGGTGCCAGAGGCGTCCTAGCCTACGCGGGTCCACGGATCAATCCGGGAAGGGCGTCCCCAACGTCTGTCCGCCATCGACGACGAGCAGGTGACCGGTGATCCACGCCGCGTCCGCCGACACGAGGAAGGCCACGGCTGCGGCGACGTCGTCGGGCGTGCCGAACCTGCCGATCGGGATCTGGCGGAGGTACTGCGCCGTGTTCTGAGGATCCTCGGTGACGCTTCGTGTCAGGTCCGTTGCGATCAGGCCCGGGCCGACCGCGTTGACGGTGATCCCGTGGGGCGCGAATTCCATCGCCGCCGTCCGCGCCATCGCCAGTACGCCGGCCTTCGAAGCGTTATAGGCAGCGAGGTCGGTCTCCATCCAGAACGCATTCGTCGAGGAGGTCACGACGATGCGGCCACCACGGCCGGCAGCCCGCATGGCCCGGGCGGCCGTCTGGACGCCGATGAAGGCACCTCGCAGGTTGATCGCCATCACGCGATCCCACGTCGCGTCGGAGGTGTCCAGGAACGGCGTCGGTCCGCCGATGCCGGCATTCGCGACGAAGATGTCCAGCCGACCGGCGTCCGACACCACACGTTCGACCAGGGCCTCGATCGCGGCCCGGTCCGATGCGTCGACCTCGACGGCTTCCGCCCGACCGCCGCTCGCGGCACCGCGCGTCAGGTCGCTCGCCGTGGTTCGTGCCGTCTCGAGGTCACGATCGGCGATGTAGACGGTCGCCCCATCACGCACGAAGCGGGCGGCGATGCCACGCCCGATACCCCTCGCGGCACCCGTGACGATCGCCACCTGGCCGGCCAGGGGCGCGGCTGGATCGCGAGCTGCCGCTGTCGGTCCGTCGCCCATGTGCCAACTGTCGCAGGTCTGGGAACCGGTCGTCGCGCCGCGGACGTGAGGGGGCTAGGATGGACTGCCACGCACCACACCTATCCGAAGGGACAGCCCGATGAGCCGTGAAGCCCTCGACGCCCTCGAGGCGTGGCACTCGACCACACTCGCGCTCCGCGAGGCGACGCCGTGGACGGCCGAGTGGGTCCGGCTGCGGATGGTCGCGCAGGAGCAGCGGGCTGCGTACGAAGCGCTCGTCGACCGCCAGCCAGCGACGTCCGAGACCGACAGCGTGGCGTCCGGCGATACGAAGTCCGCCGCCCCGGCCGAAGCGACTCACCGCTGACACCATCCCTGGGCTGACGCGCCGCTCGCGCCGCCCGGCGCGATGAGGCGTCCAGACGATCAGGAGCCCGCGGCTCCGGGCATCGGGTCGATCGAGTCGACCACGAGCGCCGTCCGGCACCAGTAGCTGACCAGGGCCTTGGCGTCGGACGCCGACGTGCCGCCAGGCGTCGGCGCCTCGCATGTCGCGGCGTCGCCGTCGTCGAAATGCGCTTGGATGGTATGGATCGAGGTGTCCTGGCCGCCACAGCTCTTCGGCAGGCCTAGCTCCGGACGGAAATGAGCGTTGACGACGTCCGTGCCGTCCGAGATCGCCACCGTGTAGAGCGCGTGTGGCCCAAGCCAGTCCGGCTGGACCAGCCACGTCGGGCGAGCCTCACCGCACGACATCTCGACCTCGCCCTTGAAGGTGATCGGCTCGTCACCGAAGCAGGTCAGACCGCCATGCGACTCGCCTGTGCCCATCAGCCGTGCGAGATCGGCGACGGTCACGTCCGACGGCGCCGGACATTCGAGCGTCCGCCCGCTCAACCATCGCTCACCGCCGTGGTCCGATTGCGCCACCCAACCTACGCGGGGCGCGCCATCGACCTCTAGGCTCGGGACGATGACCTGGAACCATTCGTAGTCGTCGGCGACGGTCGGGCCGTCGACGACCCACACCGGCGTCCCCTTCGCAAGGAGCTCGTACCGAGCGCCGTCGAGTCCTGGTGTCGAGCGGACGCGAAGCCGGTCGGTAGCGGTGACCGCCGCACCGAGCTTCGGATAGGCGGGATCGACCGTGACGTCACGAACGACGAACCTCGCACGGCACTGGAGGCGCGCCGCGAGATCGGTCGTCGGTCCTGCTGACGAGCCAGCAAGCGCCCGGCACTGCTGGGCAGCCGGGGCGTCGAATGACCCGTCGAGGATCGCCATGACCCCGGAAGGCATCGACCGATCCCGGACCGCGCCATCCGGGTCGATGGCCAGGATCGGTCCATTGCCCGCCGCTGCGGACTGAGCGTCGACCTCCGCGGTCGAGCCGCCGAGGTCCGTCAGCCAGCTCGGACCGTCGTTGGTGCAGCCCGGGTCGGCGGTGCATGCATAGCTCTCGGAGCCATCGGTCACGAACGCCCTAAGACGCAGCTCGCGATGACCGAAGCAGGCGACCCGCTCGGCCGGCGCGAGCCCGACCACATCGGCGATCGTCACCTCGCCCGTGGGGCAGACGTCGGCCGCCTCGCTGATCCAGGGTGTCCCGTCGTGATCGCCGCGGGCCACCCAGCCGGCGGGGAACGTCGCTTGCGGATCCTTCGGATCCCAGGCGGCCACCTGATACCAGTCGTAATCGTTCGCGGTCACGGGACCATCGAGGATCATCAGGCGTGCCCCGACGCCGAGCAGCGGCTCGTACTTGTCCGAGTCGTCGGCGACACGCGGTTGCGAGCGGATGCGCAAGCGCCCTGATACGACTTCGGCGATCGAGTCGTGCGGCAATGGCGCCCCGAACGCAGACCCGCCTCCATCCGAGGGAGACGCGGACGGATCGACCGAGGGACTCGGCTCGGGGGAGACGACGTCACCGAGCGCCGGCGGTGACGAGGACGGGACATCGGTCAGCTGGTCGACGGGCTGGCTCCGGAATGCCCCGACCGCCGCCGCGCCTGCCAGCATCAGACCAAGGAGCGCCGCTGCGACCAACAGCACCTGCCACTGCGACCGGCTCGGCGGCACGAGTGCTGCCCGCATAACTCGTTGGCGGACGATGGGAGAGGCATCGTGCACCGGCAGCTGCTGGAGCATGCCCTGCAGCCCGATGTGGCTCGCGGCGATCGCGGCACACTCGGGGCAGGCGGCGAGGCCCGCCTCCATGCGCGTGCGCTCGGCCGGCGTCAGCTCGAAGTCGAGCGACGCCACGGCGAGCTGGGCGGCCTCGTGGTCGTGGGTCATCGCGCGACCCCTTCCGCGACGAGGAACGTGCGCAGTCGCTCCCGGGCCCTGAACATCATCGTGCGCGTGCTCGTCTCGGTCCGGCCCAGCGCGTCGGCGATCTCGCGCCCCGAGAAGCCCTGGGCCGCCATGACCAGGGCCGAGCGCTGGTCGTCGGGCAGGATGGTCAGGGCTGCCAGCAGCGTCTCGCTGAGCTCGTGGCGGAGGATCTCGATCTCGGCGGCGACCTCGGTCTCCTCGGCCGGGCGGCGCTCGAGGAACTTACGCGCGACGACACCGCGCCGCCCGCGACTGGTCGCCAGGTTCGAGCACACGCGGTACAGCCAGGCCGTCACGTTCTCCGGCTCGCGGCCCGCGGCGTGTTCCTTGACCAGGCGCAGGAACGTCTCCTGGACGAGATCGTCTGCCGCGTCGGCATCGCGCGTCAGGGCGTAGGCGAAGCTCGTCAGCCGGCGCTGGTTCTCGTCATAGGCGGCCATGACGAAGTCCGTCCGCAGGTCGGCGTCCGAGACGACCGCCAAGCGGCGCACCGCGGGCTGGCGGTCGTCAGACATGGCGAATGCGACCTCCACGACGACGAGACGCGATAGCGCCCGGATTGTGGCAGGCGACCGTCGCCGATGGCCAGAGACCTATCAGGGGCTCGGGTCCAGAGTCAGGGGATCCGGGCGAACCACGCCAGGGAGCCCGCCGCCGCTGCAGCCGCGGTCAGGAGGGCCGCAAGCGCGAGGGTGTCGGTGATCTCGCGAGGCTCCGTCCGAGTCCCGACCCCGTGGCCGAGGTCCTCGAACACCGACACGATCTTCTCGGCCGAGTCGGCCTCGAAGGCCTTGCCGCCGGTGGTGTCGGCGATGGCGCGAAGCGCAGAGCGATCGACGGGCACGGGGACCGGCATCGAGTCGACGGTGACCGTTCCCTGATCCGTGCCGAAGGCGATCGTGTTCACCTTGATCCCACGGCGCTGCGCATCGGCCGCCGCCTGGGCGTCGGGTCGTCCCATCGTCGTCTCGCCGTCGGACATCAACACGATCGAGCCACCGCCAGCGGCATCCGCGTCCTTGGCGGCATCCGAGGAAAGGACATCCAACGAGGTGTAGATCGCCTCGCCGATCGCGGTGCCCTGACCCAACGACAAGCGATCGATCGCCCGGTCGAGGACGGTCTTGGAGGTGGTCGGTGGGATGACGACCCGAGCCGTCTGGTCGAACGCGACGAGGCTGACGCGGACTCCGGCCGGGACCACCTGGATGAACTTGTGGGCGGCTTCCCGCGCCGCCACGAGCCGGCTCGGCGTGACGTCCGTCGCTTCCATCGAAAGCGAGGTATCGAAGGCGAGCACCACGGTCGGCTCGTTCGGGACTTCCGTCGCAAGTGCGGGGCGCGCCGCCGCGATGACCAGCAGGCCGCACGCGATGAGGTAGACCAGGGCGACGAGGTGCCGCCGAAGGCCAGGTCGTCGCGGGGCGACGGTATCGATCAGTTCGGGGTCGGTGAAGCGCACGACATACGCCCGTCGGCGCCGCTGGCGGACGAGGTAGAGCGCTGCGAAGAGCACGGGGATCGCCAGCAATGCGAACCGCTCGGGTGCGAGGAAGAGCAGGTCCTGCGGCAACGGGATCATCGCGCCACTCCCGAGGCCGGATGGGACGCCAGGTGGCGACCCATGGCGCGAGCGCGGCGGCGTTGGTCGAGGCAGGCCGCGAGCGGACCCGTCCACTCGAGATCCGTCCGGAGTCGCAGATGCGTCGCGCCCGTCCGCTGGATCGCGCTCATCCTCGCGGCGCGCCTGCGGTCGGCCGTCTCGGCAAGGCGTGCCCGGAAGCGATCGTCGCTCGTATCGATGGTGCGCTGGTGACCGGTCTCGGCATCCTCGATGACGAGGAGCCCGACGTCCGGCAGACGCAGCTCTCGGGGATCGACGACTTCGATCGCGATGACCTCGCAGCGCCGACCCAACCGGGCGAGCGCCGGCGCCCACCCCTCGGTGGGTGAGATGTAGTCGGAGACCACGACCGCGAGACCACCGCGTCGCAGGACGCGGCGAAGAGCATCGATGGCGCGACCGAGGTCGACCTGTCCTCCGAGCGGCGAGCGGGCGATGCTACCGGTGAGGGCGGCCAGATGCCGGCGACCACCGCGGATCGGCACGATCCGTGGTCCTTCCGCGGTCGCGATGACGGCACCGATCCGGTCGCCGCCGGCGACCGCCAGGACCGACACGGCCGAACCGACATTCACGGCGAGGTCCGCCTTTCGCCAGCCGACGGTCCCGAAATCGAGGCTGCCGGAGCGATCGATCAGGACGGCGACATCGAGATCACGTTCCTGGATGGCGTCCCGGACATAGGGCTCACCGGTGCGCGGCCGGATCGACCAGTCCATGCGGCGAACGTCGTCGCCCGGCTCGTACGGCCGCGCATCCCCCGGTTCGACCCCGTGACCGAGCACGAGCGACGGGTGGCGGCCGCCTCGGCGGCCCACCACCTTGTGACCGACCGCGAGCTCGATGCGGCGCAGCCGAGCAGGTAGATCGAGACCTGGACCTTGCACGCCGGTCACCTCGCCGCCGGTGGATCACCCGGCAGGACGATCGGTGGTGTCGGTGTTGGCGCTGGCGACGCCCCAACGACTGCCACTCGCGGTTGCATCGGCTGCGGTGGTGCTGCCACCGGCGCCGCGGGCTGGGCCGCGTCGGTCCGAGCTGCCGCTGCCATATATCGCTGGGTTGCATCGCCGGCCGACGAAGGCGGCGCTGCCGGGTTGGTCTGCCATCCCACGCCTGCCGGGGAGGTCGACGGCGGCGGTGTCGGCGAGACGGCCGCTGGAGCTTGTGCTGCCCGGAGCGGCGGTCCCCAGGTGACCGGGCTCGGCGCCGGCACCGTCGAGAGCAACTCGACGAGGACGTCGTCGATGGTGAACCCCTCGGCCGTCGCCCGGTATGACAGGGCCAGACGCGCGTTCAGGATGTCGTAGGCAACGTCGTACACGTCCTGCGCGACAGCCTGCTGCCGTCCCCGCAGGAGGGCCATCGCCCGCGCGCTGCGCACAAGCCCCAGCGAGGCGCGCGGACTGGCGCCATAGTCGAGGAGGCCAACCTGCGTCGAGAGCCCGTGGGCCGCGGGGTCACGGGTCGCGAGGACGAGCCGGATCGCATAGTCGATGGTCGGCTCGTCGATCGAGACGCGGCGAACCGTTCGCTGGAGTTCGACGACATCGTCTGGATCCAGAAGCCGCGCCGCCTCGGGTGGCTCATCGGCCATCCGCGCGACGATGGCCCGCTCCTCGGCCGGGGTCGGGTAGTCGACTGGGATCCGCATCAGGAAGCGGTCGCGCTGTGCCTCGGCGAGCGGGTAGACGCCCTCGGACTCGACCGGATTCTGGGTCGCCACGACCAGGAACGGCTTCGGCATCGGGAACGTGCGACCACCGACCGTGACCTGGCGTTCGGCCATGGCCTCGAGCAAGGCCGACTGGACGCGTGCCGGCGCCCGGTTGATCTCATCGACGAGGACGACATTGGCAAGGATCGGGCCGGGTTCGACGGTGAACGACTCCGACGACGGCCGGAAGATCCGGGTCCCGACGATGTCCGACGGGATCAGATCCGGCGTGAACTGGATGCGGTTGAACGTCCCGCCGAGGATCCGGGCCAGCGTCGCGAGGAGCATGGTCTTGCCGAGACCCGGGGCTCCCTCGAGGAGCACATGGCCGTCAGCGAGGACCGCGACGAGGAGTCGGTCCACCACCCGGTCCTGCCCGACGATGACGCGGCCCAGCTCATGGCGGACCTGGGCGAGACGTGTGGTCGAAAGGTCGATGCTCATCGTCACGCTCCCAGGCTGCCGTTGCCATTCCCGTTGCCCGGGGCGGCGGGGGCGGGGATCGCGTCGGGGCCGAGCTGCCCGAAGAGCTCCTCGAGGAGCTGGCGCATCGCGCGCTCCATCGAGGCTGCAGCCTGGTCGTCAAGCCCGTTCGGGTTCGTCGGGTCGGTCGGGTCGGTCGGGCGCTGATCGAGGCCCGGTCCCTGCTGCGGCGTCTGGGTGCCGCCGCCGAGCTCCTGCTCGAGCTCCTGTCGAAGGCCGTCGAGCAACTGCCGCAGCATCTGATCACCCAGGTCCGAACCGCCGGAGGGACCCTGCGGGGTCTGACTTCCGTCGGGGGTCTGCGTGCCGTCCGGCCCGAGACCGAACAGGTCGCGCAGACCGTCCATCCCGTTCGGGCCGAGGAACTGGTCGAAGAGCCCGCCGAGCGGGTTCGTGACGTCGGCCGGGGCGTTGTCCTCGGCCTTCCACGTGCCGTTCTTGACCTTCTCCAGCATCTGGGCGGCCTGGTCGATCGGCACGGCGAAGCCGATGCCATCGCTGCCGCCCGAAGCGCTCGCGATGGCGGTGTTGATGCCGATCGCGCGACCCTCCCGGTCGGCGAGGGGACCGCCCGAGTTGCCGGAGTTGATCGCTGCGTCCGTCTGGATCAGATCGTGCAGTTCCCCGACCTGGGTCGGGACGGTGCGCCCGAGCGCACTCACGATCCCCGTCGTCACGGTCTGGCTCAGACCGAACGGGCTGCCGACCGCGATGGTCATGTCGCCGACGTGCACGTCCGCGAGCGCCCCGAGTGCGAGGGGCTTCAGGCTGGCTGCGCTTTGGTCAGCGCGGATGACGGCCGTGTCGATGGACTTGTCAACGGCAGCGATGGTGCCGGGAACGGTCGTCCCGTCGTACAACTTGAGCGTGACGGTGCTTGACCGCCCGACGACATGGGATGCCGTCAGGATCAGGCCGCCGTCCGCAGCGACGAAACCGGATCCCATCGCATTCCCTGCCTCGATCTGGACGACCGAGGGAAGGATCCGGGCAGCGGTCTGGGCCAGCGGCTCACCCGCGGGCGGGACGGCGCCCGCCGCGCCGCTCGGGCCTCCGGGGGCGCCCGCCGCCGCCGCTGGCACGAGCTGACTTGCCAGGCGCTGTCCGGCTGTAAGGGCACCGGACGCGGCCAGGAGGAGGGCTCCGATCACCAGCGCCGTCCCGAGGACGAGCCGGCGGCCCGGACGCCGCGAGGTGCTCGGCGCCGGTGCGGCAGGGACCGCCACGGTCGCCGTCGCGAAGGCCGGCGCCGCGGTCGGCCAGGTCAGCGGCGGAGTCGGCGGTAGATCGCGCCAGCTCTTGTGCCGGCGGTCGTCGCTGGCAAAGGGATCGTCCACGTACGGGTGCCTCCGGATCGCGTGTGCTCAGCGGATCAGACCGAGTGACGATCGGACCCTGGGATCCGGAACCTAGGAGATGGCCGATAACGTGGGCGTTCGGGCCGTATAACGCTCGGCTAAAGACCGCTCAGGACGCTTCGTCGACAGACCACAACGGGTCGGCCATCGTTCGAAGGTCGGCCATGGCCGCAGCGTTCCCGGAGGCCCGCCGGTCGGGCAACCAGACGATGAAGCTTGCACCGTGACCCGGGGCGGAGGCGACGCTGACCGTGCCGCCGTGGACCTCAGCGATCTGGCGCACGAGTGCGAGACCCAGACCGTGCGCGTCGCCTTCCGCTGCGGGAGCGCCATCACGCCAGGCGCGTCGGAACACGAGGGGCTGATCGTCGGGTGCGATGCCGCGCCCGGCGTCGCGAACGCCGAACCACACCCAGCCGTCCACGCGCCCGGCGCGACAATGGATGACCGACCCTGCCGGAGCCACCCGCAGGGCGTTCGAGACGAGGTTGGCCTGTGCGCGCTTGAGCGCGGATCGGTCGCCGTCCACGATCAGTCCGGCCGGCGCGAGCGGAGCAAGCCGGACACCGCGGGTCGATGCCTCGGCGGCGTAGTCCTGCGCCACCTCGGCGACCACGTCGGCCAGATCGACCGGGAGGCGTTGCTCCGGCTGGACGGTCGACCTCGCAAAGGCCAGGAGCTCGTCGATCGTGGTCGACATCCGATCGGCGGTCCGGCGCGCGACCTCAGCTGCGTTCCGCATGCTCTCAGCGTCGTCGGGACCCGACAGCGCGACATCAAGGGTGGTCCGGATGACGGCCAATGGGTTCCGCAGCTCGTGTGAGGCGTCCTCGACGAACCGACGCTGGAGCTGTGCTCCCTGATCGAGCCGGTCGAGCATCGCGTCGAAGGTGTCGGCGAGGTCGTGCATCTCGTCGGGCGGGCCTTCGAGGTGGATGCGCCGGGACAGATCGGTCGTCTCGATGTCACGTGCGACGTCGGCGATCCGGCCGACCGGGCGCACCACGCGGCCCGCGATGGCCCAGCCGATCGCGAGCCCCACCGGCACGAGCATGAGGAGCGCGATGAGCGAAAGGTTGCGGACGGTCTGGAGCGTCTGCTCTCGGACGGCCGCTTCCACACCCAGGAGTGCGTCGGTGGCGCTCGTCCCACCGCTGCCGCCGAGCTCGGAGATGCTCAGCCCGAGGATCCGCGCCAACTCGTCCTCGAGCGTCGTCGGTTGCTCCCGTGGAACGGTCGCCGCGACCGTATCGACCGCGACGTTGACCCCGAGCACGAGCACGCCGGCGGTGATCAGGAGCGCTGCCGTCACCATCAGCGCGAGCCGGAAGCGGATCGAGCGGACCGCCACGGCCAGTCGGGCGATCGGCGACGGTGTCATCCGGCGACTTCCGCGAGGCGGTAGCCCACGCCGACTACGGTTTCGATGGGCTGACCGGGGCCAGCGTCGGCGAGCTTGCGCCGAAGGTTGCTCACCGTGACGCGGACCGTGTTGGTGAACGGATCCGCCCGGTCGTCCCAGACGTGCTCGAGGAGGCGCTCGGGTGTCACGACCTCGCTCGGATGCAGCATGAGGTACCGCAGAAGGGCGAACTCTTTCGGGGTCAGGTCGAGTCGATCGCCATTCCGATGCGCGACGTGTCTGGCCGCGTCGAGGTCGAGGCTGCCGAGCCGGATCGTCGCGCCCTCGTTGACGATCGGCCGTCGGGCGAGCGCGCGGACTCGTGCGGCGAGCTCCGCGTAGCTGAACGGCTTGACGAGGTAGTCATCGGCGCCGTCGTCGAGCCCTCCGACGCGATCGTCGAGCGCGTCTCTCGCCGTGAGCATCAGGACGCGCGGCGGCACCGCGTCGGGGAACTGGAATGCGCCCGCACGAAGCTCGCGACAGATGTCGCGGCCGTCACCGTCTGGCAGACCGAGATCGAGGCAGACGACGTCATACGGCGTCTCGTGGAGACGCTCCCTGGCCTGACCGGCCGTCGGGGCCGTGTCGACGGCATAGCCCTCCCGGCGCAGCCCGGTGGCCAGAGCGGTGGCGAGGTCGAGCTCGTCCTCGACGATGAGCAGTCGCACAGCCGGCGGAGGATAGCGTGGTCTTGCGAAGTCGGCTGCGAGCGAGCCGTCCCACCGAGTGTTCCCGCGAGGGTGCGACCCGACTCGCATTG
>Ga0207706_10001960_pt1 | contig 20190 bp, 4 predicted proteins | sample KBSC53metaG_FD_184318 | JGI IMG/M metagenome (GOLD analysis project Ga0207706, IMG submission 184318) | Corn rhizosphere microbial communities from Kellogg Biological Station, Michigan, USA - KBS C5-3 metaG (SPAdes) (version 2) | ecosystem: Host-associated > Plants > Roots > Rhizosphere > Soil ... | reverse complement strand
GGACTCGAATCCGGTAATTCAGTGGTCGTACCGGCTCTGCTGATGGGGTCTCACGGAAGGACGGAGGGACGGAAACTTCATTGCAGTTTCCGTCCCTCCGTACCTCCGTGAGACCTTTCAGCGGTATCAGGATCCAATCACTGTATTTGCGGATTCGGTATCACGAGTCGGCGGAGTCAGCAGAGAACCGCTGGCTCCAGCTGGCTTTCCCTGCTGACTCCGCTGACTCTACGTGAGGCCCCTGTTTTCTTTTCGTCGCGGATTCGAGCGGGTCTGGTAGGACGGTCACGCGCCATCCTGAACGGCACCGGTGCGCCCCACAATGACGCGAAGACGCCGAGAGGATCGATCCCCTCGGCGTCTTCGCCTGAAATCATTCTTCTTCCGCTACGGGACCGCTCAGCCCCCGCGGCGCGCGCGCTCGCGCTCCCCCTCGCGCATCCGGACCAGCTCCTCGGGCGAGGTGTCGCGCCGGGCACCGCTCTCGCGCACCCGGCGGATGAAGGCGGGAGTGACGTCCGAGTTCCACATCTCCTCCACCTGCCCGACCGAAAGCCCGCGGTAGCCGAGCTCGGCCAGCTCGCGCACGTACGCCGGGGTGATGCCGTAAAAGCGCAGCTCGATCACCCCGGGCACCGTGTTGCTCCCCGTCACCCCCAGCGACCGCATCGCCCGGGCGTACTCGGGGGTGACGTTGCGCACGGCCAGGTCCAGCACGTCGTTCAGCGTGAGCGAGGTGTAGCCCAGCTCGATGAACCCGCGCACCTGGGCGGCCGAAATCCCGCCGAACGCCAGATTCTTGGCCTGGTGCTCACTGAGCGCGCCGCCCACGCCCGACACGCCCAGCGAGCGCAGCGTGGCGGCGAACGCGGGGTTGGGGAGGAAGCGGAACCGGCCGCTCCCCGCGCCGCCGCGCACCGAGCCCTCGAACTCGAAGCGCCCCGCGTCCTGCTCCATGCGGAACGAGACGGGGACCGGCGCCGCAGAGCCGAGCTGGCCGGCCGACACCCCGCTCAGCTCGTCCAGCGCGAACGCCCGCTTCCACTGCGTGTGGTCGTCCCACTGCAGTTCCAGTTCGAGCGACGCGCCCCGGGCGCCGGAGATCACCCACCGCCCCGCCAGCGGCGTCTGGGCCGCGGGCGTGGAGGGCTCCGGCGCCGGCGTGGCCAGAGCGTCGGCAGAGGGCGCGTTGGGGCCGGGAGCGGACGCCGCGGTGACGCCGCCGCGCATGCGCAGGGCCAGCAGCTCGTCCACCGAGAGCCTGTGCCCGGCGGACCCGTTCGCCCGGGCCACGAACGCGGCGTCGATGTCCTCGTTGCGCAGCCGCACCAGGTCGGCCGCCGCGATCCCCTGGTACCCCAGGGCGGCGAGCTCGCGGATGTAGCGCGGACCCACGCCCTCGTCGGCCACCGCCACCAGCGCGTCGAGGGTGCCCAGCCGGTACCCCAGCGCCCCCATCTCGCGCAGGTAGCCGAGCTTGGCGCTGCTCATCCCCGCCCTGTCCAGCGCGGCGGTGGTGGGCACCGCGTACCCCTGCGCCGCCAGCTCGTCCAGGAACGCCAGCGGCACGCCGTGGCGGCCCAGCGAGAACTGCTGCGCCGGGGTGGGCCGCTCCATCCCGCGGCGCACCAGCGCCTCGGCGAACGCCGGGTCGGGGGTGAAGACGAAGCGCCCGCTCCCCCGTCCGCCGCGGAACGACCCCTCGAAGGCGAACGTCCCCGCGTCGCGCCGCAGGCGGAAGCGCGCGCCGGCCGCGTCGCCCCGCGTGATCTGCTCCGCCGTCAGCCCGTCCAGATCGCCCACGGGAACGTAGAAGGTGTTGAGGTCGGGCGTGCGCAGCGCCACGTGCACCATCCCGGCGCGCCCCTCCACCTCCTGTGGATCGGCCATCCGCAGCGCCCACTCGCCCTCGAACGGCTCCCGCGCGTCGCCGTCCGGCGGGAGCGCGGCCGTGGCGTCCGGCACGCCCGACGCAGCCGCCAGGCCGCGTCGCCCCACCTGGTCCGGAGGCCACGCCCGCCCGTCCCGCGGCGCCGCGCCGGCGCGGGGGTCGCCGCGCCCGTCCGCCGCGCTCGCCCGCACGGCTCCGAGCGGCAGCAGGAGGAGCGCGGTGAGGGTGGCGCCGAGCACGGTGGCGCGCCGCCCGGGCGCGGTGCGCACCCGCGCGCCGTCGATCGCCGCCAGCAGGCGCAGCTCCAGGTGCGAGCGGCTGGCCATGCTCACCGCCAGCGAGGTGAGCACGCGCGGCGAGCGGAGGTCGCGCGCCAGCTCCAGCAGGTGGCGGGCGTACTCGCGCGGGCCGATCCCGCGCGCCAGCGCCTGGTCGTCGCACGCCAGCTCGCGCTCCACGCGCAGCCGGCGCGCGGCCCACCACACGCCGGGGTGCGGCCAGTACAGGGCGCACGCGACCGCGGCCAGCATCTGGGTAAGGCAGTCGCACCGCGCCACGTGCGCCAGCTCGTGGATCAGCACGGCGCGGCGCCGCGCCGCCGGCCACGCGTCGGCGTCGGCGGGAAGGAGCACGGCCGGGCGGAGCACGCCCCAGGTGAGCGGCATGGTGGGGCCGGCGCCGCGCAGCAGCGCCACCGGCCGGCGCACCCCGGCGCGCCCCGCCACCTCGCGCAGCAGCGCACGCCACTCGCGGTCGCGGACGGGCGTGGCGCCGCGCGCCAGCCGGCGGACCACCCCGTGCTCCGCGGCCACCCGCGCCAGGAGGAGGAGCGCGCCCGCCGCGTACAGCGCCAGCAGGAGCGCCGCCCACGGCACCGGGGCCGAGGCCGGGGCGGCCGCGGCGGGTGACTCCTGCCCCACGGGCCGCGCCGGCATCGTCCCCGGTGACGCGAGCGTGGCCGGCGCCGCGCCCGGCCCGGCATCGCCGGGAGCGGCTGCGGGCGCAGCGGCGGGAGGGGCGGCGCGGAACAGCGCGGGGGTGGGGAGCGAGACCGGATGCGGGCGCCAGGCGGGAAGGAGCCCCCCCACGAGCGGGAGGAGGAGGGCGCCGCCGAGCGCGAAGCTCCACAGCAGGTGCCGCGTGGCGGCCGACGCGCGCCGGCGCAGCACCCCGTGCTCCACCGCGGCCGCCAGCAGCAGGAGGAGCGTGACCTTGAGCGCCAGGGAAAGGAGGAAGCCGGCCACGCCGGCGGCGGGGCTCACGGGGCCTCCTGGGGCTCGCGCGCCTGCTCCAGCAGCCCGGCCAGGCGGCGGTACTCGGCCTCGGGGAGCGGCTCCTCGGCCATGTCCAGGAGGGCGGCGATCGCCGAGCTGGGCGAGTTGCGGAAGAAGGTGTTCACCAGGTGCCGCAGCGCCGACCGGCTCACCTCCTCCGCGCGGCCCACCGGGTAGTAGACGTAGCGCAGCCCGTCCTTCTGGTGGGCCACGTACCCCTTGGCGGCCAGGTAGCGCAGCATCCCGCGCACGGCCGAGTTGCTGACCGGCTCCCCCAGCGCCGCCTGCACCTCCGACGCGGAGGCGCGGCCCTGGCGGAACAGGATGTCCATGATCTGCCGCTCACGGCGGCCGAGCTGGTCGAGCGGGTGACGTGCCGGCACGGTACCCTCCCCTCTAGCGTCAAGAGTTCCACCACCTGTCAATACATTGACAGCTTTGCAGGCCGCCGTCAAGGGGCCGGGCCGCGCCGCGGGCCGGCTCCGTGTGGCCGCGGGTCAGTACAGCACCCGCGACGCCGCCGACAGGCGCGATTCGCGGCTCTTGCGAAGGTCGCGCACCACGTTGATCCGCTTCATCCAGCGGTCGCGCCCGTCGTAGCGCGCCTTGAAGGGCTTGCGGCCGTGCACCGCCTGGTAGTTGTCGATGAAGCAGAAGTCGCCGGGCTCCAGCACCTGGTCTTCGAGCGCCGCGTCGATCTTGCGCGTCAGCTCGTCGAAGGTGGCGCGCGCCACGGGGTCTTCCGGCGGGTCCATGAAGTACGGGTCGAGCCGGATGTAGGGCGCCCTGGGGTCGCCGAAGAGCACGGGGATCCGCTCGGGCGAGCTCCACATCCGCTCGATCTTCTGGTAGGCCCGCTGCAGCACCGCCTCCTCGTCGGGCGAGCGGCCGTTGCCGTTCCCGTTCCCCCGGTTCTTGGGAAGGTGGCTCTCGTCGGGGCGGATGGTGAAGTGCGGGCTGGTGAGCACCGTCAGCTGTTCGGGCGTCAGCTGCACCTTGCTGATGGGGGCGAAGGTGGTGGGCACCCGGTCGGGGTTGCGCAGGCACATCATCCCCAGGTAGTCGCCGCGGTAGGGGTGGAAGGCGTCTTCCACGTGCCAGGTGAGCAGCACCTCGCTCCCGCTTCCCAGCTGCTCCTGCTCGTGCCCCTTGATGGGGAGGATGTCGTGCACCACGCGCCCGTCCTGCTGCGTGCTCCAGGCGATCGGCTCGCCCAGCAGCGAGCCCAGCAGCACCAGCAGCATGTCTTCGGTGCGGGTGTCGTTCTCGGGGCCGTGCTGCTTCCAGTGCACCGGCGTGGGCCCGATCTTCTCCTCGTCCACCGGCCACCCCGAAACCACCAGCAGCGCGCTGTCGGGCTCGAAGAGCCGGAACTGGCGCATGGCCTTGCGGATGCGGCGCGGCAGGTCGTGGGCGATCACGTCGGCCTCGTCGAGGAACTCCTGGTTCTCGGGCGACTGGTAGCGGTCGGCCAGCTCCTGGAGCAGCGCGCGCGTCTCCGCCACTTCCTCCGCGGTCATCACGATCCTGGACATGTCCCTGCCTCCGAACGGGTGAGGATGAGGGGCGGCCGGGGCCGCCGGATTTACCTTTCGATCTTCTGCCGATCTTCCCTGCGGCCTTCTCCGCTCAGACCAGCGCGGCGACGCCCGCCGGCCGGAGCGCCTCGGACAGGCGGCCGAGCCCTTCCTGGAGCACCGCCGTGTGCCCGCCGAAGCCCAGCCGCACGTGCCCCGGCGTGCCGAAGCAGGTGCCGGGGACCAGCAGCACCCGGTGCTCGCGCGCCAGGCGGTGGCAGAACGCCTCCACGTCGGCCACCTGGGGCAGGCGGGGGAAACCGCACACCCCGCCGGCGGGGGGCGTCCAGGTGACGGCGCCGCCCTGCCCGGCGATCCAGCGCTCCACCACGCCCAGGTTGTGGCGGGCCGCCGCTCGCTTCTGGGCCAGGATGCGGTCGGCGCCGTCGATCACGCGCTCGGCCAGCAGCTCCACCAGCGGCGACAGGTGGAGGGTGGTGTAGTCGCGCACGCGCGCCATCCGCTCCAGCACGGGGGGCGCGGCCAGGCACCACCCCACCCGCAGCCCGGGAAGCCCGTACGCCTTGGAGAGGGTGCCCAGCGACACCGCCCGGCCGTAGCGCTCCACCGGGTCGGCCAGGGGCGCGGCGCCGTGCGCGAGGTCGGCGAAGGCGGCGTCCCACAGCAGCCAGGCGCCCGCGCGCTCCACGATCGCCAGCAGCGCGTCGAGCTCGGCAGGGGCCAGGGTGGCGCCGGTGGGGTTGTGGGGGAAGTTGACCACCACCATCCGGGTGCGCTCCGTCACCAGCGCCGCCAGCCGCTCCAGGTCGGGGCGCCACCCCTCCCCGGCGCGCAGCGTCCACGGCCGCAGCCGGCACCCGATCCCCCGCGCCACGTCGCCCAGCCCGGGATAGACGGGGTCCAGCACCACCACCTCGTCGCCCGGGGCCAGCAGGGCGCTCATCGCCAGGTAGATGGCCTCGGTGGAGCCGTGCGTGACCATCACGCGGCCGGAGTCGCCCCCCGTCCAGCGGGCGGCGATGGCCCGGCGCACCCCGGTGCCGCCCAGCGTCTGGCTGTCGTGGAAGACCACCGCGTCCATCTCGTCCACGCCGATCCCGAGCAGCGCGCGCACCTCGGCGAGCGAGTAGTCCGACACCCCGCTGCTGCCGATGTCGGCGTCCACCGCGAAGTAGTACAGGCGCATCCACTCTTCCAGCGGCGCCGGCGGATAGTTCTGCATGGGTCTCCGTCTTTGAAGGATTCTCCCGGGCCAGCGCCCGGACCGCTCGATCACCGCCACCGCACTCCACCGCGTGTACGCACCGGCGTCTGCGGCGCGCAGATGAGGCTTTGCATCTCCTCCACGCCCCCGCCCGCGTCGACCACGCGCCGTCGTTCCCCGCGTCTACCCCGTGCCGGTCCGCGGTCCGGCGCGCGCGGGGCCGGCGCGCGGCGGCGGGTGCGTACGGGGGCGGCCCCGCGGGCGCGGGCTCACGCGGCCTCCGGGTCCGCGGCGTGGCCGGCGCGCGCCCGCGCCGCGGCCAGCGCCTGGCGGACGGCGTGCACCAGGACCCGCGCCTGCGGCTCGGCGGCGATGGTCACGTGCGTCCCGGGCACCTCGTGCACCTCCACGGGGGCGCCGGCGTGGCGCGACCATCCCAGGGTGCGCTTCTCGTCATCGGGAAGCGGGTCGAAGAACGCCTGGTGGCGCGGCGGGTTTTCGCTGGCCCGGAAGAGCGTGACCGGGGCGGACAGGGTCCCGGGGACGTAGCCGGCGTAGCTGCGGTTGCGGTCGCGCACGGTGCGGCACGCCTCGCCCAGCGCCTCGGCGTCGAACTCCGGCGGCGCGGCCCCGCGGGCGTGCATCGCCTCCACGATGCGGCGCGCCAGCTCGCCGGGATCCAGCCCTTCCAGCGCCTCGCGCTCCTCGGCGGACAGGGAGAAGGGGCGGCGCATCCGCGCGGCGGTCTCCTCGGCCAGGGTGGCGGCCAGGTCCAGGTCGGAGCGCCACGGCCACGCCTGCGCCAGCACGGGCGACATGGTGTCCAGCAGCCCCACGAAGGCCACGGTCTCGCCCGCCCGTTCCAGCTGCAGCGCCATCTCGTAGGCCACGAACCCGCCGAAACTCCATCCGCCGAGGTAGTAGGGCCCCACGGGCTGCACCGCCCGCACGGCCGCCACGTGCTCGGCGGCGATCCGGGTGATCGGCCGCCCCATGTCGTCGCCCACGTCGCGCAGGCCGTAGACGGGCTGCCCGGCGCCCAGGTGGCGCACCAGGTTCACGTAGCCCATCACGCCCCGGTCGGACGAGTGGACCACCCAGAGCGGGGGGAGGTCGCCGTGCGGCTGCAGCGGCACCACCGACGCGGGCGCCGCCGGCGGCGCCCGCTTCTGCTCGCGCACGGCGTCGGCCATCTGCCGCACCGTGGCCCCGGCGAAGAGCGTGGCGACGGGAAGGTCGCAGCCGAGCGCGCGGTTGACCTGCGCGAACAGGCGCAGCGCCAGGAACGAGTTGCCGCCCAGCTCGAAGAAGTTCTGCGTGGGCCCGATCCCTTCCACCCCCAGCAGCTCCTCCCACATCGGGATCAGCCGGGCCTCCTCGTAGTTCCTGGGCTCGTCGTCCTCCCCGCCGGCGCCGCCCCAGCTGGGCGCGGGGAGCGCCTTGCGGTCCAGCTTTCCCGTGGGCGTCTGCGGGAACGCGTCCAGCACCACGATCGCCCCCGGCACCATGTACTCGGGAAGCGTCTGCCGCAGGTGCTCGCGCAGCGCGGCGGGGTCGGCGGCGCCGGGGTCGGCCACCACGTAGGCGGCCAGCCGCCGGTCGCCCGGCCGGTCCTCGCGCACCACGGCGATGCACTCGCGCACCTCGGCGCGCCGCCGCAGCACCGCCTCGATCTCGCCCAGCTCCACGCGGTAGCCGCGGATCTTCACCTGGTGGTCGACGCGGCCCAGGATCAGGAGGTTCCCGTCGGCCAGCCAGCGGGCGCGGTCGCCGGTGCGGTACATCCGCTCGCCGGGCCCCGCGAACGGGTCGGGGACGAACTTCTCGGCGCTCAGGCCGGGGCGGCCCAGGTAGCCGCGCGCCACCCCCGCGCCCCCGATGTAGAGCTCGCCGGGGAGGCCGACCGGGACCGGCTCCAGGTGCGCGTCCAGGACGTGGAAGGTGAGGTTCTGGATCGGCCGGCCGACGGGGACGGCCCCGGCGCGGTGGGTTCCGGGGGGAAGGACGTACGCCGAGCACCCCACCACCGTCTCGGTGGGGCCGTACTCGTTCATCAGCCGCACCCCGGGGGCGTGCTCCTGCCAGAACACGGTGGGCTCGGCCGAGAGGAAGTCGGCGCCCACCACCAGCGTGTGCGCGGCCCCCGGCAGGTCGGCCGGCTCGAGCATCGAGTTCAGCAGCCCCAGGTGCACGGGGGTGATCTTGATCAGCCCGAAGCGGGGCTTTTCGCGCAGCGCCCGCGCGAGCGCCTCCACCGGCGACTCTTCGGGAAGGAGGCGCACGGGGCGCCCCGCGAAGAGGGGGAGGAGGTTGGTGATGGTGAGGTCCACCGCCATCGAGGTGAAGACGGGCGACCCCGCCCCCCGGCCGGCGCCGTAGAAGCGCACCCCCCAGTGGATGTAGTTGCACACCCCCCGGTGGTGCATCGCCACCCCCTTGGGCCGCCCCGTGCTCCCCGAGGTGTAGATGACGTACGCCAGGTTCTCGGCGGTGACCCCGGACTCCGGCGGCTCGGCGCTTTCCCCGATCGCTTCCCCCTCGCCGTCCATGCTCAGCGGGCGGACGCCGTCGGGAAGGGGGATCGCCTCGCGCAGCTTCTCCTGGGTGAGCAGTACCGTGACGCCCGAATCCTCCAGCAGGTAGCGGAGCCGTTCGGCCGGCTGGGCGGGGTCCATCGGCACATACGCGCCGCCGGCCTTCATCACCCCCAGGATCGCCACCAGCAGCTCGGGGCCGCGCTCCAGGCAGATCCCCACCCGCACCTCGGGGCGCACGCCCAGCCCGGCCAGGTGGTGCGCCAGCCCGTTCGCCCGCCCGTCCAGCTCGCGGTAGGTGAGCGTCCGGTCGCCGAAGTGGAGCGCCGCGGCGTCGGGCGTCTTGCCGGCCTGCGCCGCGAAGAGCTGGTGGATGCACCGGTCGGCCGGGTACTTCGCGGTGGTGCGGTTCCACTCCACCACGCGGGCCCGCTCGGCGCGGTCCATCAGCTCCAGCCGCGAGAGCCGACGGCCGGGGTCGGCGGCCGCCTGCTCCAGCAGCCGCTCCAGGTGCTCGGCCATGCGCCGCGCGGTGCCGCGCTCGAAGAGGTCGGCGGCGTACTGCAGCTCGCCGGTCAGGCCGCGCTCGTGCGCGTGGAGGGCGAGCGTGAGGTCGAACTTGGTGGTGGTCCGCTCCACCTCCACCTCGCCCACCCGCAGCCCGCCGCCGGCCGGCGCCGTGCCCTCGTGCTCCTCCAGCTGGAACATCACCTGGAAGAGGGTGGAATGGCTCAGGCTCCGTCCCGGCTGCAGCACGGAGACCAGGCGTTCGAAGGGCACCTCCTGGTGCTCGTAGTCGCCGAGCGTGCCGGTGCGCACGCGCCCGAGCAGCGCGCGGAAGGTGGGGTCGCCGGAAAGGTCGGTGCGCAGCACCAGGGTGTTGACGAAGAAGCCGACCAGCTCCTCCAGCTCCTCGCGCGTGCGCCCGGCCGCGGGGGTGCCCACCACCACGTCCTCGCTCCCGCCGTAGCGGGCCAGGAGGAGCTGGAACCCCGCCAGCACCACCATGAACAGCGTGGCGCCCTCGGCGCGCGCCAGCTCGCGCAGCCGCGGCACCACCTCGGCGGGAAGGTTCACCGGCACCGAGGCGCCCCGGAACGACGGCACCGGCGGCCGCGGATGGTCGGCGGGAAGCTCCAGCACCTCCGGCGCCCCCGCCATCCGCCCGGTCCAGTACGCCAGCTGCCGCTCCTCGGCCGGGGTGGACGACTGCGCCCGCTGCCAGACGGCGTAGTCGGCGTACTGCACGGGGAGCTCGGCGAGGGGAGATCCGAACCCCTCGCGGTACGCCCCGTACAGCGTCCACAGCTCGCGGAAGAACACCCCCATGCTCCACCCGTCGCAGACGATGTGGTGCATGCACAGCAGGAGGACGCGCTCGGCGGCGCCCAGCCGCAGCAGCCGGGCGCGGAAGAGGGGGCCGACGGTCAGGTCGAAGGGGAGCGCCGCCTCGTCCGCGGCACGGCGCCGCGCCGCGGCCTCGCGCTCGGCCCCGCCCAGCGCGGACAGCTCCTCCACCTCCAGCGCGAAGCCGGCGAAGGGGGCGATCACCTGCTCGGGGACGCCCTCCGTCTCGCGGAAGGTGGTGCGCAGCGCCTCGTGGCGCCGCACGATCTCGCCCAGCGCCCGCTCCAGCGCGGCCTCGTCCACGCTTCCCGAAAGGCGCAGCGCCTCGAAGACGTTGTACGAGCTCCCCCCCTGCTGCAGGCGGTGCAGGAACCAGAGCCGCTCCTGCCCGTAGGAGAGCGGGATCGACTCCCCGCGCCGGGCCGGCACCACCGGGGGAAGCTGCGGCACGGCCGACCGCCGCAGCGCCCGCACCCGCGCCGACAGCTCGGCCACGGTGGGGCCCTCGAACACGGCCCGCACCGGCAGCTCCACCCCCAGCACGGCGCGCACGCGCGACACCATGCGCATGGCCAGCAGCGAGTGGCCGCCCAGGTCGAAGAAGTTCTCGCGCGCGCCCACCCGCTCGCGCCCCAGCACCGCCGCCCAGATCCCCGCCACCACCTCGTCCACCGGCGTGCGCGGCGCCGCGGGCTCGTCCGCCGCGTCCGGCTCCGGCGCGGGGAGCGCGCGACGGTCCAGCTTCCCGTTCGGCGTCAGCGGGAGCCGGTCCAGCGCCACGAACGCCTGCGGCACCATGTACTCCGGCAGGCTCCGCCGCAGCCCCGCGCGCAGCGCGGCGGCGTCCGCCTGGCCGACGACGTACGCCACCAGCCGCTTGTCGCCCGGCTGGTCCTCGCGGACGACCACGCGGGCCTGCAGGACGCCGGGGTGGGCGCAGATCGCCGCCTCCACCTCGCCCGGCTCGATGCGGAAGCCGCGGACCTTCACCTGCTCGTCCAGGCGCCCCATGAACTCGAGCTTCCCGTCCGCCCGCCAGCGCACCCGGTCGCCCGTGCGGTACATCCGCGCGCCGGGGTCCGCCGCGAACGGATCGGGGACGAAGCGCTCGGCGGTGAGCGCCGGGCGCCCCAGGTAGCCGCGGACCACGCCGGCGCCGCCCACGTACAGCTCGCCGGGAATGCCCGGCGGGAGCGGCTCCAGCGCGGCGTCGAGCACGTACGCCCGCGCGTTGGGCACCGGCCGCCCGATCGGCACGGTGGCCGCGCCCTCCTCCACCTCCCCGACCACCTCGAGCGTGCACCACACCGTGGCCTCGGTGGGGCCGTACTCGTGCAGCACGCGCGCGGGGCGCCCCTCGCGCAGCATCCGCCGCACGCTCTCCGTCCCCACCGCCTCGGCGCCGAAGACCAGCTGCCGCAGGCCGGCGTACACGTCCACCTGGTCGCGCACGTGCTGGTTGAAGAGCGCGGCGGTCTGGTAGAGGTGGGTGATCCCCCGCTCGCGCAGCTCGCGGGCGAGGAGCGGGGCGGATAGGAGGACGTCGCGGTCGATGCCCACCAGCGCGGCCCCGTGCGGCAGCGCGCCCCAGATCTCGAACACCGCCGCGTCGAAGCTGGCGTTGGACGCCTGCGCCACGCGGTCGCCGGGGCCCAGCGGCATGGTGTGGGGGATGCACGCCGCCAGCTGCACCACCTGGCGGTGCTCCATCATCACCCCCTTGGGCCGCCCCGTGCTCCCGCTGGTGTAGAAGACGTAGGCGAGATTCTCGGGCCTCACACCGATCGACGGAGCATCGTCGCGCCCGCCGGCCAGCGAGGCGTCCGCGTCGTCCATGCGGATGACGTGGAGACCGGCACCGGCCAGCGGATCGGCGAGTGGTCCCTCGCTCAGCAGCACCCGGACGGCGGAATCGGCCAGCATCAGCGCCATCCGCTCGGGCGGGTAGGTGGTGTCGATGGGAACGCAGCAGCCGCCGGCCTTCAGCACGGCCAGCGTGGCCACCACCATCTCCACCCCGCGCTCCAGGAGCACGCCCACCCGCTGGTCGGGCCCCACGCCGAGACCGGCCAGGTGGTGCGCCAGCCGGTTGGCCCGTGCGTCCAGCTCGCGGCAGGTGAGCTCGCGCCCACCCCACCCCAGCGCCAGCGCATCGGGCCCGCGCGCCGCCCGCGCCTCGAAGAGGTGGTGGACGCAGGCGCCCTGCGGGAAGGCGGCGTCCGTCCGGTTCCACTCCTCCAGCACCAGCGCGCGCTCCCCGGCCCCGGCCAGCTTCAGCCGCGAGAGGGGCGTGTCGGCCTGGTCGGCGACCTGCTCCAGCACGCGCGCCAGGTGGGCGGCCATCCGCCGGACGGTGCCGCGCTCGAAGAGGTCGGTGGCGTAGGTGAAGGCGCCGTACAGGCCGTCCGGCGTCACCGACAGGTCCAGCGAAAGGTCGAACTTGGTGGTGTCGCCCACGCCCGCGAGCTCGCCCACGCGAAGGCCGCCGAAGCCGGGCGCCTCGCCGTCCGTGGTGTGCAGGTCGAAGGTCACCTGCACCAGCGGCGAGTGGCTCAGGCTGCGCTCGGGCTGCAGCGCCTCCACCAGCCGCTCGAAGGGAATCTCCTGGTGCTCGTAGGCGCCCAGCGTGGCCTCGCGCACCCGCCGCAGCAGGGCGCGGAAGGACGGGTCGCCGGAGAGGTCGGCGCGCAGCACCAGGGTGTTGACGAAGAAGCCGATCAGCTCCTCGGCCTCGCGCGTCGCGCGCCCGGCGATCGACGTCCCCACGGCCACGTCGGCGCTCCCGGCGTAGCGGCCCAGGACGACCTGGAAGGCGCCCAGCAGCACCATGAAGAGCGTGGCTCCCTCGCCGCGCCCCAGCGCCTGCAGCCGCTCCATCAGCTCGCGCGGCAGCTCGACCGGCTCCTGCGCGCCGCGGTAGCTCTGCACCGCGGGGCGGGGGTGGTCGGCGGGAAGCTCCAGCAGCGCGGGGACCCCCGCGAGCCGCTCCCTCCACCAGCCGAGCTGGCGCTCCAGCCGCTCGCCCCGCAGCTGCGCGCGCTGCCAGGCGGAGTAGTCGGCGTACTGCACCGCGGGCTCGGCGAGCGGCGAGTCGCGCCCCTCGCGGTAGGCGTCGTACAGCGCGGCCAGCTCGCGGAAGAGGAGCTCCATGCTCCACCCGTCGCTGACCACGTGGTGCATCCCGATCAGGAGCACGTGGTCGTCCTCCGCCAGCCGCAGCAGCGTGGCGCGGAAGAGCGGGCCGGCGGCCAGGTCGAACGGCCGCGCCCCTTCCTCGGACACGCGCCGCCCCGCCGCGGCCTCGCGCGCCGCGGCGTCGCCCCCGGAGAGCTCCTCCACGGGCAGGGCGAAGCCGGCGAAGGGCGCGATCACCTGCACGGGCGTGCCGTCCTCTTCGGCGAAGACCGTGCGCAGCGCCTCGTGCCGGCGCACCACCTCGCCCAGCGCGCGCTCCAGCGCCGCCGCGTCGAGCGCGCCCTCCAGCCGCAGGGGGACGGTGATGTTGTAGAAGGTGCTCCCCGGCTCCAGCCGGTCCAGGAACCAGAGCCGCTCCTGCGCGAAGGAGAGCGGCGGCGCCTGGCCGCGCTCCACGGGCACCACCGGCGGGAGCGGCGGCAGCCCCGCGCGCCGCAGCTCGTCCACCGCGCGGGCCAGCGCTTCCACCGAGGGGCCGGCGAAGAGCGCGCGCAGCGGCAGCTCCACCGCGAACGCCTCGCGCACCCGCGTGATCACCCGCGTGGCCAGCAGCGAGTGGCCGCCCAGGGCGAAGAAGTCGTCGCGCGCGCCCACCCGCGGCACCTTCAGCACCTCGGCGAAGATCCCGGCCAGGATCTCCTCGGCCGGGCCGCCGGGGGCCACGAAGGCGTCGTCGCCGGCGCCGGGCTCCGGCTGGGGAAGGGCGCGGCGGTCCACCTTGCCGTTGGAGCCCAGGGGAAGCCGCTCCAGGACCACGAACGCGCCCGGCACCATGGCCTCGGTGAGCCGCGCCCGCAGGTGCTCGCGGAGCGCCGCGGGGGCCGGCTGGGCGCCGGGCGCGGGAACCACGTAGCCCACCAGCCGGGTGCCGCCCTCCAGCTCGCGCGGCACCACCGCGGCCTCGGCCACCGCGGGGTGCTCGAGCAGCGCGGCCTCCACCTCGCCGGGCTCCACGCGCACGCCGCGGATCTTGACCTGGAAGTCCACGCGCCCCACGAACTCCAGCTCGCCGTCGGCGCGGCGGCGCACCCGGTCGCCCGAGCGGTACAGCCGCCCGCCCGGCTCGGCGCCGAAGGGGTCGGGGACGAACTTCCCGGCGGTCAGCGCCGGACGGCCCAGGTAGCCGCGCGCCACCTGCACCCCGCCCAGGTACAGCTCCCCCGCCACCCCCACCGGCACCGGGCGCATCCACGCGTCCAGCACGTACAGCCGCGCGTTCGGCAGCGGGCGGCCCAGCGGCGGCGTCCCCCCGCCGGCGGCGCACTCGGCCACCGTCACGCGGACGCTGGCCTCGGTGGGGCCGTAGCCGTTGTAGAAGCGGCGCCCCGGCGCCCAGCGGGCCACCAGCTCCGCCGTGCACGCCTCGCCGCCGGTCATCACCGCCTCGAGCGCCGGGAGCTCGGCATGGGGGAGCGCGGCGAGCGCCGAGGGGGTGAACTTGGCGTGCGTCACCCCCCGCTCGCGCAGCAGTTCCACCAGCTCCGGGCCGGGGAGGAGCGCCTCGCGGGGCGCCATCACCAGCGCCGCGCCCGAGCAGAGCGGGGTGAAGAAGTCGGTGAGCGAGGCGTCGAAGTGCGCCGGCGCGAAGCCCAGCACGCGCGCGCCGGGGTGGACCCCGTACGCCTCGACGTAGTTGCGCACGGTGTTGCACACCCCCCGGTGCTCCACCAGCACCCCCTTGGGCCGGCCGGTGGAGCCGGAGGTGTAGATGGCGTACGCCAGGTTGCGCGGCGTGACCCCGCTCTCCGGCGCAGCTTCCGGCTCGCCGCCGAACGCGCCCTCGGCCACCTCCAGCACCGGCGGCGCGCCGGCGGGAAGGGCGGCGCCCGGGTCGGCCAGCACCAGCGCCGCGCCCGAATCGCCCAGCACGTACGCCAGCCGGTCGGGCGGGCTGGCGGTGTCGAGGGGGACGTAGGCGGCGCCGGCCTTGAGCACGCCGAGGATCGAGGCGATCAGCTCCGGCCCGTTCTCCAGGTGCAGCGCCACCCGCGTCTCGGGGCCCACCCCCCGGCGCCGGAGCGCGTGCGCGATCCGGTTGGCCGCGCGGTCGAGCTCGCGGTAGGGCACGCTCCGCTCGCCGCAGACGATGGCCACCTGTTCGGGGGTGCGCGCCGCCTGCGCCTCGAAGAGCCGGTGCAGGCACGTCTCGGCGACGGGCCGGGCGGGCCCGTTCCACTCCTCCAGCAGCTGCCGGCGCTCGGCGGGCCCGAGCATCTCCAGCTCCGCCAGCCGCGTCTGGGGGTCGCGCGCCACCTGCTCCAGCAGCCGCTCGAAGGCGGCCAGCCAGTGGTGGATGGTGGCGGCGTCGAAGAGCGCGGTGGCGTAGTCGCAGCGCAGGTGCAGCCCGTCGGGCGCCTCGGTGAGCGAGAAGGCCAGGTCCATCTTGGCCCCGCCGCCGAAGATGCTCTCGAACGCCGCGGGCAGGCCGCCCAGCCGGGCGCCGTCGGCCGCGCGGTCCAGCACCAGCGTGGCGGGGTAGAGGACGGGGCGGCTGGGGTCGCGGGTGGAGAGGAGCTTTTCCACCAGCCGCGGGAGGGAGAAGCCCTGGTGGTCGAGCGCGCCCATCACCGCGCGCCGCACGCGCCGCGCGTGCGCGGCGAAGGGGTCGGCGGCGTCCACGCGGGCGCGGATGGGAAGAACGTTCAGCGCGTACCCCACCAGCTCGGCCGCGCCGGGGGTCACCGCCTGCAGCGCCGCGGGGGTGCCCACCACCAGGTCGCCCTCTCCCGACAGCCGCCAGAGCCAGGCGAAGAAGGCGGAGAGGATGGTGTTGAACACGGTGAGCCCCTGCGGCCGCCCCGCGGCCACCAGCGCGTGCAGCAGCTCGCCGTCCATCACCCGGGTGATGCGCTCGCCGGCGTAGTCGCGCACCGGCGGGCGCGGGCGGTCGGTGGGCAGGTCCAGCACCGGCACCCCGCCGGCGAAGCGCTCCAGCCAGTACGCCTCGGCGGCCGCGTCGTGGCGGACGGCGTCCACCTGCGCGCGCACCATCCCGTCGTGGTCGGGGCGGTCGGGGAGGTTCGCCGGCCGCCCGTCGCGCAGCGCCGCGTAGAGCTCGTCCAGGTCGTTCCACACCACGCCGAACGACCAGCCGTCGAGCACGGCGTGGTGCGTGGCGATCACCAGCAGGAACTCCTCGTCGCCCAGCGCGGCCAGCGCGAAGCGCACCAGCGGCCCGCGCACCAGGTCGAAGGGGCGGCGCACGGTGGCGCGCACCCACTCGTCCACGCGGGCGTCGCGCTCTCCCCCGGCCGCGCTGCGGAAGTCGGCGAACGGCACCTCCAGCTCCACCCGGGGGTGCACCCGCTGCGCCTCGCCGTCGGGGGCGAAGGTGGTGCGCAGCGTGGGGTGGCGGTCGGCCAGCGCCTGCACCGCGCGGCGCAGCACGGCCACGTCCACCGCGCCCCGGATGCGCGCCCCCGTGGCCTCGATGTAGGCCAGCGCCGCGTCGCCGCCCATCTGCGACTCGAACCAGAGCTGCCGCTGCCCCTCGGTGAGCGGGATCGCGCGGGGCCCGCCCTCCTCCTCCTCCTCCTCCTCCTCCTCCTCCGCCGCCGCCTCCGCCTGCACGTCTGTCGACGGGGACGGGGACGAGGAGACGCGGAGGGCGCCGGGCTCCGGATCGGAGGGCGGCGCGTCCGGGGGGGTGGGGATGAAGCCGCCGCGGCGCATGGCCTGGGCGGCGGCGCAGACGGCGCGGAAGACGGCGTCGGCGTCTTCGTCGGTATGGGCGGTGGACAGGAAGTGCGTCTCGGTCTCGGGGATCATGTGGATCCCCTCGAGGATCAGGTGCTGGCTGAACAGATCCGGGAACTTCACCTCGGGCCCGAAGAAGAAGCGGAAGCACGAGCTGAAGTGCGTGGCCTCGATCGGGTAGCGCCCGGCCTGGAAGAAGGCGTTCATCCGCTCCACCAGCCGGGTGGTGAGCCCGTTCAGCCGCTCGTACAGCGGCGGCCCCTGGCGGCGGATCTCCTCCATGATCGAGCACACCACGGCCATCGACAGCGGGTGCTTGAAGTACGCCCCGGCGAAGAGGGTGCGCTGGCCGGTGGGGTAGGAATCATCCCCGTAGTTCCACAGCCCGCCGTCGAAGACGCTCATCGCCTCGTCGGTCCCCGCCACCACGCCCATCGGGAGCCCGCCGGCCACGATCTTCCCGTAGGTGACCAGGTCGGCCTGCACGCCGAAGAACTCCTGCGCGCCGCCGGGGGCCATGCGGAAGCCGGTGATCAGCTCGTCGAAGAGGAGGAGCGCCCCCGCCTCGCGGGTGATCCGGCGCAGCTCGCGCAGGAAGGCGAAGGGCTGCAGGTCGGGCCGGCGGCTCTGCACCGGCTCCACCATCACCAGCGCGATCTCGTCCAGTTGCGCGGCGAGGAGGTCGAGCGAGGCGGGCTCGTCGAAGTCGAGCATCAGCACGTCGCCCAGCGGCAGCTGGGGAACGCCGGGCGCGCTGGGGCGCACCTCGCGCCGGTCGCCGGCGTTCAGCACGCGGCCCAGCACCAGGTCGCTCCAGCCGTGGTAGCTCCCGGCGAAGTACGCCACCTTGCTGCGCCCGGTCAGCGCGCGGGCGGCGCGTACGGCGCCCATCACCGCCTCCGTCCCCGAGTTGCAGAACACCGCCCGGTCCACGCGCCCCAGCTCGCACACCAGCTCGGCGGCGCGCCCGGCGTGGCGAGACTGCGGCCCCACGCCGTACCCGGCCTCGGCCTGCTCGCGGAGGGCGCGGGTCACGAACTCGGGGGCGTGCCCGAAGAGCGCGCACCCGAACGCCATCCCGGTGTCCACGTACTCGTTGCCGTCCAGGTCCCACACCCGCGAGCCCTGGGCGCGCGCGCCCACGATCGGGTAGGTGAGCTCCTTCCAGACCCGGCGGAAGCGGGCGGTCACCCGGCTGTCGGCCAGGCGCCGGTGGTAGCGCGCCTGGTGGGCCTTGGACCCCCTGGTGCGCTCCACGTAGCGGGCGATGAAGTCGTCCAGGTACGCCTTCTGTTCCGCCGTCATCCCCCCCGGCGCCTCGGTGTTCAGCGGCCGGTACGCCACGTAGGTGGGGGGCTGGATCTTCGCGCGGGGCGAGCGCTCCACCTCGCGCGCCGCCTCGGCCGGGCGCCCGGGCTCCGGCGCGGAGGCCGGCGCAAGAGGTGGCGGCGTCGCGGCGGATGACGCCGTGCCGGCGGACGACGCGGGCGACGCTTGGGCCGGGGGCACCGTCGCGGCGGCCGGCGTGGCCGCGGGCGCGGGCGCCGCGCCGCCGGAAGGAACGGGCGCGGCGGAAGGCGCGGGCGCCAGCTCGCCCCGCAGCGCGGCGATCTGCTGCGCCATCAGCTGGAGTTGCTGGGCGATCACCCGCTCCAGCGCGCTCTCGCCCCCGGCCGCCACCCCGGGCGCGGCGGGCGGCGCGGCCGGATAGAAGGCGGGCGGCGCGGGAACGGCCTTCGCCGCCTCGGACGAGGATACGGCGGCTCCGCTGTCCGCCACGGCCGGCGCGGGGTCGGCCGACGCCGCGGGAGGCCCGTCGTCCCACGGCAGCGCGCCGGCGGGGAGGGCCCGGTCGACGTGCGCGGCAAGGGCGCCCAGGGTGGCGATCTCTTCCAGCAGGTCCAGCAGCGACACCCGCACGCCGGTCTTCTTCTCGATCGTCTGGATGGCCTGCAGGAGGAGGAGCGAATCCAGGCCGGTGGAGAAGAAGTCGGCGTCGGCCGCGACCTGCTCTTCGCGCAGCCCGGTCAGGTCGGCCACGATCCGCCTGAGGAGCTTCAATACGGCTTCCTCACGCCCGGCCACTGCGTGTTCCATCACGCCCGGTCCTTTCTGGTGCGGCGCCCCGGCGCCATGGTCCCCGGCTTCCCCCGCGGCCGGCCCGTCCTGTGTCGAGACGCAACCCGCGTCGTTTTCCCGCGGTGGGTCGACCCAGTACCGTTTCCGCTCGAACGGGTAGCCGGGGAGCGGGATGCGCCGCCGCCGCTCGCCCCGGCTGAACGCCTCCCAGTCGGCCTCCGCCCCCGCCGCCCAGAGGCCGCCCAGGGTTTCCAGCACGAAGCGGAGGTCGGGAAGGTGGTTGTGCTGGTGGCGGAGCGAGCTGAAGACGGGCTCGTCTCCCGCCGCCTCGCCCGCCGCGCGGTGGCGCGCCCAGACGCCCAGCGCCTGCCCCGGCCCCACCTCCAGGAAGGCCCAGCCGGGCTCGGCCCGCACCGTGGCCAGCCCCTCGGAGAAACGGACCGTCTGGCAGAGGTGCCGCGCCCAGTACGCAGCCGAGCGCGCCTCGTCGTCCGTGATCCACGTCCCCGTGACGTTGGACACCAGCGGGACCTCGGGCGCGCGCAGCTCGAACCCGGCGGCCAGCCGTTCCAGCTCGGCCGCCACCGCCTCCATCGCCCGCGAGTGGAAGGCGTGCCGGGCGGGAAGGCGGCGGCTCACCACCCCGCGCGCGGCGAGCTCGGCCTCGAACGCCTGGACGGCGTCGTGCGGACCGGCGGCCACGCAGCTCTCCGGCGCGTTCACCGCCGCCAGGTCCAGCGCCGGCGGCAGGATCTCGCGCAGCGCCGCCTCGGCCAGCGGGACGGCCAGCATGGCGCCGGCGGGGAGCGCGTCCACCCGCTTCGCCCGCAGCGCCACCAGGCGCAGCGCGTCTTCCAGCCGCAGCACCCCCGCCACGCAGGCGGCCACGTACTCGCCCAGCGAATGGCCGATCAGCGCGCGCGGCCGCACCCCCCAGCTCGTCCACAGCCGGGCCAGGGCGTACTCGGTGACGAAGACGGCGGGCTGGGCGAAGCGCGTCTCGTCCAGCGGTGACGGGTCGCTCCCGCCGCCGTCGCGCCCCAGCAGCCGGCGCAGGTCCCATCCGCCCGTTTCCGCCGACGCTTCCGGCGCGCCCGCGGTGGCCGGTGCGGCCGGGTAGAGCACCTCGCGCAGGTCGCTGCCCAGCACGGGGCGGAGGATCTCGCAGCACTCGTCCACCGCCGCGCGGTAGACGGGCTCGGCGTCGTACAGGCCACGCCCCATCCCCGCGTAGTGCGTCCCCACGCCCGGGAACATGAACGCCAGCGGGCGGGCCGTCTGGGGGACGGCGGACGGCGCGCGGGCGGCGGCCTCGCGCAGGCGGGCCGCGCCCTCGGCGGGGTCGGCGCAGACCACGGCCAGGCGGTGCTCCAGCTCGCGCCGCCCGGTCTGCAGGGTGAACGCGGCGTCGGCCAGCGGCGGCGCCTCGCGC